>Ga0181471_100001_pt1 | contig 75074 bp, 51 predicted proteins | sample InSIn5gowninarea_FD_119083 | JGI IMG/M metagenome (GOLD analysis project Ga0181471, IMG submission 119083) | Clean room microbial communities from NASA Spacecraft Assembly Facility at Jet Propulsion Laboratory, Pasadena, California, USA -... ...
TATGTCTGTGCCTCGTATAGAGGTGGCTCTAAGCACATCACGGGATCGTCAAGGCCCAACTTGCCATTTAAATTCTCAGTTACAGGTACCGAGGCGGATGCATCCATTGGTGGCAGCGGCATTACTCAAGTGCTTTGGAGCAAATGTGGTAGATATCTGCACATTGCCGAAAGGAAAAGCGATGGACATCTGATCTATGACATCCGAAATACAGGTCAGCTGTTATCATGGACGACTGGCAGAAAGGCCATGACAAACCAAAGAATGAAGGTCGAGCTTGCTGCTGCTCAAGGTACCAGTAATGAGAATGTTTGGGCTGGAGGCACTGATGGGAACCTCCGTTTTTGGAAAGAGCCGCATCTTAGGGAGGGAGCCACGGAGGCTTCGTGTGGTCTTGCAGTCCATGATGGTGAGTGTACTTTCTGTTGCAAGGCTTAGCTGACTGTGTTAGATCTGGTCAATAGCGTTAGTATGCACCAGGCTGGAGAAGTGCTCGCCACAGCGTCTGGTCAGCGTGCTTTCACGAAGCTTAACTGCAGTAACCAGACCACAGATCTTGATGGGGTCAGTGAACAGGACAACTCTCTCAAGCTTTGGCATCATGTAGATGTTCTAGAGTAACTCGATACACGAAACCATCGCAAATGAGTCTCATACCCCACGAGAGTCTTTTGTAGAGGACTTTCCACCCATACGCGAGAACGCAACCAAGTCACCCCAGAAACCGCCTCTGCTCATCACGTAGCGAGTGACAAGTCACATAAACAGAGCAACTCACACCGTCCAACCCACAGACTCGTTCAAACACCCACCGCCTCGAATTCCCACCCCTCAAACCGTCCCCTCAACAAACCAACATGCTCATTCCACCTCTCCAATTCCAACTCCCTCAACTCCTTAACCCCCGGCATCCCCCCCCTCAATCCAAAACCCCCACTCAAACCCTAGTATCGGCACAACGCGCCTCGTCATCGCCGCATCAGGACTATAACACAAGAATGTGCGCGCACTCCAGTCATACTCCCGCACACCTTCCCGCCCGGGACAATCTACAACCGTCGGATCCGCACCCCAGATAAAGAACGGCGAATTCAGCGCCTGGAAAGGCGGGTACAGATCCATGACCCAGTCCTCGCCGGGGCTGTGCGTCATCTGGATCCAGCCGTAGAGCGTGGCGTAGCCGAGGGAGGAGTGGGAGGTTACGGTTGATGGGTTTGTGTAGAGGTTTAGAAGGGTTATACCGTGCTGGTCCGCGTTGGTAAGGGGGTTGATTGTGGCGTGTACTGTGGCGGGTCCACGGTGGGGAACTTGGAATGGGATGGTGAGAGTTTGGGGGTTGGCGTGGTGCTTGTGGGTTGAGGGTAACGTTGATCCTGACATGAAGATGGTGTTGTGAGCTAGTGGTGGAGGAGAAATACGTAGGAAGTGGAATTCCAGATTCCGGTGTTTTGTGCTGGAGGCGTATTGTACTTGTCTTCCTTACTAGTTTTACAATGCTAAGCTCGAGTGTGTGAGCAGGGGCTGTGTCAATTGTCTAGTACCTTATTGTAGACCGTATAGACATTAGAGATAAGCTGCAACCAGTGTTCATCGTGTATCGAGGGTTTCTTGAAGATGTTTTCTTTGAGCGCTCCTGATATACCTATGGAACGTGTCTAGAATTCCTGCCGCCTTGCACTACTGCAATACAGTAGATCTTCGCTCTTCCGACACCCACTATTGAATGCGCCAATAAACCAGTGTAATGCATCTACAAGCAAAATACAGTTCAGTGCGCAGCTAGCAGTTCGCAACATTCAAAACACTGGTAATCGATATGGGAAGTGCGACAAATCACAAACACAAAGCACACCACGAACCCTATTGGTACTCCTACCAATATCGGGACAAGGATAGGAACCAAGTACGGTGTCGACTCCCCTGTCCAGAGGGAAGCCATAGTCCACATCTTTGGAAGATATGTTTGTGGATTTGAGCTGATCGTGACACTCATGTATGTACTTTGAACCCCCTTGAGATTCGAAAGCTCCACAAGGGTTTTCGTATCCTGACAGACTGGACCACAACATCATATAGCCATGCTATTGCTGTTGTGTTGACCGTTTCGTTGCACGAATTCATCCATCCCATGGCAGCCTACTGTAATGAATGATGGCCACCAGAATGCAGGGTGGAGGTAGGACGAAGCTTACAGTATTTATGCGGAAAGTTTCTTTTAGCCTAGCCAGTCCGGGAATACGAAGACCACCTAAGCAAGCTTGATGATGCATCACCCTGGCTTGTGTGGTTGCTCACTCACAGTATTGCAGATAGATTTGGAATATCTGTCGTCGCAGCATCTCCATGCTCAGTTCTTGCCAGCCTTCCCATCGAAGTTCATACTCCATCCACCAGTGTTTGGGTCTTGCACCATTTTAAACATATCTGTGCTCAACCCGAATGGCTTGAGTATTCCATTGCCTAACTCCTTTAGTTTCCCCATCATTTCTCCTACTTCCTTCTCTTTCGCTTCCTCAACCTTCTTAGGCAATGTCTTTAGCATACCAATTACGGTCTTCTGGTCCGATTGTGGCATGTTGCGGAAGTATTCTGGTTGAGCAAGGATCTGGTAATCATTAAGGGCAGTTGAGAGATTACCCCATGTTGAACCAGAGGAGAAGGCATCTGGTTTCTTAGGCTTGGGTGCTTCGGTCGTGGAGGTAGGATCACCCGGATCGACGTAAGAGGCGGTGTTCGAGCCATCTGGAGCAGAGCTAGGCTGTTCAGTGATTTTCACTTTTGCTCTCGCACGTCGGAGCAACAACTTCGTCCGTATTCTGAGAATGTCGGTCTTGTGTTGATCCGAGATATCCAACTTCTGCAACATCTCAGCGTTTGCTTCGTCATCGTTGTCATCCGGCAATTCGACCACCTTATTCTCGTCCTCGTCTTTGTCAACCTTTTCACCCTTCTCCTGTGGCTTCGACTGTTCCTTCTCCTTCTTTGGTTTCGGCATAGGCATTTCCCTTTCTAGACCATCTAATCCCTTTTCTGCCGATTCAATAGCCTCCTTCCACTCCTGTAATTGCAAATGACAAGCTGCAATATTGCTCTGCAATACTGCTAGCTCATAGTCGAGGTAGATGGGTAGTTCGGCCAGTGCCTTATCATATGTGGAGATGGCAGACGAATAGTCCTTCGTTGCGAACTGCTTGTTTGCAGCATTCTTCAATGTGTGCGACTCTGCCACCATTTTCATTTCCTCTTCCTTTGAGAAGCGGACAGGTTCTGCGACTTTAGTTTCTCCATTCTGATCCTCGACAGCAGAAGTGAAGCTGACCATCGATGACACCGACGAGCTGCGAGAGTGCGGCGGAGATGGTATTGGGACAGGTTTTACACGTTCAGGACGTGTCTTATCGCCGAATGCTTTGAACGACATACTGGCAGATCAGAATGCAAAACCATTGACAGGATCTAAATGAGGAAGCCAGGAACCAATAACTTCGACCAGATTTAAACGGGATCGCGAATCTTGGGTCCCGTGTTGCGAACCCACGTGGTGCCTGGGATGCCTTGTAATGACGCCCTGTCGTGTACTGTAGCAGAACTTTTGGAATGATAGAGGGGCGGAGTTGTGCGGGGTTCAAGTTCCAAAAGTTTGGCAAACAATATTGGCGCGATGTTCACGCGTCATATACCTCTGGTTTTCTCTACTATGTTGTGCCGTTGCATATAGCTACCACGAACGGTACACAACTTTCGAGTCCATTTTCACCTCTTAACCGTCCGTCCTGGAAATCGAATTACGTCTTTACCCTAACCGATCAAGCCTACCACACGAACAGTCCATAAAGCGTACATCTTCCGAATCATTTTACCGCAAAGTCCCAAACGGCAGGCTCCTCGAAGCACCTCTCACGCACCATGTCTCCCGACTCCAACTTCCCACCCATTCGCGCCTGCATCTTCGACATGGACGGCCTCCTCATAAACTCCGAAGACGCCTACACCGAAGTAACAAACATCATTCTCCGCGAAAACGGCCGACCTGATCTCCCATGGGCCATCAAAGCCCAACTCCAAGGCCGTCCCGGTCCCTCCGCAGGCAAGATATTCCGTAACTGGGCCAAACTCCCAATTTCCGAGGAAGCATTCATGCAGCGTCAGCGCGAGTTACAGCGCGACATGTTCCAGCACTGCAAACCACTGCCGGGTGTGGAGGTGTTGTTGCGGAGACTGAGTCAGGCACATACAACCATGGATCCGAGAAGTAGAGCAAGATCTCCAGGTGGTGATCACAGAAAGATCCGGTTAGCCCTCGCGACAAGCAGTCACGGAAATAACTACGAGATCAAAACGAAGAAGATGAAACCCATGTTTAGTGTCTTCCCGGAACGAAATAGAATCGTTGGTGACGACCCACGTATACCACGAGGTCGAGGGAAGCCGTTGCCAGATATTTACCTGCTAGCACTAGAAACATTGAACGCGGGAGAGCCGGAGCGCCCAATCACACCGGAGGAATGTCTAGTCTTTGAGGACAGTGTACCTGGCGTGGAAGCAGGACGGCGAGCCGGAATGAGAGTCATCTGGGTGCCGCATCCCGGGTTGCTCGATGTTTACAAGGACCGAGTTGCAGACGTGTTAGCTGGAGACACAGGAGAACACAATGAGAATGACTTATCACATCAGGAGAGTAGACCGTTGACAGGAAGTCCCGGGAGACCTGGAAGACCGAACGATGGCTGGGCGGAAATGCTAACGACGCTGGAGGATTTTGACTTTGTCAAATATGGTATTGACTGGGAAGACCAACAGTACCGATCCGAGAGTGGACAGTCAGCCATGCCAGGCATGACGGACAAGGAACTAGAAGAAATGACCGCAAAAGCAGACGGTAAATCACATGCCGCTGAAGAGGGCACAAGAAGGGTAGAAGAGCCCGTACCAGTTCTGCAGACCCCAGATCCACTACCAGCAAAAGTATAACATTTAGTCAGCGTGTACAGAATCTATCTATCACCCTCCCGTATCAGCGGTGTTTCCTCACCCACACCTTCCTCCGTCCCATCCGCATCAGCCACAGCGATCCTCCCTTGTATATCCTCCCGTTCCATCTTCCTCATCTTCCACTCATAATAAAGCCCCATACCAAGTAACGTCCCCTGCAACACCCCCGTGACACAATACACCCCCCACGCACTCCACCCACTCGGCCCCAACCTCGTCGCCAAACTAGCCGCCCACACAAAACTGCCCGGCGTCTGAATACACATCATCGGTATACTCAAACTAGCCACCCTCTTGATAACCCACGTCGTATAAATCTGCGGAAAATACTGTATCACAGCCAGAACAGTGGAAAGTATACCGAGGAAATTCGCCCATGCTTGAAGGAGATCTGGTCGCGCGAAGACGAAGGATATGGATATTATTGCTGTGACGAGGGCGTGCACGACGCAGATCCAGACGACGATTAGCGCGGTGCGGAATGATGGCGTCTTGTCGATGTCCTTTGCGAGATTTGGTGTGCCGGGCGTGGCGCGCGGGAAGTAGATTAGGAAGAGGAAGAGTCTGTATCCCGTCAATTAGCTGTGATTCAGAATGAAGCAGGCGCATTTCGTACATGACCGCGAAACAAATCCACTGCATCCCAACCTGCATCACGCCCAACAGACCCGCAAAGCATGCGAACCCGCTAACGTCCCGACAACAAGCCATGTCCGCCCTACTGCCGGGCAGCGTAAGGATATTCGCAAACTGACATGTCCCTGATGTTGTGCCTAGCAGCACGAAATACGGAGATAACCCGAAAGACGAGCGACGGTTGATGATTCGGAAATGTTGCGGGAGGTAGGAGATTAGAATGCCGAGGAGGATCAGACTGGATAAATGAATAAGTGTTAGCTGCTGGTAATAGACAGGTAGGTAGCCTGCCAGGCGGGAGGATGTTGAAGGAATGCGGTCAGTATACATACATGCTGAAGACGAAATTAACGTAGTTAACTTTGGCCAACTGGGGACAGCGGCTCTGCCAGTCTGGCGGGAAGGGTTCGGGCGTTGTAGTCATTGTAGCTGTTGGAGTTACATGTCGTGTAGAAACAATGCGTGATCTGATGCTCGACTGTCTGTTCCAAGTCCGAAACGCAACGCGTTGTCAGGGACGCGATGTCATCGGTAGCAAACTGAGCAAATACTGCATTCCTCTTCACCTTGCGGACTACGCTCTCTCAATAGCATCAACCATGGTTACTAGTACTTGGTCCACTGAATGCTATGCTAAGTAAGCATTTCAAACACCGTCAACAGCTACATGGATCATCAGGTGTTAGTTTTGTACTTCCATGGACTAGATATGTTGCAACCTAATATAGAGTCCATTGTTCATTCAAATATCGACTTGTCGAATAAATACCTCAAGCTTCAGCTCTCCTCAGACCTATAGCTCTATTCCCACCCTCCAACGTGATAATAGCATATATTGTATAACGCTCAACACTACCAAGGACTTCATTCCACCTCCATACATCCCTTCAATCGACGGTAATGCGTACCTGGATAGATACTCATTCATACACCCCAGCGATTAGATGCCAACATTCAATATTTCCATACTTGTTTCCGTGTTAACGCTGTTCCACTTCGCCCCCCTCCTCTAGTCAGTACCTATCATTCATAACTCAATACGACAGCATGCTCTATCTACCAGGAGTCGAAACTTGCAGTCCAGCCAAGGTTACACTAGGTACAGGTACCTGGGTCACATACTCGCATTCATAAAGATTCATACCATGCCTTTCACCTCCTTTACTTCTTCCCTTGGTAGGTAGGCACATAAGTACCTGCTAATTAAAATGTTCGACACAATCTTATATACAACTGTCTAGGTAGACACGCCTACAGGTACGCAGTTCAATATGCAGCCAGAAATTCTGAAAGTATTTATTCCAATGCTCACAGCAACACAACATTCTTCCAACTTTTCTTCGGCCAGTGAAACGACTGATTCCTCACCAGATGCCGTATGAACGCAGATAGGATGATCTACATATGTTATACCAACCCATATACACTATACCTCGACCTCGGTTTACATTAACACAGCCGTTCACCATCTCATCATTGTGCCTGCTAACATCGGCCACTATATCTTGAAAATCATTGCCAACCACACACAGAAGAAGAAAGGAGGAAAGCATGTCTACCGTACTTATGCTTGCCTGTCTGACTGCCAATAAGCCATGAACAACTTGAACACAACCAATAAAACACGATCAAATCGCTCAAAGTGACCACCCGTTTGTGCCGAATTATCAAGTCTACCAGTAATGTCGCAGCCAACGAATGAAGTAAACTAAACAAAAATCGAAATAGATAATTTCTTTCCTCCTCTATAGTTTTCAAGGTCTGGATATGGATATAGACCTCCAAACACGTTTGAGACTCTACCCCTTGAACCCGTGCAAGACCTTCTTCCCTAATGAAATGACTGTGTTTCTCTTGTGATAGCTCGGTCTCCGCTCTCGTTCGCTTTCAGGATTCTTGTCGTCTGTATCGGGACCGCCGTTTTCACCTCTTCCATCAGCAATTTGTGCTGCATCTGGTGCACTGTCTGATCGTTGTCGTTTTCCATCTGAGGGTCCTGATTCGTTCTGCAAATTACTGTAGCTCTGCTCCGAAGTGTGTTTGTCTTCGTGGACACTGCCGAAGGAGTTCTTTCTCATAAACCGTACACGACCTTTATGGATGGTGGATCTGATAGATCGAGGATCACCGTCTCGATCATTGTGTACGCCTTCGGAACCATCCGTCGAGAAGTGCTTAGCTACCACATCTTTGAGTAGAGACTTTCCATGTATGAAGCCACCACTGCTTGTGCTCGGTCGTGGTAGTACACTCAAAATTGGTCCTAGTGGATCAATTCGACTAGGACTGGATGGTGAGAATGGGAAATGATCTCGTTGCGGGCTCCCCTGACCTACACTCCTCGAATTGATTGACAATGACGTCCGCTCACTGCTGCTCGTGCCTGTAGCATTTCCGTTGCCCACTGCACTAACGCTTAGATCGTCTCGTGTATGTGGGTCAGTTATATCACTCCAATCGCCTGTTCGGAGAAGGGCCGAGGGTTCGAACCTTCGTGAAGAATTATCGGATTGGAAGGATGTTCTCGGAGGTGTTGTGTCAAACTCTGTCAGTATACTAGACCGATCGCTGCTCAAACTGGGAGTATTGGCAAGCCTATCGCCGTTCGGTATTAAGGCGTTGCCAGCTGCAGCTTCACGTAGCCGTTCGACTTGTTTCTTCCCTGGACGGTGGTGACTGAACTTATTGCCAATTATGGCACCAGTATGTGATATTAAAGCTCGAATAACATCTTTCTTCAAATGGAGTGCTAGGTCTAGATTCGACCAAGTCTTGTTCCGGTATTCGATGGGAGGCATGCGAAATACGAAATCGTGGAGATCTTCGAGATTTCGATCACGCTGACCTTTGTAACTCAGGCAGATGACAAAAGAGTTGAGCTTGACGTGCGCTAAAGTCATATAACTGGAGGCACGAGCGACCATCTGTGAGACATCATCTGAGGGTTTCTTCTTGTCTTTGTCGGTAGTGCCACTATCACGCCGCCGGAGGCGCCAACCTGGGCGGTCCTGACTTTCAGTACGTGTTAGGTTATACTTCGAGCCATTCTCCTGATCGATGCTTGCAGTTGAGCCATTCCTTATCTTGCCGCGGACTGAGCTCAAGCTGTGTGTCGAGGGTTCACGGTGCAAAGTATGGACTTCCGTACTGGATTTATATGAATTCCTGTTGTGATGGCCGAAAAGGCCAATCCGATGGCTCGTTAATCCAAGGCCCTTGATCTTGTTCGACGTCGGTGCGATTGTTTTCTCTGGATTGTTCTTTCTCAAATTATAAGTTGGCTGCAGTCTGTTTCCAATCGCTCCTGGGGCGGCATCTCGCATGGCTCCTTTGCCAGGCAGCTGGACTTCTTGATCTGGGGACACAATATTACGAGCGCGCTCGCCCTCTTCGCCGTCAGGATCGTCGACCGGCTCCATATTCTTGACCGCCAGAGGCGAGAAGCCGCCACCGTCGAACGCACTGGAGCCTACGCCAGGAAAGATGTACTCAAAGAGAGCTTTGCCAAGTGACCGCTCAAGCTGGACTTTTAAAGGGTGTACCGACACCTGAAATTCTTCTACGACCGGGATACCCGCGATGGCCTCGAGCATGAACCAATGCATCTGTAACATTCTGAGCGGTTCAGATGAACGTCCCTGCTGGGGATCGTGATATGGTCCGATAATCTCGGGGTACAATGCATTTGGCAGCAAGTTCAAACCTTTGATGTGCTCGATCTCGACTGCGTTGTGGTTAGAGCCATCGCTATTGTCAATTCTCTCGTAAGTGGCATTGCCCAATTGGAATTCCAGAAGTGGTTCGTTTTTGTCTTTCATCAGATGCCATACCACTTGTGACGCGCTCAAATACCAGCGAAGGAACCCACTAGACTGCGAGGATCTTTCATCGTTCCGCTGCTGCGACATATTGATGGCTTTCATCATGATAAATAATTCAGCCTCACAGCTCGCAAGATCTTTTTCCAGGTCTATTCGATCTTGCCAGCCCTTTTTGTCGAGATAGCGTGCGTTGATCATGAAATGCGTCTTCAGATCTGAAAGTTGTCTAATTCGTTCTTGGAGACGCTCGGCCATTTCAGGTGCACCTCGAAGGTCGCTGAAATCAGTTGCAAGCATGATCTTCTCAAGTCGGTCGCTTCTGGTCTTCTCGAGTGGCTCGTGGTACATAAGTAGGTCGAGCACAATGATATACATAGTGTAGTATTGGTGTGAGTCACAGCTAGCTCGAAGCCTTGGGAAATCGACCCATAGATGATCGATTCTGCTTTCCCTTCGATCCGAACTGTTGCGCGATTTGTCCTTTGATCCTTCAGCAACTTGTTCATTATACTTCAAGCGCAAAGGATTGTACTTTTCATATAATAAACTCGCTGAAGTTTTCTGTACTACTCGCTGAAAACCGAACGGATTAAGTCGGAAATCGAACATTGCCTCAATGGATGCCCATGGTGGCCATACAGATCCAGGGCTGTTACCATATCTGTCACCGGAATAAAGGTGAATGTACTTGCTGATTGACTTCTGAGTAGTGACGAATATTTGTACACCGTCCTGGTCAAGTGCAAACCGCCGTTGAACCAAACCGCTGACATCGTCTGATAACCGATCTCTGTCCATGATCGAGATTATCTTCAATTGCATGCCCTTAGCTGTGAGCAAGACTGCCGAAGTAGTATTTTTTTCGCTCTGGAATTGGATCTGAGGAGCAATCAACCGAATGCTATAGCTGTTCATAGCTAAGAAATCTTCTGCCAGCTTCTCCTCGGGGTCAATGCTAACAGTCGACGCGCGTCGGTTGGGATTCATACCCCGTCTTGCATCGCGGTTTCCATCTTCTGCGGTAACAAATCTATCGGCATCATCCAGGAGTTGCTGGATACGATCTTCAATAACGCTTTCTTCATCTCGCTCATCAGTAGGAGATGTGACAGTAGGTGTTGCCGGAATGTTTTCACGGAAAGTAGGAGGACTATGGTGCGTTCCTTTTCGCTTCGATTGTTCATCGACAATATCTAGAATAAATTTGACAGCCCGTCGTGACATGTAGTATACAAATCCACGACGTTGACTGACCTGGTGACTATACCTGAGAATGATATTGCGAAGAGAGTTGTTCCATTTGACCTGTGCATTATGGATGATGAAACGGTTTTTGAAGTCACTCGCGTACTCATCATGCGGCGTAGAATAAAGGGCATCAATATCGACATGACTATTGTTACTCTGAGAAGGTGGTGGGGTAGCATCTGTGTCAATGCTGGAACCATTCGTAGGGCTCGGTATATGAGAGGCTGAATCCCCGGACGAGTTCAGGTTTTGTTCGCCCATAGGATGAGACGTCCTGCCCGTGTGTTCGCGTTGTGCCAATCTGCGAAGTCCGCTCTCTAGGAATACTTTCTTGTCTTGCAACTGCTTGGCTTGGGCTTGATAAGAATATTGTTCTTCTTGTTGCGTTTTACTGAAATCAGGATCACGCACAACCTTCAGCTCGTGCTCGTTCGCGAATCGCTCGTGAGTTTTGATCTGCGCCTTCAATTGCTCTAATCTCTCTTGCATTAGATGCATCTGGACTCGACGAGGATCGTTATGCCGTGAAGACATCAGACAGGAATGTGTATCCTCTTCACCAAATTGGCTTTCTCTAGATTCGTCCCCATGAATGGCATCGCCATGATCTGTCTGTCTGAAGTAGGTGAATCGAGGTGTGAAGGCAAGAGGAAGAATCTTGGTCTCAGGATTCGCCTCTGCTGGCAATATCCACCCTAGCTCTACAAAATCATCCATGTCGATCCACGAAAAGTCCTGATCTGGTATTGTAAACTTTGACATATCCACATTCGGAACCATTTCTTGGTAAGAAGACAACATCTCATCTGTCGCACGCTTGAGGTCATCGGCGGTAGTTCCTTGAATATTAGCAGCAACTGCTCTGAGATCTGCGTTGACGAAATCAAGCTCGGCACGGTTTATTTTCATAGCACTGGCCCGCATCCGCTTTGACTTGGCTCCAGACATTGTGTCAAACCACTCTCTACGCTGATGCAGGTCTAATATGAAGCTGTCAAGCTTGAGCTTCAATCCGGTTGCTGAGACAACATCCTCTTGATAATCTTCTTGATCTTTGTGTTTATAGACATGAGCTATGAACAGTGGTGAAAGCAGTAAGCCATACTTGATCGTCGCGAGATGCCGTCCAAACTTTTTGCTTGTCTTCTCGGGTCCTGGCCACAGCGAACCTTGCCGGATTGGCAATGCCATTACGCCGGAAAACAGCGTCCACCACGCAAAGAAATGAGAGTAGAATCGAGGGCTTAGGTGGACACTATTGTAGCTTTGCGAGGGAGCGATCTGCTGTGTCGTCCAGTCCCGGTCGAAAGGAGCAGCCAGTGTAATTGACATATGGATGTAATTGCTTCTGAATCCTCGATATGCATCGTAACCTTGGGTTTCTCGTTCGGTCATGTACTTGGGATTCTTAAGGATAATGTCATAGTGAGGTTTGAAATCTGAAGACCGACCACCACCCGGTTCGTCATGCTCAAAGACTAAACCGGCAGACCATTTAACATTTCCTGATACTTTCATAATAACCTTACTGAAGACAGCCGCATTTTTGATGGAGCTCGAACTGTTGATGCTGTCCACATCGAGGTTCACAGTATCCTCCTGGGTACTGTTCGCCTTGTGGCTATAGTCCGGAATCGCAAGTACGTACTCCCCACTCCTAACAGTCATAAATCTCTTTGGGTCGTCGTCCTCACGTATAGCCCATCGGACATTGCTTCGCCAACACATGACAAAGCCGGCACCATAACCAGTCACAACGTATGGGTCGCGAGATCCCTTGAGTCTCAGCTGCACATCTCCATCTCCTCTCCAATTAATTATTGGTCGTGAGTGGAAACTCAATCTAATCTTGTCCCAAAATCCAACTCTATCCGATGGATCTATTTCGGGTTTAGTAAAGGCTTCAATGATCATCATAGCATCTTGAATTGCCGGCTGATACGAAGTACCCCAGGATATTGAGGTAGGTGCACTAGTGTTGATGTCGATTACGGGCATCGAATACGTCTTCAATGGTGCAACTGTCCTGCGGACGTCGATGGCAAAACCGGGAATCTCCTCTCCATCTTTGGTTTTCTGTCCTTTAGGCACAATCTCCACTGGTACATGTCGTATTGATCTGTCGTCTCTATATTCCTCAGCGATGACAAAATCTGTTCTCAAGGACCAACTCGGCAATCTCGGCGGTTGACCAGGACGGATAGCCGGCACGTGCAGTAAATTAAGCGGATAGTCTCTGAGCATAAACCGTGCCTCGCCCATGTCCAGCGCGAGGCTCATCGGAATAAGAAGGGCATATTGCATGGTCTCGGGCATGCCCTTTCCGACATCGTGCAAAAATTTCGATAGATGAGCAGGTGGAAACGATGGCTTGTCAACGATCAAATGCAAGTCGCTTATGACGATTGTCAGGAGACCAGGTCTGTTGGGAATGGCCATAATAGTTTCATGGTCGTCAGCATCAGGTGGTGGTTCATCTGCGCCGGTAAACATGCGTCGAACGTTCTTGATGGTCGAACTCTGCATATGCCGAAGCCAATCAATGCGGGTTTTCCAGCTTCGAGCATTGTATTCTTGTAACTTCTCCCATGCCTCATTGACTTGGACATTAGCCGCCGAGCTCAAGTCGCAAGTGCCCTCTCGGTCGTACCGAAGTCTCGAACTTGGCAGACGTCCACGAGATGTCGAGCGTCGACGGGGTGTCACCTCTTGGCTTTGTGAACGCCTGCCATTTGTTACTGGCGATGTGTTCCGTGATTCAGGCCGACTGGACTGAGTTCGACGATGTGATGAAGCCTGACGGCCTCGTCCCTCCTGCATTTTGCGCAGTTTGAGATTAAAAGCAGCGTCTCGTGCCATACGTTGCTTTTGTTCATTGCGGCCAACATGATATATGCTGCTCAGTCTCCATTCAAATGCATCATCCTCGAACTCAAACATGAAAGCTTTGCTTCTAACAGAGATCCTAGGAACGCTTTTCGGCTTCTCCGGACCTTTCTTCAGAATATAATCGTCAGACCTTGTCTTAAATCTGTGAATAATCTGCAACATCGACTTGAAAGTGTTAGTGAAATTGTCAAATACTTTGAACATCCGCAACCCGTGCGGCACACCAAAGCGAATGAAGTCTGTGCTTAAGTCTACTGAGTCCTCTTCGACGTAACCATGGGCAGTCTTTTTCCTGGTTTGTCGTAGGTCCATTCTGATGGCGCTAATGCTGACAATTCTTGCCCATGCAGTATGTACGTGAGGCGATTTTGCATGTAGACGTAGGAGATGACTTCGTAGAAATGGAGTCGACCACCGATGGCGGCCAGCCGAGATGTCATATATCTGAAGCATCATTGCAGGATCGTGTGGCATATGCATTTTTAGCTGTACATATCCGACCTTAACGTCTATGGCTAATAATTCAGGCGTAGAGCCAGCTTTTTGACCAGAAGGTTGAAGGCGGGAATTGTGTGGCATACTTGACTCTCGAGTTTTGGGCTTCGGTAGGCGTTGCGGTACTGGGCCCCGTATAGCATCCTCTATGGCAGTAACAGCAACGCCAATAGAATATGCTCGGTACAAGGAGAAATCCAGATAGAATGCTCTGACATGAGAATTTAAATGGCAAGTTGGGCCTTGACGATCCCGTGATGTGCTTAGAGCCACCTCTATACGAGGCACAGACATAAATGGCCTTTGTTCCCATTCTTCTAATGACTCGATGATGAAGCCTTGAACACCTTTGATATGAGTCGTGAGTCTCCTCCCATCAGTCATCGCGTGAGCGGAATTGTGGTGCCTAGCTGGTGACGGGGAAGGCAATAAATGAGTGATGTTGCCAGAGTCGTCTGTCGAGCGCACGGAAGCACTGACCTTACGTCGCGAACGAGAATGGTTACCGTGCTCAGACCTATGAGCAGCATAGTCTGCGGTCCAGGATTCTATCTCGATAGCAGCACCACGCGTTTGAGTCGAGACAGTCTTATCGATGCCGGCAGTCTCAAAGCTGCAGTTGCTGCCCTCAAAGTGAAATTCGAGTAACCATTGAGGTAATTTGCGAATGAACAGCTCGTGACGCGCTGAAGGAGGCTCAACCCAGTCTTGGTCGGCTGTTTTTCCAAAATGTCGTACAATGCTGTAAACACCCTGACTGACTTCTTCACGGACCATCAGAATCGAGAAACTTCGCAGTGCGCCAGACAAAATGACCACTACCGCAGTAGACGCACTGACCTGCACTTGAAGCTCGAAAGACTCCATCTTCATTAGATTGTGTTTCACTCCAGACGCTGCTTGGTAATAGAGCGTATGAGTTACCACCCGAAAACTTGAGGAGAGAGAATACAAGAGTTCCTCCTTGACCGAATGGGAGGACTCGACGTCGAAGGAAATAGAAGAGATTGCAGAAATGATCATGTCAAAGTCGCCTGGCGAAGAAGACTTTGTATCGACAACTGGTAAAACGAAGCGAACCACAGGTTCATGTATGGAGAACTTTATCATTGCTCGGGGTAGCAATCTCGAAATGAGGCGGTGATGGCTATGTGTAGGAGTAGATGGCTCTTTCGTTCGGTTTTGTGTAAGTGCGAGGAGCTGTATAAGGTGCTGAGGTGTAAGGTCTAGTGCGGGTGATGTGATAACAAGATTGGCGAAGAAAACGTTGGAGTTTCTCTCCGAAGCGTCGCGTTTCTCTGTGAAGCTCATGGTTTTCGATGGAAGAGTGGTTCTTACGGTTGTTGTAGCCATGGGAATGTACATGATCTTACGCGTTTGAATGTCGTCCTCATCCAGGCTTAAAGAGATAGAGATAGCGGCAACCAAAGCTTGATGCGCAACATCGTCCGGGGAGAAGTACATGCGGTGAGCGGGAGAGTTCTGAGCCACTCGATGCAAGTCAATGCCAATCTCGTGAGTAACCACGTTCATGACAACCGGCAGATTCGCTTTGCGGAACGACTCAATTTCCTTGGAGACACGAATGAAGCTCATACCCAGCTGAAATTCCTGTACACCTCTCAATACAGACCCTAGGAACTCCTTTGAATCCGCAACTGTCTGCACGATGGCTGCCTCCCTGCTTCCTGGTCTTCCAAGTTCCCCAACAACGTCATCGAGACTAATGGCGCGCCTTGGAGAGCTGGGGTGTTTTGGCAAGGTAGTAGGAGGGTGCGATGCTTTCTTTTTGAACGACAGCACGTCGTCCAGTGGAATGTGAAGCCTCCCAACTTTGACAGCGATCGAAGTGTCACGAAGACCGCTTTTATCCTGATATAACAGTCCATGGACGTTGACTGACATGGTGTCGAGGATTTCGACAGGCTCCTTGCCACCAACTGCTAGCAGGATACTCCTCACGGTAAAGATCCATTCTGCGGGTCGTTGACTCCCAGAAGCATCCATTTTGTGTCGGAACAATCGCCCACGATCCAGCAACTTGCGACGAGTGTGCACGGCCAATGTGATGGAGCCAATTGACACAGATCCAGTTCCTACTACGTCCAAGGTTGTGTTCGTAGCGTAAACGTCAAACATGCGAAGCCAATGGATCTGGTGATGAACATCCTTCAGACGCTCTTTAAAATTTGTCAACTTCTTCCATAACTCTCCCTTCTCGGTAGAGCCTTGCGACTTGCATTCTTCCAACCTCACAGATTCAACTTTTTCAGTATTTGAGCGTTGATGATTGCCCGTCCCGTTTGTGTGCTTGTCTTGGAGAGTGGGATCGATCGTGATGCTCAATTCTTGCAGGCGAAGGCTGATCCATGTCGGCTGGGAAAAGGTGGGCCTATGTACCGAGAAGCCCAGACCTCTGATATCTATGCGCAATCCGTCTCTTGCAGTGTAAGAGATGTGCCTCAGGCTTGTGAGACCAATTCTCTGTACGGAAACGCCAGTGGCTATGCGGAGGATTGCCAAAAGGACGAAAGAGAACAAGTAGGCGAGGACCAGGAACCCAGCGAAAGAAGTAGCATTGATCAAAGCCATCCTGTCGCAAGCAACGGCAAGAGGCACGCTATTGCAGGCCACCCACGCTTGAAGAGTTTCTGCTTATCTCATGACTTGTGGTTCTGATGCACAGTATCTTTGATCCCTTTTTCAAAACTCCAGTAGACGCAGACATGGTCGCGTGGTCCGCCCATTATTGACAAACTCAGCGCATGATCTTCGCGCTCAATGGGTAGGTTATTCCACTTTGTAAGTGTACAGCAATGGTAGTATCGTGAGTTTCACAACTGCTACTCCGATAAAGCGAGGGTCTAGACACGTAGATAATGTGCTTGCTGGTTCAGCATCTGCAACGATCGAAAGTGGTAAGTGATAGGGTGCTCGTGTGCCGACTGTTTTTTCTTTCTCGTGTAACATATCGACGTCGCCTGCAGCAGCGATCGCGACGGCAGACCCGGCTTCCGGGACTTCCTCAAGCCTGCACGCTCGGATTCACGCTAGGTGGTGGGGAAGACATGTGTCTTGGCCCTAAAACTGCTTGGTAAGCAATTCTACCTATGTTGGCCGACAAGACGTCCCTTCGTACACGCTGTATTGTTGGACTGCGAACAAATACCTCCTGAATGTCCAACATTGATGGGTTTTCTACGTATTGCTAACAATTCTGTTATCACGACAAGTTCTGCTACGTGCTGGCACGGTTTCTTTTGGACAGAACATTGAAGTTGCCCCTCAATCAGGTGTCACAAGCATTAATATTTATGCATGGCCGGGGTATTCTCTCCTCCGGATGCTATGCACCCATATACCACACTCAAATCTGTCACCAAAGAACCCACGTGTGTGCTCAAATGAGATCAAGGCTGATCAGAGCAGATGATACCATTTCAACGATCTGACGGTCCACAAATGCAGATGCCCTGAAAACTACCACGTCTTTCCTCCGGCCTACAGCTCCCACTGTGCGACTTGTTGGGAGTCAGGATACAAGTGGCCGCAATGTCCTTATAGAACTGTCACGTGAACTGGTTTCCCAGTCCGATAGTCAGTATAGACTGTGCCCCATGTCGTACCATGTTGGTGATAGTGTAGGCGACTTTGATGATATGTCTCAACCTCTTTTGGTCGCGGTCTTTCAGTTGTGTATACAGTGATTCACGAAGTCTTTCGAGTTTTTTGAGCCGGGTTTGAATCTGCTCGCTTCAAAGTCATAATTTTGTCGTCAATCATAGATATCTCTGCCTCTATTGCAATGACCTTCTCCGCTAATTCGTGCTCGTAATCCTCGTCAGAGATAGATTTTAGTGGCCACCAACTGCTGTCAGATAAGACTTCCAAGATAGGTCGTCGTTCCCCGGGTGAGTCGAGTATAGCAGCAAAACCTGTATACGCAGCCTGTCCACCGAGACCCATCAGACCAAGTATGATGGCTCCTGGCAGCATGTTACGTGGTCCTCGAAGCGCTCCTCCAGCCAAGCCGGCAAATGATCCACCAATACCACTGCTAATGAGATCCTCCCGTGTGGACTTTGTAACCATTTGATTGCCTCCTGGAACCAGGTTGCTTCGTACGACAGATCTTGCGAACCAAAAAGTAGATCCCAAAACGAAGAACTGGCAGCCAGCGACACTGCTTCGTAGCCAAACAGATCGTCCAGTCAGGGTGGCAGAGGCTGCTGCCAGACCTGCTCCAAGGACTGCCGCAGCACCTCCAGCATAAAGAGATGGCTTCCAGGTGACCACCCCGCTGAATGAAACGTGATCGGACATCCTGAATACGTCCTCCTCTGGATGAACTAGGTGGTTAAGGCTTATGGAGGACGTCAGAGGAAGGGACCACAACAAGCAAGGAACGAAGGAACAAGGGAGCACGAGCACTGACTTTAGGCACTCATGGCTGTCATTATATCGTCGTCTCTTCAGTTGTCGTTGACAGCTTTGAAACGATTTCTGTGAATCCTGGCAATGAGAGGATGACAACCTTTGACAAACTCGAAGTCCTGTGTTGGACTCGAGTTGTAGTTGGTGCACGTGACCCAATTTGTGTAGCAAGTCCGGTATCACGATAATTTCTGTCTGCGCTTCGCTCCTCTATCCACTACCTCTCTCAGTACAATTTTGTTCTGTCGCACCACCATCTGTAGGATCTCTTCGACCGAACTTGTCTTGGCCCGAACGCAAGGCAGCCTTCCTCCAACTACCTCACAATCTACGCGCACACAGTCGCATCGACAGTGAGCGCGTAGACGACTTTCGCAATCATGCGTACGTTTCTCAGCCCGGTGGCCATGTGTGTGGTCTTCCGCTCATGCGCCTCTCGCTCTCATAACACAACAGACCCTGACTAACGACTATGCAGCGCCCAAAAAGAATCAGAAGATGTCCCTTGGGACCTTCTTGCAGGACGATAGTACGATGCGATTGCTGCCTTTGACTGAGACTCGATAGAAACTGACGGCATTAGGTTATGGCTCCTGGGCTGATGAAATGGAAGATATGCCACTGCCAGGTATGGTGCTGCAAATCTATTTCCAGAGCCCTCTTACTGAATGTTTCGACAGCAACGGATTCGCAAAAAGGTTATAGCGCCGCTCCCCGCCGTGATTTCAGCTCTACTACTGGTATGGGTGGCAGTTCGTTTGGTCAGTTTTCTGATTTGCCTCAAAACCAGCCAATCTAAACATCAATAGATCGACGAGATAATTATCAAACCAGAGAACAACTACCGCTCCCGACTCAACCTCCTTATACCGCCCATCTTGCCAACCTCTCCTTCGATGTAACACAAGGCGATGTATCCGATTTCTTTCAAGGCTGCGAGGTAACGAACATTCGAATTGTAGAGGATAAGATGGACCGTAAGCCCAAGGGTTTCGGCTACGTAGAGTTCGGATCGCTTGAAGGCCTGAAGACAGCTCTGGCGCTGACTGGCACTTCTCTAGCTGGTCGGCAAGTGAGAATCAGTGTTGCAGATCCTCCAAAAGACAGAGGAGACTCTTCTCGAGATTTCAGTGACTGGAGTCGCAAGGGACCTCTACCTGATTTGCCTCAGAATCAGAGACGTGTATCGGAGCGAAACTTTGGTGGCCGCAACTTCGATAATATGTCCGATGCTGGAAGCGAGCGAGGCAGCCGGCGAGGCTTTGGAGGAGCGGAGACCGATGGGAAAGTGCGTGACTTTTCAAATTGGGAGCGAAAGGGTCCATTATCTCCGGCAGCACTTCCCGATCGTTCACTAGGTGGTGCTGGTCGACAAGCCAGTAGAGACGACGCATTCCGCAGGAACTCTCCTTCATGGGGCGAAGGCCGGTCGCAAGAAGGTTCAAGACCTCCAAGGCGGGAGCAGGGCGATCGACCTGCGCCTGCACGAGAACCAACTGCTGCTGACCTAGACAACCAATGGAGATCGAAAATGCGACCAGACGCACCCCCCAAATCTCCCGAACCTGAAGTCAGCACACCGTCGTCACCTGCCGCTGCCGCGCCAGCTCCTACAACAAGACCAAGGCTCAATCTGCAGAAGAGAACGGTTTCTGATGCTGACCCAACAGCATCCCCTTCCACTACTGACTCAAAAGCAAGTCCATTTGGCGCCGCTCGTCCAGTAGATACTGCAGCGAAGGAGAGGGAGGTCGAGGAAAAGAGACAACTTGCAATTCGTCAGAAGAAAGAGGCTGATGACAAAGTCAAGGCTGAGAAGGTTGAAGAAAAACGTCTCGCTCGGGAAAAGGTGGACGCCGAACGGAGTAGCAAAGTGGCAAGCACAAACGAGACTAACGAAGACGAGAAAGAGAACAATGATGACGACAACGAGAATAAGAATGAGCACGAGAACGATGATGAGAACGAGAACAAGGACGAGAATGAGAACGAAAACGCAAACGAGATGCCGCAACAACCCAAGTTCGAGCTCCTCCGTCGAGAGGCTTCTGGCGTCAACGATATGGTCGCTGATGAAGAGAACGACGAACAAGAGGCTCCAGCTCCAGATCACGACAAGGCTGTCAAGCCCAAAGAGGTTGTTCGTAACATACCAGCCAAAGCCAATGGTGCATGGAGGAAAACTGCACCTGCTAAGTCAGCAGAAAGCGAGACAGCTACCCTTGAAGAAGATGGATGGAGCACGGTCTCGAAGAGCAAGAAGCAGGGCAACAACAGACGTAACCAGCCAGCTCGAGCTATTGCCTCGTAAGGCTTTGACCTAGAGACATCTATGCCGGCCAATTGGTCTCGATGACGGTCTTCGATAAAAGTCTCTCCACCAGTTTGATCTTCAAGATCTACACTCCTCAACATGTTCTCCGTCTCTTCAACCGCAATCGTTTCTGCTCGGTCGTCAGTCATCATTCTCCAGTTCATAGTCCTGGTCACAGGCCGGCGATCCATTAGTCAAATACAAAAGCGAGCGGTGATTGCTAAGGGGATCCTTCATGGGCAGCATTTCAAAGGAGGGTGCATGTTCGTGTGTGAGCAAAATAAAATGTCATTATGGCCACTTCATCAGTGGTTTCCTAGCCCACTATGTGTAAATACTGTATACTGCTTCGGATTAGACATTTGATAAGCATCTCCATCTCTGGTTCAGCGACTGATCATACCGATTTCATGTCCATGCAGAGACATGGAAGTTCATAGTACAGTATCGGCTCTATGGATGACTTCACTCGTAACAGGTGGGTAACGGGCACGTGAGAATATGCGTTTCCATGCAATCGTGATATTGACCTGATCTGAATTGGTCAAATGGTGTCGCATGTTGCGCAAGCCTAGACACTTGTGGCACTGGAAATGTCAACCCGAACCGAATGATTGGCAATTCACGCATTGAACAAGCGAGAGCTAAACTACGGGAGGATTGAGGCAAGTTTATCTCTCTTGGACGCTTGTGCTTCCGCCACGCAAGCCGGCGTCATGGTTCGCTGAAGGCGTTAAGCTGATAACAGAGTATCAATCGCGCTGCTTCAAGCCCTTCTGACGAGTGTCGTTTTCGCATACAAGCACGTTCTTACCCTTAGCATATTAATGCTTCCTGGAGTCCACTGGTTTCGTTTTCTTCATCATGTCTCACATCCGCTTCTCGTCAGAGTGGCTTTGCTAATTCATTCTTACTGCACTGGTTCGACCTTTGGGCCTTACCAAGGTTGAGTGCCTTGGCATAGTCTCCATTAAATTTTTGTGAATGTTGTCTGTTCTTCACCAGGATGGGCCGGTCCCATGCTCTTAAACCTCAACACCTTTACCTCTCTACCCCTTCGTATCCTTCTGCTTCTGTTCACCCATTCAAAAATTCTTATCCTTCGCCGACCACTCTATTCCAGAGCTCGTCAGTGTCCGCGCTTTCTGTTGGAGATAAGATACCAGGATTCAAGGTATCTGCAGGTAGGCTTCGATTCATATTACCTTGAAGGAGATTAACAGCTTACCAAATACATGACAGCGTTTTTGTCAAGTTTGCATTCGAACATCTTCATTGAGCTCGATTCTGGATGCGACTACGATTCGATAGCGAATACTCCCGACGTCCTCCGACCTTGCTCAGCACCTCTCTTGCCATTTGTGCACAGCATGTCTGCCCTTACTGATGCCGATTTTGCTCCACCTACCGCTTTGGACCTTCCTAGGTCAACCGTTGAACTCTCTGACGGAACTGATGAGGCCGCGAACAAGGAGCCTGAGATAGGGGAGGATGGTGTTCCCCTCCTCAGGACATTCGCCGCTGAAAATGAGGATATGCGAGTTGAAGCACTACATCTCGTTGCAGATTCAGTGGCTCAACAAAGGAACCTCGCTTCCAGCGCACTTATATACCACCCTGTCACGTTGGGCTTGTTGGTGGTAGCTTTTGGAGTGACCAGACAATGGTTCTCCGATGGTCACAATGTAGAGTATATAAAGGTATTTACAACCTTTCTTGGTATCGCAATGGCGTTCCTGGCCGGCATACGATTACTCTGCGGGCCCTACATCTTCGAAGCGGAAAAGGTCGGTACGTGGGCGTGGTTGGACAAAGGACGATCTGTTGAAGAGGAGGAAGAAACTGGTTCGCACGTTTTGGGAGATGTGGATGAGGTTTTGCTTTCAAAATTCGGCCCTGACCATATAGGAGTCATCATTTTCCGAGGCGTACAACCAGCTCCTAGTCGCGCTTCACCCACTGGTAACAAGAAAGTTCGAAGGACACAAGAGCCTTCGAAGCAGACGAGGATGGTTATTCGAGCTTGGACTGTCAGACAGAAGTTTAGACGGAAAGAAGTTGGCTCAGCGCTGATGGAAGAGGCTATCAAGGTTGGAAAAGAGAAGGGGTGGCTCGTGGGTGGGATTGAGATCGCAGAGGATCATGCAAACTCGAAGAGAATCTTGCCTACCATACTGAATGGTGCACTTGACCGGTACGACAAGATTGCGCAACAGACACTAGATAAGAAGATCAGTGAATTTGAGGCCTCTCAGGAGAAGGGAAGGAAGAAGAGGTAGATCAGGATAGGGAATGGTGTGGGAAGGTCAGGGCTGAGTGAGCTGCAATTAGCTCTAGCCAGTATATGCACGCCTTGACCAACAACCACATGACCTCAATGACGAAGATAACGACACTTTTCCTTGGTCGCAAAAAGGTACTCGTTCGTTTATGTAGAAGGCTAATGGAAGGAGGCTCACATCCCATTCACGGCAGGGAGGAAGGGCAAAGGGAAGTTGTGTTCAAAGATACCCCATTCGTTTGCAGATTGGAAATGAGAGCACATCGAAATTAATAAATTTAGTACATGACTTTACATCTGGCATACTAAACTATATACACCATCGCCATCACAGGCCTCTGATGAGCTTGTAATTGATCAATGCTCAAGGTACGGTTCAAGCTACCTGTATCCAAGCTTTCTGCGTTCCATCATCCAGTTCATGTTGTTACTAGCATCATAGGCGTAGGACCTGTTTTTGCTGAGGACCGCTAGACATACCAACCAATCTTAGGTGGGTATAGAGGCAGGCACGTTACCTACTGTGATCACCTATTTCGGCAAGCTCTACAGTATTGCTGCTTCGATTTCCGCCCTCAACCACAATCTTGAGCACTTACGAAGTCTATCATGCTCAATCACCCGTTGTTCGTATATGCCATTTTCCTTTACCTGATCCATTCATGTTCCAATTGTCAAACACTCCACAACACCATCCAGATTGCTGTTTGAGCCTTTCCATACCACTATTACAGACGGTACAACGTTACGCGCAACGCGTCAGTCATGACTCGGATGTCGAAGTTCTGCTGCTCTCTATCGGAGCGGGTACAGGTTTATTTGAGTATTATCTGACATGCTACCTTCACGAACACGACTCGAACAATGTCCGTGTTGAGGCTGTTGAGGTTCAATCTACGACCATGACATATCTATCCAAAGATGCCGTGCACCGTGTACAAGGTACATGGGCCATGAGTGACCGAGCCCTCGATGCGCGTGTCCTGCTTTTCGTTTACCCGCGCGAGCCTCAGCTGGTCAAGAGATATCTGCAACAATTTCAGAACCACGTGCAAGTTGTGTTGTGGTTCGGTCCCATGGCTGATTGGGATGAACACAACGCCATACTACATGACATTACTCCATTCAGCAGTCCAACTATCCTAGAAGACGCTGGCCTTGCGCCATATGAGCTTGCCGTTGTCTTGGAGAACAAGGAATACAGGTCTCGCAAAATTTCGAGTGACTCTACGACACGCGAGAAGTTGACTTTGCAAGACATCGGCACGATCTGACTCCGGTGCCCTGCTAGACCAGGACTCTGATGAAATCTTTGCATTCCACACCGTTAGCTAGAGTGCCACAGTACGACATTCGAGGATTAGATAATACAACTCAAACACGGGAAAGGTCGCAGTTGTGTGAGTCTGATCCGTCAGCTTTACATCATCCATAGGGCTTAGTGCAAGGTAATTGGTCCAGATCAGTTCGAGAGCTGGTCACTTTTCTGAGGAGGGCTTTTCTTTGAACGACGAAACAGCACAAGGCCACCCGCAGGTCGAATCGGGCTTGTGATTACAGATCATACGAATTTCATCGAGAATCTGTCACACAGTACATTCTATCCTCTACTCACGTTGGATTTCAAATGGTTGTCGTCGGTGACCATTAAGTTCCTCATTACCGCACACCCCGCACGCTGACCTGATCGAGAACACTTCTGTACGAGTACGCTCTACTCTACCTACATATTTTGACCTAATGATCCTTGTGTGGTCACAACTCCACTAACGCCTGCGACTACTTGTTAGCTGTCCCACAAAGAATAGCCATTGCTTGCATGATCCTCGAACCGCGCAAACCATCGGCTCAATCTTCGACTACATTTCGCCTTTGAACACTCTACTCCAGTGTAAGTGATCCCACTTTCGTCATCAAGCTATTACCTGCCATTTCTGATTCGCCGCGTGGTCTTCGTTCCTCTTTCGAATATGCAGGCTATGTTCCTAGCTTGTCTCGACGTTTGCTTATGCTGTCCAACCGTACCGAACCCTGAAAGCACTCATGGATTCGGTATACGTCTACATGCAGCTCTGGTTCCTGCAATGTCTGGTGTACGAAAGCTTGACCAGATCGGAGACATGAAACCTTCGGCATGTGCCATGGATGCAGGTCCCGCTCGTGGTTATATACTTGGGTGTTCGCTCTCACTTGTCTCCGGACAACTGCGGAACGACGAGCTCGAGATTGACTATGGCTGACAAAATGCATACAGGAGTCGCCATGTACGACATCAGGAGCGATAAATCAGGCGCGTCGCTGGTCGACATGATCAAGCAGGGTCTTGCCTCAAAACCTAAATCAATGCCAACACTCCTGCTTTACAACGGTGCCCACGCGCAGCGCCGATACCAAAGAGTGCTACTAATAATCATATAGAGAAGGGGTTGAAAATCTTCGAGGACATCACCTACCTCGACGAGTATTATCTTACCAACTCGGAGATTGATGCGCTCACGAAGCATGCTGATGCTATTGCCGAGCACATTCCTGCTGGAGCAAGATTGATTGAGCTTGGTAGTGGGTAAGCCAATTCGACTTCACTTCACCTTTAATGTTCAGCCGCTGTTCGGCGGTCCACCAGCAAGATTCTACACTTGACGACTTGCAACATTCTTGACTGATCAGAACTGATTGTGAGATAGCAACCTGCGCAAGGTCAATATCCTGCTAGAAGCACTTGAACGTGCGAAAAAGGAGGTCGACTATTTCGCGCTTGATCTATCACTACCAGAACTCCAACGCACCTTTGCAGAACTTGAAACGTCAGAATTCAAGTATGTCCGGTTCAACGCTTTCCACGGCACTTACGACGATGGCTTGGCATGGTTGGCCAAACCAGAGAACGGTGGCAAAGTCACCTGTATTATGAGCTTAGGTTCATCGATTGGTAATTTTGACCGGCCAGGTGCTGCTCAATTTCTACATCAATACAGTCAGGTTCTTAGTCCAGCTGACCTGTTCATCATCGGTATTGATGCCACCACGGATGGTGATCGTGTGTTCAAGGCGTATAACGATTCGAAGGGCGTCACTGAACAGTTCTACCGGAATGGGCTTGACCATGCCAACAAATTGCTCGGCTATGAGGCATTCAAGCAAAACGAATGGGGAGTCAAAGGCGAGTATGTCGAAGAGGGCCATCAGCACAAGGCTTCTTATGTTGCCTTGGTTGATATCTCAATCGAGGATGTCAACATCAAGAAGGGTGAAGAGTTACCCTTTGAGCACTCCGATAAATACACCGAGGAGGAAGCCGATGCATTGTGGTACGCAGCAGGACTCATACCCAAGGCTGTCTACGCAGACTCCACAGGCGATCATCGTAAGTACATTGGAATTACCATGCTACCCGTGTTAATCAATTTACAGTTGTTCACATCCTGAAGCCATCCTCGATCGATTTCGATACCCAACCAAAGTCATATGCTCAACATGCTGTACCGACAGCTGCCGAGTGGCATCAACTTTGGTCCGCGTGGGATACCGTGACTCGATCTATGGTGCCTCGAGACGAGCTTATGAATAAGCCGATACAGCTTCGTAACAATCTCATCTTCTACTTGGGTCATATTCCAACCTTCGCCGATATCCACTACACGAAGGCTACAGGAGCTCAGCCAACCGATCCCAAATATTACTATCAGATCTTTGAAAGAGGAATCGACCCGGATGTAGATGACCCCACCAAATGTCACTCACACTCCGAGATCCCTGATACGTGGCCGCCACTGCAAGACATTCTCCAGTATCAGCTCAATGTCCGCAGTAGAATCATCAAAAGTCTTGAATCTGGCGAGGCTAGCTCCAACAGGAAACTTGCCAGAAGTCTCAATCTGGCTTATGAGCACGAAGCCATGCACCTGGAGACTTTCCTGTACATGCTACTGCAAAGTGAAAAAGTGTGCCCACCTCCTGGTCAGTCTATACCAGACTTTGAGAGTTTGGCTAGAGTAGCCGAATTGGAAAGGGCAAAGAACGGCTGGCACACGATACCTGCCGCAACAGTGACCGTTGGTGCCAATGACCTCGAAAACGACCTTCCACCAGAAAGATACTTTTTGTGGGATAATGAACGCCCTTCACGAGCTGTTAGTGTTCGCGAATTTCAGGCTCAGAGTCGACCGATCAGCAATGGCGAGTATGCCAAGTTCTTAGAGGTGACCCACTCTAACAAGTTGCCCGCTTCGTGGACAAGCCACAACAAAAGCGCAAACGGCACCGACCATATGAATGGTACCAATGGTACAAACGGTGCACATAAAGGAATGCAGAATGGCGTGAACGGTGCAAATATTGAGCCCAGTCATGAGTTCTTAGAGGGCAAGGCTGTTCGAACAGTGTACGGTACCATTCCGTTGAAGTTCGCCTTGGACTGGCCGGTGATGGCATCATACGACGAACTTGCTGCCTTTGCGAGGTGGTCGAATGGACGTATCCCGTCGTTCGATGAGTTGCAAAGCATCTACCAATATGTTGAAACGCAAAGGCTTATAGCTGAGAACACTTCGAGTTCTTTGGTTCCGGCTGTCAACGGGTGAGTAACATGTGCCGCAATTCAAAAAAAGTCGCTAACTGACCTAGGCATCTGTCAAATGATGGTGTAGAGGAGACGCCACCACCTAATGGTTCGTTGAACGGAGCTGGCAATCAAGCCAGTCCAGCACTCGATCCGAAATCCTTGTTCATCGACCTGCAGGGATGCAATGTCGGGTTCAAACATTGGCATCCCACCTCAGTGACGTCTGAAGGCAGCCGTTTGCGAGGTCAAGGCGATGTGGGAGGTTTTTGGGAGTGGTCCAGCACCCCTCTTGCATCCCATGAAGGGTTCAAACCGATGGATCTCTATCCTGGATACACCGCCGATTTCTTTGACGAAAAACACAATATTTGTCTTGGTGGCAGTTGGGCCACAGTACCTCGTATTGCAGGCCGAAAGAGTTTCGTCAACTGGTACCAACGGAATTATCCATATGTTTGGTGCACTGCTCGCCTCGTGCGGGATGCTGCATGACCACGGGAGCTGAAACATCAACCAAGCTCAGATCAAAACCCAAACAAAGAAAAAGTTGTCGATTTCAGTGTTGACCGCCGCCCATCCAGACTGCTGACGATTAGCCACGAAAGATGTTATGGTAGGTCAGACTGCGTAAGGTAGAATCGTCAGGGAAGATATGTCACTCTTTGCAATATAGTCATCCATCATTCCCACTGCCAATGATTTCTCCCTTACGATAACATGAAGTACTTCCAATTCTGATACTTTCACTCGGTTGGCGTTGTTTACGTGTATCACTACATCGCCATAATCATTCGTTCTCAGCCTTGTCAGGCAGCATCATTCTTGCGTCTCGTTCTTCAACGCGCTCATCTGCTAGGTACGTACGAGGCGTACGTGATTATCCTTGACTTACCTACACACACTTGAGAACAAACCATCCATCTTGAACAGTGCATGATACTGTCGGTTGTCTATTCATACACCACGAAGCTCATCACTGTCTTGCATTAGTCCTTTTGAACAGACAATATTCATCGAAATCAACACGCCGTCCAGGAATGGCACATATTCACCCAAACAGTATCTTCCGGTGGGAAGACGCGGCTAGTCTTGGTAAGTGACAAAATCAGATAGAGGTAGAAGAGCTAGGATTCTCAAGCAACCAACTTTCCTACAACCACTCTACAACGCCAAAACCGCAGCTGACCTGAATGGACAGAACACGCTTGCTGGCAATGTCCTACTAAAGCCAACAGTCCACGAGCACTTCAGACATGTTACGGCGTTCATTCCATGCCATGTACCTCCTACCATCCTACCATGCATGCCATTGGTGCAGCCCATCGTTGTTCTGGTTGCGTTACTACACGGGAAATGCATGATGCTAGACACCGAGAGGTAGGACGCCCAACTCAGAGGTGAAGGATATCGGGTGAAGTAGTAAGATGCTGACATGACATACAACAGATTGCCGAACTAGTTGCAGAATACCGTGAACTAGAATCTCCAATTCCTGAAACACCTACCAGGCAATTCCCTCTAGTTGAACGACCAGCAAACATCGCAGGTGGTGGCAGAGCCCGACTCGAAAGGCAAGCCAATCCATACAACACTCCAGGACACGTCGACATTGACAACGAAGATGAGAACATTATCGACGACGAAAATGACGACGAAGACATTCTTGACGTAATTTCCATCACCTCCTCGGCACCATCTTTTGTCACAGAAACACCTACTCCACCAACCCGCAAGCTAACCAAGGCCGAGATCAGAGTCCAGAAGAAGGTGAAGAAATCCGTCAAATCTCAAACCAAAGCTCTCAAAAACCAAAGTCGACACCTCGCATCCGTGACCTTATCTGACGTGACTAAAGTCTCTGAAATCCTTCACGGTGATGATTCACAAACAGGCAGCAGTACCCAAGAGGGTCTCGCTCATCCACTTGCGACAGACAGAACGATAGAGGACGTCATAGCAAGGAACCTCAATTTTGTCAAGAACATCCAAGCACATAAGCACTATCTCTTCAAGTCCGTCGCTACAGGCCGCAAAGAAAACAAAGAAAGGAAACGTCTAAAGAAGAGGGAGAGTAAAGGTGAGACAAGCGAAGACACTGTCGAGATGGATGAAGTCGTTAGTGCAATCATGATGAAGCTCGGCATCTCACCAACCATCGTCTTCGCAACATCCGGCTCTCCTACCCTTACCAACCACAGCATCAACAATACCAGCAGCAGTGGTAGCAGCAACAGCAACGGCGGCGGCATGACACTCCGCTCCGGCAACCCCGTCAACAACAATAACAACGGTCGCAAACGCGCACCATCCTTCCCTCTCTCCTCGTCTCCCGCTCTCACAAACTCCAACAAAGCAGGAGGAACAAACAAAGCAGTCCTCACAATCGCGACGAAACTCAGAACAGCGATCAAGACAGACCTCGAGAAGCACGAGAACGAAGTCCACATGCGCTATGTCAGGGCTGGTGGGTTCTGGAGGTATGTTGGCAAAAGCGTGTTTGAGCGGATGACGGATATTGCGAGGGAACTGGATGTTAGTTCTGGGGAGAGGTGGGAGAAGAAGTGGGCTAGAGAGGGAAGGAAGGATGACGGTGATGGTGGTGATGGGGAGGAGGCAGAAGGTGGCGAGGGTGAGATGATGGATCAGGGTGATGATGAATAGTTGTAGCTGGTTCATTGGATTGGGTTTGACTTGAGTTGGAAAGGGATTTGGAGATGGTTGGCTGACTTTGGACGGGGATTCGATGATGGATGGTCTTTGGTTCACGAATTAGGAAACAGGATATGATCGTGAAGCCACATTGGTCGGGTCGTGTCGATATTGCCTTATCGTCCAAGCTCAACTCAACAATACAGTCAACGTCAAGAGTCGCAAAACAAAACCTAAGAACGAAGGTCAGAGATGGAAACACAACAGTCGTCTGTCTGCCACACAGAATTCAACAATTTTTTGTCTCGGTCTGAAAGACACAGATACAACAGACACACACAATCCTCCTTGGAGATGAAGCAAAAAAGTAACATAGTCAAAATGCACAATTAGAATATCTCACCCCACAACTTGAAGCCCCCTCCCATCTCATCTCATAACAACGAACTGTCGGTCCACATGCTGTACCGCAAGCAAGCAAGCAAGCATAACGTCGCAAGACCTACGTAGTACACAAGGTAAAGTATGTGCCGGAAGTCGGATTTACAGACACATATACGTGTTAGCATTGTTTCTTGGAGCACTCGCAAGGACAAGTACATGCAAGTACGAGTACAGGTACAAATACAACACTATACACCTGGACGAGCATGCATACATGCACACAGAAATGGAAATGTAACGCAAGAGGTTCGTACCATTGGCATTGGAATTAGCATTGGTGTCATCTGGATTGGATGGTTGGAAGATTGCACAGATACCACTGTTCAGCAGTCGCTTGATTTTGTTCCTGAGGAACAATACCTACCTATCACACCTACTGTACGTGATGAATGCGGGTTGTGATGGAGCGTGAGCTATGTAAGTACGTACAGTATGTGAGTAGGTACAGTACGTAGAAATGCGATGCGATGCAAATTCCAACCCTCTCTCTTGTTTCCAGTGCGCTAATGAGTTGACGAGGTACTTATGTGTGTAGACAAAAAAGGTAGGTAGGCAGGTAAGTACAGATCAGGTACGGAGGCAGCGTGAGATCAGATCGGGCGTTGAGTTTGAAATCTTGGCCTTCATCTCTATACGCAAGTAAGTATGTAAAGATGTAGCCAGGTACGCACCTCCTAGTGGTCTAAACATTCATTCATTCATCCCATCACGGATATCAAACCTTCTTCCTCCCCTACCCTGGATAGGCTTACGCTCACCGATCTTGCCCATTAAAGCCGACCAACCGTCTCACAACATTCACAACCCTCGTATCCCCCAAGCCCGCATTCCCGTTCCCCTCTCTCATTCCCTTCCCCTCTGCTTCTCCATCACCATCGCCCAAAGCCGTCCTAAGCTCCTGGTCCAACAACCTCCTCAATCTAGCCACAAGCACACCAATCCTCGCCCACCCTCGCACACGGAAATGGTCTGCGATCACGATACCTCCGCCCGGGACGTCGGTGTCGATGCGTAGGGGTCCGCCGAAGAGTAGGAGGGAATACGGGTTTAATGGGGTAAGGGAGTGGATGTATGTCTTTGCTGTCTGTGTTTGGGTTTGGGGGCCGGTGGATAGTTTGGTGAAGTACGTTAGGTGTGTGGCGGAGGTGGGGTGGGTGGTGTAGGTTGAGGGGGTGGAGTGGAAGAGTGGGGAGGAGGGGTGGATGAACACTCTTTGGTGGTGAGGGTGAGGGTGCTGTTGCGGCTGGTTGGTGGGGTTGGTGGTGGTGTCTAGTGTGTTGGATGGTGGTGTAGCTGGGGTGGGGATGAAGTATTTTATTGTTCTGGCTTCGGGGTCTAGTTCTTTTGCTCCTGTGAGAGATTGGATGTATTTTTTGTCTGGGAGGCGGATTTCGGCGATTTGTGGCTGGAGAGCTGCTGAGATGAGTGCTCGTAGGAGCAGAGGAGATGTGTTTTGGGATGGGTGTTTTGGAGAGCGGTAGCCTAGTGAGACCAAATTTGCGTCTTTGAGAGAATCGAGGAGTTGGGAGCGTGTTGAAGTTATTTCTCGGAGCGTTGTGAGTGAGAGGAATTTCTCATTACACCAAGCTTGGAGATCGCGGTAACGAAGCTCTTGAGAAAGCATACTATATTCCTGGTAGGCGGCCAGAATGAGGAGGACATCACCATGACCTGTTGGAAATGTAGCTTTTGCAGCATCTGCTTCGGCACGTCTGTCACGAGGGGAAACGAAAGGATCTTTGACGGTGAGAATCGATGCGATTGTAAGACATGGTTCGAGGCAGTCGAAAAGAGTGCTATAGACGAGCAACTTTGCACATCTTAGATCTGCTGGAATCATGGAAAGGTATGTTCCAAGAGCTGTAAGGCGATTATCTTCCAGTGCTCCCATCGTGTGCAATACAGATAGTGCATTGGATATGGCGCTTTGGTCAGGTGGTGTCAATGTGCCAGCCAAGAAGGTAGACACGTCCCTGTCTTCGCCGGTTGCTTTGACTGACAAACATAATTGTTCAAGTGGCACACGTTGGATTTCGGGAAGTGGTTTTGGAGCCATTTGAAGCTCGATATTCTTGGTAAAGAGCTTATAACATGTTCCTTCCCTTACACGACCAGCTCGACCTCTTCTCTGCTTGCAAGCTGCTTGTGAAGCCCAAGTTTCTGCAAGTCGTACGATATTACTAGCAATATCATAGTTCGTCTCCTTGACTCGTCCTGTATCTATGACAGCAACGACATCTTCAATTGTAATTGATGTTTCAGCAACGTTGGTTGCTGCAATGATCTTCCGTTTACCGGCTGGTGCTGGTGGAAAGACTTTCTTCTGTTCGGCTGGCAGTAATGAGGCATGTAACGGGTAAGCGAGGACATTTGGTATGGTTGACACCGCTCGGAGACACCGGTCGATTTCGAGAGTTCCAGGTAGGAAGATGAGAATAGCACCAGAAGCATGCCCCAGCTCTTGATCAATTTGACTAGCCAAAGTTTTGATGAGGTCGTAATTGATACCAGTACCCAAAGCTTGTATTGCTTTGCCAATTGGTATTTCGTCGTCTTCTGAAGCTGATGGTAGGAATCGTGTAGATTGTAGCACATCTTCAAGATAGTAGTCCGTGACTGGGAATGTACGGCCCTCTATATGGACGTGTGCTACCTTTTTACCACCGCCGAAATAGTTGGAGAAATTCTCAGCATCCAGAGTGGCACTCATAAGCACAATCTTCAGCCTGGGGTTAGCGCTGAGAGCATCTTTGAGCAGCGCAAGCAAGAAATCGGTGTCAAGTGATCGTTCATGCACTTCATCGATGAAAACGTGACTGGTAGTAGTAAGTGCTTCCTGCATATTTGCAGAAGTCTGTAATCGTCGAAGAAGCACACCAGTAGTCATGAACGTGATTTTAGTGCTCACCGATATTCTGGACTCGCCTCTGATGATATAGCCGACCTCATCGCCAACAGAGCTACATCGCTCGCTTCCGACTCGATCAGCTAGCGAAAGTGCTGCTACTCGCCTTGGCTGCGTACAAACGATGTTGGTAGCAGATCCTTGTAGGGCCTGAATTGCCTGATCAAGGACAAATTGTACCACTTGTGTAGACTTTCCACTACCTGTCTCACCTGAAACGATTGTAACTTGATGCTTCGAGATCGCTTGAAGGATGTCGTTCTGCTTTGCCCATGCAGGTAGCATTTTTCTAGCATTTATCATTTTTTGCTGCTGTGCACTGGTTTGCCGCTCCTTCCACGCCGACAGTACTGTGTCATTGCTTCTTGTATCGATTTGCGCACGCTTTGGTCGTGCATGATTTGGATATTTCGATTGGATTTGTCGCTTTGGTGTATGTGATGGTAGAGGTTGGCTTGCGAGATGAAGTTCACTAAGACTCATTGGGTGATCAACAATACCTTGCAAATTCAGCTCAAGCCATTCGCAAATCGAGAAGACCATTGGTGTTCCAATCAAATCGGCTTGTGCGTGTTGCAGCACTTGCTTGGTCGCGCTCAGACGAATGTATGCAGGCAGTTTTGTAGACTCGATCAGAACAGCTGGTAATTTCTGCGGATAGCCTATTGTAGGGACGATGATTCGTACGATAGTCGAAAGTGCTGGCAAATCAAGAATAATCGAGCAATCGTTCTCGGACATTGAACTGTACCTATCCGCATATATCGATTCCAAAACCAGCTTTTCGTTCTCCCACTCAACCAAGGTCTCCACGTCGTCAGCCGCGTCAACAACAACGACCGAGTGTAAAGTGCTTTGCAGCCACAAGGCCGCTTGCTGCTCGTCATTGCTGGCTTCGCGGAGTGCCTGAGCACAGAGATCCCGTGGATAGCCAGCTGCAGCAAGTCGTTTCAATTTTGCTTCTGTTACCAGATCGCCGCTCGCAAGGCTGATACCAGCACTATAATTTGCAGGGAGCGCGAATGTGGGTAGATCATCCTCTGGAACATGAATCAGTAACCATTCTAGGACTTCCTCCTCGTCCTTGCAGTACTGAAGGGCTTCTTCAACATGACTGCGACGGAAACCTCTTGTCGTCAATGTGTGCAGAATCTTTTGTTGATCCTGTTTCGCAATCTTGATGCCATAAGGATTCCATACAGCAGTCTCCCTGATCAGGTGTTCAATGTCCGCACGAATCTTCGTACCCATTTCAATCTTTGGCGCATTTTCCCATGACTTCCCCTTGCTGCTGTTCATCAAAGCTAAGGTTGGGTTCTTGGCCAGTGCTTCCTGCTTCTTTTCCTGCTCTACCTTCCTTTTGTCCATTGCGATGTGGATCTCCTTTCGCTTCGACTCAGCAGCAAAAGGATCAGCATCGTACAACCAGGCTTTTCCCTCCTTCTCATCGTCCTTCTTGATCAGTTGGAATTCCCCTTTCCATAAATCACGGTACTTTGGCGGCATTACCGACGCCATGTTCTTCATACTACTCACGCGGAACAAGGCATAGGCAGCAGCAAAATGCCTGGCTTCCAGTGCACTTGGCTCCTCTGATGCTGTTAGCAATACTTGCGGTGTTCGAAAGGTCGGTAAAGCGGTAGTATCTCGTGTCTTAGGATCGGTCTTTGATAGGGTGACTTCAGACCTGTACAACTTCTCATGTCCATCGCGACCCGGCATCTGCCGCATCGAGTAGTCCGGCTTGTTCCATTTTTGACGCTGACAATGCTCGGACAAGAAGTTCACGGGTAGTTTGCCTGTCCATGAGGCACCTCCTATGAGCTGCTTCGTAGTAGGTTTAGGAGGCCCTGCTGCCTCGACCGGCTGCTGCTGCTCCTTAGACTTACCCTTGGTTTTTCCTTTCTTACTGTCATCTTCGAAGACGATGTTATCTCCCTCATTCGTGAGTGTACTGCTCTTGTTCTTTGCGTTTGCACCTTTTGCAGAGGCGCCTTTCTTCGGCGGCATCTCACCCCGAAATGCTACAAAGCTTGACGGAAATTATCCAAAATCACGAAACACACCTACCGGATGGTGATCATAATAAGAACAGCCATGACTTCTCGCCAGCAGAATGCAGCGTATCCTAGATCTGAGAAATGCTGATACAGGTGTTACAAATGTTGTTACTGTGAGGCAATTGGGCAAAATTCAATGATAGATAGACTATTCCTAATTCGGCATAGAAGTTTTTGACCTCACCCCTCTTTCAACCAATCAAGTAGGAGCTTGATCACTAATGCCATACAATACTTTCTCACTTGCGAGAGGATTTTCATGAGTAGCGCAAGATTGAATATCTTCTAGCTGTGGTGAAGGTGGTCACAATACAAATTCTCTAGGTTTCCTGCATCTGAAGCAGAAGGCTTGGTGAATACTCCGAACTTTCCCCTGTTTTGAGTGTGGCGAGATTGTGGCTGAATAAATTTGGTGTGTTTCAGGGGTAGGTCACCGTCAGTGCCGTAGGCGAACTCATACACCACACTGCCATCATTTATGGGCAACACGTCCTTACAGTACATCAAAGGAAGAGTCAAATCGTCTGCTAAACTTAATCATTATTAGGATATGCATTAGCATATCATGCCTCCTGGTCTATGTTTTGCAGAGATAGCCTCTCCTGGCAGTCCACCTCGCTGTGTGACTAGGCATGTATACTAAGTCTGCTAACGACGCCCGGGCGTACCTGCTCAGCTTCTTTGAGCACCGAACGCCTGTCGCCACAATGTTCAAGTCAAGAATATTCATGAAGTCGTATGTCTCGTAGGTATGGCATGCCTTAATTACCACCAACTCGTCGGATAGTCCTGACACCAGTTGCAACTTCCCTTTCACCGAATATGCTAGCTTTGAGCCCGGTGACTGCTGGTTGTGTGGTATTTCGATTGAGGAAAGGTCTTTCGTCATTGACGAATAGATTATGCGTAGGTTTCCACCGCAAAGTATGGTTGGTATGGGGGCTGAAAGATTGGTCTGCCGACGAATGTACCTGGCAAACAGAATCCACGTTGCAATTCTGTCTCAACAAAGGCTGATGCACGTTTGTAACGCTTGTCACAGTATTTGTTGAAAACAGCTTGGTGGTGTTTGCGAGGATCTTCACAGCACTCGAGGATTGCCTGTGCCACTGGCTTCAGCTGAGAGACCACGTAACCCGAGTAGTACACATGAGCCTTTGACCATTCTCCCTTTCTCAGCATCTGCTGAGCGAGGTAATGCGAGGCAGCAGCGGCGAAGCTGGGCGGACAAGCCAGAAATTTCTCATCCATCAACGTGACCTCGAGAAAGTATTTGGCAAGTGTTCTGGTCTCGAGATCGTAGTCATCAGCCTTGCTGATTCGTCGTAAGAAACTCATTGGCCCAGGGAATCCGAGCTCGAACTGGAGCATTGTGAGCATAAATCGCTCGGCCTTCAAAATCTCATCCACAGAGTATCCGCCGTCAACCATGTAGACGATCTCCTGAACCGATGGGCAGTTGATTTCTTCGTACTTGGCAGCTATGAAGATGGCTGTGGCGCCAACCAATTGCAACTTGCCGAGTGACACAACCTTGCAAGAGAGGAATCTGTCGACGTAGTTTACGCACAAGAATAGTGTCTCAGGCAAGAGGTTGAATCGGTGATGCACTTGGACCAGCCAGTCCATCAGAACTGCTCGCATAGACCATTGAATCTCGTGTTGATTGTTCATGTAGTGTGGGTTTGGCATCATGCGTGTCTCTTGCTCTCTCATGTATTGAAAGATGTCGTCCCCATACTCTGCCACCATGCTCGTATCAAAACCTTCATCCTCGACATCTTCTGCCGTTCGATTAGCCTCCACATGTTGTGCAGCATCTTCGATCTCGTGCTGAATCTTCTTGCTGAACAAGGGCTCAAGCATGGTTGTAGCACCACCAGTAGTATTGTCACCTCGCGAGCGGAACGACTTGGCGGTTACGTAGCCGTCTTCGTCGTATGCTTCGTCGTACTCTTCCTCCCAGTACTCCTCCGGCTCGGGTGTGGGTTGGTAGATATGCTGTAGGCTCCGAGGAACATTCTGGTAGCTCACCGGTTCAGGGTGCTTGATTGCACTTGCGATGACTACCTCCTCCGGCAACACTGGCAGAGCATCAACATATTGTGTTTTGCTTGCTTGGTTATCCTCAACAATTGGTTGTTCTGAAGGTATATATGTGTCTTCCGGAATGGTCTTGGCATGACTCCCGTCACTTTCATTTGACAAACGACTCTCGTGTAAGTTCACTTCTTGGATGCCTGGGAGGCTGATATCTGAAGGTGGGAGGAGCTTGATCGGATCGACAGTATCAGTTGAGATAGGTGGAGGTAGTTGTAAATTTGAACTCAGCTCAGTGACATCGATCTCGGCCAGAGATGGTATAGATGGGAGTTCAGAGGGGATGGTAATCTGGGGCTGCTGAAGCTTCTGTGCGATGTCATCCTCTTGTACTGTGTTGAGTGAGACATCCTTGAAGATGGTGGTGTTGCGTTTAGAGAGTACCTTTCGAGGATGCGCTTGTTGCTGTGTAGTTACACTGTCGTTCAGTGGGACCTTGGTGACAACCTCTGTGTTGGAGCCTGTCAGGAAGTTCTTCAAGTTGGAAACTGACAAGGGTCTCTGAGCAGGGCGTAACAGGTTGGCTGCGCTCTTCCGCTCCTGGAGAGTTTGTCCCCCTTTTGTTGGAACCTGTGACGCCTTGGAGATCACGTTGAAGTCATCTTTGCTGATCCGCTTGGATGCAATGATATTACTGACATCGCCAAAAGCCGTTCTCTTAGCATTCCCTTTCATCTGGTTGACTGTAGTAAGAGCCGGACTTGATTTGTTCCGTTGGTGAATTGTTTTTGGTAGAGGGTTTACTGGAGGACAATTCTCATCGTTCAAAACGCGCAGAGTGCGCATAGGACGTTGTGGCTGCAAGGGTGAAATTAGCCGGACTGTCCTCAGCTAGTACGGTGAGGACTTCACAGAAAGTGAATTGAGATGATAGTAAGTCCAACAATGGGAAGGGAGATTTTAACACGTCTAGGACACTCACTCTTGCATCCATGATTTCGGATGTATGTTGATTATGCGGACAGCGCTTCGAGGCTAAGCAATCATTGCACAAGTGGATGTTCGACGACGCGCAGCTTGCTGAATGGTAACGCCTGAAGAGGTGGTGCGCGGTAGAAAGACTTTCAATCTCAACGCATGTAGAATAATGCGGCGGGAAGGGCTGGCGAGTATCGAAAAGATACAAGAAATAAGACTCGTGTTGGAAGAGAGCGAAGCAATGCTGCAAATTAGAGGTTGCTAGGTTCATAGAGCAGTGCACTAAACGTGATGGTAAACAACTACCGTGTAAAGGGGAAAGCGCAAACGGCTCTGTCCGTGATGCTATGGTAACCGCATCGACCAATAAACTGCTGAGTTTGAAACACAGCGCATGGCGGATCATGATTGCATCTATATATACGTCACTAACCACGTCCCGTCGCGGTTCACCATGACTTGTTCTTTTTCAATATTTGGCGGCTACCATCCACCACAAGCAAGCACGACTGTGAGAATTTGACTATGGATACTTGTGGTATCAAATTACGTTTCTACAGTCAACAAACGATGCAGTCGGCAGGATTGTGAGCATTGTATCCAGTAAACAGGTTTTTGTCAAATCGCGTCCGCAACGCCCTTGCACAACCGCGTTAAGTGCTCGATATCACATGACTTTGAGTGGTGTTACCTGAGCGTCAACGTGCCTTCGAGTTAGGACCTCTTCGCCGTAGCAATTGTGAAATGCAATCACTCTAAAGACAGCCATGACAGCTATGCAGCCTTCAATACCACATATCCGAATATCGCTTTGTTATCAGGTACACCAAGTGATACTCACTGCTACTCAGCTGTTAGCGCGTTGGAGTCTACCGAAGATGTCCTTGGTCGCTAGCCTATCATGATACACAACAGCGTGAAGTTGAGGACTGACAGCGGCCACCAACATGGTCAACACTCCTTCTCCGTCAAAAATACCGGAGACAAGTTTTCTGACGTGGCCAAGCTCGTTGTGCAACAATCATATTTTTTGTTCTTCTTCCACTCGATAGTCTCGGTACATAAACATCCGAGACATCATCGCTGCAGTCCAGGACGACCCCTCTGACTTGTGCTATTCTTTGTTGGTTGCCATTAACAGTCAGTGTCGCGCATCTCTTCGTCAATCTCGTTGTGGCTCATTGGAGATAAGATGTTGATCGAGTCAACTGCTTTGGCGGGTGGTTCCGAGCTTTGATTGGCTCCCACTGCTCGTCCGGCGGATCAAATCTTCCTTTTTCCGTTGGGCGCATTGTGGTCGTGCTTAATACACGACGAAAGCAATTATGACCACAGTATGTGTGGAAGTCAACTTCGAATGATTCTAGCGTATAAGGTTTCAAACAACAGGTAATGTATGAGGACATCACGGAACAAAAGGCAATGGCTACGCGGGAACACATGTGGGGAGCGGTTTCATCCGACGCCACGAAGCACTTGAGACCGCCGTCGCTTTACACCACGAATCCCTCATCAACGAATCATCCCATCCTACTCCGTGTACTATGCTGCTTCACAAGAGACTGGAAACGTTTGACATCCACCTCTTAGCAATACTGACACTATGCGCGGAACAGGTGCAGTACTGCTCGAGCTGTTGTGCGGCCAAGAGTGACCACCAGCAGTGTAACACGCCATCTTATTATGCATTGGAAACTCTACCAAGTAGCAAAAGTGAGGCACATGGGACACTTTGTCTGCCGCTCGCTTCGGCGATCGTTTTTCGCTCGATCCAGATCACGAATAACTGTGAGCTTTGTCTGGTGCTGATAACGCAAGCTAACGAATCATTTTCACACATGGGAAGAGCCTGGCTGGTGACACCGCACCCGTGCAGCTCGGTGGGCGTCTTTCCGTTCGATTCTCTTTCTGCAAGCATCACCTCTGTCAACTGATTCGTGCGACTATTTGATGCGAAAACTCCCCACGCAGATTTGGCCCTTTCACAACACGACTTGTTAAAAATGCTCGCCATCGTGCACCAGTCTCCTAGCGCAGCCAACTCCACGCTTTTGCATCCATGCTTCGCGACCAACACCGCTTGTGAGGGGCTTGCGACCTTGCAAAGGTCCTCATACTACACATCATTGTCTATAGTGAACATCTCAATTCTTGTGTACTCTGCTCAAACTCATCATCAATGTTTGATGCTATCCATTCGAGACGTTGAGCATCAGATGCAACAGTCTTGTGCATCCACTCAGCGCTCTCGTTTCTTGAGATTCATTGAGTATCTCAACATATATATCCCTTACACAGCCGCCGTAATGTGGATTACAGTCCACAAACCTCTCCCGACAAGAGGTACTTGCCATCATGCTCAGCTGGCAGCATAATAATGTAATGACCGTAGATTCATCGAGCAATGTAGTGCGGATGTAGATGTGCTAGCATTGTAATGCGCATCAGCCAGCCGCTGTGGGTGGACCTCCGTCTCAGCGCCGGAAGGTCATCTCTGCACCTTGCGTTCCTTTCAACCTCTCCTCCACCAACATTTATCATTCTCTGACTGCCTTCTTTCCTTTGTTAAGGTGTTGGCGCTTCGCTCGCTTGAATGTGATCAAGGATCATCTCGAGGGAAAAACGCCCACTACCTCTTTGTCGTTACTGCTTGTCATCCGTTCTACTTACCGGATGACCATGCCTTGAGCACGAACGACCATCCCCTTACGAACAATCCCTCTCCTCTCTCAAGCAATTCGGAAATTACTACCTCGGACACGACACTGCGCATTATATACGAAGCCATATCAGTATTCGTAAGCCTACCTAGCTCATCTTGTGTGATTTCCCCCAACCTACATTGGGACGACCACTAAACTGGGCACCTTAACCACAAGTCACTCTCATGCCATCGCAATCATTTGAGGCTTCTAGTATCGGGTCGCTAACGTATCTGCAGCACTTTGAATCCCAAATCGAGTCAAAAATACCCCTTCTTTGACTGCACCTTCCGAGTTCGTTATTGTTCGCAGTTATTCTGCCCAGGAGTTGACCTATACCACGACCTGCCATAATACTCGAGAAATAACAACACACTTGTTATTACAATGCAGGTTGCGAGCCTGCTGGCCAAGGATGGGCCGGAGTCAACTCAGAAACATCCCGCGAAATCTGTGTGCTTTGAATTGCTGCTGGACGAAAGGTCCAAGACAAGAGCTCGGATCCCGCTCCGAGTTCTGGTGAACACACATGACACAACCGAGTCAATCATCACAACGGTCAAGAGCTTCTATGGAATCTACGATGGGAATGGCGTCAGCTTCGAGGACGCTGTTGGTAATACCCTGATTGCCTCTTACGACAACTTCTCCCATAACACAACCGTATATGTGAGAAGTGTCGCAGGCCAATCCCAACCATCTACTGCATCCGCACAAGGCTCTCAACCTGCTGTGAATGGTCAGGACTCACCTCATCGACCGACCCTTGGTGAACCCTTCCAGATTCTACCTCCACACTTGCGTGACAATTCTATGTCACCAAGTAGGAGGTCTTCGTCTCGTCAGATCCCAAAGCGCAGCGTATCTCCTTCGAGGGACAGAGGGCGGCGAAGTGTTTCGCAACAGCAAAGAGGCTCTCATGCTGATAGTAGATGCTCGAGTGCCCACGGCAGCTATCGGGAGGATGGACACAGTGATAGTGACGCTGGTCAAAGCTCCATCTCCGGATCTAAAAAGGCCAGAAGCGAACAATTTGCCAGCTCGGATATCAGCACTGTCAATGTGTTACAAGATGGTCGTCGAGGAGGAAACATCTTCGACAGTTCGGTATGGCATGAGTGTCCTATGGCGCAGCAGTGTTGCTAACTGTTTCGCAGAACTTGCCGCTCTTCATGCCTCCTCAGGTGCCTGTAACTGCATCACAATCATCGATCTCCCCTCAACGTCGATCCCTTCCACACGAAGGCCCTTCACCCTTTCAATTGCCTCAATCAACCAAACTCTATGACATGAGTGCGCCTCCTCTCCTCTCGCCACGAAGCCATGGTCATACCGATGGAAGTAATGGAATTAATGCGCATAACAATGGTGCAAATATATCGACGCCTAACAACCAGCACAATCATCGACTGCGAGAAAGACACTCTAGCACATCACAGGGCAGGATTGGACCAGGTATTCTACCAACACCTGATCCTACAGTAGCGAGCTGCATTTCAGATGAGGATGTTGCACGCACACTCATAGCGCTGGGTGACGCATCAAATTACTCACACGGCCGCACCTCAACTTCGACATTAGACGACACATTCAGCGGAGTTGCTGATGCTGCTTCCTCAACTGGAGCCACAAGCGACAGTGATGAATACAGTGACCACGAAGGGTTTCCCAAACATCGGAAATACCTTGATGAAGGAGATGAGGACTACGAACATGAACTTCAGATTAAGAGTGAATATGATGAACATGATGGTCCTTCCAAGACAAAGAAAATAAAGACAAAGACACATGATGGTCCCAGCGGTAGTGGCGTATGGAAGCCCAACGGTGTCGTTATAAACAGTTCGATTTCGAGCTTGAAGCCTGGAAAACACCGAACGCATACGTCATCCAAGCCTGGCAAGCTTCCTGGAATGGCTGGCACTATGAAGGCACCAGCATTACCTGGCCAGGCTCGTAAGGCATCCTCATCCTCATCCCTCAATTTCCAGCTTGGCGTGGATGAGGAGGATCTATCTACCAAACCCCGATGTCAGAGGTGCCGCAAGAGCAAGAAGGGATGCGATCGACAACGCCCTTGCGGCAGATGCAAAGACGCCGGCATCGGTGTTGAAGGTTGTGTCAGCGAGGATGAAGGCAATGGACGCAAGGGGCGCTACGGACGGCATATGGGAGTACCTGTTAAGAAGTCGGACGAGAACGTTTTTGCAGAACCTGAAGTCATGGGCACGCCTATTATGTCGGTTGAACCCATGCCTCAAGGAAGTCCAAGCAAAAAGCGAAAGAGGTGACATAAGTGATCTGCATGAGGTTGGCTTGACAGAATTTGTCTGGTGGTGACTAGAGATTGAATTTCACGACATGAATGGTTGCCTGGTATGCTTGGATTACATTATGCTTGCGTCCTTTATCAAAAAGCAATTATATTGAGCGGCAGGGTTTTATGAATATAGGAGTGATGGATATGGAATTAGTTGAGCGGTTCTCATATTTGCTAAGGCTTTCTATCTGAGGGGTAATTGTGGTGGGACATTTCTAAGCATGGTTTCCTTTCTTAGCTGTCTGTCGCCTGCCAGTCAAATAACGATGTATGACTTGAATACCTTCACCTTTGAGGTCGCGTTGGCCATATTCAGATTTCTCTTACCACGTGCAACTGCTATTAATATAGTACGGTGGGAGTGAGATGACGTTGGACATGTGGAGCCACATGGCTAATTGTCGGCAAAGCTAAGATAAGATAAGATAAAGCAAACTCCAGTTTCCGCGCTAGCCTCAGGAATTTCCATGGTCACTGTGAGTATTGTAGTGTACTTGCATCGTCTGTTTGTACCGCGCAGTTTGAACTCTTGACAGCCGCGAGCAGAATGATTACTCGGTAACACTGAAATTATCGAGCAATTCGCCAAACAACTCGTGAAGCAGACCTTCTTCATCTTTACAACCCAGATTGTTCTTGTATAACCCTCAAGTCATCAACCTTCCAACTCCAACCTCCGCAAGATGTCCGACGAAACGCCTGAATCATCCGGTGCAGCTCGTGCAAAAAGGCCAGTCAGGCCTAGAGCCGGCATTCAGCGACGTACACAAGCAGAAAGGGACGAGTTCAAGCGCAAGGAAGCCGAACGTGAAGCCGAACGACAAGTCACAGAAGCCACGCCTGTCGCAAAGTCTACACCAAGAGGAGGACGAGGCGGACGTGGTGGAAGAGGTGGTGCGGCTGTCCACAAGACTGACCGGACAAGTGCTACACCAATTGGTGTCTTTGGTGCAGGTACGGGTGCGAGACCAGATAGGTCGAGAGCGACAGTGGACCTTGGCCACAGTGAAGCACTTGATGGAGATCCAGGTGCGAGACTTGATAGTACATCAAATGCTACCACTGCGGCCGTGAATTTCGGCGCTACTGGTGAGAGTACAGGCAGAGGGGGAAGAGGAGGGGTCGGTGGCAGAAGCGCAGGCAAAAAGGGCGAAGAGGAATATATGCCTGTGTCGGATGAGGATCTGGAAGATCAACCGAGAAGAGACATCGAGCGGATATGGATCTCGAGCGATGAGGACGACGATGCGATCGTGAGTCAAAAGGGTAAACAGCGGCGCTTCTCCAGAGAGTCGAAACCAACCTTCGGTCTACGACCCGTTCGTGCTGCTAGAACGCTGGTAGAAGAGCTGCAAGACGCTGGCAAAGAGAAGAAAACCATCAAGCCAAGTAAGACTGACGACAACAACGCTATCATCGACGTCGATATGGACGAGATGCAGGTCGATGACCTGGCCGTAGCTGTGAAGAAAGACCCTCCATCAAGTCCGGAACTGAGCAAGAAGCTGCTGAAGAAGGTCGACACTCGAATAAAGGATTCCAAATTGCTCACCGAAACGATCGAAGAACGAGCGGAGCGCCTACGTATGAATGAGGACATCGAAAAATTACGAGAAGAGTTTCTACACCCTCAGAACAAGTCAGACAGTGACGAGACCATCGATAGCAAGGAAGAAACAGTATTCAGTCGAACAGACCATGACAGAATGTTTCTATTCCAACTCCCTCCTCTTGTTCCGCAGCTCTTCAATCCTACGGACCGAGTGACGACGAATGGAGATGCAATGGACGCCGACGGTCTTGACGGAGTACAAGTCAAAGCCGAGCCAGGGACATCTTCCACAACCAATGACCTAGACAACACCCGCAATGACCCTTCAAACAATAAAATCGAACCATCGCCATCAGTTTTCACAGCCTCATCAGCAGTTTCGGAACGTTTGCCTCACGGCTTCGTCGGCAAACTTAATGTCCATAAATCGGGAAAAATCACACTTGATTGGGGTGGCACAGATATGGAAGTTCGATATGGTACGGAAGTAGATTTCCTCCAGGACGTAATCTGTGTTGAGAGTGCTGGAGTGCCTGATGCTGCTGGTGAAGAAGGAATGGAGAAGGCTGGGAGAGTCTACGCTATGGGGCAGGTGAAGAGAAAGATGGTGCTTGTGCCAGATTGGGGAAAGTTGTATGCCTGAGTAGGCTGTGAAGGCCAACTATGCCAGGAATGCAAGTCAAATTGTGAACATATAACATTTAAGATTACATTCAAAGGCGAACGAGATCGGTTCTCATCCATCAGCTCACAATTCCCGGACTTCAGCGTCGGCCCAGGTCAGCAATTAGGAATGCTCGCTCCAGGGTGCATGGCATAGGCCACGATTGTGAATAAATGCTCATCGTCTTTCGAAGACGAACTCCATGCAATTCCTGGTAGCAGTAAACATTTTGCCATGCATAAAACAACTCTGATAGACCTACAAAACCGTCCAGCTGGATCGAAAGGCCTTTGACCGAAATTCAGGCTGCAAGGCATAAAGACTATTGCTTGGCACCATTGGATACAAAGCACGTGATGGACAATGTCCTAAAACAATCTTTTCCTCCTGAATTACCTTCGTGCCATCTCATCGCCAACAGCATCGCGCAATTCATTCACAACAATCTGATGTTCGTGCGCTCATCCTTTAGATCAACCCTCAAACCTCAAAGACTGTTCTACGTATCAGTCGTAATCAGACATCAATCTGTAGCAGCTCGTGGCATCGACTCTGGTTGGACAGACTTCGGGCAGCAGTCACTACATCAACTACCACCACAGCCACTGTACAATGCCGCTAAGATAGCATCAAATATGAAGCGTAATCTCCAAAAAGAGATCGCGCGAAAACGTCGGAAAATCGATAGTGATACAAGATTTCTACCTGAGGGAAGCAACGATGAAATTATTGATTTTGAGGTTACCGAATTGCTTCGAAAGGTTAGACTAAGCGAAACAAACGGACAGTTGCAGAACGCTGGTGCACCGACGGATGACCATGAAGGAGCAGCAGAACCAGAGCTAGACTCGAGGACCTCAAAGAAATTCTCGAAAGGAGGTTTGGGTGAGCTCAAAAAACCAGCCGAATTGGGCCAAGAAGTCGAGCTTGAGATTGTCCAACTATCGTCTACTGGTGATGGACTCTCATATAATGCAGCAAAAGACCACATAATTATTGTGCCTTTTGCTGTTCCTGGTGACCGCGTTTTAGCCAAAGTGTGGAAATGGGAAGGTCACCACAGCCTAGCAGATTTCATCAAGGTTGTGCGTCCCTCTCAGAGCCGTGAAGGCATAACCCCTAAGTGCAAATACTTCGCCAAATGCTCCGGATGTCAACTTCAGATGCTCCCCTACGCTGACCAGCTTGAGCACAAACGTAACATTGTACAGCGGGCATTCGCAAACTTCTCAGGTTTGAAGCCGGAGCAGATTCCCGATGTTGAGCCTACGATGGGAAGTCCGCTGGAATATGGATATAGAACGAAGCTGACACCACACTTTGATGGGCCGAAGAGAGCAAGAGGGCAGCAAAGACCAACATTACAAGAGCCGCCAGTCATTGGGTACAACATGAAGGGCAAACGGCAAGTCATGGACATTGAGAGTTGTCCTATCGGAACAGACATTCTACAGCAGGGCTTGAGCATCGAGAGGGCAAAAGTTGAAAAGAATTTCTCACAATACAGAAATGGGGCAACAATACTGCTAAGAGAATCAACACGACGAGAATATGGACCACCCAAGGAGGATCCAAACGCTTCGAACGGTACCCAAATATCACAACCCGAAGCAGACGAAGTTTCGTTCCCAACCTTTTCCCCAGCACAAGCACCCCTAGAAATCCTCCCACCCAACACAACCCTCCACCCAAACCCACACCACACCATTCTCAACACAACCCTCACCCACTCCACCGCCAACCACCCAACAATAACAACAACCTACCCAACGCACACAGACCACAAAGCATACACCTCAGACAACAGCGCACTAACAACCGAATACGTAACCGTCACCACCGACCCAACCACGCACTCCCCACAAACCCGCACATACAAATTCACCAACATAGCAGGCTCGTTCTTCCAAAACAACAACGCCATCCTCAACCCCTTCACATCCTACATCTACTCCAAATGCCTTCCCCCTCCCACCACATCACCCACCACAACCCCCCAAACCACCACCTCCTCGCAACCGCAAATAAAGTACCTCCTAGACGCCTACTCAGGCTCAGGCCTCTTCACCCTAACCCTCTCCTCGCTATTCACATCCAGTCTCGGCATCGACGTCGACGCCCGCAGCATAACCCGCGCGCGCCTCAACGCGCTGCAAAACGCGCTCCCCGCCGAATCCTGCGGCTTCATCGACGCCGACGCCTCAGCACTGTTTGCGGATGTCCCGTACCCGGCAGAGCAAACGCTTTGTGTGATTGATCCGCCACGAAAAGGATGTGATAGGGCGTTCTTGAAGCAGTTGAGACGCTTTGGGGCACGGAGGGTCGTGTATGTTAGTTGTAATGTGCATAGTTTGGCTAGGGACGTGGGGGTTTTGGTTAATGGGTTTGGGAACGGGGATGCTGGGGAGGAGGGGGGGTTGTGTAAGTATGTCGTTGAGAGTATTAGGGGCTTTGACTTCTTTCCTCAGACGGGACATGTTGAGGGTGTTTGTGTTCTGAACCGTGTGGAGCGAATGTGATGGTGATGATGGATTACATATAGGTATTGCTTGCTTGCTTGCTTTACATGAGTATGTACTGTACATATTGAATGCTGTGGTTAGTGGTATACTACGCCGATCGACTTTTACTTTAATACATTTTTGTCTTTACTCAAAGGTCGACGCTCTACTGTTTCTTCGTGCGCAGTGACTCGACATAATGAGTGTAAGCGCTTTTTATGTGGAGGAGCAGGGGATGTGTGTATACCTAGCTGAATGTCCAATGTCATGTGAGCCTGGCTTTCTTCGAACAACTTCGTTCACTTATTAATTCAAGTCAAGAAAACAACTATCACTGCAGTCACTAGAACTCACGCTATTTTGCTTGCTTCCGCTCCGTGTTTTGGTCGGAGTTCTATTCATCTATTCCAATCATATTGTTGCAGCTCTGGTTTTTCATATCCTTTCTCGATCAAAGTTTTCAAGGCTCTTGGACGAACCCAGTTCTCCTCGGCATTCTTCGTGATCACATATTCGATTGTGCTCAATTCAACCATGTCCTTTTCTGCTGGGGTGTGATGCGGCTCTGCGCCCTCTTTCTAAGCAGGTGTTGGCGTGCCTACGTTACTTCCACCGCCTTCCTTTCGAGTCTTCTTTTTCTTTTTCCTGGCTACTACGATCGGTTCTTTTCCGAGACCACCGACTCCCACGTCTCTTATTGTTAATTTGCTTCCACATGTTAGACAGCCTTCTTCGGTTAACGTTTGTAAGCTTAGATCGCAAAAGATTGATAGACATATGCTGCAGACGTAGCCGAGAGAGATGACGTTGCGGTGACAGAAGCATGCAGCGCGGAAGTCGATACTGATCAGCGTGGGGGCATTCAGGTAGGGACGCGTATTTGGCGCGGGGAGGAAGGCAGTAAGAAGGTAGGTCAATAAGCTCTGGCTTGCTATCTTCTGTAGCGTTTCTGGCGGTTGAGGTGCTGAAGATGAAGGTGGTGTAAGAATGGCAGGAATAAATATGCCGTGGGTGGCATCGGCAGCTTGTTGGAGAAAAACCGTTGAGGTTTGGTGAGGTTGGCTGACTGTCTGAGCGCCGTCCGAGGTCGAAGCATTAAGCATGGGCTGTGGTTGACGAGGCGTTGTTTGGTTTGTATCTGAGAGAAGTGGAAGTTGGAGGACGTCAATAGAGACATTTAACCTCTGACAAGCAAATATGGAATTCATAATCGGAATGTATTGGTGAGCCAGGTCTGTAGACGGTGATAGAGTGATGACTAGGATTCTAGATTGCAAGGCATTAAGAGAATGTGCTGAGTCTGCTGCAGTGGCTTGGTTTGCAGATTGATCTGCTAAGTTTGAGGCGACACCTGTCTGAGACTCTTGATATTCTTGACTGCGCCGGTTAATATAGCTGAGAGCAAGGGTGAGAGCGCCGGCAATCATCGTGCTCGTCTTCTCCTGTAACGTATCTGGCGATGTACTGTTCAATAATGTCTTGAGATTACGGATCAGTTCTTCCTCGATCAATCGAAATGGACGATATTTGTTGCTAGCCGTAGTCTCAGTGACAGCCGCTGCGCCATTAGTACCATTCGAATAATGCTGATCAACACGAGCTCGCTTGTTTCGAACGACAGGTCCATCATCGCCCTCATCATCGTCGTGGCCATTCTGATGACCCTTGGACTTTTGAGTCGAAGGTGCCGTCTGAGGAGTGGCGGTAGGATACAGCCATTGTGCTTTGTCACAGTGACTTGCTATCACAGCGACCTGGTTGGTGTAATTACATGCTAGGTGAGCATTGATGAAGACGAGGATATTTGCGATGGCACTCGAAATAGAGAGGGTAGGTTGGACAATGGCCCAGGCGGCAGGATTTGTGTCAAAGATGATGGTCAAGAGCGAGGGACTTTGCTCTGCTCGAGTCAGTTATCCTCGTCTTTCTAGGATACTGCTCGAGCAAGCTATCAAAGTCGAGACTTACCTTCAACTGAAGACTCGGCATCGGTCTGCTGCCTGTCATCTATTCTATCCATAGCCAAGATAATGCGATGAAGATAGGTCTGGGTCGGATACGAAGATAGCACTAAAGATTGATTATGCACGGAACTTGATCCAACCTATGAGCGACAGGATTGTGCGACCACGTATGACCGGTCGTCCAGCATTCTCGGGCAGCAGATTTACTAGAACCGTGTATTCCGGTTACCAACACTGTTAGGCCTGTAGGTTGCAGTTGCAGGAGAGACGCGTTTGATATATTTCTCTGCAACGCGAATACAAATTTTAGTGAGTTACTAGGCTGCAACAGCCACAGAATGAGGCTGACGAGGTTGACAAGGCTGAGCACGCTTGTCCCTTCTCGGCTTTGCTGGTGTACACACCCCTGCCAAGCATTACAATTTTGTATCACTGCACTCGACCAATCCAATCCTGCTGTACCTGCTGTAAACAATTGCGTAAGTACAAGGGCTCTACGTCACGCCTGACATCAGGGCATCTCATCGCGAGATCGGAATATTGTAACAAGGCAAACCTCACGGATACTCAGGTTGTACTGCACTGTACTGTACTGTACTTGCAGGACTTGCACTCTCGTACATGGCTCATGCTGTGGTCAAGGTACAAAATACCGTCCTATCCAATCGGAATTATCCTTCGCCGCTCGTTCAACGGGTGTGGAAAGTCAGCTCCAGAGAAAGTTTAAGCATGTGCAATTTCTTCACCCAATCTTATCGCCGACGCGGCTGTGCTTGTGTAATAAACTTAGCAGAAATAAAGACAGATAAAGGCGCACCTTCAAGGGCCGTATTCATTGGTAGGGGTGGTGGCCAGCCTCCAGAGGTGCGCCTAATCTGATTCTGAGAATGGCGGTGTCTGCCTCTTAGCGCATCTCGTACTGAAAACGCCATCTGAGCCCATTCAATTTTACACGTGCCACAACAAACATCAATTCTCTGTAGTTTGGCCTCTGTGCTTCTGATCACAAAGCAGATCTCAGAACTGACAGCAAAGCCGTGTACACGCTTGATCAGAAGGCTGGGGAGTCATCTGACAAACACTTTGATTGGTTGCCATCATCCACAAAACCATCTCAGCTGCATCTCACTGCGTGTGACCCGAGTATTGCCCACGCCATAAAGAATTTCTTTTTCTTACCTGTCCGGTGACTAAATCGCTTCTACACCAGAATACATACAAAAGGTTGCTGTTCAGCTAGTGTCTAGACTCTGTGCTCTCCACTCACATCCATGGCTGCTGTAGGCAGATTAACCCAACGAATATCTTACGAAAAGGCCTCTGGTCTGGCAACTGAAGCAATTGCACTTGCGAAATCGGGCGAGCTTGATGTGAGTCAGCCTAAGCTGTCGCATCCGAGAAGGAGTACTGATAGGATTGGTAGCAAGCCTCATCAAAATTGAGACAAGCCTCGGTGTTGGCTCACGATAACGTCGATGTACAAGCAGCCTTTATTGCGCTGCACCATGGTCAAAACTCATCGCCACTAGTAGACCTATGTCGGCGCTATGCTCAGTATCACGACTCTAAAGCTGGTGAGGCTGCAGTCAACTATCTACGGTCATCGGAGTTGAGCAACCTGACTTCTTCTGCTGCTCTTGAAAGTCTGCAACTCATCTTGGGAGAGGAACCTGATAGGCTGTCCTCTGTACAAGATGTAATTGTCTCGGAACTAGCACGAAGCAACGTGCAAGTGAGGCAGTATCTCACGCAACGGCTGATCCAGTCCACCACCGAGTTCTTCGAAGATTTGTTCGCGCGAGGAGATGAGTCGGCAAACTGTCTCAGAAGTGTGGTTCTGGATATCAAGCTCTGGCAGAACGAAGAAGTCAGATTACGTGTTGAGAATGATCTTTTCGTACTCTTCATCGCAAAGTTGATGGAGAGCGGCCACGATTATGATGGCCGAGCCCTTAAGGGCATTACACTCCTGCTTCTGGCTGACACTCAACGACTATACACTCACATTGACGAAGACGCATTCGATGCCCTCCTCACATCTCTTGATCTTCGGCTACCAGCTGACGTGCGTGGTCAAGCCACTTTAGTCATAACCAAATTCATGGAATTCTCCGAGCTCGAGGCGCAGAAGTACTTCGTCAACTTCGTCACAAGCCGAGTGTCTCGACAGAAGACTGACGATCTGATAATCAGCTTTTCAGCGGCCGCTCAACTCTTTCCCGTCGCCGGCAACCTCGCGGCACAGCTCTTCCTCACTCCAGGCTTCCTTGCAGGTCTGATGCCTCTTCTAGAACAGAAACACTCCAGTCCAATGATCCACGACACATTCCTAGCTCTGGTTAATGCTGCTTGCGTGGACGGAGCCTGTCGCAAAGCTATCCAAGAATCATGCGCCACTTGGCTATCTCACAAAGTCAGCAACGGTGTCGGACGTCAACCCGCCGTGGCAGCTACTGTTCTCGCCAAGCTACGAATAGCGAACACGCCAAACAGGGGAGGAGCAGACCAGAAAGCCAGTATAAAGACTGGCCAAGACGATGTTAGTGACCTTGTTGATCTTTTCCAAAACTCCCTTGTTGTTGAATCTGAAGCACCTGCATCACCGAGCGAAGGAAAGAACATCTCTGACAGTATTGAAGGTCTTGCGTACACATCTCTGAGACCCGAGGTTAAGGAACAACTAGCGAGCAACCCAAAAGTCATCAAAGCGCTCCTGAAAGCGCTCGAAGAACATCCAATATCGCCTGAAATCGTCATTGGCGGGTTGAGCATAATATCGAATCTAACACACTACCAACCAAATCTTTCGGAAGAGCAAAAGAAGATTTCACAGCTCAAAGCATATGCCAATGCCTCGAAACCAGCAGACATCAGCGAACTGGAAGACGATGCGCATGTCGAAAAGCGTAACGCAGCACTAGTCAAAGCGGGTGTTGTCGCAACACTTGTCAAAATTAACAAAAATCAGCAACCATCATCCGCAGCCACCCATCTCACAGACACAATTCTACACTCGCTCTCACGCAACAAATTGGATCGAGGCACACTCGCCCAACAAGGCGCCGTACGACTCCTCATAACACACTACCAACAACAGCAACAATCACTCCAACCCTCAACCATAAAACCATCTCTCTCACCATCACGCTCCCAAGAAACCACAAACCAATACTCTACAACCGCCGCCCACGCCCTCGCCCGCATCCTCATCTCCCTAAATCCAACACACGTTTTCCCCGCCTCCGGCACTCCAAACATAACCTCCGCCATCCCACCCCTAGTCTCCCTTCTCACTCCGCACCAATCATCCCAAACCTTCACCACCGACAACAACAACAACAGCCCAATCGACCTCCTTCCAACATTCGAGTCCCTCCTAGCCCTCACAAACCTCGCCAGCGCCACCCCAACCAACCCCTCCGATCATTCCAACCCCACAGCAAGCCTCATAACCCGCACAGCCTGGGACGCAATAGAATCCCTCCTCCTCCAATCCCACGTCCTCCTGCGCCGCGCCACAACAGAACTAATCTGCAATCTCACCGCCACACCCCCCGGTATCGCTTTATACGCCGACTCGTCCCGTCGCGCGCGCGAACGTCTCCGCATTTTGACCGCCATGGCTGACGTCGACGATCCGAAAACTCGTCTCGCGGCCGGTGGGGCGTTGGCTATGCTGACGGACTACGAAGAAGTCGTGCAGACACTGACCCAAGATACCGACCGCTTCCCGCGCACGATCGAAGTCATACTCGACATGGTATGTGATGCTGACGGCGGCCTTAAGCACAGGGGTTTCGTAGTCCTATCCAACCTCCTAAACAACGCTCCTGAAGGACAGAACGAGAGAGTCAAGACTGTTGTAACAGGAGCGGAGGGGATAGAGAAAATCAAAACTGCGCTACGCGATGTCAGGGACCAGAATGTGTTGCAGATTGGTGTTGATGTATTGAAGATTTTGATGGGGAGGAAGTAAGCGACCAACCGATCTGCAGCTTTGTCTTGTGGATTCACGTAGTGAGCGAAACGGGTTTTCTACGTTCTTGTCTGGATTTTGAAGGGTTGGAGTTCAGGCTGGGACGGATTGATAGATCTGGATTGGTATGGCCTGGTATAGACTGGTGTCAAGGTATGATTTTCGGCTGCTCTTGAAGCTCTTGAGGGGCATGATCTGGAACTCTACGTATCGTGGTATATTGTGAATCGAGTATGATTTAAACGTTGTCCACCTACCCGTATTTAATCTCGTGCATGATTGTTTGGGATGAGTGTGTGTCAAAGGCACTCCTGGATTTGATAACATACGTAGTTCGACCGAACATGTTTAAGCATGACCTGAGGCTTGGACAGAATTCTGTATTTACGTTCAACTGCGTTATACTGTAGTTTGTGGAGGGCTATACGGAATTTGAAGACGAGCGGAGATCTTACCACATTATACTCGCGAAAGTTTGTTTTCATTAAGATTCTAGGGTCCTAGGTAGAAGACTGTTTCTCCTTGAAAAATGCGATTGCACATTCACTGTGCCTCCATCTGACACTCCGTGGCTCACAGCAGCAGCATCGCGAGGCGTAGTAATGCACCCATTGGCTCCTGCTATTCTCACACCATACGATCAACCTTGGGAGGCATTTATCATGCGTAAATTAATCTTATCTTGCCCTATTTGAACGTTAACGACGTGCTGTTAGGTCACTGAAAATCTGTCGTGAGTTTCTAGCTTCTCCTAGAGCCTCGTGCTCTTGCTTTTCTTGCACCCTGCGCTATTAACCCACTTTCCCTACTTCGAGACATGACACAAACTGGCTTGCGTTCATCTGAGTGCATCGAAGCAATGGCAAATGAATCAGTATTATGTCCGAAGTAGAAATAGATACCATGCTTGGTTTTCTTGACACAGAGAATGCCAATGGCACCCTGACAGGGACTGTTTTGCACACCAGGATGCTTCATGAAGTCGTTCTGGATCATAGAGAACATAGCTTCATCTTCAGTACAAGGCTCAAGTTGACCTTTCACTTTCCTTGTACAGGAAAGAATTCGATCAGCGGCTGTTTGAGATGCTGCTGTCGTAGCCATATGTTCGCCTGTGCCACTTGTAACAGTCGCGACAGAGGCTTGATCAGGATCGTCAGGATCAGCTGGGATGACGGCAGTACTAATACCGACAAGTGCAGCAGGACCACATCGACCCTTGTGCTTCATACCTATACCACCTGATGATGAACCAGCTGCGATTCGACCAAAGCAGTCAATTGCAATTGCGCCGACTGTGTCAGAGATTTTGTCTTGGTCCTTTGCGTTGGACAAATCGGGCAAGTCTAGGTCATCTGCGGATGGCATATTGTCCAGCAGTGAAGTGTCCTCATTCTCTGTAGAGCCGTCTATTCGCGGTCGCTTACGCTTTGCTGCTAGAGCGGCTGCTAGGTAGGGATCAGTCCCCTCCTCATCATCGTCAGCATGAGCTTCTGCGATAGCCTCCAGTGTTCGTGGATGTAGACCATCGCCAATAGCATGTTTCGAGATATTTTGCGGCAGGGGATGTCGTTGGGCTTGTGTTTGTGGTGTAATTGGTGGGCTCAAAGTGTATGAGCTGGCAGCTGGAGTGGTTGGAGCCGAGTGATATACCGGAAGATCAATGTGCTTTCTCTCATCCGCATCAGCCTTGACCAGATCCCTTTTCCAATTTTGCCAGCGGATCCTAGCACCTTCAGAGACCAGAAATTCAGGGGGAACAAGGTTGACTCCATGAACGGATGCAAAGTCCGAGGCACCTGGCCCGACAAGAAGGTTAGGAGGGACGCGAGCAAGCGAAAGAGGCTGTATACTGGCATCGAGGACAAGACGAGCAACAATAATGGGGTTTTTGATGTCTGAATTTCTGGTCAGCATATCATCACCAGAATGTTGGGCCACTCACTTGTGATCGCACCAACGGCACCACTCCTTCCGAAGTGGTCAACCATGCAAGCATCGCATTCAACATCACCAGCTATGGTCAAGTTGCTGCCATATCCGGCATTGGTAATTTCTCGGTCCTCAAGGAGCCGAATAGCCATCTCAACTGCCTCGATAGCATCTCCACCATTTTTCAAAATTGCCATACCCACTCGTGCGGCATCATTGCAAGCTGCCAAATGATGTTTCTCGTTATTGGTGCTGTGGTATCCAGCGCCAGCATGGACATAGATGGCACAAAGATCGCCACCGTCAACCGAACGTCTGAAAGGCATGAACCTTGTTCACTCAACAATTGATGATCTATGCTGCCAGGGATGGGTCGACATCAATCGTACTAGCTTTTCTAGGGTAAGCTCTTCCACGTGGAGTGTCAATGCTTGGAGATAGTGAATGTAGTATGTTCACTTGGATCGAGTGAATGAGATTGGGTTTGTCGCAAAACATGAGCAAGGGTGCATGAACGAAGTAGATAAGAGAGGTCAATTACACTTCAGAACAGCAATGAAATGAACGTTCTCCACAAGAACACAGAAAGTGTTATTGATAGTGCGCGGCAGTGGTTTCTGTAGAGCTGTGTTATCAATACGGTGAAGATACAACTTGTCCGAAGTGCTCAGGTAACGATTGAAGGGAATTCATGAGTTCCATATTTGTGTCGATGCCGAACCTTGAGCGGCAGGTGCAAGACTCGCGCTTCCCTCACGATCTGCCACGCAATTATCGTGCCCACAACTCCATGCTCCAAGCTGACGGAAGCATTGCTGTAGACTATCTTGAAGGAGTGACCTTTGAAAGGTGGTTATATAGACAATCCGCCAAGCATTTCTCCGAGACGTCGTCATCCCACTCAGGCCGACTCCATTCCGCTGGTGTTGCGTTCTCCGAAGCAAGTCCCGCACCAGCCTGCAATTGTAGCATTTCTCGTCATTCCAAGTCTGTCACTTGTTGATTCTAGCCGTGCCATAGCTAGACACACCGAGCAAAGTACGCATCGTTGGGTCATGATAACTCAGCGGTGAACTCAACCTCCTCCCTTACCCCTCCGAAACTACGTGAACCGTATCCGGTTCTCAGCCATACCGCGAAGATGACTTCCCAAACACCGGCCGTTGTCATGGACAAGTAAGACAAGTTTGCAATTTCAATTCATCTGCTAATACTGTGGACAGCGGCACGGGTTTCTCTAAACTTGGTTCGCTTGGTTTCTGCATGTTCGCGTTGCATAACTGATTTGTGAACAAGGATTCGCCGGAAACGATGCGCCATCTTTCGTCTTTCCCACTGCGATCGCAACTAAAGGAGGAGCTGCTGGTGCTGGTGGTACCGGATCTGGACGACCTGCTGTTGCCAACAAGCCTACGTTCCTGACTGGTGGTGCTGGGGCGGGTTCCAATCTGGCTGGGAAAAGAGGAACGGAAGACCTAGACTACTTCATTGGAGACGAAGCACTAGCAGCAGCCTCAGGTCCTGGTTATGGCATACATTATCCAATTCGTCATGGGCAAATTGAGAATTGGGACCATATGGAGAGATTCTGGGCAAATTCGATATTCAAATATCTACGAGTCGAGCCAGAAGACCATTACTTTTTGTTGACAGAACCTGTACGTTGCATGTGATATCTCAACCTCTCTGCTAACCACGCGACAGCCTCTCAACCCCCCCGAGAACCGAGAAAACACAGCCGAGATCATGTTCGAATCCTTCAACTGCGCCGGCCTTTACATTGCTGTGCAAGCAGTCTTAGCACTTGCAGCGTCCTGGACATCCTCCAAAGTCACTGACAGATCACTCACTGGAACGGTCGTAGACTCTGGAGATGGTGTAACTCACGTCATTCCTGTCGCAGAGGGCTACGTTATTGGTTCGTCGATAAAAAGTATACCTATTGCTGGTCGAGATATTACATACTTCGTGCAGAACCTGTTACGAGAAAGAGGTGAAGCAGATAGCAGTCTCAAGACTGCAGAAGCCGTCAAGGAGGAATACTGTTACGTTTGCCCTGATATCGTGAAGGAATTTGCGCGCTACGATCGAGAGCCCGATCGATTCCTCAAGCATACAGTCACACATCCCAGTGGAAGGACTATCTCAGTCGACGTTGGATATGAACGGTTCTTGGCTCCCGAAATATTCTTCAACCCCGAGATATACTCATCCGACTTCCTCACTCCTCTTCCAACCGTGGTAGACGGGGTAATCCAACAGTCTCCAATTGACGTCCGAAGAGGTTTATACAAGAACATCGTGCTGTCGGGTGGATCCACATTATACAAGGACTTCGGCAGACGATTACAAAGAGATATCAAGCACATGGTAGATGCTAGGATTCGTGCATCAGAAGCTAGAAGTGGCGGTGCAAGAAGTGGAGGATTGGATGTACAAGTTATCACACACAAGAGGCAGAGGCATGGTCCTTGGTTCGGAGGCAGTTTGCTTGGCCAGACCCCTGAGTTTCGCAGCTACTGTCATACAAAAGCAGAGTATGATGAGATAGGACCGAGCATTGTCAGACGGTTTGCTCTGCTAGGAGGCCCAGGGAGCACGTAGAAGCACAAGCTGCTGCCGAAGCTGCTCACACCAAAATGCAAAGCCCTCAAGCTTGCTCGATAGTGAAGGCTCAATGTCGTACTTTCAGTTCCTTTCGCCAAACACGAATAACACAAAAAACCGGGAAATTCCTCCACTGCATAAAGGAGTGGCCAGTCTCCTGTATATGTAGCTCGACGGCCGTCTCTTGCCACAGCCAAAAACTAACAAATTACCAACCTGAGCACCAAAAATGCAAAACAATCAACAGCTGGGATTCGCTGGTGGTCACCCACCCAACTACTAGCCAGTCGGCAGGCGGCTTGAGTACAGGTGATCGAACGGGAACCTCTATTTTCCGCCTCCTATGGTCGATTGCGTAAAATTAATGTTAGACTCTTTCTTATAACCGTGAGAGAAAAATGGTCGTGAGGGAAAGTCTGAGAAAAATGCGTGCGTGTTATATGTCGGCAACGGAGACATTTTAAGCGCCGGCGCTTATGCTCCCAACCACTTCTGATCTGATTAGCGCGCAGCTTATTTATAGTCCACGAGCTTCGCGTGCATGATGCATGGCCACCTCACAACCATAACTAACGACTGAACCTGGTCTGATCATACTTCCCCGTGAGGAACCTGCAAGTCGATTTCAACCGAGGTGGGAACCATGATTCGACGCAAGTACAACGACCTCGACTGCCATGTTGCGTATGCATCGACACCTATGTATACCATCTTCTTCGCATGCACATGTGGCAGGATGTTGGCAGCTGCTTCCAACAACAGGAATACTTGAGTTGATACTCTTCGATCCATGTCATTCAACCAACGTTGTTCGTCGATGCAATTTGCGAGATTTCTTGCAGTGTGTCGATACTTCGCCTATAGTGATGCCACTACTCGCTTATGTTGGCCTGTCTCGCTGGCTATTCTTCACGATCGAAGGATTCAGGAACCTGCTTCTGTCCTGCATTAGTGTTCTGTGCTGTCATTGACGGTACGTTCATGACACTACTCTGCTTGCCCACCCATCATGTAGCATACTTGTAGCTTTGCCGAATCAAAGCATGCAGAGGTATAAGCTCGATGCACGGGACCTGGTTGCTCATGCTTATGGCATAGAGCTCAAAAGATGAAGGATCCCTGTCCTATGCTTGAACTTCTGCCTACTGCTCAGCCAAACAACATGAAGCACTCCTTGTTGACTCTTGCTGCGTCATTGTTCCTGCTCACTGTCACTGATGCATACTATCGCGGTGGACCAATATATGGTAATAATTTTGGTATTCCTGGTCAGAATGCCTCATACGACTATGTCATTATTGGAGGAGGGACGGCAGGACTTGCATTGGCAACAAGACTGGCAGAAAACACATCATTAACAGTCGCTGTTATCGAAGCTGGGGGTTTTTACGAGGAAGATTTTGGTAACATCTCAGTCGTGCCAGGACTAAGCTTGACTTATGATTCAACGTCACTGCTCCTGACTGATGCTTTTCCTGCTGTCGATTGGGGTGTCGAAACTGTTCCTCAGCTTGGTCTGGATAATCAGACGTTTCACTACTGGCGAGGCCGAACACTAGGAGGAAGGTGAGTCGTCGAGTCTCTTTCCTAACCATCTCTTCCTTTCGATTGACCCTTTTCAGTTCGGCTTTGAATGGTCAAGTGTATCAACGCGGAACCAAACAATCATACCAGCTATGGGCCGACCTAGTGAACGACACATCTTACACCTGGGACAACTGGCTCCCATCCTTCCAGAAATCCGCACACTATACATCGCCTGACATGTCGAAGCGCCCAGCAAATGCATCTGTGCCCCAACCTTCAGCGGATGCATTTGTTGCCTCTGGTGGGCCCCTCGAAGTTGGTTACATCAATTATCCAGTCCCGTTTGGCTCGTGGGCAAAGCTAGCCTTTCAAGAGCTCAATTTCACCACACTTAGCGATATGGATTCCGGTGTGCTTCTCGGCGCCCAGTACGTAACTCAAACAATCGCTCCCGACATGACACGTTCCTCCTCTGAAGCTTCTTATCTTGCCTATGCGCTTGTATCCAACCGCCAAAATCTGATCATTTATCCTCGTACTCTCGCCAAACACATCGTGTTCAATACTACCCTATCTCCACCACTCGCGACTGGTGTAGCAGTAACATCATACCAAATCCCCTATACGATCAGCGCTAGGCGGGAAGTCATCCTCAGTGCTGGCACCATCCAATCTCCTCAACTCCTTATGGTCTCCGGTATCGGCCCAAGCGCCACTCTCCAGAAGTTCGACATTCCTGTCATGGTTGACCTGCCTGGCGTAGGTCAGAATGTTCAAGATCATGTCCTGTTCACGTTGACTCACCGCGTCAATACTCAAGGTCTTGGCCGCCTGAAGGACCCATACTACTACGGCCAAGCCATTGCAGAGTACAACATAAACCGCACTGGACAGCTTACAAATACAGGCTTCGACTTTGTGGCTTGGGAGAAACTGCCCAATCGTACCGCTCTCGGCTCCCAAGCACAGCAAGACCTAGCGCAATTTCCTGCTGATTGGCCTGAATTGGAGTTCATCGTGGGCGACGCATCCGGCGTTAACCCCACAGATACAGCCGACTATGCCTCGATGATTGCAGGTCTCGTTGCTCCTCTGTCTCGTGGCTTTGTGACCATAAATTCAAGCGACACGTCTGTACTTCCGATTTTTTCGCCCGGTTGGCTCACTAGCCCTACGGATCAAAGCGTTGCCATCGAATCCTTCAAGCGTTGTCGGACTGTCTTCAATACCTCCGCTATTCAACCGGCTCTCAATGGCCCTGAAGTCATACCTGGCGCAGCCGTGCAGACAGATGCACAGATTCTAGAATTTATCCAGAGCACTGCGTTCACGATTTACCATGCTGCTTGCTCATGCAAGATGGGTAATGAGACAGATTCCATGGCTGTGCTCGATAGCAAAGCTCGGGTGCGAGGAGTCAATGGATTGAGAGTTGTGGATGCGAGTGCTTTTCCAATCTTGTTGCCAGGGCATCCAGTTGCTACGATTTATGCGTTGGCTGAGAAGATTGCTAGTGAAATGCTCGCGGGAATCTGAGCGCAGTGACTATGCGGTGGTAGAACAAATTGGTGGCAAGAGTTGAGTCGAAACCTATCTTATGGAGGCGGGTCTGAGGAAGAGCTGTTACCAGATGACTGGCATGGGAAGATGCATATGAGAGTGGATGAAGAATGTCGAACATTACCGAGCTCGTGGAGTCCAGGAGGGTTCATATACGGTCTGATACATCCTGTTGCAAGCTATATTACTACACACTTTCTCCTCAATTCAATCCGACTGATGAGAGGACACCAAAAACTCTGCCAGCTTGACAACCAGTATTCGCGTTGCAAGAATTCATTCACATTTAGCAACTGTGGTTCTCGAGGAAGCTCTACGATAAGCCTGAGCTGTAGGTGTACGTAATGCAGGTATCCAATTATATACCATTAGTCTCCATGCCTTATGATACTCTACTTCTGGAGACCAAAGAGTGAAGATAAGATCCTATTTGGTGCCGGACTATACCTAATATGCCAGAAATCACCATAATCCCCATGATATGGTTGCTGAAGATCCTTGACTTGTTGTTTGAAACCACTGCATGGACTGCCCACTAGCATCGCTCTTGGTAAGGAGCGAACACGAAGGCCCCTCCTACCTTTCCAGCAATTGCGACTCACTCATGTGACTAGTCAACCACTGGCACGCCTGCATGATACGCCTCATTTATCCAGACGGAAGTCCAATTGCTCGAACCCTAGGTAAATCCACAACATGGGGGCTACCGACGGTCCTGACCAATTGGATCCTTGCCTGATTGAAAACATACCTTAGTCTGGCGTCGTGGACCATTAACGATTCACAAATGAAGCCACTCAGCCTTCGAAGCTCAGCCTACAATCACAGCATACTGTACCTACAGAAAGATGACTTTTCAGCCTGACTCTCGTCCTTGCCTGACTTCTTGTCTTTCTTTCTCTTTTCCTTTTTCTTAACAACTATACCCCACATACCTACGACCTTTCAGCATTTCTACCTGGTCCATTCACTCACAATCTGAACTTTTGGCAGAGTAACAGGAAGTGTCGCGCTAGAAATGCGGCTCATCAATGTATGCAGCTTGGAGATGAAGGAGTTCTATGATAGCAACACTCCACCATACATCATCTTGTCACACCGGTGGCAGGAAGATGAGATCACCTATCAAGATTTCGAAATCAATCAAGGTCGGCAGAAGGGTTCCTACCACAAGATCGAGCATCTATGCCAGATCGCGCGAGAAAAAGAAATTGATTGGGTTTGGTTAGACACTTGCTGCATTGACAAACGAAACCTGACGGAACTAAGTGAAGCCATCAACTCAATGTACAGACGGTACCAGCAGTCACAGCTATGTGTTGCATATCTGTCTGACGTCGAGGATGGCTATGATCAGTTGAACTCCAGCACGTGGTTCATTAGATGTTGGACTCTACTGGAGCTCATAGCACCATCCGAACTTCAATTCTACGATAGAACGTGGAAATATATTGGTCAAAAGAGCGATATGTGCCAACAGTTAAGTGAAATAACAAAGATAGACGAAGCTACATTAGCCGGCGCTGATCCAAGGCGGTGCTCGATCGCGCAACGAATGTCATGGGCAGCTGGACGTCATGCGACGAGGATGGAAGACGAAGCTTATAGCTTGCTTGGTTTGTTTGACATCTCGATGCCTATGCTCTATGGAGACGGAAAACGAGCCTTTATCTCTTTACAGGAACGAATCGTGCAGACTTCAGATGACCAGTCTATCTTTGCTTGAGATATCAAGCTAGATAGATCATTTCAGGGGTTGTCCGCCTCACCAAGTAAAGGGCTTTATGGTCTGCTTGCTACTAGTACATCAGCCTTCGCATCTTGTGTGAGATAGTTCCAATTGCAAGGAAACCCGAAAACAAGGATCATGCATTTGCATACACAGGTCCGGGAATCGAGCTCAAGCTTCCGGCCAGACCTCATGCAATGCACAGCTATCGAGTGGCACTTGACTGCACCGATAGTAAAAACACAGATCCTACCAGACAGGTTATTTTCTTACAGGAGCTGGAGCAAGAAGAGGAATACGCTCGAATTGACACTGAGCTTTGTTCAATCATGAGTACGAAAGAAAAAGACTTTGATAGAGACCAGTCGATAACGCTGATCAAAAGGATGCGTATCCGGCAGCAGATTCGACACCAACCCATGAACGTGTCGCATGGGTTTGAGATCCAAAGCCTTCGATTTCGGGACTGTCCACCATTCCAATTGAAGAAGACAATGATATATTCCCGAGACGGTAATGTAACACAATACTCTGGCGAGAAAATTTCAACTACAATTCCACCTGCGAATTGGGGCACCTCTGCGATTATCGTGCCTCCGTCCTGCGCATCTAATCGAGGCGCTCGGCGATTTCAGTGTATTCATCTAGGGTTTGATGCGGATTTCTACCCTTTTTGCATTATCGCACGACGACGTCCGTGTGATATTATAGCTCGTACTATCGTGACATTACACGCCGTAAAAGGGTCTCATCTTGACCAGGAAAATCAAAAATCGGAGCTCTTGCTTAAGGCTCTAGAGGAGAAAATCCTGCAAGTCGACCGGGTTGCTATGAATGTGGATCGAGATGATTCTGTGGAAGGAAATCTACCCTCAAAGACGGTTCACCGGGCAGCTAGGGATGTAAGATACTCCCACTACGAAACCGTTACTAAGGCGCATCGAAGTGCGAAAACAATCATCAATTTCGATGATCAATGGTTCAAAATACAGTACATACTGCAGCCTCCAAGTACCGATCGACCATCCATTTGGGTGGTACAGATGTCAAATCGAGACGCTCCCATTCCTTTCACAATGATACCGGTGCTTCCTTTATACGCCATCGCTTACCTCTTAGGTCGTTTAGATGACTCTCCCTATTCTGATGCACAGATTGCGAAGAAGAAGATACTTGCTTTTACTGAAGAATTTTCATGGCTCACCAGCTACATACAGCGATACCTTCTCTCGCCTGTTCGAAAGATGTTCTATACCGTCTTCGTCGAGATAGCAAGATTCGGAGTCATCGTCACGTTGGGGGCCTTACTCCCCCTATTTATAGTTTACAGTGGTCTTTCTATATACACCTCTCTCAATCCTCAAACGCTCACAACAGACGATGTTAGAGCCTTACTAAATGGGACAGCCGGCTTTTGGGAGCCGCGTTTTGGTCTGAGTTGGTGGACGTCTTGACGATTGTTTTTTTCGGTTGTTGGAGCCTTGGAGGTGGTATCGTTGAATAAAACATGCTAGTAATGTATACCGATGTATCTCTTAAGAATGCTGAAAACCTGCCTATAAACATGCCAAACGTTCGGGTACGAACTAGATACAAGCAAATATTTGAAACAACGCGTATATGTACTGTAGACAGTCTATGATATTCAGGCGGAACTGATGCCAGTGAAGCCTTTATTAGCCGTCGATTACGTATGTAGGTTACGGTTGTAGAAGATATATACAGTAGTTGCTAAGGGTTGTCCTTTATCTGTATGTCAAGCAGTCACGCACTCACTTGTATCAGAGTACGTAGAAGGTGGTAGAAGGCGTGAACCGATAATGGAAGCAGCGGGACGAGCCTGAGCGCGTATATACCTTATGTAGGTGGCTATGTACAATACAGGCTTCACTCGTTTTCGATTATCAACGACAGGTCGATATTTTGTTTCTTTCTTGAAGGTTCCGCACCAACACTACACGTTTGTTGGCTGCCAGTACAGTGCCGTGTGCCATGATTCTTGAGAAATCTCGTAGATACCTTACGTAGAACTAATATGTCGGCTATTAACAGACTGGACCGTCCTACGAGTCACCGATAAGTTGTGGGCTAGCATTAACTTGTACTTTTTATGTACATATGATTGATTGACAGGCAGTCTACCAGCTCGCTGGATCGTTTCAACTTTCCCTATGGTCAAGTCATGCGCATCGTTATCAAACCTCAATCATCCTCTGCTTACAGCAGAAAGCTCCCTCCACTCATTTCTCCTCCAAATCCGCCGCAGTAGTAGGTCTTTTCGCCTTGATCTCCGCCAGTATCTTATCCGCTCCCTTCCGTAATATCTGCGCCGCAATCTCCTGCCCTAACTTCTCTGCGTCCTCGACCGTTTTGACTGAGCCACTGACGTTCGCCTCCACGGCGTGCTTGCCATCCAAACTCACCACAACAGCACGTAGCCTCAACTCCTCTCCTTCACTCCCACTACTCACCCATTCACTCTCGACCCCTAAAGGCGCCGAACAACCCCCCTCAATAGTCCTTAACAAACTCCGCTCCGCACTCACGGCCAAAAACGTAGGTAAATGATTAACCCGCCCCATAATCCCCTTCACAACCTCATCATCAGCGCGGTTCTCAATCCCAATCGCCCCCTGTCCCACAGCATACAACATCCCCCCATCCTCCTCTCTCCCACTCAAAAACTGACTTATCCGCCCCTCCAACCCCATGCGTATCAACCCTGCACTAGCTAAGATAATAGCATCAAACACCCCATCCACATCGTCGAGTTTCCGTAACCGCGTGTCGATGTTGCCGCGCAGATCGCGGACAACGAGGTGCGGGTACTTCAGGGCGATTTGGGCGGTGCGCCGGATCGAGGACGTGCCTATTATGCTGCCGGGGGGAAGGTCTTGGATGCGTGTGGCGCGCGATGGGTGGGAGGGCTTTATGATTAGGGCGTCGCGGGGGTCGGAGCGTGGGAGGGTGGCGCCGATTTCGAGGTTTGCTGGGAGGACGGTGGGGACCGTCTGGATGGTGAGATTTTGTTAGTGCTGGGGGACTTGAGCGTGAGGGACGGTAGTGATGGGACGTGACTTCAATCTGTCGTATGCAAACCCTAGGTCCACTCCGCTCATAACACTGCACGTAAGATCCTTCCAAGCACACCCAATCCCTCCCCCAATAACAGCAAAAAACAAGAAACAAACACACACAGAGACAGTAAGTAAGTGAGCAAAAACATACCTTTCAGACTATGGACCAAAAAATCCAACCCCCCCTCCCTAAGTCCCATCTCAAGCTCATGCGTCCAAATATTCTTAACAACCATATCCTTAAACGGCGTGACCTTATCGATATCTCCGGCCGCCGTATCCCTCGCCATCACCGTAAAAGTGTAGTCTGGACATTGTTGGGTGGCGGCGCTCAGGACCAGGTCTGTTTGCTTTAGGGCGAGGGCGGATTTGCGCGTGCCGATGTTGAAATTCGTTTTTCTGCTGTTGGTGTTGTTGGGTGCTGTGGTTGATGATGGGTTTTGAGTGGTGGCGTTGGAGTTGGAGTCGGAGATGGGGGGTTGGGTTGACATGGTGCTTGCTATTTTGATGGTGTGTGGTGGTTGTGGGCGGCAGCACCGGTGATGAAGGTTATGTGGTATGAGGACCGCGGTACTACATGGGGTGGAATGGAATTTTATCAGCGGATTCGGGGAATGAATTTATGAGGCGTTGGAAAATAAAGTGGGTCCCACTCCGCGGTGATATCTTACTACTAGAGTCTATATTCTTCAACGGACCTCTCCTACAGTAAACGTAGAGCACAAAGGAATTCCCAGCAGATGATACGAGACGAATACGAGAACTACAACATCAAAGTGTGTGAGAGAGGAAGAGGAGAAATGTTTATTATTGACTCGAGCTATGTTCGACCATAACGCCTGCTGGAACGCACTTCGCGAAGCATAAATTCCGCAAACTGAAGGTAAAATCATCCAGCCTTGCAATGCTCTCACATGAAGTGAGTAACACTTTACTCACTCTACAAACGACTCTCAATGAACCGAGAATGCTCCTTTGCCCAAGCACTGTCTGGCCAAATCACTTCTAGCGCATCGTAGATATGTCTGTTAACCAAGTTAGCAACCAGCCACACACGCAACGAAGACAGAAGGAACTTACTTGACATAAACAATCTGCAAACCATCTTCACCTTTTGTAACCTCAACCGGCACGTCACGCACGTCTTTCCTGTTTGCCGCTGGAAGAAGCACTTTCTTCACACCCGCTCGATGTGCGCCAATCAACTTCTCCTTGATACCACCTACTGGCATGACCCGCCCTCGTAAACTTACTTCTCCAGTCATAGCAATCGTAGGCGGCACAGCTTTACCACTGAACAAACTTATCAGTGCTATAGTATGCGCCAGACCTGCACTTGGCCCATCCTTAGGGATTGCTCCACTTGGACAATGGACGTGTATGCTTCGTTTGGCCATGATATTTTCGTCCGGGTTATTTGTTAGACCTAGCTCATAGCTATGTGCCTTTACCCATGACAATGCAACTTCAACGGATTCTTTCAGCACATCTCCAAGCTTACCGGTGAGCTGGACACGGCCATCACCAGGCATGTCAGCGACTTCGATGAATAGAATGCTGCCTTGACCCAGACTTGAGTAGGCTACCAGACCTGTCACGACACCAGGCCGTGATTTGGTGTCAGCGATTTCCTCCTCAAATTTCTCAATGCCGAGAATGTCTTCAAGTTGAGCGACGGTTACATGAGGGTCGTATGGCACCTGATTTTGTTCCGAATCAGTTGATTCAGCAAACTGTACTGCTTTGTGTCTGCAAATGGAGCCGAGTTCGCGTTCGAGGTTACGCACTCCGGATTCGCGAGTATAAGATGTAATAACTGTATCCACAACATCGTCTGGAAGGACCACTTTGTCAACTTCGAGGCCGTTTGTGCGGATCTGCTTAGGAATGAGATGTTGTTTGGCAATGTAGCGCTTCTCAATGGTGGTATATCCTGGCAGTTGAATGGTTTCCATACGATCGAGCAACGGCGGAGGGATGGTGTCAAGAGTGTTGGCTGTGGCGATGAAAAGAACTTTGCTAAGGTCGATAGGTATGTTCACATAATGGTCATTGAAGGTGTAGTTTTGTTCTGGATCAAGGACTTCCAGCATAGCGGCCGATGGATCGCCGTGGAAGTTGGTTGTACCGACTTTGTCAATCTCATCAAGGAGGAAGACGGGATTTGAAACACCGACTTTCTTGAGGCCGCTCACGATCAGACCAGGCATGGCTGCAACATATGTTCTTCGATGGCCACGGATTTCTGCTTCGTCACGAACTCCACCAAGAGAGATGCGATGAAACTTTCGACCGAGAGCCATGGCGATTGATCGAGCCAGCGACGTCTTACCGACACCTGGTGGTCCAACAAGGAGTAGAATCGGAGCCTTGTCTATCATCTTCTTCGATTTGAGAACGTGTAGCTTGGCTTCTGCCGCATCTCGCTCCTCTGCGGGGATTGGTTGCTCTTGCTCTTCCTTGCTGTCGGTGTTCTCCTTTTCTTCTAGCTTGTGAGCAGGAAGCTGCAGTTGTTTAGTCAAGGTTTCGATCTGCTTGTCGAGTGGTGCGTTCTGAACTTGCTTCATACGCAAGACAGCAAGATATTCTATTAGTCGCTTCTTCACCTTTTCTAACCCGTAGTGGTCATCATCAAGCTGCTTCCGAGCTCTTGTTATTGTTTCCTTTCCCAACTGATCATCTGTTGTCTTCGTCCACGGAATATCGGCCAAATTTTCAAGGTAGTTTCTGCACACACCATATTCGGCCATGGAGGGATGCATCTTCTTAAGACGTCTCAACTCCCGAGTGGCCACCTTTTGAGCCTCTGGCGAGAGACCGGCCTCGTCTAGTTTCTGCTTGAGCTCGTCCAGTTCGTTGGCTTCGCTGTTATCGTCGTCTTGACCTGAACCACCCATCCCTGGTATATTGGGCATCCCCATTCCCTGTCGTCTCGCTAATGCCGCTTTCTGTTGATCATTGAGGTTTGAGATGTCGATCATGCCGTTGGCAGGTATTGTAGAAGAAGTAATAGATATGGTCTTGATGTTGCCACTGATGCCTTGAACTTGCTTGTTAAGCAATTCAAGCACCTTTTCAATCCTGTCTTTCACGTTTATTGTCGCCAATACTCTCAATTTATCCTCGAAGCTTGCCTCTAATAGATCTGTGATGAAATCGGCTAATTGACCTGCCTGACTCACATCCTTCTTGGCAATGAACAACTCGAAGCGGCGCATGAGAAGTGGTGAGAAGGTGGTGGCGCCAGGTCGGAAGAAGGAGGCCAGTCTCAAGACAGTAAGCAGCTCTCGTGATCGCTGTTTGAGCTGGGAGAAACTGTTCCGCAAATCGTTGTCTTTGAGGTCGGGTGTGTCATCTTCATAAAATGTGACCTCGGCCTCGAAGTATGGGCGTTCATGGGTGATCTTGTCAATGCGAAACCTCTGTACACCCTCAACTTGGATGTATGGTTCATTCTGACCTTGCACTCCTACTATCTTTGCCAATGTTCCATATTGGAAAAGATCAGTCTTTTTCGCCTTGCCAGGGTCTACTTCATCTTTATTCGAATCTTCGACAGCGCTCTCCTTCTTGTTACTATCGAGTAACTCTTTGCCATCTGGGCTGAGGTAGGTTGAGTTCAGTGGTACACATCCGATCGGCAGGTTCGCAATAGCGGAACGTGATCGGGAGCCCCGGCTGAGAGCGGTTGACAAAAGGACAGGGATATCCGGACGGTTCGCTGATATTCTAATAGTCGTTCCAGGGTATAACTATATCATCCAATTAGTATATATACCATTGCCACTTGATGGTACTCACAACTATGTCCTTGGGCAGAGGAACAAGTGAGATTGTTGCTTTCGCCATTTTCAAACAGGGTGAGCTGACCAAAGCAATGCCAAATGCAACGAAATCTAGAAGTAAGCAGATGAAGAAGAGAAAGGCATGTACTTCGGGCGCATAAGATGAGATTCCGATGGAAGATGCGAGATGAAGCCGCAATGGCGCACGTCAACGACTCACGACGGCGTAATGCCGAGGTTACCTCACGCGGACATCTTCTTATCAACACCAAGATGATGTATCGCTTGTAAATGCTTCGTTGCGTCAAGAATCTCCAAGAAAGAGGCAATACCTGCCTCCTTGACAAGGTTTCGAGTAGTACTTGCGTCTGCTTTGCTAAGTGTGGTAGTAAATGTTTATCGCAAGGGTTGGTAGGGTGGCTGTCGGATATATTTGTTGTCTACCTCTTCTACAATCACCACTTATGGAGTTTCCCATCTCCTCCAACGTCTAGCACAACTGCTATATCGGAGCAACCGTTTGTGTCACATTGTACATGTACATATTAATACATCCATGTTGCAGTGCAATTACTATGACAACTTGAATAGAATATCGTCGTATCAGCTTCTTTCACTGTTCATTGTGCTTCCGCTGTGTACCGCTTTTGTGGAAATGCTTTCGCCCATCTATCTTCGAACGACCTGGCCGATGTTGATTGTGGTATCTGCCTGGACATAGAAGGAAGAGGACGATCTGGTACAATACCCTCCATGATCTGCTTTCTGTGTGGCAGTTGTTGCCACGTCGGTGACCACTGCGCCTTGCCTTGTAATAGCTCCAGCGCCTGTTCTGCGATCGTTTTCCGTTGTTGATGGTCCAGTGCCAAACCAAAATGATCGTTCTCTATCGAGGTGTCTTGGGTTCGCTTTTCGATCATGTCGTCCACGACATCGTTGCCATACCTGATTTAGAAGAGATATGTCAGTATGGAAAGAGGTAGAAGATTGGTTAATTTCAAGCGATCTGACTTACGCTGACCTGTCCACTTCAGAAGCTTTCTGTGGCCATACGAATGGCTCGACCAGCTGAACAGTCATTCGTTTGCGCTGTTTTGGTTGGAATAACTCTCCCTTGGTGTACGGATTCGTAGGACGTTTCCTTATGAGTTTTCTGTACACAACATAACTTCTGATATGATGCACATCAACGTCGTAAAGTTCTTTCAGATATGATTTCAGATCGAGTTTGGAGAACCATAATGGTACGTGGAATTGTGCATAGTACGGTCCAAGCCTCTCAGTCCGCCGCAACTGAATGCTGAAGTCTGGGAAGTAGACTTGCTGTCGGAGTGATGCGGGAACATTCTGTGGTCGAGAAAAGTATCGTGCTGGATCCCTCAATAGTGCTAATCTTTCTTCTGGAAGCAATTTTGTGCCTTGCGCTTCCATATCATCGACGAACTGCGAAACATCTTCTGATACGTGGTTTCGCCATTCTTCGTTGAAGGCATCTTTTTCGATGGCTGCTCGTAGGAATCGATCGCTTACTCCCCGGCTAGTTTTGATCTTGCGCTTCGCATTGAAAAGCTTTGGTCCACCAGGCGGCGTGCGCGGGACAACCTTCTGCTTCACACCAAGTTTAGGGAGAACTCGAGTTATGTTGACCCCCCGGGGCATATCGAGTGCACGGTTGCTGGTTGGAATGACCGTCGTTGATGCACCCAACTCTCATGCTGAACTTGAACCAAAAGGGAATTGAGGCAGCGGAGTCGGGAAAACTGCGGCCAAATACTGAGCTGCGGCGAGGCAGGCGCAAACTGACGCGCATCTGCGGCATCACTATTGAAATGTACCATACATTTCCACCACTATAGCCATTACCCTTGTAGCCACACTTCATCTATTCTATCCCTCTCTCGTTGCAACCACCGTGTGACATTCAACCTCCCTCACTTTCCTCGTTCCCGCGTCGTTCAGTTCTGACACCTGAAATCAGAACTTCACCTCACAGCTACTGCATTACCCGTTCCCCAAACAACACAGTATGGCAAAGGATGACAAGAAACCTACAGCTGCTGAAAAAGGCAAAGCAAAGGCAGAAGACACCACACAGACGAACGGTGAGAAATCGCTGCCGATACATGACAAAGAGGGCAAGTCCGGCAAGGATGGCGAGAAAGATGGAGTGGTTGATGGCAATGAAGAGTTGAGCGAGGAGGACCAGCAACTTAAGTCCGACCTTGAAATGCTGGTGGAAAGATTGAAAGAAGACAACGCTGAACTGTATAAGCCATCAATAGACACCATCAAGAACTACATCAAGACCTCGACATCGTCGATGACGGCGGTGCCGGCGCCGCTCAAATTCCTACGGCCACATTACGATGAACTCGCACAATTGTACGACAAATGGCCTACTGAATCTGACCGGGATGCTCTCGCCGATATGCTCTCCGTTCTTGGCATGACCTATGGTGACGAAGACCAGCATGAAACATTGAAGTTCAGATTGTTAGCACGTTCGAAGGACGAAGATTTAGGTTCCTGGGGTCATGAGTATATCAGACATCTTGCCCTGGAAATAGGCAAGGAATATGAAAAGAGGCTGGAGAAAGAACAGGAAGTACAAGACCTGACCGAGTTGGCTCTTTCGCTAGTACCTTACTTCTTGAAACACAACGCTGAAGCCGATGCTGTGGACTTGCTGAGCGAACTTGAAATGATCGAAGAGCTTCCGAAGTTTCTGGACGAGAACACATACTCGCGGACATGTCTTTACATGTCGAGCATGGTTAATCTGCTTACCTATCCCGAAGATCAGCATTTCCTGCGAACAGCCCATGATATCTACATCAAATATGGCAAGCTAGCGCAGGCTATGGTGCTGGCTATTCGACTGAATGACCTCGAACTGATCAGGTCAGATCTCGAATCGACGGAAGATGTTGCCATGAAGAAACAGCTCGCGTTCCTGATCGCAAGGCAGCGTATCTCTTTTGACATCTCAACTGATACCGAAGACGATCAAGCAATTGCAGAATGTTTGGGTAATACACATCTTCCACGGCATTTCAAGACACTGGCCAAAGAGCTAAACATACTCGATCCAAAGATCCCAGAGGATATCTACAAATCACATCTTGAAAGTGGCAGAAATACTGGCCCAGCTGCCGACTCGGCCAAGGGCAATCTGGCTGCCGCATTTGTCAATGCTTTTGTGAACGCTGGCTTTGGTCAAGACAAATTAATGATGGTTGGTGAGAATGAATCACCGTGGGTCTGGAAAACAAAAGATGATGGCATGATTTCTGCTACTGCAGCATTAGGTATGATTCTGCAATGGGATATTGAGAGTGGTCTCGATAAGATCGATTCCTTCCAGCAGAGCACTGTCAATGAGGTCAAGGAAGGTGCGCTTCTTGCCTATGGTGTACTTAGCTCCGGTGTCAAGATGGAAGGCGATCCTGTCATATCTCTACTCGCCGATGATGACGTTCTCCAGAATGGCCGACCACAGATGCGAATAGCAGCAATGATGGGTCTTGGTCTTGCATATGCCGGATCAGGCCGAGATGATCTTCTAGATTATCTTCTCCCCATCGTTGAAGACAGCAGTCTCGAGATGTCACTTTCCGCCATGGCAGCTGTTGCTCTCGGCATGATCTTTGTCGGCTCTTCAAATCATCAAGTCGCTGAAGCAATAGCCACACAAATGATGGACGACGACCGACAAAATCAACTCAAGGATAAATGGGCTCGATTTATGGCCCTCGGTCTCGCCCTTGTCTACTTCGGTCGACAAGAAGAAGTGGATGTAATACTCGACATTCTCAAAGCCATTGATCACCCTATGGCTAAGCCTACAGCCACACTAGCCTCCGTTTGCGCCTGGGCTGGCACAGGTGCTGTTTTGAAACTTCAAGAACTTCTTCACATGTGCAATGATCATATCGAGGATAAAGACGATCCACAAACAAAATCCGACCAGCTTGTCCAATCATACGCTGTGCTTGGCCTCTCTCTCATCTCTATGGGTGAAGAAGTTGGCCAGGAAATGATCCTTCGTCAATTCGGTCACTTGATGCATTACGGCGAACCCAATATTCGAAAAGCAGTACCACTCGCTATGGGTCTCATCAGTCCTAGCAATCCGCAGATGAAGATTTACGATACTCTATCACGGTACAGCCACGACAATGACAATGATGTCGCCATAAATGCCATATTCGCCATGGGTCTTGTGGGCGCAGGCACGAATAACGCCCGTCTCGCACAGCTGTTACGATCACTAGCGAGCTATTATCACCGCGATCAAAACTCACTCTTCATGGTAAGGATAGCTCAAGGTTTAGTGCACATGGGAAAAGGCGCGATGTCCTTGAACCCCTTCCACACAGATCGTCAAATCTTATCACGAGTTGCAGCTGCAGGTCTGCTGACGGTTCTTGT
>Ga0181471_100002_pt2 | contig 71293 bp, 78 predicted proteins | sample InSIn5gowninarea_FD_119083 | JGI IMG/M metagenome (GOLD analysis project Ga0181471, IMG submission 119083) | Clean room microbial communities from NASA Spacecraft Assembly Facility at Jet Propulsion Laboratory, Pasadena, California, USA -... ...
GCGCGTGTTCCTGTGACAATGTTTGCCGCATTGGCGTTGGTTTGGAGGAGGAGTGCCGTGTTCGGTTACTTTTATCGTCCTCCGATCAGACTAACAGTCGCAACCTTTTTGCTAGATGCCCCAATCGATTCGTTCCGACCACTACATCCCTTCAAGGTCTCGCACGACTTCGCGTAGGGATCGTTCAAGGTCACCTTTCAGGTAAGAAGTCATGCGTCTCGGTCAGTGTCTTTGCTAACATTCCCAGTCCATATCACCCACCATCTCGCGACATCCACTACCGCTCGCTATTCCATGACGAGGATGAAGACTTACGCGCCTACAATCGTCGCTATCAGCCAGCGGGTCTATATGGTAGTGAGCGCTCCCATCCAAGGTCATCAGACAGATCACTCTCCCCACAACATCGGAGGTGCTTAACATCTGTATCTCTATATGAAAACTCGACTTACCTGATATCGCAGAACAAGATCTCCTTGCCGGACCAGATCGCGTTCGCCGTCGCGCCGCAGGTACGTCTCAGTTTCATCGTCTTTGATACACAACTCATTACTCATTTCAGATATCGATCTCCCTCCTCGAACGTCCGGTCCGCCAGCCCGCCAGGCTCGACAACGAATCATCGGAGGTACGAACACATCAAACCATCATCATATTTTGTCTCACCTTGATCACAGTCGGCCATCGCCAGTAAGAAGTGCACTTCATCGAAACACATCTCCCGGGCTCGGTGCTGCTGAGATGCAGGCATTCGCAACCCCAAAGAGCAGTTTGAGTGCATTGCAGAACAAAGTCAAGGATCTTGCTGCCAGACTTGAGCAGGAGCACACCGAGCACGATCAACATGAGCAGAGCATGCAGAACAAGATCAACCAGCTCGAGGGCAAGATCGAATTACTCAATGACAAGCTAAAAGTCCATAACAAGCAAAGCGGTCGTCAAAGTCAATTGCAAGACGAAGCAGCTTCTCTCGAAAAAGACTTGCAGAATGCTAAGGGTGAGCTCGAGTTCGAAACAATGCCCAACCCTACCAACGTTGCCCAAGTCGGTGAGAAGGTATGGAAACAAGTTATGTATCTTGTGTCTACACGTTGTTGACAGTATCACCTAGCGTAAACGAACTGGTATCAACAAATCAAGGTCCATTAAGAGACAGCGAAAATGGCAGAAAACTCAAGATCTTGAAGCCTACTCGAACCTTCTCCATGCGGTCGGCAGTCAACCGAGCGTTAGTGCGTCTGATCATTCTTTTCTTGTCAGACCACTGCAGTATACTCCAGATGATCCATTCCTGCACTTAGACGGCGACGACCTCAAACAGCATATACTAACAGATATTCGCGTCTTCATCTGTGGTCACAGTACTGTCTGGCAGGACTTATCGGACGAGCTTCTCGTCAAAGGGATCACCACCACTACACCATTACCTACTGATTGTGCTGTTACTGGTCCAGATTTCGAGGACTTACGTCAACAGGGCATGTGGGCACCCTTTCTCGGACGCCATCTGCATGACGTCTTCCAGCATCGAGTCAACACCCGCAAACGCGCCCTCTCACTACAGCTTGCCATTGAGGTTGTTTGCCGTGCCTGTGGTACCAGCGCTCTCGATGTGAAGGGCGCTGTTGAGGCATTCAGAGTACATTGGAGTCTACCCAAGCGAGACGGCATGGAGGAGATCGCCGACCACATGGAAATTGTGAGCATAGAGCTTGGCAGGCGCATTCAGGAACTCGGACTCGAAGTTGGACGGGCCTGGGCGAAAGTGTCGCGTAGTTTCGAGTTGGCAACCGTTATCATGGAGGACTCACAAGCAGCTGCAGCATCTGTTATACAGAACCTGCTCGCATTTGCTGCTGGTCGCGAACGAACTGGAACATCTCTTCAACCGACGAGCCCGAATCTCCAGTCTACAGGAGCTCAAGTCGCCAACGTAGGTGCATCTCATGGTTTTTCCGCTGTTGGTGAGATGCCTGTCGATCAAAAGCTCTCTCGTCCGTCCGAAGTCCTAGCTACCGAGGAAAACATCTTCTCTTGCCGACCTTACCTGTCGTACCATGCACCAGCCACAGGTACGACACAATCTTTCAACGAGTCACATGCAGCCGAGATCTATGATAGCAAGAGACTCAAGAGTACTAGTCTTTTGCAGAATCTACCCTTTCGACCAGCTATCAATGCCGCCCAGGCCGCGGCCTTTCATGACTTCGCGCCTGACACGTTCTCCCCAGAGTGTTGAGCAGCCTGTCGAGTAACTTGGTAGTATCGCATCGACTACGGCTAAATATCAGCTTTACCAAACTCCAATAGCTAGGTTTAGTCAGGTCGATTGCGAAGAGGGTGGCCGATTAATCTTCTTAGATATGCCTTCGAACTGTTATCAAAATGAAAATAATATGATTATGATAATATGAGCGTGTTTCAGCCAAGCGTCCAAGCAAGGCTAAGCTCTCTCAGCACGGGGTATAAGCGCGCGATCTGCAAAGGTGGGGCTAGAGCTGAAACATCAACACCAAACAACGGTAACCACCTATATAAACCTTTTATCCAGCTGTCATCTTCTTGACTTGTTTTCCTCTTGCTTTTGTTCCATCTTGCAATCGTTACCACAATTCCACATCACCATGGGCCTCCTCGACTCCCTCGTCAACGAATTCACTCACAGTGAAGGCCAAGGCCAAGGCCAGCGCGGCAACGGCATTCCTCCTCCACCACAAGTCCCATTTCCATGGAGAGCTATGTGGGTGAGTCAATCTAAATCACTTTCCGCAATTCATACAGTCAAGAATCAAGATAAAAAGAACATCGTGCTGATCAAACTCTCTCTTACAGGACGCCCCAGCAGGCCGCTACCTCTTCATCAACGAGCAAACCGGCGAACGCACTTTTGACTTTCCTCAGCAATATCCGCCATCACGTGGCTATGGTCAACAAAGTCACGAGGGCTATGGGTATGGTCAAGGTCAAGCTGGATACGGCCAAGGTGGATATGCTCAAGGAGGAGGTGGATATGGTGGTTATCAAGAACAAGCAACACGTCCAAAGCAGCATCACTATGGGGAGGCCGCGCTTGCTGGTGCTGCTGGCCTGGCTGGTGGGGCGTTGTTGATGCATGAGGGGGAGGTAAGTCTTGAAGTCAATCGGGAAAACTAAGCTTGTGCTCTGTTGCTAACAAATATGCTAGAAAGTCCGTAAGTGCCCATCGATCATTTCATCGATTTAGTTATGTAAAGCCGGTAATCTAACGATAGCCCGATTCCTTGAAAAGACAACGACTACGAATACGACAAATATCGCGTTGATGAAGACGTCGATGATGCTGGGCGCTATGTCGAGCGCAAATTCGATAACGGTGTGAATGATGTTGAGAATTGTACGTCTCCCTCCGATTTCCTCCCCCCGTCCGTCCATCTCCAACTTCGATCTGCGACCACTAGATACGCAGCCAGCCCTGCTAACAGTGTTTTCTTTCACAAAGTCCCCGACAACGCCGCACGCTGGACAGGCGAGGAAGTCCAACGTGTCGAAGACATTCCCGAGCGGTTCGAGAACAGATTCGATCAAGATGTACAGGATGTCGAGGTACGAACGTGCCCCATTTCCTTCTGAATGTCCTGCCTCCCTTTTCCTTCCCGCACATTATGGCTGCTGACTGATGCATATTACGTACAGGACGTTCCGGAAGACGTCGCTGGCTGGGCTGGACGAAAAGTCGGGGATGTCGAGAGGTTTGACGATAATATCGACAACGCATATGATGCTGGACGTGATGAGCAGCGCTACGAGGATGATCGATATTGAATCGATTGGATCAGGCACGGAATCATGAACATTATGAAAGTCGAAAGAAAGGAGTGGGTAACGAGGCGGGCGGTAATGAAAAGTGAAGACGTGCTACGATGGAGGCGGAATTACATGCGCAGGGCAGCATGCTCTCATTCTGAACTACTTCGTAGACATCGGAGGCCGAATCTCTTTAGTCCGATGGGGTAAGACTTATCTAGTGTGCTCACGAAGGCATAAAGTACTGAAACTTAATGGAGATATCTTACACGGCCTCACGTCGAATACACTCTACGGCCTAGGCAAGCGTCGAGAAGACATCTGTCGTGTCGATTGTTGTGTTGCTTCCTGAAGATATTGGAACTTGCACTGCCGTGGCTTTAGCAGAGTATTAGTGTTTACATACCTACAGCACAGCCACCGCGCCACTTTCAAGGCACGCCTCTTCCGCCCCGAGTTGCCTTTGCCATCTCGCTTTGAGCTTTGTCATCTGCATATCTCTGATAAATCTGCAGATAATGCTGCCTTTCCGACAACGTATTCTTTACACTATCTCTCTCTTCAATAGCACTAGCCCACGTCCTCCATCTCTTCCAGATCTTTTCGTCTTCTCCTGCCTCGCCCTCTTTTGGCATGTTGAGTCCGCCTTTGTAGTGATCTGTATTAATAGGTTTAATGTTAGGAGATCCCACTTAGAAAAGGTAAAACAAAAGGTATAGGGCCAAGAGACTATTTTTGAAAGATCAAATAGAAACGTACCAAACACCCATAATCGTACAGCCCACGGCGCCAACATAAAGTCAATCATCTTTGGCTCTGCGCCGAAGAAATATGGACCACTCTCATCCATTTCCTTCGAAAACTCCTTCAGCAAACTAAGAAACTCCTGCCGTTCCGCATCAACCTCGCCTTGCTTTTGAAGAAAGCGATGGTACGACGGTATAAAGCGCAACGTAATCCAGTCTATCCAAATTCGCATTCGTGCTCGGTCGTATACGTCTTTGGGTAACAAGCTAACGCCATGCTCTGGATATGCTTCTTCCAAGAATTGACAGATGACTGTGCTTTCGTATAATGGCTTGTTGTCGTATTGCAGTGTTGGAACTAGACCGCGCGGATTGAGTGATAGAAGGCTGGCGGGCTTGTGGTAGGGGTTGACTTCGATGTATTCGTAGGGTATTTTCTTTTCTTCTAGGACTAGCCATGCTCGTTGAACGAATGGGCAGAACCAGCCGGAGTAGAGTTTGAGATCTTGGGTTTGAGTGTGTTGGCTGACTGTTTGTTTGGCGAGACCGGTGGCTTCGGGGTGGAGCTCGGCGTCGGGGTGGGATTGCTTTGTTTGTGACATGATATGGAAAGAGAGATTGGGATGACTTCGACTGTGTAAGTCTACAATGAAGGTATAGTTGAGCTGTTTCAAGATGATGCGGGGTTGAAACATGAAACGTCATGATCGGCGAACCTCAAACAACGGTAAAACACGTACATACTCTAGCTCATCTTCAAAGCGCTCATGCACTTTTTGGCCTTCAGTCTCAATATTTGTCTCATTTTACCTGCGATGCCCTTCTTTGACAAGCTTGATGGTCTCGTAGCGAAAGCAGAGGCTAGAATAACTCAGCATCGCAGTAGTGGTCAACAACAACCGCAGCAATATGGAAATCCGTATCAGCAAGGCTATGCTTCACCGCAGCAGCAACATGGCAACTCGTATCAGCAACCCATGCAAAACAACTATGCCTCACCACAGCAGCAATATGGCAACTCGTATCAACAAGCCATGCAAGGTTACTATGCCCCATCGCAACAGCAGCAGCAGCAACTAGCTGATATAACAGCAATATCCCGGTAATGCCCCACCGCCTATACCTACACATTCGAAGCCTGGGAACCAAGCCTCTTCAGCTATAAATCCTGCCTCCGTGTATTGGACTTACGACACCTCATCACCAATCTCGTCCACCTTTGATCACAAAACAGGTCAACATGGATGGGGCAACAACGAACTACAAAACTACACAGACCTGCCACAAAACTCTTTCTATGCATCTTCATCGGCGTCGCAACAGCCGGTTCTAATCCTCCAAGCAATCGCCAATTCCAATGCACCATCGCAAGAAACAAAATATACGTCAGCAAGGCTTGTATCTCGTCAAACACTATCACGTTCTCGGGGCTATCTTCACATCCGCGCAACAACACCTATAGCTAGAGGTATCTGGCCAGCGATATGGTTATTACCCAAAGAGCCATTCTCTTGGCCTGGTGATGGAGAATGCGACATCATGGAAGTATGGAATGGGGAGCGCATCAACCACTCTTGTCTCCATTGGGGCCAATTCAACGGGGAAGATTGGAACAAACATCGTGTAATAGAGACGCCCGACGTGCAGTACGAGCGACCTGAGGGCGTGACCTTCGGTCTTGCGTGGGAAGAGTCGCCAAAGCCCGGTGATCGAGGTGAGAGAGGTCGGATTGTTTGGTATATCAATGGCAAAGCTGTAATGAAGGCGAAAATACCGGATAAAAGCAGGAGATTCGAGGAAATGCAGTATATCCTCAATGTCGCCATGGGTGGGAATGTCTGCGGTGGTGCGCTGCCGGCTGATGGCACATATCAGCTAGTTGTGCATGAACTGAAGATGTGTGCGGAGCCCGTAGGTGGCTGGCAAGCATTTGACAGAGACTGGCAAAACGCACGCGAAGGTCATCCATGATTTCAATCAGTCCGCCGTTCACAGGTTCCGAGAGTTTCGTGGCAAAGATCTACGATGGATTGTTATGGAGAGGATTACTGGAGTCACGTCCTTTATAGGACCTCCGCTGTGCCAAAAGTAAACGTGGACATCCTGAAATGAGGCCGTCTTTCTGACATCAGCTTGTGGTCAGATCTCCTCATGCATGTCCTAATCCTCTGCTTCTCACTATGAAACCCGATCTCTCTGCTGCCGTCAACGTCAAATGCAAGTTGAAAGGAATACCTCATGACGCTTCTTGCTACGGATTTCTCTCCTCAACGACATCCAGCTAGTAGAACATCGATCAGGCATTGCTTGAAACCCTGCCCGTAATCGAGCACAACAGTACTGTTGTGGCCAGGACAGTCATTCCAGCGTGTAGATATGTCATCGGCGACCTGGGGAACCAGACCAATCCATTTGAGGCTGGAGGAGCTGTTTGGCTTGGGTAACTTGAGGAAGCGTTGTAAGGAAAAACAGATTGTTGCTTGCTGAGAAGGCCAGTGTTGAGGTAGTAGATAACAGCCCAAACTGCAGTCTGCCACTTAAGGGGAGTGAAGTAGGCCTGAACACAGCCAAGAGCTGGGATACCGAGAATGAAGAAGACATTGAGCCAGTTGACGTGCTGGTACCAGTTCGACCGTGTGATGGGTGAATCGGTGATGTGTGGCTTCTTTGGGTCGTACTTTGCATTTCTGTTGGGCTCATCCTTGCTGGCCATACAACCATGCCTTCTCACCAACCCTCCGCCGGCACAACCCTCCGCCGGCATGGAGGCAGTCAAGCCAGGATGTTGATGATGAATGAATCTTGTATTATAATGAGCGAATGAGAGTTATGCTGAGTAGCGCCTAATACCGCTGACACCGATGTATCCCATATCGACGCAGTGTAACTCAGTGACACATAGTCTTGTGGTTGATATAGCGATTACTAGCTTCATGCAGCTATTTTAAAGTCATGCCCAAACTCTTGGCACGACATTGATCATCGTCATCTCAAATTTACGAAACACCAGTCAAACAATCAAATTCATAAATTTCTTCAACCACCATGAATGACTACGAGACCCGTCGACTGGAGAACATCAAACGTAACAAAGCACTAATACAGCAATTGGGTCTACCATCCACCTCTTCCACCAACGCCCGTCCGTCCTCAACAACAGAACCAGCAGCCAAACGGCGCAAGGTCGAAAGAGTAGCGGCACTACCTTCACGAACGTCTGCACGTATAGCCTCAGCACCAATCAAAGTGGTAACATATAACGAAGACGACCCGGCTGCAGCCTCAGACCACAGCAAAAAGAACAAAGGCAGCAAGAAGAAGCAAACGCGCGACATAACACCCGTGTCTACCGCGTCTTCTCGCGTCAAACAAGAGGAGGAAGATAACGATGGCGCTGTGTCGACAACCCCATACGATGTTGCCTCTCTCCGTGCATCATGGTCTTCATGGACACCTTCTGCGCCCCCACCAGCACTCGACACAGAAACAGGCATCTACCACTTCCCCTCCCATCCAGATTTCACACCCAATCTATCTCCAGCCGATATCCTCCGCCAAGGCGCTTTCGGCGGCACCTATTTCCGCCCTTACTACTCTCGCACGCTCAAAGCAACTATCGAAGACGACTGGAAAGAGCTACCCCCAGAATGGACTTCAGGTTTAGACATCCAGCGGTTTCTAACCAGCGAAATGTATAACGAGGAAGTTAACAAGTTCGGTGTCAAATGTGGCCAAACGATCGAGGAATGGGAGGCTGCGGGCTGGATTAGGCATGACTGGGATGTGCGCGGGTGGTTTCAGTGGTATTGTCGCTTTTGGATCGGACGAAGAGGGGATGATGATGACAGACAAGTGGGGAGGTGGAAGAAGTGTTGTGGAGAAACCGGACGTTGGCGGGTGAGTGTCTATGGTTTTCCAACATGTTAGTAGCGAACGAATTGGATGACTAACATCTTGTAGCGAATGCTGCTCAAACGCTACAAGGAAGCTGGTGTCCGCAGCGTTGCTGATGAAGGTGCAGATGATGATTTCGAAGTCGAGGAAGGCTTGAGACGGGATGTCAGTCCTGTGATGCATCAGACTTGCTGGCATTGGGCTTGGGAAGTCCGCCAGGATGAACTGGATCGATATTGGGCCAGTATTTGAGTGAGCTGATACTCAGCATGCTTGTTGCGTGGTAGTAATATCGTATCGTTCAAATATACGCCATGGCTGCTGCACTGTCTTCAAATCCTCGTTGGTGTCTTGGCCACGAAAGACTATTTCTTGACTTTCATGAGATTGGAGTCAATCCTATACCAATTTCCGATGGAACTCCCATGGACTTGCTCGACGACTATGCTGGTTTCTGGTGCAACGATGGGCGTCTACTTCACCAGTCTCTATCCATCCTAAGAGATGTGTTACCTGACCAGGCTTTAACTCACACTGGACGCAGATTCGCTGGCTGGGACGCTATGGGAGAATTGCATGACGACACTACGTTACCAGTCAATCTGGAGGACATGCAAGTCCATGAGCTATGCGCTTATGCTCGAGACTCTCTCGAACAAGCCTATCCACTTTACGATCTCACCCATGACGTCTGGCACTTTGATCACGAAGCGCTGTGATGTCCCTCACTGGCGTCGAAACTCAAGATAAAGATGGCATGACAGTCTCCGCTGCCAACTGCGTGGACCAATTCAGACCCGAGCTCGACAAGTTGAAGAGCCAATATCAATCCGATCCTCAGGACAAGAAGCATTTGTTCTTGTTCTACTTCTCTTGTCACAGCGCCCGCGAACGAGGCATGTTCTTCCTCGGCCTACCAGAAGGATCTTGCAAGCTCAAGGCTATTAGCACTAGCATTGAGAAGCGCTCGCACTGTCTTCTTTCGTGGCACTCCAGGCGGTCGTGGTATTGATATGGAGAATGACGCGTATGGCTATTATTGCCCCTTGTCCTACCATGCAATATGCGCCTATCTTCCAGATTGTGGCCGTGCTCTTGGAGGCTTGGATGTCCAGAGAGTCTCACTTTGTAATCATTCCGTTACCGCACCGCCTCCGACCTTATTGCACCTTTTGAACGTCAACACGGGCGATGGATTTGGCAGCTGAAAGCGATGACCAAGACGAGCAAGAGCAATGAGGCACAGATGCAGCTGTGTGCGTATTAGCCAAACGAAGGATTCGAGCGCCAAGAGCCCCTTCAGTATGGCAGACCACAACCAGTGCAACGACAGCGACTACCGGTCTTGACATCAACAAGCCGAGGCATGTCGACGACGCCTAGCGACACTTCCTCACACATACCTCCACGTAGGGAAAGTACGTTGAATGCTCAAACACCAGCGCGGTCGCCTCCACCTCCTACGCCTCCTGCCACTGTGAATCCTGCCGACGAAGAAGAATATTACGACAAAAGAGATGAATACACCAGATGTGTCAGGAACGACATTAGAAACCTTTACCAACAGAGCTCTTCTGCAGCAGATCCACTGCCAGGATTTTGTGCTCTCACGAATCATGTCATGCGGCTTCACGTGTTTACAAACGTCAATAAATATACCATGGCACATGGTTCTCGTTACCATTGATTTGACAAGGCTTCCAAGGGCCCTCAACTTGATCCTGGACAGGCCACCTGGATCGCTGAGCAATGGGGCAAGGCCCATAGAGTGAGAATCCAAACCGCTTGCACTGGCTATTCAGCAGTGGCCATCTCTGACAGAGATCCACGCTTCACGTCAAAGTTGTGGTAAGGTCTTTACACTCACCTTGGCACGAAGTTGCATATGACCACGACCTATCATCCTTCCGCTAATGGACAAGTTGAAGAATGAATCATGGTCATCCAAAGCGTCCTGGCAGCGGTTGGATACGATGGCGCTGTCAAGCTTCTAGAATGAACAAGCATGTCTGAGAATCAAGGCGGTCAATGGTAACTGGGCCGTGACAAAGTAGAACGTCATCAACGTGCGTACGTTCTGCTTGCCGAAGACCACATAAGTACTAATAATATGCTAGTTCCTCGTCGATTCTGCGTCAGGTGCTGGAAGCTTATTCCTCGCCTTCCTCCTGTGGTTCATTCTCCGGAAATGGAGGGCGCTAAGATATTGGGTTTACGCGCGGCAGGCTGAAGATCTGCTTCCTCTGCGTGCCTATACCCCGCAAGACGAATAGGATGGCAAATGATCTTCCCTCAAAGGCATTTTGGCTTTCTTTTCACGAAAGGCATCGGTCACGTTTTTAAACGAGCTGTCGATGAACTCCCCAAGCTCGTTGTTGCACCACGACTTTACGGCACGACCAATCTTGAGCACGCCTTCATGCTCGCCAAATGATTGAGAACAGCATGACGTTTTCACCAACACCTGTGCCGACAATGCAGGTGGCAGAATAGAAAAGTTTCACCAGCGGTAACTTTGGCATGCTCACCGATGCGTCCTATCCCGAATCTAGCTCCAAAGGGTCAACTACTGATTGGCGCATCATCGTTCACCCGAACACAAGCTGGGAATACAGAAGGCATTGTTGCTGGAAGTCCTGACACATTTGATTTTGAGTTCTCCCCAAGGTTGAGAGCACAACCACACAAGGTGCTGAAATGTGGGCTCCTTTTGTTGCGTACTGCCAGAACCACAGTGTGGATGTACTAAGCCGAATATTAAATTGAGGCAAACAAACAAGCATAGATGCACACACTACTGCGCATCGAGATCTGAGCGAGTGACTACTATCCTTAGTTATATATCACAACGTCCGAAACACCATGACTATCGGAAACGCTCAAGCAACACAGCATGCTGTTGATGAGGCTAAGAAAGTGTCTGGAACACCATGCAATCCACCATCTCTCGTGGAGGATTGTTGGTTCAGCTTTGTCGTGTGCTAGCCATTCTGTTCAGCAGTAGTGATGCTTCGATCCACTCAAGCAGACGTGAATTCTCATCTGGTAGCGCGCTCTCAAGGTTATCAGGTGGTTTCAAGCAGTTCAACAAACGCAAATACTTCTCCTTGACGCTCACTGGTCTTCTGCTGAGCTGGTGAATCTCACCGATGAGTATTCTTCACTCCAAGACAACAATGCGCCATTGTCTGCCAATGCTCGGTTTCAGAGACTTCAGGACCGTGTACATGTCTATCGGCAAGCACTATCATCGCAAGCCCTAGGCTCCACGAATCGTCAGCCTGCGAGTACGATTAACATCACGACACCGCTTAACGCCAGCTACCGCAGAAACTTGCCAGTTGAAGTTAAGAGTATGATCCTACAAGGGCTCATTTGCAACATGGAGATCAGAAGGCTTGGCCACTTCATGCGCGCTTGCATAATATTGTTAAACCACGAGCACGACATGAAGGGAGAGTTTTGCCTACAGTTCTCTGCCCTTCTTCCATGTGACCTTAGACATTGCTAGGTTTGCAGACGTGCAAACCTAGAGGTCACACGAAATGAGGTCAAGACTGGACGTCAAAATGTTCGAAGTCTGCAAGATGTGCGTGAAGAGCTAGCCGTTAAAGCTTGGAAGAGTGCAATTACCATGGATTGAGCGGCTCGACACCTACGGCAAGGAATATATATACGTTGCTTCGCGGCTATGGCTCGGTTCGACTAAATATTGTCATCAATGGGTGAAGCAGGTGCTGAAGGAGATTTAGTTCAACTCGACCATTCAAACGACTTTGCAGGAAGTTTGTGACGAGCTGCAAGTTCTGAAGTATGCTCCCCTCGCTTTTCTCAAATCCTTCAAGAGTGTCGCGACATCCTTCAAAAGTCCGCACCGTCGATGGAGCCGTTCGATCAAGAAGAGGACATTCTCGCGACGCTCAGGAAGTATCAGGACTCGCCCCAGGGTGATACCTGCTAGATAATGTTCATCTCATGTCCAATAGTACGAAGCAGTGTAGAGGTGCCCGCTTATATTCACACGACACGATCTAGCGGCCCAAGACTGCATGATACATCGTCTACTTAAGTTGTGTCAAAAGTGACGAGAGGAGTTTCAGCTACACTCAACATCTCTTGCTCTTGGCCATTGGAGAATAAGTCATGAAAACAAGGCGTATCTCAAGTTAAAGTTGAGCACTTTGACCAACAGACAAATCAAGACGACTGCATTGGCTCATTTTGGTGCTGATACTTTTTGCCCTGCACAGCCTCTTGTGGCGTATTATGACATATACGTCGCGGGCCGCATTGAATGAGCAAGAGTTTAGAGGTGCTCACTGGTCTGGTGCTACAGTGGATCCGAATATAGAATAGGAGGGTACCTGTCCTTAGGACGACAGCTACCAGTGTGGCGTCTTCATTCTTACAGCGTGCATTTCAGCAATGTGTGGCGTGCTAGCTTGTGCGCTGATTCAACTTGACACTATGGAGTACGAGAACAACGCCATCCAGGAAAAGGACCCTGACGCACTAGAAATAATTTGGTACCTGTATAATCGCCTATTTCTCGAGGAAGTTACCAAAATGGTGGAGGAATTACCAAAAGAGATTCTGAAAAAGCTTTTCGACCATCAATCTGACAACATACGCAAGTTGCCGCGGTTTTCAAAGGCACAATTCCAATCGCTGCACTCGGTGTGTGGCGTTTGTACAACACCCATGTATATATAACTCCAACTCCACGAAGAACGTGTACGTATGCAACGCTGCATGGTGATACCATGCTTGAATATGTCTTGTCCGAGGACTTAGCCAAGAAGGATCACTATACCACCAGTTAAGATCACTGTTACCAAGCTCTTGCCCAAAACTCGAGCCCTGTTGATTTCCAGTCAGCAGTCAACACGTTTGTCGAAAACTCAGCAAAGGTTATACCTGCAGTAGTGGCTCAAGAAGTAGCGAAGGTTTTCCAACCAGCTGTGTCGAAAAGACTCCACGATATTGAACTCAAAATGCTCAACTCGACCCAAATCCTGAAACAAGAAACAATGGCTCCGACTACCTATGAGTTGGTGCAGTGGGCATGCGACTCGAGCCTCATTCGGTCGTGCAGATCACGATCCGCCTGGTTCTATGACTTCGGGGCTTTGCTTTATATTTCCGGGCTTTGATAAAGCATTACAGCCAGTTTTGAAGCATTACGTCTTTAACACGTAGGAACGTCGCTTATGCGGAAAATATCAACGAGTAGAAGGTGCCTAGGATTCAGAGTTTTGCTGCAACTCGTGGTGTAGAGCTAATTGCAGAATTGACAGCGCTTGCCTCTATTTAGAGACTGGTACTGAGAGGCTTCTATCCGAAGTAGGACGGTCTATCTAGTGCACGAGCTTCCGCCAGTAGCTGAAATGCTGCTTTCGGCACAACTATGATCAGTTCACTGTAAGAAGGCAGCACCAGAGGCCACTCAGCCATGGAGAAGAAGAAGGCTAGAAATCTATATATAAGTGCGCCTACAGGTCTCACCCCGCATATCGGCTGCTTTGACCTCAATGTGGACATATCAGGTGCCATCGTGGTACGCGTTACTTCAGTTCTCCCAGCAGGACCGTTATTGGAGGCGGAACTGGACAAGCTGGATGCTGGTGTCGAAGACTTGAAGGTGCTGCTCGCCGTGCTCGATTCAGGCAGCGCCAGAGTGCAAAGGTGCAAAGACTGTCAAGAAAACAACCAGCACATTGTCCAAGAGACAGTAACGCACGCAAGGTGTTTGCTCATCGAAGTCGATCGCATGTATGTGCCAGAAGATGCCAACAACACGGTATCCACTCGAGAACTTTAACTAGGATATCATTTCCAGTCGAGTTCTCGTGAGGAGCATCACCAAGAGTGTGCACGTATACAACACTGCATAGTGAAGCCATGCTCGAACAATGTCCTGTCTCATTGACTTGTTCAATGATCGCGTCAAGCTAAGGGTTGACATCAGTCCACGCCCGAAGCTGCACCGTCCGAAAGAGAAGGATTAGAACGGCAACAAGCACACTCCGAAGCTGCCCCGTCTGAAAGAGAAGAACCAGAACGGCAACAAGCACGCTCTGAAGCTGCTCTTTAGCAAGACATCTGTCAAGCATGTGCCGAACGTGTCGAGAAGAACACTGCTCTCAGATGTGACACGAAGTAAGGGAACGAGTCGTGCAATCTATTCGAGGACTTGTCCAAGAAGGATCACCATACCACCAGTCGACATTATTGCTACCAAGCTCTTGCCTAAAATTCGAGCCCTGGACTGACGACTACTAGGCGCTCCTAGTGAAGATCGTCAAGCAGATCGAGCAGCAGTACCGTGTCACGGTTCCGACACAAAGATTGCCGTGCCTTGTATCACAGTCCTTGAGTGCATGCCTGATGAATGGGACCACAACGATGAGTTATATATATAGGAGGCGTGCAGGAGGCAATCGCTGTGGAGACGAAGCATTCAGAGATGGATACTTCACAGTCAAGCACTCCAGACTAAACATCCATGTTCAAGCAATGCTGGAAGCTAGTTGCTGGAAAGATTGCGTCCGATTCCTACACTGCTGTTCAGCGAGCATCCGAGGTCGGCACGCCAGAATAAGCAGCTGGCGCCGCGTATAGAGCACATCGCAGACGCATTACAGGCAAGGATAGTACTAGAGGTGGCACTGGAAAAGAGGAGAGACGATGATCAAATAACTCGCTGCCAACGAGTATGATGGTCTCAGAGTCGACCAATACTTCACCCGTGAAGGTGTTTCTCCAAGAGCTAGCGATGCCAACAGGTCTTTCACCATCAAATTACGGAATGCTCGTCCTATATTGATCTGTGGATAGCGGTTCTGATTATGAGGTGTAACGGTATTGCAGGAGGTGACCTTCCTCATCGCCACCATGGTCTCCTATCAGCAGGACATCTGCTTGGATCTGGTCAACGACTCACAGCCCGATCAGGCCTGCTCGTCCAAACAACGTTCAAGTCTCTTCTCTTCGTGTCCTTGCATGTTGCGGTCATTGATGAAACTTCTAATTACTGTGGCACTTGCCTTGAATGGGGTGAAAGGGCTATGAGGGTGATTTCGTGAAGAAGGCGAAGAAAGACGAAAAATCTGCTCCGCAAACAACGGAGAGTATCTCACTCAACAAGAGGACTTTGCGAATTGTCAACGGTTACCATTGCCTCGCTCCGTAGCGTAGCTCAACAATCTTCCCAATTCCGGCAATCTGGTTTGGCCAGGGCAACATCGCCACATGCTCAGCCAGAGGTTTCCACCACTGAAATCATCGGGAGAATCATTGTCTGAACCCTTCAAGTCCCAGCAATCTACTTCTGCTGCAGCCACTTCGCCGGTCGTCCAGCCGCACCCTCGCAACACTTCATACCGTGAGTGCCCAGAAGGCAGATTCAAACACAAAACAGAGACTGTATAGACTGTACACGCAATCTATATATAGACATTCTAAGTTGTTATGCAAGAGCTGCGAATTCTGGTGCTTTGCTGATGGAGATGGAGACTACTACTGAAAGCTTCCGAATCATTCCCGTTTTTTGAAAAGCAAGATGTTGACGGGCGTAATTCACCAGAATGGGAACCTCTATCATGACAGAGGAGGGGAGAACATCCACAGAGGGAAAGAGATGGAAGCCAAATCAAAGCTGCCGTCGTGACAGAGTTTGGACTTGCTATGAATTTACACGATGTTCGACTACACGTCAACGTAGTATTGCCATCAAATCTCACCACTGCCTGACAGGGCGATGCCAGCATCCTGTTATTCTTAGCAGACGTAGCATCCTTTTGATAATACAGCCATTCAGCAAGCATACTGAGCCGTGCGAATTTGAGACCTATTGCGATCTCATGGTGTCACTTACCCAAATGCTCATGTATAGCACAGGCATCCTCTACACTCATCCTCTATCCCTATTCGGACTCCACCGCTTAAGCACAAACTCCCTAACTCTATAACCCTCCAACGCCCTCCCTATATCCACCTCCTGCTCATTCTGCTCTCGTGGGGCCGGCACCTCAACATAAGCAAGCAGCAGCGTCTTCCTAACCTGACTCTGCACCCGATTCGCCGCATGCAACCACCACCAATCCCTTCCCTTTTCCAGCTCCTCTCTCTCCTTCTCTCCCCTTTCACCCAACCACAATCGTTTTTCCTCCTCGCTCCAAGCGCTATAATCTGGAAGTATCAACACAGCAAACTCGGCATGTGAGAAGGCGGGACCGCGGTAGTAGAGGAGGTAATCGACGCCGAATTTTATGCCGGAACGGATGACCCAGCCGAGGGAGCGGTAGTGGTGGTAGATTGCGTAGTTTGTGAGGAATTTGCGTAGATTCGAAGAGTTGTGAGTGGCGTGGGGAGATGTGGGAAGCGGTGGAAATGTGGTGTGTTGACTGAAGAGGGAGAGGAGAGCGGGAGCTGTGTAGGCTTCTGGTTTGCTGATGTTGGGTGTGTTTTTGTTGGATGGTGGTGTTGGTAATGGTTGGACTTTCAAGATGCCGAGGGCGTAGGTGAGGAAGAAAGCTTCCGAGGGGGTTAGTTGGAGATGTTCTTGGTTTTGGGCGTGTGATCGTGAGGTTGTTGCGTGTGTTGGTGGGAGAGTTGTGTCTGCGCCGGTTGTGGAGGTATTGGGGTGTGTTTCTTGCTGTGGTAGTGGGATGCCAGAGTCTACGGCTGTGAGCGATCCTGCTAGGAGTGCTTCTGCTTCTTTCTCTGCTTCCTTTTCAGAGTCTCCCTGAGCTCCATTATGCTTGATCTCTGCATTCGGCTGCTCGATTTCGCCATCTCCAATGACATTCTTCTCCTTCTCCATCGCAGCATCTCCATCCCCGCCCAACTTCCCCTCTGCCCTCAACTGCATCTCCAAAATCTCCGCCTCCACCCTCGCCCGCTCAAGCTTATCCCTCCTCCTCTCCTCCCTCCTCTTCCTCGTCACCTCCGCCGCCGTATCTCCCCTGATCCCATTTCCACCCTTCTCTGCTGCCTTAGCGGCGGCCTGACGTTCTAATCGCAGTTTTTCCCATTCAGGCTCACTTCGACTCAGACTGCCTTTTCCAAAGAATCCTTGTTCCCATAGCGCGCGGATGCTATCGGGATCGGTGATGTGGACGGAGTTTGTGGAGGGGTCGTAATAGCCATGATGGATGGTGGGATGGGATGTGGGTGGGTTGAGAGCGAGGTAGGAGGAGAGGAGAGCGTAGGCGAGTCGAAGGAGGGAGAAGGGGTGATGTGGGAGGAATGCGGGAAGGGGAGAGGTTCTGAGGGGAAGGGGTTGGCGGTGGATTAGGTTGTAGTTTGGTCGTGGTTTGCGTGGTGGTCTGGGTGTGGAGGGCGTGGTTGTGGTGGGGGTGGTGTCTACCGTTGGAGCAACTTCCGCCATTGATCACGGGCAGTCACCGATACTGATATGAAAGTCGCTGTGCTTGGAGCGGTTGTGTGATCAGAAGCTGCTAAAAGCAAGTCATTTGTTGTCATATATTTTATTTATTTAATCGGCATTCGGACTATCTCACAGCGAGACAGCCGAGACGGGTATTTCAAAATACCTGCGCTTGACTTCGTCAGAGTAACTTCTCTTTCACCCATTCTTGTACACCTCCCTCCTGCTCATCCATCAGCTGAATCTCTGCCTTATAGTTGACCATGAGCATAACCTGAAGTTCCCTCCTCCACCCCGCTTCGATATCATCTTCCTGAAGATTCTGCCATTCCAACATCTTCGTTGCTTTCCTTCTGTCACGAATTGACAGAGGCAGCAGCTCTTGAAAATGGCGATCATCGTCGGCAGAGCATACTTCTTCGCTAGTCAGACCAAGCCAATGGAGGCGAGAAATTGTAGGATTGTCGTGTTGTTGCGATGATGCTGAGCCATGCTTATAGCTTGACATGATACCTAGACCATCGGGGTCCCAGTCAACGAGCGCGTATATTGGCAGCAAGTCGTTGGTATTTTTGCACTTGTAAGATGCTAGTTTGTTGCAGAGCATTCGAGTTGCCAGATCCGGATATCCTTTACCCTAGTATTGTTGAATAAATGTCTTCAACTTCAAAGCAGACCTGACTTACTGTGATGATAATGCCATGTAGCGACATTGAAGGCCAAGCAGCGCAAGTCACAAGGCTATGGAAGACGGCCTAGCCATGTTAGCAGGTAGAGACCAAACATCAGCAGTTTCATACCTCTTTCTCGATAATCAAGACCCATTTAGCGTCATGGATATCGAGCTCGTGTACATCGCTAATACCTGGAACAAGTTGTCCCTACTATTGGTCAGTTTTGGTGACAATCGGGCCATAGCCACACACCTCCTGGCTCGCACGACCGTCAATCACTTGATCGGCCTCTTTTGAAATGGTGAGTGCTCCCGCAAACAGTCCTTTAGCTGCAGCTGCCTGAGCAGTGGTCAATCATTGCCGACTCGACCATTTGCCGATACTCACAACAGAAAGAGCTGATCTCGGGACGTTAAAAGTAAAAGCAATGTCGTCGACATAGCGATCGACAACGGACTGTTTGAGGAATAGAGCAGGATCCTTATAGTAGATATCCCTAAATGAAACATTAATATCTGGACATCCTGTCTTCAATAGCATATTTCCATTCACAATACCGCTTCGTAGTCACAACTCCACTTGCAATTGCTTCATGCATGAGCTCAAGTATTCGCACTAACACAGCTGTATGGAATCAGTCAAATTGCTTTGAATACAGTAGACTGCCACCCTGACTGAATCTCCAAGCCTCTTCCGGTGTTCGACCAGGGAAGCATATCTTTTTCTTTATCACAGGAAGAGAAACAGAAGGAGATGTAGCTGCACGTCGTAGCAAGGCACTCTTGTCTTTCCGCCCCAATAAGATAGTTAATTGCTTGTCATTGTTGGCTAGAGAATCTACAATGCGTTCGAGGACGGCTTCAATCTTGTCAAGTGCAGCAAGTTGTTGAGGATCTGTAGGAGACCTGACAACAACCTGATTTGTTTCGATATCAAGAGCAGGTGAGTGTACTCCAGCCCACAGCTCATCACAGAGTTCTTCCATTGCGAAGTATATGATAGAATAGTAAGGTGGTTGTGGAAGACAAGAAGGGGAGGCTTAATGGGCAAATTCTGGGGTTATGTAACCCTTACGCGACGCTGGAGCCGTCAACCGCGTTCCTTCCCCATTCGAGGTGAAGCGAAGTGAAGTGAAGTGTGCTGCCTGACCTTGATCTTTCATACATTCTACAATGGAAGCTGTTCTCGCTTCCAATCCGCTGACAGGTAGTTCTCATAAGAGGCGACCATCATTCGCGGAGAACAGCTTCGGCACCATCTTCCAGGCAACGCCGAACAGTCCACATTCAATGGACTCATCGTCGACGAATCAGACCATCTTACCAGGTCGATTATCACGAGCTGCATCCCCAGCCATAAGCATCACCAGCAGCCTAACATCAGTTTCCACAAATGCTACTCCGCCACCGCCTATAACTAACCTCGATGGCACCACAGAACAACCGCCTGCTAAACGCCGGAAGTTGACATCCGCAGAGAAGCAAGTAAAAGCTTTCGAGAAAGCAGAGAAGGAAAAGGAGAAGGCTGAAGCAAAAGCGAAGAAAGAAGAAGAGAAAGTAGCCAAAGATGAAGAACGTCGAGTCAAGAACGAGGCTAAAGAGGAGAAGAAGAGGGAGAAGGAACTGAAGTTGCAAGAGAAAGAGGAGGAGAAGCGAAAGAAGCAGGCCGAGCTTGACAAGAAAGCCAAGGTATGTGAGACTACGAGCTGAATTGTAGACTGTAGGATTGACAATGTTATAGCAACAACCTCGACTATTCTCATTCTTCAAGAAGCCCGAAACACCAACAGCCTCATCAGCTCAGACTACACCTGTCCGAGCAAAATCAAGTCCAGCCCCCGAAAACGCATATCGCAAAGCCTTTTTGCCATTCTTTATACCATCAAATACTACTTGCGCGCCTCTGAGCAGATTCAGTTGGGATGAAGCAGCAAAGGCACACCTAGAGGCGACCGTAGATCGATCACTTGGCCACGACCCGAACACCATGGATATCAGTTCGACGTTGCATGACACCCTAAACTTGCCACCAAGCGCGCTAGTACCACGAGGCATCAATCGTCCATCGGTGAAAGAGGTCGTAAGTCGCATTGCCGAGGGCGACGATAACGCAAGATCGTCGACGGCAGCAGATGCAATGAAAACCTTACGTTCTATTCCATTGAAAACCATATACTTTTCTGTTGACGTAAGACCACCCTACGTTGGCACATATACCAAAATATCAGCAATGGATGGTAGTCGACTAGCACGACAACCTTTTAGAAGAGGACGCACAGATACTGATTATGACTACGATTCGGAGGCTGAGTGGGAGGAACCCGAGGAGGGAGAGGATATTCTCTCCGACGCTGATTCAGACGCCGAGAGTACCTCAGAAACAGATGATATGGAGGGATTCCTAGACGATGATGGAACTGAGGGTCCAAAACGTCGATTCCTACTTGGTGATCAAGAGCCTGTGACGAGTGGCTTGTGCTGGGAAGATGTGGATGGACTGCAAGATTCACCTATCCCAATGCGAGGCTACAAACTGTCCTTACTTCTTGGTAAGTCGTTTCCTTCCGTCGTACGTAACCTATACTAATCTGCTTTCAGACTATGTTACACTTCCTATCGATCCGTTTTCGGACGTCTACTGGACGAAGGAAGAAGTAAAAGCACAAGACAAGACATCGGACGTCGAAGCCGATGTGTCAACTCCACGGGCCCCACTGCAAAGTGTTATTCTCACAAATGGCTTCATAGCGCCCACCAAACCCATTGCAGCTGCGAAAACTAGCCCAGCAACGCCGAAAACACCAGCCAAGCTTATGACTGGTGACGAGCTGGAGCGGCTCAAACAAGAGGTCGAAGGACAAACAGTAAACAAGGCGGCTCTGTTAGGTTTACTGAAGAAATCGTGAGTCTCTCATTACTCTAAAAAGCTCACCCTTTTGCATTGCCTAACCAGATTGCAGCTTTCCGAAGGTCACCAACAATGTATTGAAAGCCACGCTTGACACTATCGCGGCAAGAGTTGGACCATCAGAGGCCGATAAAGTATGGCGACTTGTAGTATGATTACGAACGATAAGAGCGGCAGTGAGGACAGAGGAACTTGCTTAATTAGCTCTAAGACCTGTATGGAAAGAGTACAGACGATTCGAGTGTCCAGGAATATGATATAATATCGAAGCGCGACACGTCAGAAACACAGAATCACGGTGTGAATGGTCACAGTCGAGCATATATTAGAGATATAGATCTTCCCGTGAGCTCATAATAGAGACATCCTATTGAATGTCAAGTCAAAGATCTCATCTTCGAGAGCTTGCCGTCGCTTGCTTTTGTCTCCACTTTTACATGACTCGATATTGCCTTCCGGTCTGCAATTTGATAACGACAACAATCAATCTTCTATTGTGGACCAGCCACTCCATATGTGCTTACTTGTTTGTGACATTCTGAACTCTCTCAAAAAGTGATCATGGCTTGCCCACCTTTGCTTTTCCGTGTTTCCCTGCTTCTCATCTTTTTTCGTTCCTCTGCATCCTCGTGATGCCTCGAGCTAAGGAATCAACACCTGAGCCTATTGACGAAGAAGAAGAATCAAGTGAAACGTACTACAAAGCTAAGAAGATCTTGGGCGAGAAAAAAGTCCGAGGAAACATACAATACCTCGTTGATTGGGAAGGGATTGATCCTGATACTGGCAGTGCATACGATCCTACTTGGGTAAGTCCTGAAGACTGCTTTGTCGTGCCCTTGCAATTTCAGGATACTTCTCGGCACAGTCACTAACGCACAGTCGCAGGAGCCAGCCGACTACGTCACTCCAGATCTCGTTGAAGAGTGGAAGCAAAGAAACGCAGCCAGCAACGAGAAGAAGCGCAAACGTAACGAAGCCGGACCCAACACCGTACTTACTCTCAGCTCGCCTGAGCGAGTAGCAGACAGACCACGAAAGAGACTTAAACGAGGTCGCAGAAATCCGACACCGGAGCCAGAGTCAGAGTCTGTTCCTGAACCAGAGTCGCCACGGTCGAAACGAAGCACATCTAGACGACTACATCAGGTCTATGATCCAGAGGATGATCCGTCCGCTATAGAACTGAATACGTCGACAACACCAGCCAAGCATTCGAAATCGGGTCTGCCTGTTGCTGATACTAGCGACTCAAGCGATAACACTAGCTCTGGACAATCGTCATCCACGCAAGTATTCGTTCCAGACATTGGCAACGATCCTGTAGAGGTTTCAGAAGTCTCGGTGGTGATTGAGCCATTACTAAACAAATTCGTGAATCCCAAACACCTGGCAAAGCGTGTCATACCAGACTCACAGAGTTTCAACGATAGTACCAGCACCGAGAGTCAGAAGCAACTAAGCGCGCCAGTTCCCATCTCGAGTAGCCTACCTCAGCCTACTCAGGACGAGCCGGAAGCACCACCATCATCTTTTGTCCAGGAAAGTGACCCAGTCGCAGCTCCCGCAGCCAGTCAGCTTGTGCAAGTGGATTTACCAGCGAGTTCCGCTGTTCCAAAGGAAGATAACGAAGAGACGAGGACTGAGCAACTAGAGACAGTTGCCGCAACGACAGAGGAATCAGTTGTCAATAACGAACCTCAAACGGAACCTTTTATACAGCCACAGACGGAGCCGCAAACAGCACAGTTCGAACAGTCACTCAAAGAGTATCGAAATCAATCATCCAGAGGCCAGGAACAGGTCTTGATTGCCCAAGCAATACAGTCCACAGACCCAGAGAAGCAGCAGGCTCACGACAGTGGATCGGAGGAGAGCCAGGATATTCCAACACAAGAGAGCCGCTACTTGCAACAAGTTCGACGAGAGAGTAACGACCTGTTCCATTCCGATCGTCCTCCCAGCCCGCCTCCTGCTATCGCCAAGCAGACTATCACTAGCCAGGAGTCGACTCAAAGTCAGGAAGTTGCACCAGAAAGTACTGTCTCTACGACAACGAAGCCAGAGCAAGTAGCACAAACTCTAGTGGATCTAGAAAAACCCGCGGAGATCGCATTGAGCGTGCGCAATACCAACACTTTCAAGCGGTTCGACAGTCAAGAGACACTCAGCCAGATTCCTCCACAAGAAAAGGACGTTGGACAGTCTATCCCAGCATCAGCTACACACACTACTGTGCCTGCTCTTTCCCAGACTGGTCAAGATATTCCCAATAACACGGTAACTTCAGCCCAGACATCATTACCAAAAGCAGTCGCTGGTCCCACCAAGCAGATAAGGCCTACTGCACAACCGAGTCAGCCACAGCAAACACAGAAGCAGACTCCTCTGCGCCCACTTACAACAGAGGCTCTTCCGTCGCAACCAGCAACGCAAGCGCCAGTCCCTCTACCTTCAGCAGACATTGGCAGAGAACACAGACTCTCACCAAGAAAGCGCCTGTGGACAAGATACAGACAAAGTCAATCTCCTAGTCTTACGCCGATACCATTCTCTCAATCAAATCTCAATAATATGTCGAACGTCGAGATGTCGAGCTCAATACCAGCCGCACCGTCACAGATGCCAGATACGCTAATTAGTCAGACTCTGCCCCCTCGTCCGACGACGCCATCGTCGTACACAAATTCTATGACACGTGATATACCAGCAACATTCCAGGCACCTTCACGAGCAAGTTCTCAGGTACCTTCACGAGCACCCTCAGAAACGCCTTCACAAGCACACTCTGCTCGAAATACGCCGAGTTTGAGCTTCAAAGAGAGGAGGGCACTTGCGAATCAATTGGCACAAAAGGCTCATGCTGAAGAGCAAGCAAGACTCGCTTCACAGAGTGTACCAGCATTGGGACGGGAGGATGTAAAGATATCAGCCGCAACCTTTTCTGCCACATCGGCTGAGCAGCATACACAACCCATCGGCCCTATCGACCTAACAGCATCGACTGCCCCAACGACTTCCCATGATGGAATGGAGCTCAGCGAGCGCATTGGTGGACCAGTCGAGCATGTTGATCAGACTCTAATCATGAATGGATCGACTACCACAACTACAAAACCATTGGCTACCACATTGCCGGCTCGTCAAGCGCTTGATCTATACATTACGATCGAACTTCCAGCCACGCTCAGCAAGCTCTATGCTTCGATCTTCGATAGACAGGGAGAGTCGATCGAGGCATTTGTAAACGACAAGAACACATCAAGAGTCATTGTGAAACAGATCGAAGACGTCATAGAACAGGCAAATGACGCCTGCTTCCACTCCGACGCTATTGGCGATGGACCGTTGACTCAGATGGAGCTTGACAGTGCATCTCAGCTCGCCTGGGATATTCAGCAGAGTCCGAAGCTCGCAGTCCTTGACAGCCTACTCAAAGAAGCGCGTCACCTGGAGAAACATATTGTGTTCGTTGTCAAGACTGGGAGGATTGTCACTTTACTTGAGAGATTCTTACGTGCTTCTCAGATCAACTATTCCTGTCCAGAGGACCACACAGCATATAACGCACATACATCTCTGACAGTCACAATACTGACTTCCGATGGAGGCAGCCACATTGTGAGTCGGGCTGATCTCATCATTGGGCTGGACAAGACATTTGATATCAACTCTCCCCAAGTCGCTCATCTGAGGAAGCAATTGAACAATGATCTTTGTCCGACAGTAACATTACTGGTGCCATTCACAATCGAGCACTTGACGCGAGCGTTGAGAACAAGTCTTAAAGGGGACGACTACCTTCGTACCTTGGTTTCAGGTGCCGCACACCTGCGCAAGCAAGTTGGTACTTCACAGTTCGATCCGGCACTTTCGAATGACATTGGGAAGCAACTGGCATCCCTGCTGACTGGATCAAGGACGGTGTCTACTGGTGTACCAGCAGCCACAGATATTCCATTTCCGAATATCGATCTCAGCCCACTAAGAGATTTCGGGTCACCATCTAAAGCAGTCACATCGAAGCGTCCTCTCGACGATAGTCTGACCGAGGAGCAGCCCACGACAAAGAAAACACGCTTTGAGGAGACATTGGCCAGCAACGAGTCTCCATTACCAAATTCCATCTCACGAGTAGCAGACTCTACAGCGCAACCTGTGACCGAGACTAAAACGACCAGTAGCTTTGAGAACATTACAGTATCAAAGGAACTTCGCCTCGAGCTTGCAAACGCTCTAGCAGCTCTTGCTAACCAAGAAGCCGCCTTCAGCACTCTAGAAGCACAATTCCAGCAAAAACAAACAGATTTATTGATCGCGCAGCAGGAGCTAGCCAAAGTTACAAGTGCGTTAGCGACCTCCGAGACTAAAAGAACTGGTCTAGTAGCCACACTAGATGAGACTCGCCAAGAACGAAACACTCTGCGCAGAGACCTGGACATAGCTAACACAACACTTGCCGATTCCACGTTACCAGATATTGCCGAGTATGGCGCAACAAGAACCCAAGCGGCGAAGGTAGGACCGCTAGAAACTCGGCTGGCATCTCTTCAACGAGATTTTGACTTCACGCGCCAGCAATATCAGAACGCTTCTGACTCAGCATCGACTCTATCGAACGAACTCGATGAAATTAAAGCGCAGAACGAGGCACTCACAGCACAAGCAAGCGGCAATACAATACAGCTCCGCCAAATGTTCGAAGCACAGAATCTGCGTCAAGCAAAAGATGAAACGGACATGTTGCGTCAACAGTTGACACAGCGTGATAGGCGGATAGAGCACTTGGAAAAGGATATTGAAGAAATGATCAAGAAAGAAGAAGCGAGAGGCATGGCCAGAGTCACTCGATCGAGATCACCTGCACCGAAGAATACGTTGACTGTACCACAAGGTCATCATATTACCGGCTCGTCGGGAACAGCGAGTGCGCTGGCAAGGAGTGCGGCGGCAATGGTGAGGGCTGTGAGTGCGAGAAGTCCGGCTGGGAGTCGGGTGGGGAGTAGAGCTTCCAGCCCTTTGAAGGTTGTGAAGTGATGTGGAAGTAGAGTTAGATGGGGACCGAGATTGTATGTATGGATGATGACGCTGGCGTCACGATGCGAGGAAGTACAGAGTGGCATGTTCTGAGCATGCAATAGTTGGAAGACTATGGTGCTGCTGGCAGCAGTTTGGAGCGAGCAGAGGCGCTAGAGGTGGAAGGAGCGGCTTTACAAGCTTTGGAAAGGACAGGACAGGTAGCATCAACACGCACTACTACCAGCTGAAAACCCTGTCACTCTCAGCAAACTCAATGACCTTGCCTTCGCGACTATGTTTGCGCTGTTAGCATGCTATGCTCGGACCTCTACCAATACAATCTAATGATCAATCCTTGATATCATATTTTGCAAATTCCAAAGCCTATGGATACCTGTGCTTTGTTTCCTCTTCAATGCAGTAGTCTTTGCGCATTGGTTAAATTTCGTTCTGGCTTTGGTTACAAAGACGGATATAGAAGTGTAACGAAGTCGGTACGTTTGTTCACATAAGTAGCTTGGTAAGTAGGTTACGGCACATGAATGGATTGTGTTTGGGAACAGTTCCGTGTACGGGTGGTAGATTGTCGTGATGCATCCCTTACTACTCCAACGACTTTGTCCTTTGATGAAGAAAACGCCACTCTGTTTGACGTCCTAAACCGACAATCATGTAGGCAGAAGGCACTGTATCCGTACATCTCAGCAAATCTGAGTTCTCAGAGGTGGATTGTTTCCTGCTCTTGAACTTCCTTCCCGAAGAATTCGCGCATACTGTCCTCGCCCACACATATGCTGTGGAATCTCCGCGAGCAGACAATGAAGATTATCGTATTGGTTTCAACAATACTTGATCTTCCCAGGTATACCCAACTCTCTCAACACGTTCCCCATCCCTACCTCCTTCCACGCCTCCAACTGCTCTTCTTTGGCACACCACACACTCCCCAAGACACCCTGGCATCCCACCACGTGGCCTTTCAGCTTGTCCTCCACAGTTGCTGCACGTCTTGGGATCGTGATGACCCAGTCGCGGGTGAGCATCACGTTGTGCGGTACCAATTCATTCTCCTCCTCACTCTCTCCAATGTCCAGCTCTTTCTTGCGGTCACCTTGCCTATCATGATTCTGATTCTGATTCTGACTGGCGCGACACGTCCTCAACGCCTCCCTCGCCAATTTCCACTGCTTCTCCACGACACTGTACACCACCTTGCCCGCCTCCGCTGGACTCAGCTTCAGCAAAGACGTAGTATCCAACGGCGAGAAAAACGCGCAAATCGGCAACCCTTCCATCTGCGCTCCCTCCTCTCTGTAAGGCAATAGTTCCAACTCCCCGTCTTCAGTCGATGGTCTCGCAAGAATCTGCATATGTTTATGTTTTCTGGAACTACCGCCCGCCTTGCCACCGTTGTAGATCGCATAGTGCTTTTGTCCTCCCCCATCACCACCAGCACCATCTTCACCATCCAAAGCAGCAAGAACAGCCCACGCCGCCCTCACATCTTCTTCATCCAACGGCTCCGTCTGCCGTCGTAGCGGATCCAGCGTCAAGAGCAAGTATTGCGGTCTATAAACGCAGAATTTATTCAGAATCAGCTTATGCGTGTCATTGATGCTTGCGACGAAGAATAAAGGGTCGCTGTGGTCGATGTCGGAACCGTCGGTAGGGGGCGGGCGGTTGGAGGGTTGTGCGGTCTGTGTGGATGAGGGGAGGGGTTTTTGGGCGAAGGAGGGGATGGTGCGGATGTCGTACTAGGGGTTGTTAGTTGGGGCGGTGGTGCGATATTGTCAGTGAGGCAAGAGAGGAGGGGTAGTGCGGTTGATGGAGGAGTGAGGAAGCGGTGGGGAGGTCTATGAAGTAGAGGAGCACTGCTTACATCTAGACCTGAATCACTAAGGATGATTGGTTTGCTGGGTGTGTAGAAGAGTTCGCCGCGGGTTACTAGGTCGTCGAATTGTGAGAGCGCACTGGTTGAGTCTATGGTGGTCATTGCCGTGAAGTTTGTGTTGCTGCTGCTGCTGCTAGAGGTGATGGGGGTTCATGGGTGGGACTAGTGGTGGTGGTGTTGTTGTTGATCCAATGTTCAGATGAGGTCAACAGATTCTCAAGTCTGGTAAATCATAGGCTAAGCTTTCAACGGCTATACTGAAGATGCACAATCAGGGGAGAGAATAAATGCACCTACGCCCGTTACACAGTTGCACCTACCGGAACTTACCGACACGAATCATACGCGTCTACACGTGACTAATTCAGGGTCCAAACTAACTAAGCTGTGCACGAGTTAACTACTACAGCTATCGACGACGACGACAGCTACATTAATAATAACGATATAAAAATTCTGAAGAGTGTAAATGACGTAGAATAGTTAGAAGATGCCGCCTGTAAATTAGGTAGAATTGTATAGCATAAATAGTGAAAGCGCAATTGAAAGAAATATAAAACTTATAACTTCGCACACCAAGCTGTAACAGTCTTAAACTAGCGATAAAGCGGTCTTCGTGAGATTGGAAATGACTTTTCTACCGTATTCCTGCATAATGGAAGCCTCTTGCTGGATTAAATCGGGGTTTAGGCAGTGAGTCGTGCTGTAGTTAACTTGAAGGCATTTTTAGTCACGTTTTCACGTGCAAGTTTCGTGACAGTAGGTGCAATTGTATAACGGGCGTAGGTGCATTTATTCTCTCCCCACAATCAGGGGTATTATGAGCACGAAGTAAGGGTATCATGCCGAGCAAGTTTTGATGTACTGTAGGCGGTGTTGTGGTGAAGCCGTCCAGCTGGGCGAAGTCATGGCGTGAGTAGTGTTTGTTGCACTTCAAGCGGCACGTATTTCGATAGACTGTACTCCGAGATCTTCATACCGGACAAGGTGGAAATGAGTAATGGATGTAACAGTCATGAAAGTGATGAGGATAGAAATAGACTTCTCATTTCCGACATCACTGCCAATGCCCAGAAGTTTCAAGAAGCTCCAAATTGTCAAAATGCTCCTCCTTCCAGCGCCTTACCAAAACTCACGGAAACATCAATGCGCCACATGAACGTCTGCCTTTCCTCTCTACCACGCTCAACCACAGTCAAGCTAATCACTCTCCCTAGACTTGTCCTCACCCAACCTAGGCTTTCCTCCAGCAAAGTCATATCTCTCAAAGTGACTGAATACCAAATCATATCCCTCCAGATCATGCACGATGCGGTCCACCCTTCTATACCCCTTGATAGCATCCAATTTCTTCGCGCTCTTTCCATCTACCTTCTTCGTTACGTTATCAACGTCCGTGGTTGGTTTAGCTTCAAACAAAGTCGAGCTAAAGCGACCTGGCTTGAAAATGGCGACGACCTGTTCGACAATCGAAGCGTAGTCACCGCCAGTGAGGCGAGTGGGGACGTTAGTCTCAAAACTGGCGTAAGAGCATTCGGGCTCGGGAGTGACGTGCACAGTAAAGTAATGGGTTGATGCGGCGGAAGTTTTGGTATCTTTTCTGGTTTTCGGTTGAGGGACGACACCATTAGCGGAGAAGCCGCAAGGAGTGAAAAGGTATGCATCGATTTTTGCTTCAGGGTATTGAGTCAGAGGATAAACAGCAGAAAGACCGCAAGCATCAGAGATGACCGTGCCGAGGGCATGACCTTGTGTGGCGTCTTCTTCGTTACTGTCGAGTTCACATTCATCCAGCTCTTGTTCAAAGACTTGCTCATATCCACTCTCGCCAAGTGCATCTGGTACATTTGGCCTGTCCTCTTCGGTGATCGAGTCTAGTGCTGACATGGTTCGTTGCTTGGCTTGGTTGAATGATTGAGTATGGCTGCCAGCGATGTATTCTGCATGTTCGAGGTAGAACTGCTTAGCGTTGTCGACATCTAGGTCGGTCATGAGGATCTCGAGTGTTTCGTCAGGCATGGCCTCGTCATCTTCTGCGGTCAAACCTGCCATTTGTTCCGGAAGTTGAAGCACTCTGGTCTGCGTCTCTTCTCCGTCTACTCTTTCATGCTCTGGTGTCGCTGGTGGTGTTAAATGAGTGTCTGGTTCAGTAATATAAAGATACCAATGTTCTCCATTCATCTTTCCAATCATATAAGCACTACCACGTAGAAACAACCGGTCCAAGGTGCGAACTTCATCACGCCAGCTTCGGTGTGGTCCACGTTGCTGGTCAGGATACAAAAAGTTCTTGCGGCTGTAGAAAACACGGTGAGGTGGTGCGGTAGCGAGAGCTGAGAGCTTCTCATCAGCTGGTGTGTGAGGAAAGCCAGCGTCGAGAGCGGCAATTTCCAGAATACGCGGTAGACCAAGCAGGAGTGTGGTAGTTCCGCAAGTTTTCAAGACCAGCTTGTGAGGAAAGATGAACATGCTAGATTCGGATAGCAGGTATGCATCAAGTGTGTCTGTTTCGATTATGGATAGTACTTTGCAGTGTACAAGATCCAACATCTCGTTCCACCTCTTCTTACTAACACATTTGAGTCCTTGAGGGTTTGCTCCAGCAGGCAGGGCATCCGCGGATGGGGCAAACCATACTTCGAGGAGCTTTTCGGGTCCTTCGGATGGGTTAGCACATCCTCTCGGTGTTTCTCACTGTTCCAACCACTCACCCTCGAAATGAGTGCTCTCTTCTAGCTCGTATATAGCATCGCGATTGACTGTAAGGTGCGGTGTTCCTACAAATGACGAGGGTGAAGCCGTATAGTTCTTGGGTATAGTAACGTTGTCAACCATCTCCTGTATCTTGATATGCTAGGTAGTGCTGAGAGATGTGTATTCTGTTGGGAGCTCCGAGGTGGATCGGTCTGGTCGTAGGTCGCCTCGAAGTTCTGTAGAGTGGAAGAAACCGGAAAGATTGAGGGCCAAGGATGTGAAGACTCTCAATTCTCGAGTCCTTCTTGAATCACCAGCCTAGATTGCTTCTCTAGGTGATTATGAGGGGACTCCGACTGTGCAGATATGTGATAGATGATGATGCTTTCGTCGCTAATGTTAGGGCGGGCGTGCAGGACGGTGGAAGCAAAGAGTTCGAGCTGGGCACATGGAAAGAGGTTGTTGTTGTCAGTAGGAGGCGAAGGTGATTCAGAAGGTCATTTAGAGACCTGCCGGCATGGGACAATGCTGTCTGCGAACGGGAAGAGTGCAGTAGGATGAGCAGGTATGATCAAGTCGGTCACCAGAGGGAGGATGCAGCAAGATCAGGTGGCGGTTCCCGGTGGTAATGAGGATAGGAATCCAATCCAATGCCAAAAAATTGTTCGATCGCGGCTTCCTTCCCCACATTCCATAGGGCTGACTTGTCTAGCTTGTATTATGGTCTTGTATTACAGTACAGTACTGTACAGTACGATGCTACAAAGTGCGACATAGTTACTGCTAGATGACAGAGTAGTACAATATCGCTATCTACAGTATCATGGCATACATGTGACTCATCCCATGTCTCTCGTTCTCATCGGCTGATTGCCAATCGCCTCCGTCACAGACTGCTGCAATCCTCGCAGATTCAGGCCCTGCATCTTTGACAACAGTGTGCTTCCCACAGCGTCTACTGCCCCCTGCGGTGCCATAAATGTTGGTCCTTGAGGCGCCATCTCATGCACCTTGAATAGCCTGATTTGTGTCCCTTTCCAAACTCCCGGTCCTCCTTTTGCCGTTTGTACCTCGAACGAAAAGATGAAACTCCATAGCAGAGACTCATACCAACCAAGTGATAATGGTGACCATTCAAAGAGATGTACACGTACAGGAGACCGCTCGAGATCCTGTATTTCCGTCCTTCGAATAGCTTGGATACATGCAGACGCTGAGCCAATGACATGAGGTGGAAGTTTCGTATTGAGCTGATCGATTAGCGTCAGAATGGTCTGCATAGGGAGATCTGGCAACCAAGTAAGCATCCAATCAAAGTCCGGCTCGAACATGCCAGGATATGATTGCGTCGTCGTAATGGCCAGGCTGGAAAGACTCGCACTACTGCTATGTCTGGAGAAGGTATCCTGTCCTGCTGGCAGTTTTCCTCTTGCTTTTTCTGACATTCCTCGAAGCTGTAATGGTACAGCATCCTCGACTGTCTCTGCTATCGACGCTATCGAAGGTGCTCGCGAGTGGTTGCGAGAACTTATCGACGGTGCTGGTGTTGACCTTGTTTCTGTGCCTTCATCATCTGAATCGTCTTCTCCGATCGAAAAGTTTCCGCCTTCTTCGGGCACATCACGCAGTGATGGCGGCCTCCTTGTTGGACTTCTCATAGACTCCATAGATTGCCGCATCAAAGGACTCCGTATTCTCGTTTCTTCTTCAGCTTGTTTTCGTGCTGCTGCAATGTTATCCAATTCTGATTGGCCTCCTTCCTCTATGAAATCGCGTAACGCGTGAAACCTTTTCTGCGATCGAACCACTGCGTAGATGAATGTAGGATTCGCTTTCATGGAGTGTTAGTACTTGTAAAAACGTAATGTCTTGAGCTAACTTACACTCATATTGATGGTCGATAATAGCATTCATTCCTTCCAGTAGTGATCTGAGGAGTTCATGATTAGTCTCGTTCGCCAAAATAAAGCTTGGTGAGGACATCGTGTTGAATAGTTGAAGTAGTTTTGAGCAAGCTGCACCAGATAATTCCGAGACATGCGGTGCAACGTTACTAACTATGGCAAGTAATGCTGGATATATTGCGTCCAATTTGCCCTTTCCAGATGTGATGAGTGTGTAGATGTTCTAAACTTGTCAGGCAGCTGTCCTGAACTCGAAAAGGTAATAATTTGCTTACGATTATGAGGAAATCTGCGTAAGTGCCGTGAAAGTTGGGGACACGGATAGCAGGTGGAAGAGTCTCCTGACCTTGAAACATCTTATTCAAGCGATCCCCAAACCCTTCCTCCACACTTAACGTCTGGAGAACAAATATACACATCCTGACAATTCCCTGCTTGGACGGATCGTGTCGGTTTGAGATGGCGTGAAACAGTATTAAAACGACAAAATCATGTGCTCGATCTGTGTCGACTATGAAAGATCTGAAGCGCTTGTTGCATTGAAGTACCTCCCAAAAGAGCATAATCATTTCTGGCGCCCAAGTTAACGACTTTTGACTACCTGGAAGTATAGAAGTTGTTGCTTGAAGCTAGAAAATTTGTTAACCTCACGTCACATGCTTTTTCTCTATTGTACTGACCGGCTGATTAAGAATCCTTGTCATGCCATCTACCAGAAATTGGAAATCTTGTGGTCGATGTAACTTGCCTAGAAAATGTCTGAAGCTGTTCTTTGGTGGTATTCCATTCGCCGGATCAGGCACTGGATAGAGTACCAGCACTAAAAGCAGTTGTAGACAATATGTGACAAATACTTGTTTAGTGTCCTTGAAAACCATATGGTCGTACGGTACCCTCCATGTCGCTGGGTTGTACTTGAGTGCCGTGTTTAGCAGTGAACAAAGAAGGGTCAGCACTATCTGCTTCTCCTCCAATGTCGTCAGATATGTGATCGCCTTGATACCCTGCACTGGCAAAATATTCGCAGGTGTATACATGGATTTGCTCGACAATGTCAGAAGTAGCCTCAAAATCTCCATTCTTCTGCTTTCGATATCCTGACTTGACCCAACCGCAGTATTGCACCCAACTCCGCTTTGCCAGATTGAGTAGGAGACCTTTGGCTTGTCCGCCTCGGTTCGAAGAATTGTAAAGTCGTTGAAAAACAGCAGGTCAACCAATGTATCGATCAGCTCTTCTCCCAGTGGTTTCACATCTTCATAATCCTCTGGTTTGTGCTCTTGAGTCGTATGATTATCCTCTTCTGCAGTAGGCTCATCCACAACCATATCGCCATGGTTAGTCTTCTCTTTCTTGATCAACCTTCGTCGAGTGCTCCAAAAAAACTCATCTTCCCAGTCTTCAAGGTATTCCGCCTCATATATGTATGGTAATAGTCGAGTGAGTACTCTGATACAATTGAGAGCGTGTCTTTCTGGCGCATTATCCCAATTAGGGAAATCAGGATTGTGTCTTAGCTGGTATAGTCGTGAGGTTACTGCTAGAATAAGTGTTTCCAAGTTTCGCAAAGAGTCATCTCTTATGCGGCGTATATCAGAGGGTGAGAAGAGCGAGAAGACGTCATCAGAGGATTCTGGTAGCTCCCAAAAGGATGCCCAATAGGCATCAGTCGCAGGGATCTGTTTGTTTTCTGACAGTTTGAAGATGCCTTGCTTGAAGACTGTCGCAGACGCATTAGCTCTATGACATAAAGACATTATAAGAGAAAACAAGAAATTTGCCACACGCGAACAATAACTCACCAAGCTTGCTGTCGGAAGCCCCCATGCTGGAGGCCGAGGAAGATGACCTTGAAGTGATCTTACTGCGAGCTTACTTGTCGCACTGGCAATTTGCCATCCACTTTTTCAAGGGGTGCAATAATACGAGACCATCAGTGCAAGCAAGGAGTAGCGCGTGCCTGAGAGGTCGAATGGAAATACAATGCCCTCCCTCTGCGATGTTTAGGGTGCGTTGTAGGTGTCTTGAAGGTGACACATGCGGCGTATTACTCGTATTACTGATCAACAACTACTCTGGCAGAGAGACTAAGGTATTCAAGACCTCCATCACCCCTCCAAGCTTAGTAGCGACATCTATCTGTATGAAGCTTCATCTCGATGAGAGCCTATAGGAAGGTCTTCCAGTTTTCGGCTCGTGCACCGCAAGACAGAGATAGATGTATCCTGCGGTATATCTCTTGACGCGAAAGGTGCTTGGGTTGACATTTGTGCAGAGCGTGACAAAGCCACACTACACTATCATCACTATCTGATAGAGTACTCAACTTGAGTTATAGTTCGTGCTTCGGCTTTGCAGGTCTTGAGCTTTTTCCATTAACTTAAAATCTACCAATGCTCGACCACATTGTTTATTCACCTTCAGTGAACTGCGACTTCCGGTCTTGGGACGTCTTGCTGCCCATGAGACATACGCATCGGCCTAACTTGCTACCTTGCAGCTAGTAGAAGTGTCTGATATGGTCACTATGGCATACCTGAGACTCTGCTTCGTCAGATCTGGCGCCGAGCGCCGAGCTTCCTCTTTGAGACCCGACGACCGAGGGCTTGTATCAGGCTAAACTTGCCTTTTAGCCTCGAGCATCCAACATCTCCTCAATCCCCCACCTTCAACTGCAACAGACCGCCCTTTCCTCATGCTTCTGTGATTCGTACAAGAAACAAGCCTCAAGCCAGTGTCTATTCGTTCTCTTGTTATTAAAAGTCCTCCAAAAATGCCTAGCAAAGTCTACAACGTAGGCATCATCGGCTATGGGTTCTCGACCACCTGTTTCCACCTCCCCTTCATCTTGCCCAACCCTTCACTCAAACTTCATGCCTTTCTCCAGCGAGCCGCCGCACCTACTGGTGGCTCGACTGAAAAGGGCAAGCATTGCAAGGTTGATTATCCAGATGTGAAGCACTATCAGAAAGCGGATGACTTTTTTGGCGATAAAGAGTTGGATGTGGTCATTGTGTGTAGTCATGGTGATACTCATGCGGATTTTGCTGAGAGAGCGATGAGGGCTGGCAAGCATGGTTAGTTCTTCAGTGTACTCTACCTATGTCGGGTATTGGGCAAGGTGAATGGGTGTTAAGCATGAATGAGGTGACATGCATGCAAGAAAATAGTATGACGCCAAGTGGAATGAACGAAGGAAAACAGGATGCCTATCTTGACATACTAATCCATACCCTCCATAGTCGTCGTTGAAAAGGCATTCACACAAACCAGTGAAGAAGCCGACAAGATCATCGCAGTATCAAAGGAAACCGGCAAAATCTTGACCTGTTACCAAAGTGAGTCCAACTCCTAATCCTCCACATCGCCATCTTCCAACTAACAATCCTCCACAGACCGCAGATGGGATAGCGACTTCCAAACAATGCGTCACCTCGTCGAAAACGACGCTTTCGGCAAAATCACAGAATTTGACAATCACTACGGTACACTAACGCTTCCATTCTAAAACATCGACTCCCAATCTATACCCGTCTAACACACTATCCCTCAGATGTCGAATTCCCAACCTGGATCTCCGGCTGGAAAGACCCCAAATACACTCCCGGCAACGGTATGACCTTCGGCCTAGGCTCACACACGATCGACCAAACACTTCAACTCTTTGGACGCCCCTCGAAGATCACCGCCATGCTGCGCGCCCTCCGCGACGTCGATTCAGAAGTTGAGGACTCCTTCACTGTGATCTTGCGCTACGACGGTGAAAACGGCAATCCCCGAGCCAACAAAGACCTGCTCTGTCTCGTACAAACGACAATGGTGACGCCAATGCAAGCGCCGCTCAAATGCATGATTCGCGGTATGAACGGTAGTTACATCAAGTTCGGCACAGACCCACAGGAAGCGAATGCGCTGGCCGGTATGGCCGCGACGGATGCAGAGTGGGGCGTTGAAGACGAAAGTCTTTGGGGGACACTGACGACGTTTAGCCAGCCGTTTGATGCCAATGTGCAGAGTGAGAACCCCAAGGGCCAGGTTGTGCCGCCGGTTGGACCGAAGGGAGAGAAGAAGTTTATTGGGCGGTATCCGAGTAAGAGGGGGAACTATATGGGGTTTTATGAGGATTTGGTCAAGGCGATGAATGGCGAGAAGAATGTTGAGGTCGATCCGATGCAGAGTAGGGATGGGATTAGAGTTATTGAGTTGGCGAGACAGAGTGCTGAGGAGAGTAGGACTGTTGGTTGGTCGTAGATGGGGATTTTCAGCTGTTGATCTTGTGGGTACACAGATAGCTGAGAATTACAATGAGTTCTGCGCGGCCAACCTGTAGGAATGGATTTGAGTAAGGGCGTCGAATGTCTTACACTGGTCACCATTTCGAGCCTCTAAAATGAGATTGTCGTATACTGTGTTACTAAGTGACGTTGAACAACTCGATGCGAGCCACTATACTATACTTTTCAACCTTCAGCTTGTCCACCATTAGCAGCATCATATTCATCCACATCGTCAGTCTTCTCAACCCTATCACTATCGTGATCTCCACGAGCACCATTCATCTCCTTCTCCTGCTGCTCCCTCTTCCACGTCTCAAAATCAAAGCCACACGCCTCCAACGTCCTAACCTCCCTTCTCTCCTCCCCGAAACTGACCCAGGCCTTCTTGATCTCGCCGACCCGCTCGCGCATCCATCGCTCTTTCTCGCCCCATCGAGGCGGCGCTTTACCTACCTTTCCATCCTCTCCAAAATCATTCCTATCGCCATCTCCATTCCCATCTCCATTCCCATCTCCAGCAATCTCAGGTTGCCTCGCACAATCAGCCCATTCCCCCAAAATGCTCAGATAGCTCACATCCTCCCCGCCATCCAGATAATGGAACCTTTTACCCTCTCCTTTCTCAGCTATACGTGCACTTTCCCAAGCCTCCATTTCTGCTTTTGAAGGGAGGGTCAACCGCCCGGACCACACCCGTGCGAGCACGGCGGCTTGGGCTTGAGAGGTGGGGAAAGGGACGATTTTTTGGGGGAGGGTGAGGTAGGCTAGTGTTGGGTTGGGCGTGTGGAAGAGGTGGTGGTAGGTTTGAGGTGTACGTTGCCCGTTTGCTGTGGTGTTGGAAGGTGTTGAGGGGTTTGGTGATGGTGAAAGAGAGAGGAAAGGGTAAGAGTAAAGATATCCCGTTGCGAAGATAACGGCGTCGATATCTGCTTCTATCCGCCCGTCTTCCAATTCTATTGCTCTCTTGCCATTGCCGTCGCTTGTGTCTAGGAATCGACGTATCGAAGGCACGGTCGTTCGTGTGGCGGTATCTGGTGCTGAGGATGGGGAAGTACTAGGATTGGTGGAAAGTGTGCTGGGTTTGCTGCGTGTCGAGTGTAAGAGAGGTGGTGCGCAGATCGCCTCGACTTGCGACGCAATATCTAGCCCTGAATAGCCTGAGCCTATCGTGAGAACTTTCTGCAATGTACAGTAGCGTCAGTCAGTCATCTTGCCCAAGTGCCCTCGGACCTCGTAATCCAATCACAAATAGAATGAGAGCTGCGGACGCACCTTCCCTTTAAACTCATTCGGTCGTCTATAAAACTTAGAATGGCTAATCACGCCCGGATTCCGTTCATTCCATTCTTGAATCCCTGGTAGATCTGGGATGAAAGGGACAGCGAAATGGCCGTTTGCGATGGCTACGGCGTCGTAGTTTTGCGTGCGAGAGGTGTTGGTGGCTAGAGAGTGTGTTGTTACGGACCAGCCGGTGGAGGAGTTGGGGAGGGTAGAGATGGAGGTTACTTGGGTTGAGAAGTGGATTAAGTGGCGGACCTGTTGGTGCTGTTATTTAGTGTGTGGCTGGTATTGCGAAGTAAGAGATGAGGTAGATGGGAGAAGTTGTGAGGAGAGGTGACGTTTTGGCAATGATATGAGGCATGTTTGAGCGACGGTGTGAGGAGATGTTTGGCAATAATTTACATACCTCATCGGCGTATCGTTCGAGGTATTCGGTGATAGCTGCGTGTGTTGGGAAGAGCTGCTCGTCGTCCGGAAAGGGAAAGTCGGTGTGTTGCATGAGCATTTTGGGAAGGTTTGCTTCGAGTCGCTCGTATCTTGAAAGAGTAAGCAGTAATGTTAGTGTAGCTCTTGCTCTCTTGAGCTCCGTCCCATGTCATCACGCCTTTCTGAACCTCTTCTTCGTCCACAACCAATCCCCAACCTGGGCCATCTCATCAAAGCATCGGCACTCACAACGGAGAAATAAACGTAGGTCTCTTCTTATCCCTCCTCCCTTCCCCATTCACACCCTCACTCTTCATCGCACCACTCGTCTCATCACTATATCGCCAAAATGGCTGCTCGAGCCCGACATCCGGACTCGTAGAAGGAATGGCAAAGGTGGCATCTGTGTCGTTTTCAGGGGTATATCTCCAGACACCGCCTGCGTCACTACGTTGTTCGAAGACGTCGATTGTGTCAAAGGCACGTTCTGCAATGAGATACCTGAAGAGTTTGTGAGTCCGACGTAGTTTGATGATGTGTATGGAGGGAGGTAGGGCTTGTGATGGAGACCATGAGACGAAAGTGACAGTGGCAGTGCTGGAGTTGATGGTGATAGTGCTTGTTCTGTTTATATGGTGTTCTTCTCTTGCGGCAGACGTCTGATATTGGTAGGACCAGACCCGAGCAATACAAACCTTTTCTTGCGTGCAAATGCAACGACTGCCTTGAGGAATATAGCATGAGGGGAGTCACAAAATCAAGCTTACTTCGCAACAGCTACACCAGCAGGACCTGAACAATGAATCAACCTCAGGTACCGACAAGACCTGCTTGGAGAAATCACATACCACCACCAACAACAGCAACTCTTTTAATCTTGGGCAATGTGGTCATTTTGCAAAGATTTCTTGTGACTGTGTTCATGAAATGATATTATTGTAATTTCTAAATCAAAGTAGTAGTCGAATTGAGTGGTGATGATCCCATTTTGTGTGAAAAGCAATATATCATGTCGTCGTTACGCAGTTTTTGATGAACGTCATTTCCCCGAAACGCCTCCCTCAACGAACCCCTTTCTATTCCTCACGCCCATCTTTGACATCGTTTAGATATCGTTCCAAGCCATCAATGACTTCCCCTTCTACGCTATTCTTCATATCGGGGTATGTCTCAGCAAGCAATTTAGCAGGCAACAACCTTACCATCAGAGCACCATCCTTGATGCCTTCTCTTCGACCCTCGCGATCCTCTTTCAGTGTCCAACCAAATCGAACTCCAGTTAGTTCCATTTTGCGTTTGAGGTCGGCACTCGGGGGAAGGGCGTCATAGTAGTACTGTTCTTTCGGTGTATGCCAGTCGATCTCTGACCATCCGCAGAATCGGAAGTCAAGCTCAACCTGTTTGAGCTGTTTGAAGCCTTTGAGAAACTGTGGTAACGCATGCCAGACCAAGTGGCTTGATGGAGCCCACTCACCCGGTCCTTGGTCCACAATGATAAGCCTTTGAATGTTCGCTATTGCTGGATTGATGTTGCAAGCATGAGTGGGTATCTTGGGCCAAAGCTTCATTGTTTTATTCAAGGTCCGAAACGCTGCCAGCGACACTGTGAAGGTATTCAAAGAGGAATACAATGGTCTGCCCAAAGCATAGAACCGCTTGCAGGTGTACATCGCACCGAACGGCCAGCGACATCTTTCAGCTTGTCGCTCGCGAGTATTTAATTGCTTGTTAGGCAAGTCTCGAAACAAAGCATCTACATGGATTGGCTTATCTTGGAGGACTGCGTAGCCAAAGATCTCATCCAGGATTTCGTTGGGAAGTCTGCTCAACTGAGCTTCGGAATTGCTTGGTCTCTTCTTGCTGCTCTCTGCTGTTGCTGACTTCGTACCTTGGCGGTTCTTCGCATTCTTGAACGACCCTTCAGATACAAGATTAGCTTTCTCTTGCTTGCTCTGCCATTTCATCACCTCAATCTTAATGTCTTCCAGGAAGTTAGACTTCACTCCTTTCTTTGCCTTCGCCTCTGCTTCTTTGTTCAGTTTCCATACAATTTTCGGAGAAATAAAAGGTAATTCTGGGATACCTTGCGGAACAAAGACTTCAGCCTTGGGCGACAGGTTGGAGCTGACTGCGGATTCAGACTTCACTTTGAGTGATTCTTCGATTTCTCTCGCGGACTTTGCCGTTTTGGCGGATTGTAGATCATCAATTATTGGACTAGAAACTCCTTTGTTCGGAACGAGAGATACCGGCAACACAGCTGATTCACTTGACTGAAGCACAGCCATTTCCTCAGGTATTCTAGCTGTAGGAGATGTCACTTGCGGCTTCGAGTTACGTCGTTTCGCGTTTCCATTCATGGACTTCGCTGATGGTACGGTGGACCGGTTGGAATAATTAATCATCTTTTCGAATACTTCTTTCTTTTGAGCAAGCCATACTGATGGAATTGGTGATTGGAGGGTGTCTTTCTGCTCGGATGCAGGCGTTATCGACGTTTCAACAGCTTCGGTGACTGTAGTGGACGGCGGCATCGGCTGCGCTTTCGACTTTCGTCTCTTCGTCTTGGGATTTGCGGAATTTGAACCAGACTTCGGTGACTGCATCGAATCGTTAATCATCCTTTCGAACTCTTCTTTCTTCAGAATAAGCCATACTGGCGAAATAGGCGACCCGTTCGGAGCTCTACGCTTGATGACTGCGACGGTGCTTTTGTTGACATCTGCATTAGCAAGAACTGGTCCTTCGTTCTCCTCATCAATTCTAGGCATGGTTCCATTTGACAAATCGTTGCCTTTTGGTTTCTCATCATCCAGCTGGATCTTTCGTTTGCGTTTGTTCTAGACCTCGTTAGTCCTTTGATCACCGTTCCGCTGAACTTCAAAATGCTTACTTTTTTGATAGGTACTTTGATTACATCCTCGACTTTCTTTTCGGCGTCTGGCGTGCACATGAGTTGGTCATTCGACGCTGACATCGACTTCGGCATTCCATCCAGCAGCTGCTCAGTCTTTGTTGAAGCAGGAAGCGCTCCTTTCCGCTTCCTCGGAGCTCCTGGTTTGTTATTTGGTACGATTGTGGAAAGTGTTAATGCATCATCAGTGCTGATGTTGTTCGACGTAGACTCCATGGTGTTTTTTGACGACGAAGTGTGTGCCCGTCCCTGCTTGGCTCCTCTGCCCTTCTTTCCAGCCATATCTTCTTCTTGGTTGGGTATTTCAGCAAGTCTTGCAAGATGTTACGAATCTGCGATAATTATTAGCAGAGACAGGTAGTATTTAAGCAGATTCACACATACAGCAGTGTACTCAGAAGCAGTGCTTGTAAACAGTGCACCCAGAAGCGGTAGGTGGATCCGTCCAATGCAAGAGTCACCCAATGAGTCACAGCGTTATTTCGTGCTTTCACAGTTTTCTTCGAAACCTTGTGTTCTCTTTCTGTAATAGTGATGAGTGTTGTCAAGTATTGTTGGTAGGTTGTCCCTGGCAATAACCTTCGACAAAAGTAAGCAAGTTGATTTTCTTGGCCGATGAGATGAAAATGTGCCGCAAAGATAAAAGAAAAATAAAATGCCGGCAGCTTCGAAAGGACTTGATGGTTCCACGTTACTGGAACTTGATGAGAATGTGAGTGCAGAACAAGCTGACCTGGTAGGATAGTGCCAGAGAAAGATGTGCACGACAAGGTGTTGCTTGATGTACTTGATCTCGAGGCAAAGGACGATGATGAAGTAGAGAAGAAAAGAAAAGCAAGAAGAGAAGAAAAGAATGAGTATAAATAGAGGATTACCACGTATGTAAACCAAAGTCAAAGAAGTCTAAAGTGATGCCAAGGTCGAAGAAAACTTAAGGTGATGTCAAAGTAAGAAGTGAGGTTCAGCACAGTGTGGAGAACTGTGAAACGCGATTGAAACCTACCTATGTCAGAGCCAAGATGAGATCCAAAAGTGAGAACCTTATGCAGGTCAGTCGTGATAGAAAGAAGTGAAATTGGATAGGAAATGAGCGTTCGAGAGTTTGTAGCGAAGTCGGATTTCGAGAGCGAGTCGAGTGATTGCTCCTGCCTTCCCAGATTTGAAGTATACTGTGATGTAGATATGCTATTCTGCCTCACGCACATGCAATCGTCTCAATGCGATGCCTTTGGTATCAAGCTATCGAGCTATCGAGCTATCTGAAAGCCATGTTCCGCGCACTCGAGCGGACGTCTCAGCCCATGTGTCCATTGACTGCCTCCTCGCGCTCGACGTCCTTGACCTCGTTGTCCTCTTTTCCTCCCAGCACCCACAACTTCCTCAACGCCCGCGCGTGATTCTCCTCTCCATTTCCAAACTCAACAGGCCGTCCCAGACACTCTACGGATACATGGCTACCTTTGCCGTACCGCCAGACACACCACGCACTGCTTGCCGTACTCAACAAGAAACATTTGCCTTTGGCGCTTCTCACGACAAAGTCTCTCAACAGAACAACGTCTCCCACATTGGCGACAGGAAGAACGTCTTTCGCAGGCCGGAAGATTTGTACTTGGGTCTGTGGAAATGCGACATGCACCTTGCCATGAGCTGGAGGTGTTGTAATCTTGAGAGTTGTGAAGTGGTCTCGTGGACCAGCGGTGGCGCGACTTGGCTTTGATGCGGCCGAAGACACAATCGCCAACACGTCTACAGTGTTTGGCTCCGATTGAGAGGAGACACGATTCAGGTGTAAGTGGAGATTTGACAATGGCGTATAGTACGAAAGAGCTGTCTGGAGTCCCTCGTGCGAGGTTTTAGGATGCGGCTCCTCCGAAACTGACTTTCGAGCTTGCTTGGTATTCCTACTCTGCGCCTTGGTCGATACGGGACTTAGCTCCTCGACTCTTGATTCCTGAACTTTCCCGCTATCGGATAGGACCTGATTGGAATCGTGGGCCGCAATACTGGCCACGACCTCGATCTGTTGATCCTCTTCTGAGCGGAGTATGCCATTTAAATCATTATTTTGAGTGACTGAATCAACGTTTGCTGCTTCTTGGTGTGGTGCCGACATCTCACCATTTTCGACCCTCGGCGAGAACCAGCCTCTCAGCTCATTAGGCACAGCGCTCTTCCTTCCAGCAGATTTTGTGGTAGACCTAGTCTTTCTCGATGTCCGCGGAGTTTGTGCTGGTAGAGGATGATCGATATCTGGTTCGTTCGTGACCACTCTTGCTTCGGTCACGGCTCTGGGTTCAGTGACCGCTCTTGGTTCAGTGACGACTCTTGGTTTAGTGGCGGCCTCCGATTGTGGCTGAGGTTGTGCCAGTAGCTGATCCGAGAGATATTCATCTTCGAGCTTATTGATGATTGACAGGTTTCCGCTGTTCTTTGATGCTTGACGTGGCAAACGTGGCTTGAACATCTCGGCCTTACTGGCACGCGTTTCTCTAGATGTGAGAGAAGCCTCGGGAAGCGACACATGATGTGGGAGTGTTGCTGGTATCTCGAGCCGATGCTCTGCGGCAAGTGTTGGAGACAATGTGACACCTCTTAATGATGTTCTCGTTGCAGGTTCAGGTGTTGTCGTCTGCTCAACGTTGGCCTCAGACATGATCGCATTACTCGAATCTGCCAGGACCTCAAGCAAGTAGTCTGCTGTCTGTTCAGCTTGTTGTACAGAGACGACACTACTCATGTCGTCGACTTGCTCCGCTGCTGGTATCTCTGCTCGCAAAACTCCATCATCCTCCTCATTTTCTGGCTCCTCCTCTTCTTCGATTGTGATTTTATCCCTGCTGATATGTGTTTCCTGCGCGGCAGTTGCACCTGATGTCTCAAGTGGTTGTGACGCCGCTGTGGCCTCCTCGAAAGTCATCAGTTTCTTGGTCCGTCCTCGTTCCCGTAGTGCAGGTTTCGCAGTTTCAGTGTCATGCTTTTCCTCACGTTGAACATCTTCTTCTTGTGAGGTATTGGTTTGAGCCGAAGCCACATGCTTCAAAGCTGATTCGTCTTCCTCGGTAGGCTGTGCGTGGATCTCATCCTCGGATTCCGAGCTGTCATCAACAAGAACGTCCTGTCTTTCCATATCAACGTCCTCTTCTGCTGGTTCTGAAATACTTGCTTCGTCCGACGCCACATGCTTCAGAGCTGACTCATGTTCCACGGTAGGCTGTGCGTGTATCTCATCCTCAGATTCTGAGCTGTTGGAATCATAAACTTGTCGGTTTTCCGTATTAGCGTTTTCTTCTGCTTCTTCTGAAACAATTGCTTCCTCATGTGCAACATGTGGCTGGTGAAAAGCTGACAGATCGTGACGGTCATTCTTCGCTACCGTATCATCTTTGCTGCTCCCTTCGTTTTCGTCATCTTCTCGCACCTCATCTGCCATATTGTTTTCGTTATGCACTACGGTTTTTTCGTCCTCCTGCACATTATCCTGCTCGTACTGACGATCGTCGTCGTCACCATCTCGCACATTCGATATAGTACTCTTGTGCTCCTGCTCTTTAGCGTTTCGGCCCTCATCTTCGGTGTTTGTGTTATCTGGAACGTCCTGCTCGATCATATCAGGGACAACCGCTTCCGCTAATTGCGAGAACTTCTGATGCTGTACGAATGGCTTGGACGTTGCAGCACCATCGTACCCAAAATCTGGTTGTTGATTGTCCCCAGACTCCATGTCTTCATCTTCGTCCTTGATATCCTCTATTTCTCCAGCTCTGTTAAATCTCTTCCCGGACTTCTTCATCGATCGCAACACAATAAGCGCCAGCGCGTCCATAGCTGTAGCAGCACGAGGTGACATTCTGGGAGGTATAGCTGATCGTTCGCGGTGTCGTAATCCTCCTCCCACAACTTCCTGCCCTTGGTGGCGAGGACTGGATTGTCTTGATTGCGATCGCTGAGACTGCGACTCCTGCCCAGGTTTTGGATGTTCTTCTCCTGTAGTCATGGTCTGATCAAAATCCTCGTCGGCGTTTACAGCTTTTGCTTGATCCAGCTTATCGAGATCTTCAGCACCCATAGCGGCAAGAGCATCCGTAGCATCTATGACATCTGCCGAAACAGGGTCAGGCTGTGGAGCCTGATGTTGGTCAATTGATTCCGGGATTGCCGCGCGCTCAGTGGTCAGTGGATTTGATGCTGACTGCTTCTCCTTCGCTAGTGCTTCTGCGATAGTCAGAGCAAATCCATTTGCAGCAAGAGCAGTCATCGGAGATAGTTTTTGGGAAGGAGCTGTCGATCGAGGTTGAGAGGAAGAGCTGGGTTGTGTTGTCTCTTCCTGCCTACTTGCCGACAGTAATTGCAGCTTATCTCGCAGACCCACACCCATCATCTTAATGGCTTTGATTTTCGAGGATTCTTCGGCGGCCTGTTCTACTTCTGTCTCGTCTTGAAGAGCGTCGAGCCTATTCAGCTCCGTAGTCCCAGGTGCTGGCTCCGTATGACCTTCATCGTAAGTACGTTTCTGTTCCATCTCCTCCTCTGCTTCGAGTTCGTTCTCGATCATCTCAACTTCATCAAATATTCCCGTCACCTCATGTTTTTCTGGCTTCATCTCAGGACTTGGACTTTCCTGCTTGAACACCCAATCACCACTCTTTCTTCCAAATTTGGCCTTCTTCTTCGGCCGATCGGCATCGAGCTCTTCTTCGATCATGTCTTCAGTTGAAAAGGGCAACGGGTCCGGTTGTGATGCGAAGGCTGGACGTATGGTAGAGCGGAGCAGGGGGCCACCATGTCGCATGAAATCTGGTGAAGCATAGGTGGAGGAGGATGTTGGAGACTTGAACTTGGCGAGTGGATCCAACATGGAAGGGAGAGATGTCGAGGGTCGGGCGGGTGACGGTGGCTCATTGATACTGATAGAGGCGATGACGGAGTTGTCGCGGACTATCTTCACCGATCATTAGCATTTTCTGTGCCTATAGATTATTGTTCATCGAAGCCTGGCTCATCTTACCTTAATATGCAGCTCCCGTTCGAATACCAGCTCTCCATCTATAGCTCTTCCTGGTGCGGTGACCGCTACACGATCTGCTTCATCCGCCCATCTTGCGCCTTCGAGTCCAATGTGTACATGATCACCAATGGAGATATGAGACTCGGCCAGAGCCTGGGCTGCAGGTCCTCTTAACTGGACTCGAACCTGGCCTTTGTGTCTACGCAGCCTGAAGTCATGTTCGGAGACGAGTATAGCAGCACGACGGGTGGAGGAGGAGTACGGCCAGAGAAGAACGACTTCTGCGTCGAGGCCTTGAACTGGAGGGAGGGTTTGGCCAGGCACGAGAACCGGTATAGCGACAGAGTGAAATGGTTTCAATGGCCTGGACGCCGTGTTGGTGATGTCCATTGCATGTCACGCTAGTAGTGTCCGTCATAAATACTCAAGTCATGTTGTTGTTGTTGTTGTTGTCTATCCAGAATTCGAGATTTCGAGGACAATGCTGGTCTCGGCCCGGGCCAATTTTGGTAGGGTCGTGTCCCGCGCTGTGTTTCAGAATTATTTTGTCAAACACGTTTGAAACACAGCCAATACATCCATTGATTGCCTAGTATTCTCACAACAGGAAATACTTCCTTTCATCGAGCAATAGTCTTGCGTATAGTATAACCGAAGCTCTGTACTTTCAGGCCCAGGATCCCCTATCGCGCCTGCATCAATCACCAAAATGAACAACAACCCAAGCATCTCAATCCTCTCCTCCGTTCCCGCAACATCCTCCTTCACACCTCTAAGCGAGCATCAATCCTCCACTCCCACCACCTTCTTTGGCGCGAAGCCCGTACTCCACGCCTCCTTCACAAACGCAGATGTCCTCCTAAGTCCCCGCGATCTAAAAAGCTGGGATCACTGGCGCGAAGTCTTCAGCACCCCTTCAAGCAGCGCGCAAAGCAGCACCAATGGCACCAATGGTATCACATATCAAGATGAAGACGACGACACAATAGAGAAGAAACTAGAATACACCTCAATGTCCGGCTTCATCACCTCCGAATCAGTCATCCTCTTCCGAAATACAACATCATTGAGCAACAAAGCGATTTCGATACCATACCCTTCGATATCTCTACACGCCACTCAACGCATCAACACTTCCGCCGAACACACTTACATTTCTTCATCACAAGAACAAACCGACACACAGAAACAAGCACTCTACCTCCAACTCGACATCGGCAACCCTTTCACACGCAACCCCGCAGACGACGAAGACCAAGGTCAAACAGTCGAATTACTCATCGTGCCCTCCACAGACACCACCACATCGTCTACAGAAACAGATGCGACAACACAAGGCGATCTCGTCAAACAGATATTCACATCTCTAAGTCGGTGCGCCGACTTGCATCCTGATCCTGCTAATACAGATTCGGACGAAGATATGGACGACAGCGAAGGAGGAGGAGGAGGTCTGGCTGGACTACTAGCAGGCGGTGGAGGAATGCCAGGTGCGGGTGGCTGGATCACCAGTGACAACGTCGAAGAGTTTGCCGCACGCTTCGGTGGCGATGGCGAGGATGGTGAGGGTGAGATGGAAGCAGTAGGAGTCGAAGGCACTGAGCTGGGTCCTGGTGCTGGAACAAGGAGGACGAGAGACGAAGGAGAGGATGATGATGAGGCCAAATGGCAGCGTACTGGATGATTCAACAAGTCCAAATGGTCAGGCCAGAGTCCTATCCAATGACTGAAGACAATGCACAACAATGTCTTGTATTCTCATCACGAGCTGCTGCGCTTCTTAAATCTTGCTCGGGACACCAACAACGTAGGGCATGAAAGTCACGCAGACAGAAGTAGAACAAAGGAGATGAAGTTGCCGGAGAAGGGAGAAGATTATAGTAAGCCTTCGAGAGAGACTGTAGTGAAGAGAATGTATCATGGAGGAACACCTACCTTCTATATCGACTTCACTATATCAACATACTGTAATCAAGCAAGCCACGCTCGCGTTAGTAACAGAATTAAAACCATGACAAATCTCGATTGCGAATGCTTTGTGGATTGCTCGTGGCATCGATGGGTTGGATGGGGTATGTTGTGACGATTCTAGATATTTTGGTTGTTTCATAGCGTCACGCTACCAGGAGGCTGGATCATGAAACATTGCGAGACGGCGGAAGGAGGCTGAATAATCGAAACACGGCGAGCAAGTATACGTGAGACATGGCTTGGATAGGCTGGCAAGTTGGTGAGAAGGAAGTTTTGGAGAAAAATGATATCTTTCATTTGGTATCATTTTGTATAAAATTGGGTATTCATCGTTTTGTACGTGATGCCTTCATCTAATAGTGTACACAGCATGCCAGTCTAATACCGCCGCCAGCCATGCCAATCCAACGCCAGCAGTCATCATTCCATTACCTCATCTATTCCAGTCCCATGATGGATATACGCCCTGATGTAATGGTCCTTCACCATTTATTTGGTAGACCTCTGAACGCCATCTGAGTTACTGATTAACTCTGTAGTATCCCAAACCCCTCGTATGTAATCATGTAGTTTGAAATTGAAGTGCATCATGTTGATAGCAATTCAAATGGTTGTTGAGAAAAGAAGTTTGTCGCAAAAGAGGTAAGGCGGCTATAGGTCGCCCTGCTCAGACTCCATGCTCGACTCCGAGGACATGCTGCTGGAGTGGGAAGGAGCTGCGGAGGCGCGGCGGTTTGCTGAACGAGCTGCGGTCTCGAGCTGCTGCATGGTGTGCATGTGCATACGTCTGTAGTGATGTGTTAGTAAAGTGTCTCGTAGAAGGGGGACTGCAGTAACAACATACCTAGCATAGGATTCGGAAGCAGTGGCGGGGTCTTCGAGGTCGAAGCTCTGGCGGAATGATTGTTCGGCTTGAGTAGGCTCGACGTAGTTGACTTGGGAGTTCATGGTAGCAGGCATTGTGTTGATTGATTGTGATTGGTGAGTGGTATGTACTGCTGAAGGAGGAGTGAAGACGATGTTGCTAGAAGTGGTCGATGGTTGTTGGTGGTCGTGTGATAGTGAATAATCTGCAAGAAAGAGCAAGTCAGGATGCGGCTCCTGAAGGTTATATGTCTGGCGCTCCCCAGAGCCAGGAGATAGTTCACCGCGAAGGGGTCATAACGAAGATCCCTGGTCAGCAACGCTTACCACGACGATCGTGACGCTAGAGGAAAGGCTGCTAGTCATTCTGTCCTTTGTTCCGTTTTTGCGTTGCGGGAAACGCAAGCGACTTCCGTACGTCAGAGTTTACTGGCACAAGCTTGGCGGCGCCACTTTCATGCTCAGGGTCTTTGAGCCGCAGAGCCTAATTGGCTGCCAGCAATAGGAACGTCATGCTGCTTTTTGGTGAGAAAGGTGAGAAGGGGAAATAATCTCTGTTGATCTTGTCAACTCAGCTGCACTTTTCAATGGCGGAGATGGAGATGGAAGGGCTCCGCTCACACTCGCTTGCGCTTCAACGCTTGTATGCTTTGTTTTGACGCCTGTATATGTCACCTTTTCGTCACGTCCCAGTCTTTGCGGCCTGCCTCAAAATTATAGCATTAGGGAGTACCTGGAGGAGTAAGGTAAAGAGCAAAGTAAGCGAGGAACATTGGGGAACATCGTCACTTTGTCATCATAACTCCACTGATTGCAGATCCACAGCGGTTCAGGTCTAGGTTTTGGGTTGTGCTTCGCTACGGTAAGTGCCGACATATCAGCTTGTTGTCCCACAAGGAAATGTCCTGGCGTTGATAGAGCGTCCGAGAGTCTGGGTTCATCTTGCGTACAGTGGCCTTTGATGATATCGTTTTGTTGTTGCGCCATTATGGCATATGGAAACGCTGACAACGTAGAGCCCGTCTGCCAGGAGAACCCCTCGTCTCCAATTTCCCCAGGCCTCAGAAGGCAGGTCATGCTGATCCCAATATTGCAAACAACGTGGCTAAACCTGCAGCCTGATGTCAGCCCTGCATAACTACGATAGAGGCGTTGAAATAGCAGTTCAAGAGTTCAAGCGACAATGAGGATAATCGTTTAGAAGCGCAACGGAACGTGAGCCTGGAGTAACGTCAATCAACAGACAGTCAGTCGGAAGCTGATGCGACCACTTCGTTGTATTGGTCTTGGCGGAACGAGACTGGGCCGTCTTACCACTGTCTTGAACAGTCTGTGTCGCTGCTGAACACACATGGAGTGCCACCTCAAGACTGCTTCGATATCGCATCGAGATTGGAAAAGCGATGCGAAGCACATCTCGGAAATGTGCTTATCGCAAGCATTAACTTGGACTTTGACAACCAGCTTACAGCTCGCCGGGTTCTTGAGCTAATTTGTCGTATGAGTGATGACTTGAAGTGCTTCAGCTAAAGTTTACTATGTGTGAATGATAGGTAACGCTGCTTGAAAAGGTCTCGGGGTTGTGAAGAGCGATACTACAGTTCTGCCAAGCTGTCGGTGAAAACTGCAAGCATGGAGCAACGCCGAGCCGACACAAGTCCGATATTGTTATCGTCTATCGCCGGCAAGTTTCGTTAAGGTATTGACATTGACATAGCTTCACTACCTATCCACTCCTTACGGCCCCCTTACTCCCCCTTAATGCCTTCTCCTAAACCAGAGCTTCATACGGCCTTTTTCTATGGCACCCTCATGGCCCCAAGTGTACTAAAGCGTGTCACATCGCATGATCCAGCATCTACCACATCACCTCTTAGGTCAAGGCCTGCCCTTCTTCACAAACACCGTCGCCACAAAGTAAAAGGAGCAGACTATCCTGCAGTCATACCAAACTCTCCACAATCCAATAAAGATATATCTGTCCGTGGTACGGTTGTTCAAGGTCTTACCAGCGAAGATATTTGGAGATTAGATGTGTTCGAAGGCGACGAGTATGAGCGAAAACGAGTACGAGTGCAAATACTCCCAGCAGAAAACCTTGACAAGATACCGGATCCTGCATTGCGTAGCGCCAATAACATCGAATCGCAGCATTCAACAAACGAAGAGCTGGAAGCAGAGACATATATCTGGATTGCTGGCGAGCATCGTCTCGAGGATCAAGAGTGGGATTTCGATGAGTTTGTTAAAGAGAAGATGTGGAGATGGGCACCAAGTGAGGAGTCAAAGATTGATAGTGCGAATTCACGTGTAGATGCACAAGCTGAAGATGAAGGGTTCGAAGATGTGCGACGAGCAGTAGAAGAGAGAAAGACGAATGGAGAGCATCCCGACCACGATGCTACAGGTGGTCGACTCCTAGGAGGAACATTCGAACATATCGTCAGACAAGGCAAAGATCGTGAGAAAGACGCGCAAATGCTAGAAAGTGCTGTTTGAGATTTGATCAAGAGTGGTGAAGAGCTTTTCCAGACCACCTAGGTTCGCTCAAACAGACGCCTGCTATCTCTATAAGCTGAAGCAGGCTTGAAACACCAGTGCTCAATGGATTCTCCGGAGTTAACAGCCGAAGCTTATCAATGAGGGGCTAATGACGAACTGCCCCACATCCAATGCAAGCTCTCGAATCTTCAACTCACGCCTTTCATCCATGTCGATGTTCAATCTTTCGCCCAAACTTATCACACCAATCGCAAAGAGATCTCTACCACAGGCTGTTCGTCGAAATCTGTGTTCAAGATATCCATTGTCCTCGTCTTCTATCCATCCAACGACAGCATCTACACGATCAAGCTTCACCACCTCGACGACATTCAAGATGAAGGAAGCTATTGTTGCAGCTGGACCCAAGGTCCAAATTCAAGACAGTCCTATCCCGGAACCCGGGCCCAGCGATGTTGTCATTAAGGTTGTCGTGTCAGGCAGCAATCCAAAGGACTGGTTCGTCTATACAAGAGCCGACACTATTAGCATGCAAAGGCCTAATACAATTCTGTACACAGGAAACGACCTGGCATGGGGAGTCCCCACAACTCTGGAGATGATATTGCAGGAACCGTACACGCTGTTGGTGATGATGTCGTCGGGTTTCATCCTGGAGATCGGCAAGCCTGACATCGTTACAGTGTTGTACTTTACTAACACAACCTCAGTGTTGCTGCTTTCCACCAGATGATGTCCCCACATGGTTCATTTGCCGAGTACGCCCTAGCAAAAGACTATACCACATTCCACCTCCCGAAGAACATCTCATTCGAGGAAGGTGCAGCCATTCCGCTTGCTTGTATGACGGCTGCTGTCGGTCTCTTCATTCAACTACGTCTACCCGAACCATGGCAGAAGGGTGCTGCCGATGGTGAGATGAAAGAGCCTGACTCCACACGAGGACCACTGCTTGTCTATGGAGCCGCAAGTGCTGTCGGTGCTTACGCTATTCAACTTGCCAAGCGTGCTGGAATCGGACCAATCATCGGTGTTGCTGGCAAAGGTATTCCATTTGTCGAAAGCCTCCTTGACAAGTCTGCTGGTGACGCTGTGGTCGACTATCGTAATGGTGACGACAAGCTTGTTGAAGACATCAAGAAGGCACTGAATGGAAAGAAACTCAAGCACGCATACGACGCTGTTAGTGAGAAGGGCAGTTATCAGAACATAGCCAAGGTCCTCGATACTACCGGACAGGGTGAGGAAGCTTCTAGACTTACGCATGTTCTACCGAAACCGAAGGACTTTGATCCTCCTCAAGGCATAGAATTGGGATGGACTATGGTGGGATGCGTTCATGGTACACCTGTTATGCAAAGCGATTTCGGACAAGCATGGTTCAAGTTATTCAGTAAGGGTTTGAAGGAGGGCTGGCTAAAGGCTCATCCTCAAGAAGTTGTACCCGGTGGGCTGAATGGTGTTGAGACTGGCCTAAAGAACTTGAAGGAGGGGAAGGCGTCTGCTGTCAAGTATGTCTTCAGAATTGCAGATACAAAGTGAGGAAGGTAGTGCGAACTAGAATACAACTGTCAATGCCGACTGTTCGGTATGACTGTTTAATAATATCCTTCAGTCTATACTGCAGCGTACAGTATATACAGGCTCACCTTTGTGCTTCTTCCTTGCAATCAACCTATCGTGTTTCAAAACTGAGTATCTATCCAGTCATCTTCACAACCTAGGATATAGCTGAGTTTGTACTTTAATAAGCACTCAGCCTAGGCCTACCTTGTTAAGAGTATAACAGGGTCAAGGGGTCTAGCTACTATAAATGTACTCCAGCACTCCTCACACTCTTCTAGAGAATAGTATCGAAATCGGATATCGACATCTGAAGTGGGATTGGAAATTCATCGTGAACGGACGGAGCGAGCTCCTCACCCCAATATGATGCGCATTGGAGTCGATGACAAGCACAATTGATCGACGACGACATAATAAAACACCTCACCTCCATCCCATCCCAGTTCTTCCATCTGCATATCCGATTCATCCGCAGTCTTCTTTCATATTATGTCAAGCCTCCTCCTCCGACCTCTCTCGCGCCGTGCTACTCAATTCTCCAAGAACATCACTACCATCACCAGTGTCCGTGCATCAAAAGTTCAATCTCTAAACACCTCTCTCCAACCACAAAAAAGACACCTCCAATCTTCATCCAAGATGGCCGGCATCGTAGAGTCCATCCGCAACACTATTGGCGAGAACCTAGGTGGTCCCGCTCAAGCTCTCTCAACTCACCAGTTCACGCTGGACGAAGTGCCTGATTTGGACGGCAAGGTCGCCGTAGTGACAGGAGGATCAGAAGGCATCGGGTTCGGGTGCACTTATACACTTTTGAAACACAATGTGGCTAAGGTCTTCGTCCTCGCGCCCCGTAAAGAAGTCATGGATGGTGCCATTGACGTCTTCGCTAAGGAGCTTGGACAGGATAAGGCTGATAGAGTCGAGTTCATTCAGACGGATTTGATGGATTGGCCGCAGGTTGCGCAGGTTGCGGAACAGATTAAGAAGAAGACCGATAGATTGGATATCTTGATCAATAAGTGAGTTGTGTGAATGATGTGGGAAGGTGGATGTTGTACTCGATGCTGATTTTAGAACAGTGCTGGTAAGGGTATCATGTCATATGCCCTGTCTGATTTTGGAGTCGATTCGCACATGGCCTTGAATGTCTGTGGTATGTTGTGCTCCACATCCTCCTTCCCTCTATACAAGCCTCTCTAACACGTCCAACAGGCCACATGACCCTAACGTAAGCTCCACCTCACACTCACCTCCCACCCACTAACACGGCCCCCTCTAGCTCCCACCTCCTCCCCCTCCTCTCCCACACCTCCTCCGCTCAAAACCCAGTCCGCATCGTCCTCCTCTCCAGCAACGCCCACCAATCCGCACCCAAAGACACCAAATTCGCCTCCCTGGACGAACTAAACCAAGATCTCGGCGCAAACGCCCAATACGGGCGTTCCAAGCTCGGCGACCTGCTCTACGCCCGCTGGATGGCGCGCAACGTAACGAGCAAGAACCCCAACATCATCGTCAACGCGAGCCATCCTGGTGTCGTGAGCACGAAGCAGAGTACGCAGGATATTCATGAGCCGTTTCCGATTATGGGATATGGTGTTAGTACGCTGCTGGAGCCGTTTAAGAAGGATCAGTTTGAGGGGTGTGTGAGTACGATGTTTGCGGCGACTGTGACGATGAAGAGTGGTGAGGTATGTTAGCGGAAATGATGCTAGGAGAGTGTGTATGTGAGACGCGAGGCTAACGTTGTTGAATTTAGTATATTTGTCCGCCTGCTGTGCCGGAGCAGGGAAGCGAGTTGAGCAATAGTGTCGAGTTGCAGGATCAAATGGTCAAGTTTGTGACGGAGCTTGTGGCGGAGAAGACGAGGACACAGTCGAGTGCCAAGGGTTGTCCCTTTGATCTCACAAAGCTGAAGTAGACGAACCGAACGGTGCGTGAAGATGCTTAGTGGCGAGAAAAGGTAAAAGTGAGACCAAATAACCGGGAAAAGCATACTGGATGCACAGTATAACATATAATACTTCACAGCTCTTCCCCCGTAACTCCGTGTAACAAAACTCAAATCAAACTCTATGACATTAATGCAAAAGTAGTAAAAAAGAAAGAAAATTGTGTCGTCATAAAGCATCAGTCCACCCGACACTGGCACCACTCTCCGACCCCCTTGATCACCTACACCAACACTAGCTAGCTCCCTTCACGCAAGCGTAACCTATCCTAAACTCTCCCTCCTGCCTACCGGACTCCGCAACCTCGTCTTAAAAGCCGGGGCAGCTAATGTTGTACTCCCACTCGCCATCGCCTCCTTCTCACCTCCTCTATCTCTCTTCTCTTCTTTACTTTTCTCGCCTCTACTCCTCTGCTCCGTGCTCTTCGGCTCGACAACACCGGCGTTGATCCGCTCGCTAATGCCAACGGTGATTTGTTGGTGTTGTTGACTCAGATCCTGCATTTCTAGCGCTAGTTCTGGGTCTTCGCCGTGCTCGGCTACGGTTACGCTGCTTTGGTTGCGCTTGTGCCCGCGTTTGAGGGATGAGATGGGTGATTTGTGTTGTTGTTGTTGGGTTAGGTTGTGAGTTACAGGGTCGACATCGGAATCAGATAGCAGGTTCTCGTTCTCGGCATGTTTGCCCTCCAGCACGCCATCATCCCCATCATCACCAACAACCAACGGCGTACTCGGCTCCGAATCTTCATCTTCCTCACTCTTAATCCCCTCGCCCTCCACCAACCACCACGTACTCACATGATTCGCCACCCCACTCGTCGCCAAAAACCACCACGGCAAGATTCCCCACCCGCTCTCAACCCCAAACGAAAACGCCATCCCGCCAACCCAAGGCCCCAACGCTCTTCCCACTGCACTAATACTAACCGCGACACCATTCAGCGTATTCAGCACCGGTATACTACTCGCCGAATTCGTCATCAGGATCGTGTTACACGGGTACGCAAACACGCCCGCAAAGCCTTTGATGCTCATAACCAGAAACGCGGCGATTTGGCGCGTTAGTGTCGTTGGTAACAAGACAGTGAAGGGCATGAGCGTGTAGGAGATGGGAAAGGCGAAGGTGCAGACGCGAAGGCAGGTTAGAACGCCGTAGCGTCGGGCCAAAGGGGGGAAGATGAAGAATTGAACGAGCATGGTGGTGATGCCGTAGATTGTGAAGATTTTGCCGATGCGGCCGCTGTCTAGACCGAAGCCGTTGGCGAACTTGATGGGGAGGCCTTCGGTGTAGAGGGAGGCGTCGGTGGGAGAGTGCGGGAGGTGGAGAAAGACGGGGATGAGCTGGTGGATGAAGTGTTAGAAGAAGATATTTTTGTGGAAGAGATGGCAGATTTTTCGGGCTGGCGTCAAACATACTTGATCAAAAGCGACTGCGTGGACTGATAGCAAGAAGTAGACGAGTAGATTGATGCTCGATTGATACGAAAAAACCTGTCTGTACGAAGCTCTTGGTGGTGGAGCGAGAGATTTTACCGCGCTAGCCTTCAGTAAGGGTGAGGCCTGATCGATATCTTTTGTCCAAGAAGTCTTGCGATCTTTTTGGCGGCGGAAAAGTCCTAGTAGGAATTTACCAGCTAGTAGACCGTTATCTCTGTCGTTCTTCTTGGTTGCCATTGTTTCCTATATAGAGTACTTAGCACGTTATTCTGCAATATTATGGTGATGTTGTTGGAAAAGGGCCAATTATTAACCTTCAAGAAGAGAATGCCCGTGATGATGCCAGTGATGAATAGAGTCGACGCAACTATATTGGGCAGGGCGAAAGGATATCTCTTGAAGAACTCGCTGTCTCCGAAGATATCTGGGAACTTTTTGGCTGGTGAAGCTAGAGCTCCTCCCAGTATTGGACCAAACACACTGCCAATTGACCAGACCTGTATATAATCAGCAAACAATCGCATACAACGCAGGGTAGCCACATACAAGTGGCATAACACTGAAAGCTCTCGGCTGCATCGACTTTTGTGGTACCAGTTCGGCCACTTTGTGTATGGTTGTCAGCTGAATTCCTTCTCGCATATGAACAAGTTACCTACCAGTCGTACGTATAATACCAACATTACCATTCGCCGCACCTCCCAGCGCTCTTGCAACAATAGCCCAAGCCAGACTCTGAGAGAACCCCAGAAGTAATACAGTACCCATTGTACATGCTAAGCTCGCCATAATCACAGCTTTTCGTCCGAATCTATCTGATGCTCGTACCCAAAACATTGCTGTCAGACATTGTGAGACTGAGAACGCTGCTGATGTTAAGCCGGCCTATATAGACAATCAGTAAAACATGATGTATTATGGTAAAGGAGGAGAGAGGAACCCATTTCGCTACTTCGTCTGGTGGTACGTCGAAACTCTCGATCATCTCAGGCAGGTATGGAAACACGCTCGTGAGCGCGACTGCGTTGTTGGTAAGCCTGAGATTCAATTCAGTCAACGCGATGATCAATCTTTCTTACCTGGCTCTGCAAAGCGCGCAATCGCTTGATATTGGAATCAGCATTTGATGTGTGATAGTTCAAAATAGTCAACTAGCGTACAAAGTATAGCTAGCTGTTGCACAGGCAGCCTCTCCTCCTTCAAAGCTTTCGACATGACTGCAAAGATTTTGTTTCTTGTAGAGATATTGGTAGATGGGGCTCGGAATGTTCACGTCTGTACATTTCACATATAGGTTTCTTTCTACTATTCAAGAAGCACTTGAAGATGAAGGAAGCAACGAGGCTTCAATTGAAAGGATTTGTAAAGCCAGCACAGCAGTGGAGCACACGACACAGAAGCAGGAGCAGAAAACAAAAGGGAGGAGTCATTCTGAATGAACTCGCTGCTATGAACGCCGAGAGCCGGAGGAGCATCATCGTGCATAGGAATTTAAAGTTTGGCATCACCAATGAGGAAGGTCGCCGCGGGCATGATTTGATCTCCTTTACGGGGTCATTTCTGATGTGTGCCTCGGACCACCATGCTATGCATTCAAGCTATCTGCTTATCAATACACATTGGCTATCAGCGCCTGGCCCCTCGCCCAGCAGGGCTACCTTGCCTTCCTGGAGCACCACCAGCTCCACCTCCACCACCAAACATCGACATTAACGAACTCATGTCTGGCATTCCACCACCACCTGCTCCACCAGCACCACCTCCGCCAAACATGCTCATCAACGACGACATATCAGGCATAACTCCTGCTCCCGGACCTCCCGCGCCTCTACCCATCGAAGCCATTCTTTGCTGCATTGCCGCCATCTGCTGTTGCTTGTTGCCTCCTCCCATCATACCCTTGGCCTTTGCCATGTTATCCTTTGCACCTTTGACTTTCTTCGCCATTCCAGCCATAGTCTTATGTTGTGTCAACAAATCCTCGACTTCTCTTACACTAGTCCCACTACCTCTAGCTATACGTGTTATTCGTGTCGGCTGATCAATGAAGCATTTTCCATCACTATCAAGCTCTTTTTGCGTCATGCTGTCACAAATATAAATCATGCGTTTTAGCTTCTGTGCCCCTTCCTCGTCATTCATTTCACCTGATCCCATCATGTTAGATAAACCAGGAATCATGCCGGCCATCTTCGACAAAGGGCCGAGTTTCATTATGTTGGCAAGTTGGTCTCGAAGATCTCGGACGGTAAAGACACCTTCGGCAATGTGCTTCATCGTGTCCTTGTTTTGATCCAGCTTGAGATTTTGAACGTGCTCCACTAGTCCTTGCATATCACCCATACCGAGTAGCTTGCTGATAAAATTTGTTGGCGCGAATCGTTCCAGGTCGAGCATGTGTTCTCCTGTACCGATGAAGACAATGGGTGTGTTTGTTATTGCGACAGCAGATATGGCACCACCTCCCTTTGCCGCTCCGTCCATCTTCGTGATTACAATACCACCAAAGTCTGCTGCATCCTTGAACGCTCGTGCTTGTGACTCGGCAGCTTGTCCAATGGTGGCATCCAGAACCATTATAGTTTGATCAGGCTTGACAGCTTGTTGTATCTGTACCATCTCATCAAACAGATCCGCTTCCTGCCTATGTCGTCCAGATGTATCGACAATGATAACCTCGAATCGCTCTTTCCTGAATTTCTCTACACCTTCCCGTGCTACGACCACAGGATCCGTCTGCGTGAGAGAACCATAATAAGGAATCTTTGCTTTCGTCGCATTCTGCTTCAGCTGATCAAAAGCTCCAGCTCTGAAAGTATCCGCACACACCAAGCACGCCTTAAACCCTCTCGCCTGATACCATCTCGCCAACTTCGTACACGTGGTTGTTTTACCAGAACCCTGCAAACCAACAAACATGATTATATTGCTTTTTCCCTTCTTCGGCTTAAAAGGCTCTGCATGCGGATCTACCAACGCGACAAGCTCATCGAACACAGCTTTTTGGATAATGCGTTTCTTGTTTGAGGAAGCGGGTAGTTCCTTGAAATTGACTGATTTGCGAATGGACTTTTGTAGTTGAGCTACGAGGCGGAAGTTTACGTCGGTAGAAATTAGAGCATTGCCAATTTCTTTGACCATTTCATCAAAGGCTTTCTCATCAAGAGTGCTGGAGCGCGTGAGGTCGGACAAGGCGCCACCGATGCGGCGACCTACATCGGAGAGCATGGTGGGTGTTGGTTAGGGAGGGAGTAGTTGTGCCGACTAGACGTGATACTGGATTGTGGTTTGGACTGAAATCGTCGCTAATGTGGTGGTAGCTAGGCCGGTGAGAGGCGCCTCGAGAAGAAGACTGGCGGAGATGTGTGTTATCAAAGAAGTGTATTAGTGGTGATTCGAACAGAAGCAACAAAGACATCTCGTGGCCGGAGTATAATGGGGCTAGCCCTATCTTGAAGCTCGTGCGGGGAAGTCTAGAAATTATTTACAACTTTCAAATCATCAGAAAGGTACTCATTTCTTTGTCTGAACCCATTAATCCTGAATCAACTTGCGAGGTTACTTGAATATGGCACGAAGCAGCAACGTCCGCGACTTCAATCAAAAGCGCAAACGAGAACGTGAAGAAGCAGGCGGGAAGAGGAAAAGACCAAAGAAATTCGTTAGACAAGGATCCTACCACAGTGGCTCCGAAGATGAAGATGATGTGCAAATAAATCTGGACACAAGCGCGACGAAAGCATTGCAACAACCAGAGCTGTCTGGTGGAAATGCTGGACCACTCAATGCACGACCAATCAAAGAACATAAGCCTGCTATCGTACCAGATGCGCCTGTATTAAACGACGGGGAAGAGAAAGAGGAAGATAGCGAAGATGATAACAATGACGAAGGTGACATAGAAAACGAAGGGCTCGAACTCGAAGACGAGGACGACATCGACCTCGAAAACGATGAACCAAATCTCGATGAAGCATCCTCCAACGACGAAGCCTCCTCAGAAGCAGAAGAAGATTCCGATCCTGGCGACTCCCTCTCCGACACCACTTCCACAGCTTCAAATCAACGCCGCAAACGCAACGACCCCGCACGCTTCGCAACATCAATAACCAAGATCCTTGACTCCAAACTCACCACCACCAAACGCGCCGACCCCGTCCTCTCTCGCAGCAAAGCAGCCACAGATGCCTCTGCCGACCTAGCAGAATCAAAACTCGAAGCCAAAGCGCGGCGGAAGCTACGCACTGACAAGCAGAATGCGATGGAGAAGGGTCGGGTGAGAGATGTGCTTGGGCTGGAGAGTACGGTTGTGAGTACGGGTGAGATTGCGGAGCAGGAGAGGAGACTGAGGAAGATGGCGCAGAGAGGTGTGGTGAAGCTGTTTAATGCGGTTAGAGCTGCGCAGGTGAAAGGAGAGGAGGCAAAGAGAGGTGTGGAACGGGTCGATGGGGAGACGCATATTGTGGGTGCGGATGGGAGGACGGAGAGGGTGAATGAGATGAGTAAGAAAGGGTTTTTGGACATGTTGGTGGGTTAAGCATTGGGAAAGGCAAAGAGATACTTCGTTCCGGATATTGCTCGACGCAGCTCGCAACTTGAACGACTACTTGAACCCCAACAGCCTGCTACTCGTGGTTTTTGACTATTCAGACGTTCATGCACCGCTTCTGACTTCGCCCAAGGTCACCGAACTACTATCGCCTAATGGTTTCCCATACTCTTGCTGCGGCTAAGGCTAATTAATACGAGAGGAACCGGATTGATACTCAGACCTGGACGAGACTTAGGAGATCTGATTTTCAATGTCATCAGCAGACCTCAGGCTACTAGGAGTACGAAAGAAACCTGTAATACAAAAGGATATCAGAATGGACCTCGAATTAGTCGAGAAATGCCAAGACAGCGGAGGCTCCTTCTGTTGGGGACACTTCCCTTCGTTTCCTTTGCTCTTTCCTTTGCCTTCGCATCACACTCTGTTGTATTCTGCAGTCTCTGCCTAAAAGCACTGCGCTCAGTTACGGCTTTCTCACTCACTCATTCACGAGGACGCTTTGCTGTCATCCCCACACAACCCACTCAAGAGCCATCGCATCCTACACCGACAGACAGACCAAGGGCGTCTTCCATTTCATTCACTCATACTCATACAATCGCTACTATGTTGTGCCTTACCCTCGCTACCGCACTACTCGCCCAACTCACTGAGGCTGCTCCTTCATGGGGACCTGGACAAGCAAAGGTTGAGGACCTCCAAGCCACAGCGGCGGCGGATGGGGTCCTGGTGGAAATGGTCCTTGGGGATGGGGTCGTCCCTCTCCTGCACCCCGAGTAGCACCTGGATGGGTTGCACCAGACAGCGGTTTCTTCGCCAAGAGGACCATCCTCAATACCACTGGCAGCGTCTCTAGCACTTATCCCCGTGGTACTCAATACGCTGATGGCACACTCATTGCCATGTCTGCAGTCTCTGGACACAATCCTGGATACTTCCTCGTCTTCGAGAGCAGAGACAGTGGTGCTAGCTGGGAGTACATTTCCAACTTCACTGATCAAGTCAATGGATGAGGTATGGCTGCTGAGCCTGCTCTTGAGGTCTTGTCAACTCCTATGGGTGGATTCCCAGCAGGTATTGTTCTCGGTACTGGTAACTCTTGTGTGCCAATGGCACCAGAATCGACATCTACGTATGTTCTGTTTAACGATGATTAAACGAAGTTCAATGGCCATACTAACGCCTTTGACAGGCCTCCACTGACCGTGGAAGGAACTGGGAGTTCGTCTCTCACATCGCCATGGGCACTGCACCCAACACTACAAATGGAGCACACCCAATCTGGGAGCCCGGACTCTTGCAGTAAAAGGGTGTTCTTGCCGCCTACTACTCCGACCAACGTGATCCTCTACACCGACAAAAGCTTTCGCACCAAGAATCAACAGACCTTCGCAACTGGGGACCTGTCATCAACGACGTCGCTCTCGAGCCATACGAGGCTCGCCCCGATATGACCAACATCGCCTACATTGAGCCAATTGACAAGTAGATCCTCGTCCACGAGGTCAATCTCTCCGCCACGAATGAATCTATGTTAGTATCAAACTAATCGTATTATAGACTCCTAAAGGAATGCTTGGCATGGAGAGGGGGAGGACCTCAATTGAAGACATGATGAAACTCTGACGATGTTGAATGTATATAAAAAGAGATAATGCAAATGCCATTCGTTACATGATAATGTGAAACTGATTGTTTGAAGAGTACTGTTCGAACCGTTCGAATGACATACTAGAAAGTAATCGAAAATAAGTACCTGCTACGCTTATGCTTAAAAATAGCAAACTTGGCTTGCTTGATATCCCCTTTTTATTGGCATGTCTGTTTTGGTGCCAGGACAAGCTTTAAAGATATACATAATAATGCGAGATACGATGTAACAGAATAAAGAGAGCAAAGTAGGGTTACAGCTGAGTGAAGATGCACAGATAAGAGTAGAAGCTTAAAGGATCGAAGCAACTTATATACGACCTCTTTGATTCGTCAACTCGAGGTACTTGTACGTTTTAAAAGCTGCGTCTAGACGGCATAGACCAGTGGCATACTACTCGTGCTTTTGGAGTTTAAGCAATCACATCATGCAAAATAGAGCACATGCTATAGGCTTGCCTTGGATCGATTCGAATGCACGATGCGGGATGTTATCCAAGCTAGCCGCGTTTGTATTCAAGTTGTGGAAGCAAACTCCAAGGATGTGAGAGCGAGGATGAGATCAGGCGGGAATCTCTCTAGGTCTTCTTCAGTATATAGTTGTTGTGGCTCTGTCGTTTTCCTCTTCAGCTCCGCTTGGAATGCATAGATTATCCAGAGAAAGGTATCAAAAAGGCAGATGTATATTTCATAGTTGGAAAGTAGTAGACGGAAAGGCATCCGGTGAGCAGGAAATAAGCTCTTTTCAATCCATTGGCCAAACAAGGAAAATGGCAAGGTTTAAACGGGCGCTAGTGTTTGAGATTGTGAGCGAGGTGGCTTGGGCTTTTGGTTGGAATTGATCCTTGCGTTGAAGGATATCAATGGCCAAGAGGTATACAATAATTGGAAGCCATTCCCTCACTTGTACATTCTTCGACATACGCTTTTAACCTCTTAGCACTCATTTGCTTCTCGTTCTTCTGTTTCTGTATAAAGAGAGGCTTTACTTGCTCGCGCTATCATCCCTTATCGCTCATCCACGTACGTGCTATCGTCGTTTGCGATCTCGATCTAACAATCCGATCCCGTCACTTCCGTTTACTATAACAAAAGGGAAAAAAGACAACACAGCAAGGTTCAACGAAGCTTCATCCAATTGCCAACAGCAGCATTCTGTGTAACCTTCAATAACAAACCACATTACGCGGTGATCTGCATACCGACGAGTCTAAGACTGAAAACGACCTCTGCCAAGCCTCTTGTCACGCAGAAAGCTATTCAACAAGAAGAAGCTGCACTCATCACCAGCGCTCTCTCTTCCCTGTCCTCCACACAATACATTCTCTCCAAAATGTCAATGGTCGACAGCTATCAACAAGCAGGAGGTGCATACCATCCCCATCGAAAAGCCCTTCCATCAGGAGCAGCAGTCCACCTCCCACCACGCTCACAATCTCCTCTCGTTTCCATTGATCCGAATCCTCAGCACGCTGGACGTACTGCCACAATCATGTCCCAACAGCCATACTCTCGACCAACGAATACCAATCCCATCTCCCACCAAGCATACATGAACCAATATAACCCTACAGCAAGACGAACACTAAGCAATGCTACTACATCTACATCATCTACTGGTAATGGCCCAGCAAGAGCGAATTCCACATCTTCCAGTCAGCTGCAGAGATCGACGTCCAGTCGGTCGGGTAGTAGTCCGAACTCGTACGTTGCATTGATGAGAAAGCAGAAAGCCACTGTCTGGTGTGATCGTGCTCAGGTATGTCAAGGTTCCAAACTCGCTCGTTAAGCACACATGACTAATCTCTCTCTCTCTCTGTAGCAAGAAGACCCCCGCCTACTAGCCGCCCAGCGAGCAGCAAAGCAACGCGCAGCAATGGAAGTTTCTTCCTCTTCCTCTTCCCACCATCATTCCTCCGCTTCCAACCGCACCGGCACACTCGGTGGTGTCCGCTCCAAGATGCGAGGTCATCACGGTGGCATGAAACCATCGCAATACGCACCTGGATTGCATCCGGCCAGTGGTGTGCCAATGCGGTTGAGTGCGAATGAAGTCGACGATGACGAGGAGGAAAGGGGTAGCGATGAGGAAAGACGATTAGGGACGATGAGCGGGCAAGGAAGGTGGCATAGGAGGGCGGAAAGTGCAAGAAGTAGTTTGGGAAGTGGAAGTCGAATGAGCACGTATGGTGATCGGACGCCGCCTGCACAACAACAACCACAACAACAATACTCAGCACCAGCACCAGCACCAGCACCAGCACCACCAGCAACCTTCCACCGCTCTTCAACGGATGACACACACTCAGCACAATCACCCTCGTCTAGTTTCTACAGCACACCGACACGTCCGGCACCACCACCAGAACGAGATAGCGACGACACGGATCGAGAAAACAGCTTCGGCGGTGCTGCAGACCTGCCGCAACGGTTTGGAAAGGGACAGACTTTGGGTGATGATTTGGGCAAGTCGAACTCGGATGATTTGAAGAGGAGGGGAAGTGTGGATGAGAGGACTATGACGATGAGTGGATATGGGAGATTGTTTGTTGCGAATCCTGATTTGGATTGAGGGAACGCAATGCCCTGTATTGTGTACGAAGGTGGGAAGTGAGAAGAAGATGCAAGGCTTGATTGTCTTGCATCTTGAATACTGAAGTGTTGTGATGATATGATACTGAAAGGCAGATTGGTTGAAGCCATGAATAAGCGTGATCAGTGGTAGTACTACTTATTTTGAATAGTCAAAGTCACCCATTCTGTAATACTAATCTATGTCCAAGTATGTAAGATTGGGCTTGTTATTGTTTCGGAGTGTGATACACCTTCCATCGATTCTGAGGAAAATACTATTTGTCTCTTTGCTAGTGAGAATGCCATTCCCTATAGAACTTGGCAGAGCAGGATATGTTCGTAGAGCTAAGATCAGAGTCTCTATCAGTGCTGACGATGGAGGTACTTTGATCGTAACCACTACGCCTTTTGCCACGACTGTAGTAAGGTACTTATTCAATAATTGGTACTTAGTTCAGGCCAGAAGCTCCGTACCTCCTTCTTAGTTTTCGGATAGGATAAATGTTGAAGCGAGCAATTGACGAATCGGAGAGCAACATCAGCAAGCAGGCAACATAACAGCCATCGTGACCAAGCTGAAACAAGCAGTTATAAGACGAACCAGCGTCGTTTTCTTGGCTGTATAGTTTGTAGGACCAATCCTATCGCCTTTCCATGTCTTGGAGACCAGCATGCTTTTTATTACCCCTCTTTCTTCTCCCGCTTTCATGCAGGTGGTCTTCTGACCCGAACTCCACCTCGCTTGCTCTGTTGTTCCTGTACCGTGAACTATAACATCGTGACCTTTGCGCTGTTGCTGTCATGACTTCTTTGCCACTGTCTTCACGCTGTTATACCATACTCGTTCAATCAACGCTTCGTGTCATCGACCTTACGTAAAGGCGTATAGTTCCTGCTACTCGTAGCTCGTCGTCGTTGTCGTCGCCGTAGCCAACAACTTCCACCACTTGTATTGTACAGACCATACGAACCAACATCCATACCTGGTTGCGCCTACGCATACTGTCCCTTCTCTCTCCTTTCCATCTCCGTAATGGCCTCCATATCCTCTAAAACCGCCAACAACACCACCGCACCCCTGCACTTCCCTGCCTCCGACCACCTCGAAGAAACCACCTCCAACCGCAACCTCACCCACAATGCGCGCCTCGCCACCGAAAAAGAACGCAACATGTCGCTCTGGCAAGGCATCAAGCTCTACCCAAAAGCAGTCGGCTGGTCCGTCCTCATCTCCACTCTAATCGTCATGGAAGGCTACGACGTCTGTCTACTCTCCAACTTCTACGGCTTCCCACAATTCAACGAAAAGTACGGCACGCGGCAGCCCGACGGCAGCTATCAGATTAGCGCGGCGTGGCAGGCTGGCTTGAGCAATGGCGCGAATGTGGGCGAGATTCTGGGATTGTTTTTGAATGGATATGTGAGCGAGAGGTTTGGGTATAGGTATACGTGTATGGCGTGCTTGACGTGTATTATTGGGTTTACGGCGATTTTCTTTACGGCGCAGAGTGTGGTGGATTTGCAGGTTGCGGAAGTGTTGTGTGGGATACCTTGGGTTTGTCTAAATGGTTTACATGGTTGTGAGTGAGCTAACGTGATGTAGGGCGTTTTTCAGACACTGACGATTTCTTATGCGGCTGTTGGTTATATGAATGGACAACCGAATTAGATCGAAATGCTGACATTGATCTAGGAGGTCTGTCCTGTTGCACTCCGTGGATATCTAACTACATATGTAAACTTCTGCTGGGGTCTTGGTCAAACCATTGGTATTGGGGTCATCAAATCTATGCTTAACCGCCACGATGAATGGGCCTACCGCATCCCGTATGCATTGCAATGGGTGTGGCCCGTTCCGCTTCTCCTCGGACTCGCGTGTGCTCCAGAATGTAAGCATCCAACATCAAGATCAAGATTCCAAAACACAACAATCCCATCTCCCACCGTATCATACTAACATTCCATCCAGCACCATGGTGGCTCGTCCGCAAAGGCCGCATCAACGCCGCCAAACGCAGCATGCTCCGACTCACCTCCCTAAACCGCGAAACCTCCTTCAACGTCGACGAAACCGTCGCCATGATGCAACACACGACGATGCTCGAAGAAAAAATCACAAAAGGCTCCAGCTACCTCGACTGTTTCCGCGGCTCCGACCTGCGCCGCACCGAAATCGTCTGCATGGTCTGGGCGATTCAAAACCTGGCTGGAAACTCGTTTAGTGGGTATTCGACGTATTTTTTGCAGCAGGCGGGCGTACCCACGAGCAAGAGTTATGATTTCGCCCTGGGACAGTATGGGATTAATATGGCGGGCGTGTTTGGCGCGTGGTTTTTGATGAGTTGGGGGGTGGGCAGGCGGACGCTGTATTTGTATGGGCTTTGTGGGTTGTGTTCGATGCTTTTTGTTATGGGTGAGTCAGGCAGTTGGTTCTCGGTTACGACGTCCATGCTAAACATATGATTTTTTTTAGGATTCCTAGGTCTAGTGCCAAAAGCACATAGAGAAACCGGCGCGTTGGCAACTGGAGCGATTATGATCTGTTGGGCTATGATTGTGCGTATATCAAAAAATCCTTTTATTTGTCTTCCTATCATTCAAACGGTCATTGCTAATCTTGTGATCTGTTTAGTACCAACTCACAGTAGGCACAGTCTGCTACTCGCTCGTCGCCGAAATGTCCACCCGTCGTCTCCAAATCAAAACAGTCGTGCTCGGGCGCAATCTCTACAATATCGTAGGCATCGTCTGTAGCGTCTTGACGCCGTATATGCTTAATCCTACGGCGTGGAATTGGGGGAATTATGCTGTATGTTCCATCTTCCTGTTGCACCCTCCTACCCACCACTTCCTTCCACCTTCCGCACTGGCGGGCGGACTGGCGGGCTGTGTCTTTACTTCGCGGGCACACCACTTCCTTCCACCTCCTTAGGCGTTGTTCTACCACGCAGTCTCACCACTTCCCCCCTCCCACCCCTTACCATCCCCCGTCTCATCTACACACCCAACTCCCGTCCCCACCACGATAAAAACCACACATCCCTCCCTCCCAACATCACTCACGCACTAACTAATAAAATCTTACTAACATCATTCACAGGGTTTCTTCTGGGCAGCCATCTGCTTCCTCTGCATAATCTACACCTACTTCCGCGTCCCCGAACCCCGTGGTCGCTCCTTCGCTGAACTGGATCTGTTGTTTGAACGCGGCGTTAGTGCGAGGAAGTTTCAGAGTACAAAGGTCGATGTCTTTGAAGATGATGTTAGTGAGTATTCCACTTTCGAAGCTCCTACTGGAAGTGGGAAGGAGGTGAATGTTGGGGAGAAGTATTTGTGATGGTTTTTTCTGGCTGTTTTGAAGAGGCCTTGGACGGGGCTTCGGGGAGGAGAACTGTATGTTGACAGATGTTTGGGGGTGGATAGCCTACGGGAAGGAATGAGATGTGCGTTGGGTGTAGTATAGCATAGTATAGTATAGTCCCTCTCTCTCTTTCTTTCTCCCTTAAGCCCCTCCACTCCTTCCACGCCCCCCCAACTCCATACTACAGCCCCAACACAAACCTCAAGCTCGAAACACAAGAACAGTGTTGAATCAATCTATCGCTCTGAATACGAGAGTACACGAACGTGACAGCCTTTATGGGTTAGACTCCCTGTTCTTCCGTATCCTCTCTCTCTCTCCCTCGTCCATTCTCAAAGCACTTACGTTCACGTCGTTATTGCCTTTTGTGAGTTGTGTTTTAGTTTCAAGGGCTTGATCCTCTAATCTCGCCCTTTAGATCTTGATGGGGGTTTTCTCTTTCATGTCTTTTGCTCAACCTGTCTTTTGCTCTGTGTTTTTGTCTGTCTCCCTTTCTTCCTCTGACTCTCTCTCTCTCTCTCTGACTCTCTTCCGCCAAAATGCCACAGCCACACGCCACAGCCACGGCCACAGCCATAAAACCTCAAGATCACGCCACAGCCTCATAGAAAAAGGAATCAGGTACTGCAGGTAAAGAACTAGGACATACCAGTCATCATATGTAGAGTTCCTGCAGTCTGGAGATAAAAGTCGTACATATCCGAAGTAGCGTGAGCGCCTAGCGTCCTGAATGTTTTGGAGCATGTGAACGGCCGCGTGCTGGGTGAGTGAGTGAGTCCGAAACATATGGCACGGTTTGAGGTTGCTGCTGTTTATTGTCGGAAGCTGTCTGTTTGTGTGCTGCGAGTTCAAGGCAGGGCAGGGAGACAGGGAATTGAAAACGGATTTGTGAAGCATAGCATAGCATAGCATGGCATGGCATAATGCTTACAGTACCTTCATCTTTTTGGATAGAAGAAGGGGGAAAAAAAAGAATTACAAAGGACCTATCATGAAGCAGTAGAAGAAGGTGCTGTGTTTTATTCGTCCACGGCTATTATACCCGTCCATAAGAGTTTGGGGGATTGCATATTTGCTTTTGCCTTGTCAGCTCATTCGTACACTATATCATGCAAAGACATATCAAAGAATGAGGAAAAGTGCTACCTTTTCATTCTTTCTTTCGCCACCTTGGTTGTTTCTCCTTTGATAATTAGGGTGGAGTGGAGGATTTGCTATCATATTTGCCCACTTTTTGCGACTTACTCATACAATACACCATGCAAATACATATTGAAGAATGTATGTATCTTGCTCTTCTCATCACAAGCGAGCAGCATACAGTACCGTAATGTTTTCACGTTCATGTCTCGGCCGTTGAGTTGCTTGTCGTGACCCCATCATGCATGTACTCCGTGAAGCTGAACATCTTCGTTGCCATTTCCTATCATGCCTTGTTTCCTCTCTTCTTCCTGCTGCTCTTCATCCTGCTCTTACTCTTGCATTGGCCAACCGAGTCGCTCATCCATCATTAATCAAACTCAAATCCCTAAAATTCACCACCCTTACCATCCCTCGTATTCATCGCTGCAGCACCCCAAACCCCAATAAGCCCCCACATACCCACCCTCCAACCCCTCCACAACCCAGCAACACCCTGCCCCTTCCTACCTGCTGCAGGCTTTTTATGCGCAAACGTCCCCAGCTTGGCAGCAGTATCTTCCAACCCCTCACTTTCTGTACGCACAATACCCCAAAGCGTGCTGATCACACCAGTGTAAGGACCAATATCCACAACCGTAGCCAGTGCAGGACTCGTAGATGCATATTCGACACTGCTTTGTCTCCGATGCGCGCGACTTCGTGGTGGAGAAGATGCTGACGACGACGACGCAGATGCAGTAGCAGCTACTTGAATCTGGCCTCTTCGTAGGATAGTTTCGAAGGGCAAGGTGACGAAGAGGTCGAGGACGGAGGAGAAAAAAGTGCTGATTGAGTAGGCTGTTGGTGTGAGGACGGGGTCAATGTGGAAATTTGAGCGCAGGAAGAGAGGCGTCGAAGAAGATATTAGTGT
>Ga0181471_100003_pt1 | contig 51335 bp, 41 predicted proteins | sample InSIn5gowninarea_FD_119083 | JGI IMG/M metagenome (GOLD analysis project Ga0181471, IMG submission 119083) | Clean room microbial communities from NASA Spacecraft Assembly Facility at Jet Propulsion Laboratory, Pasadena, California, USA -... ...
CACACTCTACGAAAAACACCAAGGAGCCCCCGGAGGGACTTCAGTGTGGCCTTTCGAAATAGTGCGTCGATTGATAATGCCGTTCACTTCGTCTTGCACTAAATCAATGCATTCATTCTATCCTGTTGCCGTCCTCGTGCAGTGCACATATTCTGGTCCACTTCGAATTTCGCTTCTTGCCCACTTTTACGTTTCTCGAATGCTTCCGTCCTCCCATGCAACACTTGTGTCTATCTAACTCGAGCAGCAGAAATCATGGTTGTGTGCGGTCGGAGCAGCACAACCGCATGCGGTGCGATGTCCCACGATATCCACGATGTGCACGTCCAGAACAAAGAAACCTTGTTACCTGGCAGACACAATCCACATCAAACACATGTCCGAAGACAAATGTTCTTTTTTCGCTCAGGCAGATGCTACATCGGGGTTGTGTTTTTTCAGAAGTTAGCGAGAAGGACTCGGAAGAACGAGAGCACGAGCGGATACTAGCTACGAGACGAAAGAAAACATATGTTCACTCACACGAACACATTGCGAAATATCCAAATTCGACGGGGCCAGTCTGGAGAGGTCAAGGCTTCATATACACGAACATATATTGAGGCTCAAAAGTGTCGAGCTTTTTTCTGATCACTCTGCGTGAGTCCGTGAGGAGTGCGGTAGCAGCAACTAGAAGTGCTGATGAGCGTGCAAGCTCATCGGGTACAGCGTCTGCAATATTCCCACAATTGGTGAGGGACATTTCCGTAACTTCAGAGACTGACGTGACACGCTCATTGAAAAGCTTTCGTCCTATTCACGTTGCACCTCCACCATCGGCCACGATGACTGTCATCTCCGGGGGCTCGCGCGTGCCAATAGTGGCTACAGCTACTGCCCCAGCAGGTCCAACAGCTCAAGGCCAACATGTTGGTGACGGAGGCTCAATTTCGAGTGCGATCACTGGATTGATCTCAGATGTCAAACATATCCTGAGTGCTGGGACTTCAGTATGTCCTGATGAAGAGTTGATGCACGCCACGCACTCAGCCTCTTCATGGACGGGTGCACAAACGAATGAGTGGAGGTCGCGTGTGTGGGCTGGGATTCTTGAACCACTCAACTTTGACTTATCAGGACTGAGCACATTTTATTCGCCACCAAGCTTGTCTGCTCAAGCCTCGATACTCGGAAATGATATATCAAGTCGCACCTCCGAACTTGACCCTTTCCAACTGGCAACGAATTCGCCAATTGGTGCTTCGCTGTTTCGGAGTTTTTCTACTAATGATCAAACAGTCACATCTACGACGGTGTCTAAACTGTCAGCAGTTCTTTCAGATGAAGATTTGCGACCAGAGCCCATAGAGTTCATTATTGAACACCCTTTGTGCCAGAATTCTTGGATGTGGTCTCTAGGGTTCCTTAACCTTTGCCCAGAGTATTTACCAAAGAATCTGCCCGTTCGAACTAAAGTGTCCCCGAGCTCTGTTGTGGCTGGATCAAAGAAACAAGAGGCGTTTGTTGGGCGGAAAGCCTCGTTCAATAACATTAAAAAAACCATGGTCGAGATATCTCCTGTGGTTGTAGCATCAGCCGTGCTGGTTATAGTATCGGCTGTAGTGGTTGTAGTGCCGGAGCTTGTTGTAGTTTAAGAGGTTGTCGTGGTATCAGCCGTGGTTGTACTATCAATCGTGGTGATCGTGATATGAGTGGTGCTAGTTGTTGTGTCGGTGGCAGTGGCAGTATTAGCCGTGGTCGTTGTTGTAATCCGGGAGGATGTGGACGTGCTAGTAATTGGCGGATTCGGGTCTGGGCAGGCGAGGTCATAGATGTAGCAACTATCGGTGGCTCCAGATTGAGCGTTTGCTGCTGGTCGATTCAGGAGATTACAGACTGAATAGTCGGGACTGATTTGGAATGACAAGCAGTTCTGTTTATTCGCACAACTCGTTTGGCAGCTCTCGTAGGAGCCAGTCTGGCCAGGCCCAATGTCGTAAAGTCCATTCGAGAATGCTCCAACTCCACAGGTAAGTGTAGGAATGCTAGTAGTAGTTGTGGTCGTTGTTATAATCTGAGATGATGTGGTTGTGCTAGTGACAGGTGGATATGGATCTGGACAGCTGAGGTCGTAAATGAAGTAGTTAGGGTTTGCTGATCCTTGAGCGATCGCTGCAGGTTGATCTAAGAGGTTACAGACCAAATACTCTTTATCAATCTGGAATGAAACACAACCCTGTGTGTTCGCACAACTCGTTTGGCAAGCCTCATATGAGCCAGTCTGACCTTGGCCGATAGCGTATTCTCCTTTCACGTATGCTTCAATCCCACAAGTAGGTGTCGGAACGGTGGTAGTAGTCATAGTCGTCTAGAACTGTCAGCATTTTTAGTACAACTAGCTTCGATTTTGGCTCACTGAAGTGGTTATGCTAGTCAATGTGGTAGTCTTGTTATGTTAGTTAACATTCTCCAAGTGTCACTAAAGCTTACCGTGGTAGGAGAAGTAGTAAATTCAGACGTTGTTGTGGTCGTGGTGTCAATGGTAGTCGTGGTATCAGCCGTGGTGGTGGTTATCTTAGAGGTGGTCGTAGTGTCGGTTGTAGTTGCCGTGGTGTCAGATGTTGTTGTGGTATCAGCTGTGGTTGTATGGGTATAGGTTGTAGTTGTAGTACCGGTTGTAGTACCGGTTGTAGTAGTTGTGGTGTCAGAGGTTGTTGTAGTGTCGGCCGTTGTTGTAGACGAGGTCGTAGAGGAAGTGATAGGACTCAAGATAGCAGCATCGATCTTATCAATGGTCTCGCCACCAAAAGAGATGTCTGACAATAAGTAGCAATATCCGCTATCTTCGTGGAAGTCCACAGCTGTGCACCCTGGGTAGGTTGCACAGTACTGGCTGAGGCAGATATCTATGGAGTCCACTTGGTGGTAAGCAAGGAAGTTGTCCTCATCAAAGTAGTAGGCAAAGTTGCACTGAACTACATATACCGCGTTTGGGGAAACTGTATAGATACCTGGCACGCAGACCGGTGTACTCGTCGTTGTAGTAGTAATAGTAGTTGTCGTTGTTATAGATGTTATAGGCGAGGAAGTGATAGTGGATGTCGTGAAAGACTCTGTGGTTGAAGACGCTGTATTGGAGGATGATGTCGGGGAAGAGGATGTCGTGGAAGGCGAGGTAGTGCTAGACGAGTTAATAGGACAGGATGTGGTAGTAGAGGATGTAGTGGTAGATGATGTCAGCGACGACGATATCGTAGAAGACGCTGCTGTGCTAGTCGATGAGTAGATACTCGATGAGCTGTGATTAGGGTTCCAGGTATACCACAGCGAATTGAGGCTTGACAGGCTGCGGCTCGATGTGTGAGACTGACTCTCGGTCTCACCAATATTCCACCCGGACGAGGGTAGGGTTTCATACTCTATCGTCGCCGCGGTAGGTGTCCACCAAACATCGGTACCATCACACGGGCATACGTAACGTGTTGATCTGACGGTGGCTGTAACTGTAACATCGTAGTCCGATTGAGCTGATGTGCGGCTTAGTAGCGTGAGCTGTAGTAGACACAAAATGAGCTTGAACATGATAGATATTGATAGCACGTGATTAAATCAGGCGCTGTCAGTAAAAGGAGAGGTAAAGACGAATAGAGAGCCTTGAGGCAAAGACAATTGGAACATCTTGAGTATCTATATTGCCCTGTAGTGTAGAAGCCTAGGTATGGAAAAATTATGCCATGTTGATGCCGAATTTCGCTCAAATCTGGAGTACGAACACCGTACTTGGAGAGGGTTTGTAGGGCACATGGAGTGGGTGTACTGTAGCAAAGTGTATTAAGATGAAAGATGGACTAAGCTGTAACTCTCCTGAGTCTACCTCAATACCGAGTGGTTGATGCTTGAATTGAGTTAGAGACACAACTGTTGGAAGCAGAGTGTGATGTTGTTCAGATACATGCCAGGAGACTGCCGCACGGTTCCAGTGAACTGAACCAAACTGAATTTCAGGTTGAGCACGTTCACAATCCGGACCTAAATGAGCAATATAACGGTTGACCGCCTGGGCATTCGAGAAAGTGTACCAAAAGAGATCAACAGCTATTGAACTTTGAAAGGCACCGTGCCATGTGGAGGTGCGCCCTATAGGATAGCATCTCGAGTGCTGTATGATCAATGGACAGTCTGAAGATGACAGAATGTGGCCTCAAGAAGCCAAAGCGAGGAACTTGTGATATGATCACCTACCGTCGCTGCCACATCGAGTAAAAATGATGTTGAAAGTGTCAAGGTGTCACGGAGTCAAGTCAAATATGTTTACATAATTTTATTTGACCGAAATCCCTGACGTTCTAATTGAACCACTTCGTATCTTACTACACGTACTATAGGTAGGCGATAGCTTCGTAATTCAGCAGGAAATCTTGCCCGTTAGGTCGATTGCTAACCTCACATATAACTGGAATAGTCACGTTGGAACGAGCCCGTCGCAATATGGCTGACTGGTGAGATGTATTTCAAACCGTAACTCTCGGAGAAGCTTCCGTAGGTCAATGATTCGTGATCGAGTCACCGAACACCAATGGAAGACTCTGCAATAGTTGTGTATTTGTGCTACATGAATATCTATATCATAGACGTGTAGAGCCATACAAGTGGTTTCGTACGAATTCCATCTATTGGATGCACTGGTTGCAAACCATGCAGGCAAATCTGACTTTTAAAGCACAGCCATACAGTACATGAGTTAATGCGAATTGCAGCACGATTACTCTTGCTCCTAGCACCGTCTTCCAACGAGCTGGAAGCTCATACAAGCACCTTCCCTGAATCGTAACATACGTGGCCCACTCCATAGTGGCCCGTATCACGACCGCCTCAATCAATGAGGTTTTCCATACCCCTAGGAAGGCCTCCTTTCGGGCTGATGGTCTGCCTTCGATCAGACAGGGTGTCGAATAGATTATGTCCAGCATTATCTTTGTCCAACACATGCCGTGAGCCCATCTGGTCTTCTGTCCACCCATACATCACGGCCAATCCAGCACCAGGATCTGGACTGACGCTCATCTTCGGTGTATTGCTTTGACTCGTCTCCGCTGGCGTAGGCATTTGTCGTGACTCAATTTCGTGCAATAGCTGCTTGCCCGAAACTTGCCCATTCATGTGAATCTTGCTCTTGTGCGACTCATCCTGTAAGCCTTTTCCTAATATCTTGACTGGTGCCTGGCTGGATACTTTCGTGATGTTGCCTGCGAGCTTGCTTTGCTCAAGGTCATTCGCTTTCTCTTTCCTCGATCTCGACTTGGTTGGATTCGTAGTCATTGGCTGCCTACTCTTGGAGACAGTCTCTTTCCCAAGCACATCATTCAGTTTCCTTCCGCCGCTCGCTGGGTTCTTCATCTTCGGCACATTGATCTGGATTTGCTGTTTCCTCTCTTCTGCCTTCTGGCTCTGTTCACCGACCAAGAGCTTGATCCGGATGGGACTCTCTTTGATCGTTCTCTTCATGTACTGGGATGAATCGCCAGTCTGACTCCTCGGTGGTGTCATCACGTTCACAGTCTTTATCTTCGTCAGACTTGGCGGTATGTTAACCTTTACCTGTCCGCGTTCCTTGATGAGTTTCTCGTATTCTCCATCGGAATATTCCAATGCCACGCTCTCATCATCGATGATCGGATCGTCCAAGTTCCTCAATCTTACCAAATCTGCTACATCGTCACTGGTTCCCTTCACAATCAAATCCCAGCTATTCTCGAACTCGTAGCCCTTCGGTTCAGGATCAGGGTTGATCCAAATTGTTGTACCCTCCACTCTATCACGCACAATCTTGGTGAATTGCGCGACGAGCCGCCGAACCCCTGGAATTTTCATACTTGTTCCAACGACTACCACAGCGTCAGGTCTTGTTTTTGTGTCTGCAACGCTTACAGCGCCAATCGCATCTCGATCCTCGTTCTCTTCGTTGTACAACACAATTCTTGGCCTCAGCCTACCAATACCATGACTTCGTCTACCAAGCTCGTTGGTGCGGATGTCATCCGTTTCGCGGCACTTGTGACAAGTAGGAGTTTCTTCGCCCTCGAAGAGCATAGCCTCGAACTCGAAGATCTGTCTACATTTTTGACAGTACATTTTGTCAAGTCCTCCATGTAATTGAACCGTTTTCGGCCAAGGACCTTTGTGGGGTAGAGGTGCATCCGTCTGTAGCTGTTCAAAGCGTGTCTCGAGACCATCAATGTTTTGCGTGTACACCCGTAGCAGACGCTCTTCCCTTGCAAGCCGCGCGAGCATGTAGTGAAATTTCGTTGGTTGCGCTGTTGAGCATTTTCCGGATAAATCCCGCAGCATGTCGTGGAACTGACCAGTCAACGTATTGTCTTTGTAAACACTGGCGTCGAAAAGCTGCTTCCCTGAGCCTCCCTTCAATTTGTGCTCACCCTTCAAGCTTGCGAAAAGACCATTGCTCGAGCGGAAATCTGGTATGCCTGCACTGACCGATATTCCTGCGCCAGCGATAACGACAATTTTCCTTCTCTTTCGGAGAGCTTTCACCAGCGTTTCTATTGAGTCTCTGCGATCATAGTCTGATTGCGCAGTATCCGAAGTCAGGTCGAGGTATCTTGTAGTTCGATCTTCTCGCTCGATTTTCCTGCGCTTTCGTGGCCGAGGCATGTCTTCGTCTGCATCTTGTGAAGGAGGCGGTGTGAACAGCTGAGACTTGAATTCTGCTGAAACTGAAGGTGTCCGACTTCGGAAGCTCAAAGGCGAGCTGGATCTGTGCTGAGGAGAAGACAATGGGCTAGGAGGTGGCGATGAGAGATCGCTGATAGTGGAAGACGACATTGTAGTGGATGAGTAGGCGTTATGGGCAAGTGCGCATCATCACGAAGAGGTAGAATAGAAGGTGCGACCTCAATGGTGAGCTGAAAGCCTGATGACCTCAATGGCGCTAACCGGAATTGATCCGGTGACAGCGGAAAATCGACGGGTGAGCAGATGTGACTGAAGCGACCGAGGAGTAAGAAATCGAGAACGAACGACAAGGCGACGACAACCACAATAATGACACTGAGCTGAGGGCGAACATCCAAGACTCGAGGGGAGATGACAACAGGAATCGACCTGGGCAGTGGACCTACCCGGAAAATCCAATCAGTGATGGCGTGGATCTGATGAAACGGCCGCTTTGGGCATAACCTGGCCGTGGCGCATAACAAGCTTGCATGCTAGGCCATGTACCTGTCGCTTGGTGCTGACTGTCCCCTGTCCATCTTGCTCATGCAGTCATCCCACACCTCCATTGCAGGCATCATAACCAATCTAGATTTGTGCATAGGGCAGAAGCAGACACAGAACTAACTCAGTACACACCACGACTATCAGACTACCGAAGCATGAGTTCGTGGTATCAGATCTGATGCGCTTGTTTCTGCTTCATCCTCGTTACCCTATCAACCTGCAGAATTCTTACTTGTACGAGTTTCAATGCATTTCTGTTCTCACGTGACGTTCAGATCCTCCTTTTGATGTGCCAATCACCTTGTTCTGACAATAGGGACCTGCCACGGGAATTCATATCGTTGTATGTTGGAGAGTGAGGCAGAACATGTCGTTCTAGCCGGGTTCGATCATTTGTCCGATAATGGACCAGCAGATGGACTCAATAGCTGGGAACGACATTGACGTGAATGCTTTTGACGACGTCTTTGCTGACGGGAATAATGCAAACCTCACTGATGGAATAGAGGGTGCTGGCTTAGGCATTGTTACCGGCCTTACAGATCCAGATCCACACAATACAAATTTAATTCTCCAGCCACCATCACTTATCAACATTTCCGCTGCCCAGATTCAGCAGCAAGCAGACTTCGCCTTTCATGGCTCATTCAGCAAGATAGTGTGGTCACGACAGGGACACATAGCTCGCATTATCGAAGACGGCAAGACTGTAGAAATCACTGGCCAGCGCTTCGACTCCAAGTCTTCGAGATGGAGCGCAATCACACCATATCGACTTGCACCAACCTTTGATAATGCAGTCGCTTTGTCATGGAGCATCAACGGCTTCGAGCTCGGCGTTGTCGATAGCAAAGGTCGTGCTCACATCTTTACTCTCACGCCAACCTGCTTCAACCGCCTAATCTCCTTTCGCGATGGAAGCACTAGCCAGGGTGACCTCAATGACATGTCTCGTCCCGTGGGAATCTTCTGGCTCTCACAATATCGCAATCCCACAGACAAACGGAAAACTATTCTGGAGAGCAGTAAAGTTGATGAAACATGGAAGAACGAAAACCTCGAAAGCAGTCCGTATCCACCATACTCGGTTCGCGCTTTGTGCACGATAAGTCGTGCCGGTGTCTTTTCGCTGTTCTTCGTACCACCAGAAGGTGGTGCGTATCGAGAGACATCCATCGCCCTACCAGTATATTGTCCAACCTATCTGACACACGCCGCAATGGGACAGTCACCCAGCGGTCGAATACTCGTCGCCCTTCACAATACTGAGGAAACAATCAGTACGTATTATGTGGATGTAACATTTACCTCAAATGAGCCACTGCCGACACTTTCAATTGAAGTCATCGACGAGCACATACCATCTACACCCCCATACTTTGACAACCAGGACATGACAGACAGTATGTCAAGATGGATACTCACACATCTGCACATCCTTCCAGAGTTTGAGTACAGCATTGAACACTTACCACATAAACCTCCGAAGCAGCCACTCAGCCTGTTCGGAGTATACTCTCCAGTCAGTCCCCAGCTCTCTGCAAACAACCCCAGTTTCCTCGGATCGAGCATCATCAAGAAGTGGCAGCTTGTTCGAACGCAACTGGAACTGCATCCATTATTCGGAGACGGAGATGGAAGCGACCCAGCTCAGCTAATCTTCCACTTCGTTGGTGATATGCGACTTGCTGGGACTGTTTCCAGTATGCAGGTGCTTGATCCGGGGAATGCATTAGCAATCACGATGCTCGACGGAACAAGCACGTTTTGGGATCCAGATACGATGATGCCACTCCCTCCACCAACCACCTCGAATCCCATTACTGTTTCATCCATTGGACAAACAAGCCTTGCATATCCGACGCTAGAGATGTCAGTGGAACAGTGTCTCTCTCCACAGGCTGTCGTCATGGCCACAATCGATGGCAACGACAAACTGCAGCTTGTCAAAGCAAAACATCAAAGTGTTCTACAAATGCGGGGCCATAGGCACCAACTCGATGTCCATAATGCGGACGATGAGGCGTTAGTAGCTGGGCTCATACTCGGCTTCTCCAGGTCTTGCTGGTCGAATTCCAACTTTGATGACATTTTGTCCACGATTCATGACACATTCACAATATCGAGCTTAATCATGATTCGGCGCCAGATGTATTTCACCTTATTCCTGGCTAAAATGTTCGTTCCGGGCCCGTCAACAAGCAGTGACCTGGAGAAAGTCAGCCACAGCCCAATTGTGCATAAAGCAGTGACGTTCCACCTCGGACTCTTTGACCTGCATTCCTCGGACTCACCGCGTTCAGACAAGCTAAGCTATCTATGGGCATGGATGGTAGTAAACATGAGATTCGTAATAACGATCCTGACAGAGACGTGGAAAGCTGCAAATCCACCAGCAGCACCAGGTCAGAAGGTCCCGGCAATATCACCAGCCTTCCTCGATGCCGTGGGGAAGAATGTTGAATGGATGTTCAGCCTGTTCAATTTCATCTTTCATACTGTACTCGAAATTGGTGACCGAAGCACCCATCCACATATGTTCAAGCATTCACCAGCAACATTTGACAGCATGTTGGGTGACGAAAATGCGGATGGATCTCAGGGTGTGGTAGCATTGCTACTGAATTGCAATTGGTCGAGGGGATTTTTCATGACATTCGCACGACTATGTCGTGCATTCACTACAAGAGTGAAGATGAAGCCCGTGACATTTGGTATCCTCACTGACGAAGAGAGAAAAGAGCAAAGACAGATGGATCAAACACTAGAGAGTACACCAGCTGGTCGCGTGGCTGAGAAGATCCAAGACTGCATGTTGAGGCACGGTATTAGTGTCATTGCAATGGAGGCATTGGCAGACTCGAAATGGTATCCCGATACTTGGGGTGACGAAGCGGGAAACAACACCGTGCTTCACAGGCAGGTGGAGATGATGGTAAGCGGAGTTGTATCTGAGCCGTATCAAAACAGCATCCAAAACATCCTCAACAACTGTCTTAACAGCGACGATGGCCTTCGAGCCAAGTGTGAGATTGACCGACAGAAGCTGCTCGAAGAAATGCCGGACCGATCGTATGTATTAGTCAATATGGATGACATCGCCTTCCGGCAGCATGTCCCGACGATATGGAGGCAAGACCTGGCAAGGTCATCTTTCGCACAAGCATCCTTGCTATTTCCGAATATGGACGCAAATGGATTGAAAAAGAACCCTCCCCGGTTGTTGTACGATGTGCATAAGAAAACGGCGTTGTTTGGTCAGTCATCCTATCCATCACAGGCAGCCTCGTCGAGACAGAGAATATCCGATCGAAACGAGCTGTTGATGGCTCAAGTAAGAAGATGCGCGAGATGTGGAAGTCTGAGCGATGAAATTGATACGACTTATCGAGGTTGGCCAAAGATGAGTCTGCACCTCATGAATCGTTGCGTTTGTGATGGTGTTTGGATACTGGAAGCTGTTAATGACGGATTTGACGTTCGGTGAGTGGAGCTGGATTGAAATGGTCAAAGAGACCTCAGACTGAAGCAGATCACCACGGTAACAAAGACTATCCATGAATCGGAAGGATTTGCACATGACACCATAACACGCGTGCTAAGTACTGCGGAACTGCTCTGAGGAGCATCTAATGCGTCAAGCAAGAAACTATCAGCTGATAGAGCTCGCAGTGTTGGTGCTCTCGTGAACTGACTGCGAATCAGGGAGCTGCAAGTTCAGGTCTTGTCCTAGACACCAGGACAGTCTATAGTCAGGTGAAAGGTAGGAAGTGGTCTGGCTTGAGAAAAAGCTACCTATCTGAGGGTGGGCCTAGGTACATTATATGTCCTTGAAACAAATAATCTGACACCCACTCACACGCATATGTAACTCAATTTCTGTTCCCACACCTCTTAAGCCGCTACCTAGATATTGGTGCTATGCCGGATGTCACTGCTCCGGACCATGTTTTATGAGTCACTGAGGAATGAAAATGACGTGACAAGATAGACGACACAAGGTACTGCGCACATCAGCTTGAATTGAGAAATAAAGCTGGATGTACCACGAGGTTATGGCAGGTCAGAAGAAAGGATAGGGACCGTTGCTTGACTGTAGAAGAGCTTACTAAGAGCTTTTGGGATTCAAAAGTGGCGGTATCCGTGGACGGTGATCTCGAACCTGCGAGGTGATGTGTCTAAGGTTAGTAGATCGGACAATGGTAAGACAGCAGGGTAATTAACGTCACTTCGTGACAGTCAAGCAAAGTGGTAGATTCCCACGTGAAAAAGATTGCATGACACGCTGTAGCATCACCATCCAAGACAACGCAGTGAGCATGACCAGGAAAACAGCAAAGAACATAACACAATCGGTAAATCGCTTCGATTGGAGAGTAGTATCGCTTCTCCATTGAAAGGTTTGAGCGCAAGGAATAGAAATTGCTTCTTCTCGAATTTTGTCCATGGGCCATGGCGTCAATATCAGTGATGTATTGTGCTGGTCCATCGTTGTACTGCAACGGCATATGACAACCCAGCAAACCCCATAGTTCCATGCACAATATTCATCCTTTGGCCACCCACGTGCATAACAACAACCATGCCGGTGTGTGTTGATATGCCATGCGAAGTCGTACCACATCACTCATCTTCTTACGTTGCTCTCCATTTACTAACGAAACCACAGTCAATATTGCGCACATGAGACATTTTTACTCCGCCTTGACAGCAAACTTTCTCGCTGGGAAGTGCGTCTGCCTCTTCTTTTGCTTCTGCGTGACTCTCTTCGCATCCTTCTCGCTCAATCGTCGTCGAATGGCTCTTGTCTGCTTCGATCGGAGATCAAGTGGTAGGTACTTCTTGTTCTTGTAGAAGATTCGGAGCTGGTGTCGCTGGTTGGCGTTGATCACTGTAAGGGTTCGGGCGATTGATTTTCGGAGATCGTGACTACCACCGCGTTAGCCTCTGTGTACTTTCCTCGTGTCTTGTCGCGGTTGATGAAGGACATGATTTGTTCAAGGACTGTGCGTGCCGTACATTCTTGTCAACTTGCTGCTTCCACCGCCAGCAATTTTCTGCACTCTCAGTTGTCCCAATTCTGATTTGAGGTCATCGAGTTGCTTGGCGAGGTCATCCTTGTTCTTGCTCCAAAGTTCCTTAGCCTTAACTCGTGCGGTATTCGACTACAGATCCGTCAGCTATAATCCAGAGTCGCTGTTGAGTGTTCGTACCATCTTTGCGGTTGTTTGTGTAAGGAGATGTCGAAGTTTGTGTATGTGCGATGTATTGTCGTCGGTCGCGAAGTTAGTGCCAAAAAATGGTCAATCCGCAGTTTGTGGAATGCCAAGATTTGGATGATCGTAAGGCTCCTCTTCAGCCTCAATTTTCAGCACCGAGCAAACCACCGATATGCGGAAGGTGCACCGAGATACGTTGCGGCCTCTGTGAGCATGTTGGTTCCGACGATCTTGCATTGTCAGGCTGAAGGGTCAATTAGAACCACTCATTGACGCAACCACAGAGTACCACAGAGGCCAGATTTCGATATATCCTGTCTCTCCTTCACAAACCCGCAGCCTTATTACCGCCCTTACGCCGAAAACTCCTCTGTTGTCGTCTTCCATCCTCCAGCAAAAAGTAATCTCATATCACCAACACATACGCTACCATACTACACACCTCAAGAGCTGGTTCAATATGGCCACCCCCGGCTGGGCGTCCCTGCGACAACAAATCCGCACTCTAGAGTCTCAAACAGAATCCAACTTCCACACCCTCTCCCAATACACTTCCAGCCTATCACTCCCCGAGAAGCCGTCGCCTGAAGAACAAGCCACCGAAGAAGCCATCACAGATCTATTCGCAAAGCGCGAGACCCTCATTGGCCAGTTGTCACGATTACTAGACTCCGAGTCCGCGTTGAGCACATCAGCCCTAAAACAGAACAACCTCACACGACATCGAGAACTGTTAACAGATCACAAGAGTGAGCTGAGAAGGTTAAAAAGTCAGATAGCGGAGCAAAGAACGAGACAGCATTTGTTGAGTAGTGTACGGAATGACATTGCCGAGTCACGGACAGCAGAGGAGCAGGAGGCAGAGTACATGCTGCAGGAACGAGGTCATCTCGATCAGAGCCACAGCGTGATTGATGGGATCATATCTCAAGCGTACCAAATCAATGAGAATTTCGGGATACAGAGGGATACATTGGCAAGTGTGAACAGGCGGATTACGCTGGCTGCCAGTCAATTGCCAGGCGTGAATGACTTGATGGCAAGGATAGGGAGTAAGAAGAGAAGGGATGGAATCATTCTAGCCAGCTTTATTGCGTTTTGTTTCCTAGTGTTTCTGTGGTTCAGCTAGACTGATAGGAGCTTGAGACTCGATCACACAGCGACCTCGCAACGAGTTGGACTATTGAATTAGGTGGTAATGCCGAGATCGCACAAGCAGGAACATTGCGACTCTTTCACTTAGCGAGGAGTTCGGGAACAAGCTTGAAATTGGCTTAACGGCAGCATGTGTGTCCTTTGAGGTCTGACTCTGAATGTGTTCGCTTATTGTAGCGATGTGACCTTGGGGGCTTTGGTATCTTCGGGATGATTCACACTTGGATTGAGTGGACACTAAGAATGATTGAGACATCTGGTTGCGAGTGATTTCAGGGATCAGCCATAAGATCAAGCGTTGTCGAATAAGCCTGCGAGGCATCTCAAGCAATTCTCAGGTACCGTTCAAGGAATCAGGGTGCAGTGGATGTCATCACTTGTAAACAAATAAGCCACTCCAGCATGGAGCCATGATAGTTGTAAGACAACCGAGCAGCTGGTCACGATGAAGTGCCTAGGTGTCAGTGTGCGAATCCTCATCCACATCCATCAAAGAGTACTGTCCTCAAAGCCGGTGATGGTCGAGTGTATATAGAGGTCGCGTCACTGCTAGCAGGAAGCCGAACCCAGCGCCAAGTGCCTACCGTACTCGCTGAGACTTGTTGTAAGCACGAATCATCTACCTTTCGAACACAACACCACCACGTTATATTCATGTCAGCCAGCACGCTGTGATGAACATCCTGCACGCTCAGGTGTGACTATGTCGGAATATTGTTGCTATAGCCGTTCAACCGCATGGGAGTTGCGGTACTACAGCACTTACCAACTTGAGAAACAGATCATGTTGCCGTACCACTCGTGTCTGTGCAAAGAAGGGTGTTCGAAGAGCTTTCTCATAAAAGTGTCAAGTCAGATTCATTGCTATATTCGATACAGTACAGTAGGCGGACGATGTCGCCTTCGTAGCGTCGACAGTCTAGATTCGCCTGACACGGATGAAGGCTGAATAAAGTTGGTGGAAAGTTGGATTGTGAAAGACAAATGTCCCGCTTACGAGCAATGAACATGATTAAAAATAGAATTTCGGAGGGTCGTGGTCGCTTATTTATCGGATACTACTGTAAACACCCGCCTGCGAGTCGTGCAATGAGTTGTATTTAAGAGTATCAGCTCGATAGTACAACGATTACTTACTGCAATACATGCGTGGGTATTGTTCGGTTTGTACTGCTCGTTAGTGAAAAGCAAACAATGTACGACGGCGGAGAATGGCCGACCCGGCAGAAACTGCAAGTCTGGAATGCAAAAACGCCAAGCATTGATCATCGTATCCAATCAGAATGCTGGCCGTAGTTGTGGCATTGTCTTGGCATCGCTTTTTTTCAAAGTGGCCATATCTTCCGCCACAGGTTATCGACCACAACGTCTGGGAATACCGGCAGATGCATCAACGCGAGCTCCCGCTTCTCAAACCTGCTGTTAGAACTGTGTCCGCACACTCCTGGGCTCCTCGGAAGATCGACATCATCCTGGGATGTTGCTGATAGCTTACGTATGCTGACTCGGAGCAGTGCTCGTATTGTACTAGCAGAGATCGATTTTGGCTAAGGCCGGTGCCATTCGAAAGCGGAAGCACAGAATTGACAACCTTCAACCACGATTTTCGTCGATAGATAGATGACGTTACCTGTTACTTTGACCGACCATACCTAGGTATCGTACGAGTGGCTGCATATCGAACATCGCTGAACGCCAGAACATTAAGAGCTGACCTCACAACTCTAATAAAAATGCTTCTCTATGTCCATACTCTCGGCGCTGTTTCCAGCCCTTGGGGACACCCTGCTTGGCTTGGGTTCTTGGTATGCTTGGTACTGGTAGAAATTCGAATTTTGATGCATCTGTTTTCTTTCCTTTGATTCCTGACCATGGAATTTGATTCTTGATCCGTCAGTGTTGAACGTTTTACCGGCTTGACATGATTCAAAGTCGCATGCTCACCGCAACACGTTTGACGATTCAATCATATATACGACTATTCTGAAGTTATTGCATCGTCGCTTTTGCAAGACCAAGTGGCAACAAACTTGTCGTGTTGATTGCACTACCCTCGCGTTCTCTCGTCGATCGCCACCAACAGCGTCGTCGTGCGGGACAGTGTTGATATTTCAACCAAAACATCTTGTGTTGCATAGAAAGAAGGAGTGTTTTCTGAAACCTCAGAGATGTGTCAATATCATACTTACCATTGGTCTTGTTGCCCTGGAGCCGCTCTACCCGCTCCTTACTACATGAATTCAAAATGCGAGACTGCTTCCTCACGACGACGACCTGTCTATGGATCTAAGTATCAGAAATGCAAAATTGAGCATTTGATATTGGATGGCGCAGATCACGACCAGCCATGTCCAAATTGCGGGTGAGTAATGCGAAATATAGTTTAGACCTCTTCTGACTATACCACAGTCAAGTAGTGTCCGATGGTATCGAAGAATTGACCAATCCCATAATTGAGGAACCGATGCCAGAAGCGGGAAGCGAACAATTGGTGCGGACAGGTGGGAAAGTGGTACAGCAGCAAGAGGTGCTAGACGATTCTGAGGACATGAAGAGGCAATAATCAAACAGATTCGAATATGTTGGCGATTCTTGCAGTTTTAGCGTGGCGTTCAGGATTTGGACAGTCGGGCGCCAGCAGCGGTCAGTGGGTGAACGACGGTTTCTATACATGCGAGCATGAGCCTATTTGTTCTAGCCACAATCGAACGTCTCTTATTCTCGTTTTCACTCAACGTCTTTCGAGCTGGTGCTCGAGGTGTTGAATCGTCCGGCTGGCATATGGGTAATTCTTCGATGAGCGTTGGGATATATGTATTGAAGCTTGCCTTGATGATTCATCCCTATTCGGTCGGTCTGTCGGCCTTGTCTTATGCAAGAGTCGTGGTCAAGCTGCAGCAAGGATCGGTTGGGCACCTAATTCTTCAGGTGGTGCAGCCTCGCGTGTTCGTGTCGCAGGTTGTAAATGTCGACTCTCTTCCAACAACCTCTTCAGACCCGCATTTAGACTCTCAATCTCTCCTTTCCAGGCGTGTCCACTCCCAGCCCAACGGATCTTACAATCCTCGTCCAACAAGTATACATATCCAACCTGCGTGTTGAGAAACCCCATCGCATCTCTTACATCATCTGACAGCCCCATCCTTACGTCCCTGGGGAGTCTGATCATGAAGTATCGCGACCATCGTTCTTCAGGAATAGCTCTTCGTAGCCCGCCCGTGAACAGCCTCACAAGCATTTGTCGTGCAATATCCGTTGTAACGTTGATGTCGACTCTCTGAACCCTCTCCTTGTTTTGCTCGAGTAGTGTCTGCAACTCTGGATTTGCTTCCTTGCTGAAGAACGTGTCAACTTGCTCTTCTCCCCATCGATTCGATTGTATAGCAACTATTGAAATCTTTCCACGCAGGACTGGTGTGGTATCTGCTCCAGCACTATCGTAAAGTGTCGAACCCCACATATTAGGAAAGTATAATGCTTTATCTTTCTTGAACAGTCTCTCGTTGCTCTGGAAGGTTTTGCCCTTGTGATGCTCTGTCCTTCTCCATTCCTGAAAATACGGCCTGAAAAATGTCCGCAAGTACACCTGTCTTCGTTCGACAGCTCGTTCGCGCGAGGCAAAATCTGCTTTCCGCTCTGCCCATGTCCTCTGGTCAACTGGACTGTTCTGCCCCGACCGTGGAGGAGTCTGTAGTCCTAGCGGTCGTGCGAGAACAGCTGGAATGAACGTCTCTCCTTTCTCGCCCTTGGGAATAGGTATCTGAGAAATAGCGGATCGGTGATGTGGATTTCGATCGAGTCCGACGGCCAAAGGTATTTGCGAGGGTTTACGAGGAGTCAGTAGAGGGTCTGCGTTACTGTGAACAGGAGGAGGCGAAGCTGGTGATGATATTTTGGTTTTGCTAGAATGCTTGAGTGCATATGCTCGGTGTTGTACAATGTTAAGACCATGGCGGATGCATTTTGAGTGAGGTTTTGCTGCGACTGCAAGTAGCAGATCAACAAGAAGGTCTCGAGCCATGGCTCGATAACATGAATGCTATTGAGATCTGTCGTTGCCAAAGTAGTTTATCTTCAAAAGCTGTGGGATCGTATGTGGTAGCGTGGGTGCAGATGAGATGCAAGCAATTTGACACGTGAAGACTAGCGTGTGTACCAGGTAAAAACATATTGAACAACGACCAGGATGTATTGAAACGCCTTGATAAGTTCCAGTGCTCGGGACAAGCCAGTCACATTTAGTTCAGTAACCTCGCGTAAAAGGACTTCAGCAACCTATACCAACATCTCCGCGAAGCACGAGTTAACAGCCAATACGGCAGGACATGATTGTTCCAATACTTCAATAAGGAACGATCAAATTCTACATATAGTGGAACGAATCAACACTTTCGTTCCCATGGCTCCCTCCATGGGACTCCCAGAATCTCGAAAATTCGCTTCTCACTCTTCCCTTCCACCAGCTCACCTTCAGTAAGTTTGACTCGACCCTTTCCCCTCATCACGTCTTTATACAGGCCGTGTTGATTCAGCCTCATACCTTTCCGGCTTGCCAATAATCTGAGGCTTCGGTTGAATATATCATTACCTGTGAAGTAAATCATCGCAGCCCCTATCTCAGTATGAGGCGTTAGCAGCAAATCAATCCTTCGCCACGATGAGTTAGCAGTCAATGCGGATGCTCCATGAAATTTCGTGCCGGTGTCGCTCGAGCTAGAAACATCCGCGCTACTAGCTGTCTTGCTTCTAGGTGAGACCTGCATCTGCTTTCCACGGTTTCTTGACGTTGCGAGTGTGCATTTCAAGAACCCAATCTTGAACAAGTATGGCACAGCCTCACCAAAAACCCAGGTGTGTAACTGGTGCATGTCTGCAGTTGGATGCGTTATTACCACATCAATGTCTCCACTGTCTTTGTTGCCTCGTCTGTAGGATCCTCCAATGATACCTTCAAGGTTTTCGTTCACACGTTTGAGACCTCTCACCACAATTTGACCGTGCTTTTTCACTTCTTCCCTAGGTATGCGTTGCTGGAAGTCATTATAGTGATCAACACCAATACGCTGGTTCGGCGTCAACTTCGCGTGACGCTTCAGATCGTGGAGTGTGCGGTAGCCATTAGAGATCCAGAGTTGCGCTTGCTGGAACCCCACATCATAGATCCCCATGAAAAGCTGTAAGACTTGATCATTTGGGTCATCAAGTGTATTTTCATACCGCTGGAGGCGGTCAGTGGTGACAATTTCCTCAATTTTCTCCGCGAGCCTGCTGCCAATACCGACGATTGACTGAGCTTCCTTGGCGGTTTTGACGAGAGTGGCCTGCTTGCGAAGCGCAGTTATTGCTTTGCGGTACCCTGTCACACGCCATTTATCGCCCGTTCGGTCGTAGTAACTTGCCATTTTCTGAAGTACTTCAATAGTACGTGCGTTGGGATTGTTGTCTTCGCCTGTATGAGCTTCCATGCATTGAAAGCCTTTGCTCTCGCGGCCGACGGACTCAACCATTGAAGGGGCAGCTGACTCGAAGGAAACATACTTGGCCAGATCGACTTCATCATCAAATGGAAGGTTGGCTGCACTTTGTAACTCCTGCAAAATGGTTGCCAGTTCATCCCGAGGATTTCGAAGTGTTCTATCATCTAATGACTGCTGCTCATGACGTCCAACCAACGGGACAGATACTGCATTGTGAACAGCATCCCCGAGGACTTGCGTAGGTGGATTTTGTATTCTTCCACTACGCCTAACAGGGTAAGCAGGTTTTAGAGAAGCGGAAGGATTCTCTACCTTCTCATTCTCGCTCGCTGGCAGCTTTGGGAAGATCTCGCTGGCTCCTTGGAGTTGAAACCGACCTTGAACTGTGTCCCTCACATGCTTGTAAGTCAGGCTTTCGACAAGCCACCTGTCTTTCACGATTGCAATCTGGGAGAAATCGAGGGCACCATTTATAAACTTTGCCACGGTGGGGGCAGTTACATCGGAATCAACAATCATATGCGTTATAGAATCGTCGAGCTCTCGTGCCCATGTCGCACCTTGAGCGATCGCACCCTGAATGCGTAGTCTCCGCACTTTGTTGATATCGTCATTGGGTATGAAGTCTGCGCATGGTTTAGCTAAGATCTTGCCATAGGGAAGAGACACTAACAGAACACGAAATTTTGGAAAAGACCGGTCGACGCTGATGGCCCTTTGCCACGAGCCAGTACATTTGTTGTCTCCTTCTTGTGTTCTTGCGCCGGACCTTTGTGTTGTTGCACGGATCCTCCTCGTGAGTGCTGTTTCGACGCCAGACGGGTGCCATCAGATGAATTTCTCGCCGTCGCAGTGACTGTCGAGGTACTACAGTCGCGTATTGGATTGGTAACAGATTTTACAACAATGTCGGTAGAGGCGCGTGTGAATGATGGCTTTGCGTGAGGAACTGTCGTTGTCGGTAGAGTTACTGCCTTGTGCAATGTTGGCTTTGACGAGTTATGGCCAAGCTTGCGGCGCTTTCGGGCTACGTCTTCGAGCGCTTGTGTGCTGTTGTCGTCGTCACTTTCTGTATTGTCGAGGCTGTTCAAGTGGGCGAAGAACTTCTCTTTCTCCGACGTCGATTGCGCCATGTGGATGGCTGATGGTGAAATCCATCAAGACTTGGTTCGACGTTCATAATGTCAATCTCCTGCGCAATCAATCGGAAATTTGTGGAGTGAGGCAAGGAGGGACAAAGGACTCAAATCAATGTGAGACGAATCTGAACCTCTTCCAATACGCGTCGAACAAGCGGGGCATTTGCAAACTCACGATGTCACATGCTCAGCAATTCTCATTCCGGATTAACGTCACACCGAGGTGGGATGAATAGATGATGGCTCAGAACAGGGACCGTAGCATGAAATCAAGGTGGTGTATAATGTATTAAGTATATGTACTCTATATGGTGCCACGGAACAGTTTGATTAACAGTCCTCATATTCGTCTCACAAATCTTGCGCGGCCTCTTCCTCCGAAAAAGCAATATGACCCATGTGAACACTACTTGGTGGGAGAACCGATCGAGAAAAGAATGATGCTCATGAGGACGGATGCGAATGTTGATCTGGTGCAAAGGCTGGCGAGCTATTGATGAACAAGAGCTGCATCCATGCATCTGCTTCGGTCTGATTGCTGATCGGGAACTGTTGCGAGCCATGTAAAGCTGTCGGACGCGTATACGATCCAGCAGTATTGCCTGGACTTGTCCAACTATTTGGCATTCGTGGTTCCACATTCGGATCTGGGATGTTGTGCAACGCTTGAATGAACCCCTGTTCGAGGCCAATTCCGTGATTGACGAATTGGTCTTGTGCAGATGAAGTCGGGTATGCCCTCATGCTGGTGTGAGGAGTAAGCAATCCGTACCCTTGCGTTGAGTTCTGTATGCCATGAGTAGCCTCCTGTCTATCGAATTGAAACATCTCCGACCACCGCTCCGACAACCTCTCGGCTACTTGGTTGAAAACAGCTTGTGTGGGCTCGGGCAGCAAGAGTTGTTGTTGTGCCACTAACTGAACAGCCTGCGGCCCCAGTATGACAAAGATATGGTATATATGCGTGACGGCTCCCTGATCGTCCGCGAATGGGGATGTGGGCTTGCCATCATTCGGAAAGAGGATCTCATAGATACCGTACCACACCTCCTTACAATCACCAGATCTTCGTTTCTGAATATTTCGAAAGGCGCCGGAGGTCATTCTGTCTCCAAACTTGTCGCTGACAACAATACATTCGATGCCGTTTCGGTAATGTTGAGTAAGTTCAATGTCCTGTGGAAATTGTTTAAAACACCTTGAGCAATAGTGCTCGGGCCGCTTGTGGTTACGATACAGATGCTGTTTCAACGCCGAAATTGTCTTGAGGATGAGGATGCTACACCTGCGGTGTGAAAGAGGATCGTGTTTGTAGTAAGGACATGCGAAGAAGATTTCGCGACCTCCTATCTTGATTTTCTTGTTGTTGGACCTACCAGGACTAGATTCATCTTCTTCATCACCCTCATCGTCCTTGCCTGATGAACTTCGATCGTGACTTGGCTGGGGATTTGCTCGGCCTCGTTTTCGGGATTGATTCGTGCCAGCGGAGCTCTGTGGCTGCGTTCGCGTCGTGGACGATTGTTGATTGGAGCCTCTAGACTTGGACCTCTCCGGTGAAGTGGCATACTGCAGGTTATTGTTCGTGAGAAGCAGCTGCAGGATCGTACGGGCAACTGTATCGGCAAACAGGGTGACTGAAGGATCTGAACATCTATCGACCTCTAAGGCATCGTGATCCGCATCATAGTAGACGAAAGATCTTTCACCCTCCGATAGCGAGCTGCGCATGGTATCTGGGGAGTATCCAGAAGAGCAAAGATGCTTCGGAACCAGCTGATCACCCATATTCGATCCATTTTGGTCGCATAGTGATGTCGTTCGAGCTTCTTTGCGGGAAGTGTCGTATGATTGTTCAGCTATGTGCAATGTGGGAATCGGCTCTCGTCGAGAAGCAGTGAAAATTGCAGGACCTTCACGGAACATTGGAAAGTCATGGGCTGGGAGTTCCAGCAATTCCATATTCTGGCAGACGTCGTTCGTTTGATCCACGGATGTTCTTGTGCTGTTAGTGTTTCTAGTGTCATTCGTATTCGTCAAACTCGAGTCCGACTGGTTCGTGAAGAAACTGCCAATAGCGGTCAGCTCTGGCGACCTAGGCCAAGAACGTCGGCCACAGGCATCAAAATACTCCACGAAACTGTCTTGAACCAGACTGCTGCTGTTCAAGGAGGATGTTTGCTCGGCGCAGACTACATGCAGACTGCTCCTGCACGCGACCGTGCTCAACGCCATGCGCGAGCTATCTGCTGATTTGCCCTCTGTTTCAACTTGGGAATTTGAAACGGCTAGTGGGCCATCGACAGGTGGAACGAGGTTCTGCTGTTGCTGTGTCAAAGCTAGACCACTTATCATCGGTGCAGAGTGGTTGATATTTGGACGTATCTTACGTCTTGTCGAGTTGATGGAAGTTGATGGACTAGATTGTTCAGGGCTATACGATCGAGGGGACTGTTGTTGACGACCGACCACATCTGAGAAGACATCTCGGTTCGATGAAGCCTCTGGTAGGAGCTCTTGAACTTGAGGCTCAGATCTTGATAACGGTGATTGACTTGGTTGGTATCTGCCGAAATTGAGTGCATTAGATTGAGATTGTGTTATTCGTGATGAAGAAAGCTTATCGTTTCCGACTTGATCGTCTGTAATGATAACATAGGATTGCTCGAGATTGACGTCGTACTCAGGCCCATGTTTCAATACATGCTGTCGGAAATTGTCGTACCTGGGCCATTGCTTACCTGCTGTTGCACAAGCCTTGGCCGGACATATCCAAACCTTGTCGCCCTTTCTCAAGATACCATGAACTGTTTTCCAATGCCTCGCTCTGTCGTTAGTTGTTGTGAAACGAGTCTCGGTTGTACAGAATCGACATCGATACTGTTTTCCCTTTCGATTGCCCTTTGGAGATTGACTAGAGACGGTTGTAGCATCATCGACTGCATGAGGTACTTGTCTGCAAAAATCTGTTACGTAGCCAGAGTCTTGGGTGATGTCTGTGTGGATTGATGAGACTCGCAATGGTTGATTAGATGCTAGATATCCTAACATGGCTTCACTGAGTTGGCGTCCGGCCATGTCTATTGGGATTGATCAACGGATCCGGCTTACTTGATGTGGTCTGCTATAGGAGGGGTGTGCAAAACCTTGGTCGTATTCAGACCAGGCGTTGGTTCTAGCACCGGTTTTCAATTGTGAGGTTGTTGTACGACGATGTTCGGAGTTCGTTGCTAAACTTTGGCTAATAGTGAGGTTACAAAGGTGAGAAGTCGGGCAACTTGTGGATGAAAGTCTCGATACTTATCATCCAAAATCGGCGTGAGGTGCAGGGAGGCTGTGACAAGAGCACACTTCATGTAGAGCCGACAAGAGCCATGGGAAATGCGACAAGAGTAAGAGTCGTCGCATGTTGTTCTACTGACACTTTTTGTTTCGCACAGTTCTCGCACGAACAAGTTGGACGAAGAAACAGTTGTGAAGGAAAACAAATGTTGGAATATACGGGAGCTAGCTTAGCTTCACTCACCAGGTTCGCCAAATCCACCAACCAGGCGCCGGTGAAGTCATCTGAACGCTGGTGGCTGTGCTGCATCTCATCTTGAAGCTCGCGCACATGCGCTTCATTCAATATTGGTAGCTTACTTGTAACGAGCAAGTTCCTGGTTACTGGAATCCGGGGTTTGGACGCATAAGGTACAACGCCACAGGTTATGAGGCTATTCATGTTTCACTCTCGAACAATGTTCGGTTTGGATTCATCGGTGAGTAGTAGAATTGTTCTGTACATGCTCGAGGAGAGCACAGTGGCTGTGTGCACGAGACAGATATTGTGGGTCAACAACGAACATTTGTGAGTATTAGTGAGATGAAGTGGAGTGATCTCCAAAACACAGGATTAAGATGCGCACGCAAATGTACAACCGACCCTACGACCCCACATGCACGGCGTCTGGTAGTCTATGTTGACAAGGTATTCATCGGGCTGGTGAATGGACAGCCAGTGCAGCAGTCGTGATATGAAGTAAACCTAGCCATGGATTGATAGGCCAGGACAAAAGCTTCGATGGCTGCTGCCTGCCACAGGCTCCCATTACCGGACCATCACGCCAGGGCCCCAAACCAAAAGCTTGGCTAGACCTTGGCGTTGTGGCTGTGCACATCCAAAGCTTCGAGAACAGTTTTGATTTGAATGCACAGAACACGAAAGTAAGTGCGTGATTAGAGTAGTCACCAAGCTAGTCTATAGAAGTTGCGTCTCTCGAGCGGACGAACAGATCACAATTGCATCCACTGAGCACTCATTCCAATGGGTACGCCTTCACGTAATCTTCGAATGACGTCGGCTTATGTCCCAGAAACTGTTCAGTAGTCGGAACAGATTCGCTGTAGGGCGGTTCGGCGAACATTCGAGCCCACACCTCTCTTGTGTACTTGCTGAGACATTCAGCGAGTGGCCCTGCAACGCCCTGTGTCTTCAGATCGTTCGTATATCCCTGTTGGGACAGTGCTTGACATCGATGTCCTTTCCAGTCACCTTCTTTACAATCTCCCTCTGTTGATCATTTGTGAGTAGTCTTGGACCGAAGGCGTAGATGATCACTTTGCCTCTTATCCCGGAGTTGGGTGGTGGATTAACAAGTACCGCACCATAAACACAACCAATATCGGTGGGTGAGGTTGCATCGTTGACCGAGTCACCGTCACAAACACTCGCTTGCCAAGATACTTTTGACCTGTCCAATCTCATTTTGGACACCTTGCTAGCAATTGCACCAGCCCGGAGCGCAACATGCGGGACCGCGCAATCCTCGAGTGCTATCCTATCTCAATCCGAGCATGAACATGAGCGATCATGTCCCGTGGCTGAACTTCACGACTGTTCATGTGCGGTTCCAGACTGCTCGGGCTAAGGAAGACTATGTATTCGATGCTGGCGGCCTTCATGGCTTCAAGAGTGGAGACCTGACAGATATATGCCGCTTTGGCTCGGCAATGCTTAATGGCCTCAGTGACGGACGTTGGGTTCGCGAGATTGGCCTGTGTTCTGTCAAAAGAGAGCGATTGTTCGTCCGACGCTAAATACCAGCGATTTGTTTGATCGAGGCGCGCACTGCCAGGAGAATTTAGCTCCTCGTTTCGAAGCCTCGAGTGCTGTAGCGCCGCCCACCTCACCAGTGGGCCCAAAGACAATGGCATTGGAATATTTTGGAGATGGCACTGTAGCAGGTGATAAAGCGAATATGGAGGACTGCGAACTGGAGGGCCATGATGCTCTTTATAGTTCTGACACTGTTGTAGTGAGAGCTCGAGATCCATTCGGTGAGTTCAAGTTGTCCTGATGGGTATTGATATTATTGCAGGATGGTTGTATCATTACACCTGATTCCTTCGGTCGATCGACCAATCGGTCCTGTCACCAGCACGGGTCTCGGCGCCCGACAACATCAACTAGATTCATGTTAGGCCATCCATGGTTCCTCGATCTTCCTCTGGATTTGTTCAAACATAGCCGACTACTACCTATGGTGAGAGTCAGATCGTCGAGACTTGCTTAAGGTTTTCAAGGCTCGAAGGACATCATTACATATCACGCATTGCTTACTTGCGTGGACCATTCCTTGATCCAGTTCTCAGCTTGCTATGCAATTGCAAAATGCTTCCTTCTTGTCGAGTTTGTCTATACCACATCAGTCCCTGTCTGTCACTTGACGTGGGTTCGTGTAACACTTGTAAAACGACCGCTCGTTAGGCCCTGAGTTGTCATTTTCAGAGCTTCGCGAGGGCCCGAATTGCAATAGAGCAGACAGTAGATGATTGTCTAATCTATCCGACCAGACGCATTTTCGCACATTGCTGAGCTCATCCGAAACCCAAGACTGAGGCCACCTGCTCTTTCCATACTCTCGTTCCAGTAGGTCGACGAGGCAAGATTGTGCCCAGGCTCGTCCCCGCCAGCACTTCGATGTGCTCAACAGTACACACATAATCCAGCGCAGAATGTCCTCACATCTGGACCAATCTCTTGGCAACTGCTGCTCCTCCAGGTAGCTGCGCAACCGATCTGAGAGAAACCTTGTAAACGCAGGCATGTAATTGATCTGCAAGATGAGATAAGCGACGATATTTGCTGCAAGTAATATAGGCATACTCCTCTCGGTGCTGGCAAACTGTCTTGACTGCAGGTGAGCAAAGGCGGTATGGATCTGGTATTTCAAGAAGTAAAGATACTGCACTTGTCCAGCATCGTAAGTATCATGGTCTCTGCCTGGCTCAAATGTCCACTTTTCATGTTCTACTATCTCAACAGCTCTACACACGTCGTGACAGAAGTCCGACACTTCTCGATCGATATTAATTCGAGTTCCTGGCACCTCAAGGTGGACACCATACACTAATGGTATCTTCGGTGGCTTAAGAAATTTTCGATCTACCATTTCTGCAAAGATTGGCGGCTTAGCCGTATACGTTGCCAGTATCCGGTCAAGCGTGATAACATAGTGGAGCGTGTAACGCAGATTGTGGATGCCGCCTTGCTTGGTGACAAGATGTCGAAGTGCACTTCGATGGCTGTCAAGCACGATATGTTGTGATAAGGCCAAGTCAAATTGCACCAATGTAAGCATGAGTGTGATGATGTTCTCGATGTCTGCCCGCTCGAAAGCATTGAGCTTCTGTTGCATGAGTTGCAACAGTTTACCACGTAAAACACCCGATATCTTGCTAGGTGATAGGGCGTTCTTTCGGGTTAAGTCGTGAAGATGAGCTGAGGCAACATACATGTGACAGTAAATCGGCGAGGTAAGTGAGCGTTCAAGTGCTTGCCCACGAATTGCTTCTATGCCTCGCCGCGCCACGTCGGTCATGGGTGGAGGTTGCATCAATGTGGTGATCCTTTGGAAATCGTATGCGAAGAACAGGTGAAATAGCCTCTTGACCTCGGGCCCTTCAAGACCGGGCAGGGGTGGTAAAGCATCAAGCGTGCTGTCAGAATTCAACAGACCATCTGACAGCTTGATGGCAGCTTCGACTGCTGCTTTTGTAACATTCTGCTTGTCCGTCGATGTGTTCGCAATCCATTGTCGATGTGTTGATAAATTGCAATTCCTGGTTCGACATTTTGATATGAAGCATCCCGTGTATCGGTTACGTAGACGGAATGCTCGGCTGGAGAGCAGTGTTTGTTCAACATCAGCCGCGGCAATAGTTGAGTCTGAGCCTGGTCGTGGACGTATGGCAACATATTTGGTCATGGGTGATGTTGGGGTGAATTCGAGGCATTACCGAGTTCTTCGAAAGATGCGGTGATCCTAGTATCTAAGATATGATGGAAAACACGCTTGTCTTGATGCGTCGATATAGGTTACTGATGAAGAGTTTGTCGATGAAGCTGCATCGTGCGATCGGACACTCCAGTGTCAACAAGGTGGATCACATTGTGCAGTGCTCGATCTGTCAGCCAGCAAATCTTGACAAGCCTCTGCATGCGCTGGTGGAACGTCCACACCTCAGCCATAGGAGAGCGTGAAGATTTACCATGGTACAGTAGACGATTACCTTATTGTATGTCATTGCATCTGCAAGACACACCAAGATTACCTATCCACAAACCTCGTGTGGGGAAACTCGCCACGAATCATCCAAGCCAGAAGTGATCGAGTCAAGACACCTAGGCAGCTTTCCGGCTGCGAAAGAATGACTGACATAACCATCATAAGCACACAGCAACTCGTACCACGATGCACAAGGCAATCTACATGCTTGAATTGTCATGGTTCTCGTGGAACACATCTAAAAAAAATTCAACTCCTGGTACTTAGGATGAAATGGTGGCCTGAAAGCGTAAAGGAAGGCTGATAGACCGTACACTAAGCACATCTAGTTTCGAAGGACAGCACAGACCCAGAGAAGATGATGATGGTGGAGGCATGGTTGAGGTTGCCCAGAGGTAGAGATCTCGGATTGGCGATAATTCAGCCTCGAGAGCCCCACGAGAGCGGTTCTTTCCACTCCGAGTCTAAAGATAAGCACAGCCAATAACACCACCACCAGTAGCATACCTCAGCATCTACTCACAGGGTCACACACCACGTACCGTACCTTGGGCACTGCTAGATCAATCAAGATGCAGCAGCCACTTTCTGACCTGGTGCTGTTGGTCTCCCCTTTCCGCTGCGCGTGGAAGGAGCATCTTTACAATGGCCAATCGGCACAAAATGACTGCAGAATAGCTTGCACCTGCCTGCAGTGGTACGTTTCACTTTCTAACACTTGTTCATTCTCTGGTTTCTCGGGACCTTCGTTCAGCCTCGTGCTATACGCATGGCCCAATCTGCAAGGATGACTATTCATAGTGTCCTTGAAAGAAGCGTCGTCTGTTCAATGAAGAGAGGACACTAATTGCATCCTTGGTTGAGCGATACAATGTTGCCGGTATGGAATGTTTCAGGTGTTTTCACCCGAGAGTTACCTCAGGGCTTCACCTATATACACTTAGGGCTTTTGTTACTTGCCCGATAACCATCCTGTGACTTGTCCTCTCGCCGCAAGCGTCCCTCTGTCAGACTCTCTCATTCCCGCTGCGATACAGAAGTTCCTTGATCCGCGAGCACGCTGTGTAGGAAGGGTTCCACGCAATGTGCGATTTCGGCGGTCGTCGGTGAGTCTTTTGCTTTCATCAATCGGTCACTACTTACCAGACTTAGTCTGTCGCAGGAGATGACGCAAACATGACAGACAAAGACTGGTAAGCCACTACTATCTCTCGAGGTGTTTAAAAAGTTTAGACTATGATAGGCTTGGTACAGTCGCAGGAGGCCAAAGCGCAAGCGATCCTAAAAATAGGCGCCAGCACGGCCAGCAACAAGGTCAGGAAAGCAGCACTCACTTAGCATCAGCATCATCCTTGGTTACAACGCAAGCTTGCCATCACGCCCTCGCCTTTCCTCATATCCCAATATGGAAGAAAACTGATGAATTGCAGTCAACGCCTGCTTCGAACTGTGTAGGCGTTTCTCGAAATTCTTCATCCGAAGGTTCACCCAACTCACTACAAACTGCTGAATCCGACAGTGAGGTAAACTTTGTGCATTTCAAGGCGCTCACCAGCACACACAATGATACTCTATTTCCATCCAGGCACTCGCTCAATCTCGCTGAGATGCTAGCAACGTGCATTTATCAGCAATCGTCGAAACTCATCGGCAAGGAGACTGATATAGTACCGCTACCAACAGATACCATCGATCAAGATGTTCCTGACGATCAGTCGAACCAGGAATGTACACCTGGTGACAGACAAAACCTGGTCAATATCAAGCCGGGGTTTGATGGTCCGAATCAACGATGTGGCAAACGGCCACGAAAAGACGATGACGAGAGCAACGACGAGTCGCCAACACCATCAAGCAAGAAATCAAGAACATGCCTCAAAGTCAGCTCGAGATCTTTCTGGCATGTCCCTACTACAAGGCGGATCCACTGGCATACTCCCGACGTTCAGGCTGTGATTGCAGCTCGAAAAAAATCCGGGCCATACCTACTTTGAAACAGCACCTCTATCGTGCACATAAACGACCTCGTTATTACTGCCCTAAGTGCTGCCAAATATTCTGCGACCAGGATACCATGGACGAACATATCAGAAGTGTCGACTGCCCAAAGGTCGAAAACATCTACGCAGACAAGATGAGACCGGCCGCTTACGGGAAGATCAAGCAGCGAACCCACGGAAAGCGAGACGAACTCTGCTACAGTATGTTCGCGATCCTGTTTCCTGGTCGGCGGCGTCCCAACTCGCCCTACGCCGACGACCAAGAATCCGTCATGCACCTTGTCAACATGTTCGTGCGTTTGGGTCCAGAACTAATCCGCGTTCTCATCAGAAATTTAGAGCATACGGGAGTATCAGCGGTTGACCTACCGCAACCAACTCAGACTGTCCTCGAAGAAGCACTAGATATCTTCATTCATATGCACCAACGCCGAACCAGCAACCTTGATTCACCTGCAATATCACCTCCGTTATTCCACGAAATTGATAGTGACCATTTCTTTGAAGAGCTAGCCAGCGGAGCATTTGCACGTCAGTCTCAACGAAGGCTGGCACCGGAAGACGATTATGCTCGGACAAACTACACTACTGTCTACACAGGCCCTGCAGTCCCACAAACTGTGTATGTGCCAAGCAATCACACCTCGACATCTGATTTCGAGGTCGTCCCTGACTCCCGCACTAGCATTTCATCTGGCAGTCCCGCAGGTCCATCTAAGGCGGCGACCCCAGACCAGGGTCAAACTGTGGATTACGCATGGACTGAGGTAGGCCATCACTCCCACAGCCCCCCCGCCGGGCCGTACACAGAGTCCGTGAATGAATTCGATGCAGATGGGAATCAAATTCATTCTAAAGCAGACGATGCTCTGGACTTCGCAGAGCTGGGAGACAGCTGGGCAAGAGAGTTCGCAGACTTTCCTAGTCGCAAGTTGCCATGAGATCGTTTTGGAGTGGAGTAAGGATAAAGTGTTTGGTCAGACGCAGAATAGAGACAATGGCTCGGTTGAGTAGAAGATGGAACAGGCTAGCAGCAACGACGAAAGGAGTTGTGAGTGAATCTCACAGGACATAAGTTATCTTGGCAGATGATGACATTTGCGACATGCATGTCTCGCTTGACCCGACAGCCAGCAGCGCTTGTTCATTTATCTCACCTTCCTCTCCCTCTGCCTCTGCCTCGTCCACCTCCTCTAGATCCTTTTGGAGTTCCTTTTGCAAGTAAATCGGCCGGCAACTCCTTAACAACACCTTCACCTTGCTTCCAGATCAAGCCAAGCCCCTTCTTCACCTCAACAACATGTGTCCAATACTTGATAGGCACCATCTTCTCCACCATGTGCTCATGCTGTTTGCCATGCTTCCTCTGTTTCCAATTCCCATTCTCCTTCTTCTCTGCAACCCGCTCAGCGGCCGCAACAACAGACGACACATGCGAAGCTTCCGCGTACTCCGGCTCAATCTGCGATGCCGTCGTATCATCCATAGCCCCGTCCTGTACAAGCGCAGGATCCACGCCAGCAGTAAGCACCACATCATTCTCACTCTTCCACCATTCCATTTCCACCCCTCTCGCCCTCACGTCCTCCAGGCACGCCTTCAGATCAACGTAGATAAGGATCTGCGCATCATGACGCATACCACTGATCACCTTTGCCGGTTCACCAGCCACGTCACCAGATCGTTCCCCCTGTGGTAGGACGTCAGACAACGCAGGTCCCATCGCGAAATGGACGTGGTTGCGCCCCATGGGCTTGAGACCACCAGAGCTGAGTATTAGAGGCCATGATCCGTAGAACGTGCCATGGACACAAGTGGACGGTATGGATGTAGGGTCATCAAGTGTGATTGGTTTCAGGAGCTCAGCGTTCGATGTGATTGTTTTTATGCTGTGGCCTTGCGTTGCGCGGATAAGAAAGTGGGATTCTGTGATATCTGTGCCGGATTTCCATGCTTGGATCGCTCGATTCGTTTCCGTTTCCGTCTCTGTCTCTGTAGCCTCGCTGGTTGTCGCTTGTGTTGGTTGTGCGTCAGCATCGTCCCCAGATGGACGAGACAGGGTAGCCTCCGCCTCATCTCCTTGATCCAGACCCATCTCCCTCACCCTGTCAAAAACAGCATCAGACTCCCCCACACTCATCAAAACCTTCCCACCCAATGATGCACTCTTCCCCATGCCTACCGCCCCGTCACCATCACCATCACTTCCCATCTCCACGCCCCTGATCTTCGGATCACGACTCCACCTTACAGCAAACCTCCTCTTCTCATTATCCTCCACAACGCCCCAAATCTCCTCCACCGACGGCGCGGGCACCACACCACTCCGTCCGCTCAGACCCTTCCAAGACAGTAGATGGTCGATCCTGACCCATCCATCGCTTGTGATGGGCACCCCTTCGTTCGCCGCTTGATGGCGCAGGAGGCGGGACAAGGCTTTGGAGATGAGTACTGCTCGTGATTGTGATGAATGTGAATGTGGGCCACGTCTGTTTTTGTCGCGGGTTTTGTGGTGGGGTGTTGGGTCGTCTGGGTCTTGGTTGTGAGACATGTCAGTTAGTAGTGTTGATAGGGATGGTGGAAGGAGTTGGGTGGAGCGAGAAGCTGCGCGGCTGGTGACTTTGGAAGTGTAGTGGTACAGCGACTGGATCTTGTTGTTTTTGTGCTCTTGACCTTGGACGGGACCGGAGAGGTGGAATAGAGGTGGTAGCTTTGTGAGCCGCGGTAGCAATATGATATGTGGTTGTTGTCTTTCACCAGATGACGAGTCGCAGAAAGTGTCGACTATGCTTTCTTTAACTTTTCACTCAGCCACTCGAATTAAGGTCTTTAATTCACAATTGGAAGCAATGACTCATGTGTATCACGGCTACAGTAGTATAGTAATCCACATCAACTTTTTACCATCAACGGAAAACGAGTGAAAATGATTGGCAGAGCAAGAAAGAAGGACGGATTTGGTATTGGAGGTGTCAAAAGACATGAGATCTTACGAACGGATGAGTGTTATTATGTCAATTGGGGGTCGCTCAATCTATGGGCCTGCACATATGAGGACAAAACTACTATAGGGCGGAAAACCACACGTTTTGAGTTGCAAATGACCGAGTTTCTGTTTCGTACAATTCTAGGCTCCGTCCAATTTTCTCTGAGATCTGTACATAGAACCTGTGTACATGAAGCTATCGCACTCCTGTGCTCAATATTGCTGTTGCCTGCTCAGGCGTGATTGAAATCTGAATACATGATCATTTCCCTTCTGTTCTGTACCCATATGTCAATGACCAAGATTAATATGTATGGTAAATGAGTCAAGAAAATTCGTGTCCAACAAGAAGCATTGAAGCAGGACTGGGGTATACCAAAGGACTAAAGAAAACGCTTGCCTGCGCCTAGGAGTTTCTCCCAATCAAAACACCATTAATGATGCACGGTGAAGCAGCTCTTTAAAAGTTTTGTGCAATTCCGCCTTGCTGTGGGAAAGTTGGTGCCCTTTCAATTCTAGTGTTTCGTCGGGCCTGTACATCACGAATCACAGGTTGGTCACCTGGTTGAGCACCAGCAACGTACGTGTTATCGATATATGGGTTGTGACCCGGCTCGTTGTAGATATTGTAAGGAACTTCCTCATGGTAGTATGGACCAGGCATAGTAGGAGTATGATCTGATGAAACTTCGGAATGCGCGACACCAGAATAAGCTGAAGACGCATTTGAGGCACCTCTGTGAATACCACCACTGGCACTACTATGTCGAGCAAGCCGTGAGCCAGCAGCAGCAACGCCTCCGGCTACTGCACCACTCATGATTCCAGCTGTGATTGCCCCTTCATGTTGATTTGACATGAGGAGGTCGGAAGTGCCATCGGAAGCTCCAGTGTCCGCCGAAGGTGATGGTTGAGAATTGTAACCGCCGATTTGGCTACCTCCATCGGACATCGCACCACCTACACCAGCTACGGCTGCGGTTCGGCTGTTTGATCCAAGAGTTGTGGATGGTTTACGATTAGAAAGCGTTGTTGCGCCCCAGCCTCGATAACCGGAATCTTCGTTTCCCTCCGATCCACCATCCGCATATACGGCACCGACTGGTAATGTAGGATCATCGTTCGGATTGAAGCCGTATTCTGCCATTTCATTCTTCCGTGCTTCTTCTGCATTCTTCCTGTTCCTTCTCCGACGCCAGAACCACAGACCAAAGAGCACAGCCGCGACAACAGCAGCGATAGGTATGATGACCGCAATAGCAATTATTCCGCCACTGCCTAAACCTTTCGAGGACGTGCCATTGCTGTTGCCGGACGCGCTGAGGGCGGATTGTGCTGCCGAGGTAGAAGATGATGATGAAGATCGTGTTGAGACTGCAGATGCAGTGGGTGTAATCGTGACAGGAGGTTGAGTCGAATAAATAGTGACTATGGTCGGCCCTTGTACTCCTCCTGTTGTAGCTGCACTCTGTGTCAGCGTGGATGTAACTGCTACGACCGACGTTTCTGGCGCTGCGGTGGAGGCAGCTGGTGCATAATACGTTGATGAAGGTGCAACCGATACTACGGACGTCGAAGCAGGCGCTGTGTATACTGAAGTCGTAGTTACTGAAGGTACTGTCGAGGTGGCGGATGTAGCTACAGAAGTTGTTGCAATAGCTGCGGAGGTTGTCGATGCTGTCGAAACGATAGTATTGGTTGACACCGGTGAGCCTGCTATAGAGTATGTTAGATTAACGTCTGTGCTGAGGTCGCAGAGAGGCCCTACCACTAGAAATTATACTGCTGGAGGTCACGGTCGCCATGATCGTCGTTGCTGACCCGAAGGTCGTATAGCCCAATTTCTGTTGTTCTCAAAGCACTTACGTATACACTTCGATCCAACAACAGGAGGGAACACTGGTGACAGACGGTCAGAAAATAAGGTTGTAGTGCGTGTGAAACTCGTCTTCGGGAGAAGTCAAGCTGAAACGTCTCGATTTCTTGCGCAAGACACGCTAGTCGGTGTACTCGGATATTCACCACAAATGGTTTTCAGCTTCATGAATGGTGATGTGCTGCATTGTGGCTTTTCGGTGATGTTGTGAAACGAATGCCAAAAATGTGCGACAGAGACTATCGGTTGATGCAAAAGGTGGTGGAATACGATGGAGAATAGAGACTCGTAAGCAAGGTCAGTTCATCAGTCGGAAGGAGAGGATACGAAAACACAAGTCACTTTGTGCCCACCGACATTACTTGTGAGGTAGCACTCGAAAATGGGAGGCCGAGCAGATTACCATCTCCACTCACTGTTTACTAAACTTGCAGCTAAAAACACCTCGTCATCAACACCTTGCCCGTTAAGGTCGACGAGATCTCGGCCATTGGAGATGTCAACTCGGCGTGTCAGCTCTGCAGCCAAACAAAACCCCGACAGGAACTCCAGGGACTGAAACGCCACCGAAGCTGTAGCCGGAATTAGCAGAGACTGAACCCTGTGGTTTCAATTCTACCGTACAATAGTCGAATAGCCTCATTCCCCACTCCGGTCGGTCATGATTACCTGCTTTTCAAAGGTAGTGCTGATAAGCAGACTCGAGGTGCACGTACCACACCACACGAAGTAATCCATGAAAGTCTGTACGATTCATGTGTCACAGAAAAGAGATCGATATCGACACAGCAGCGGAGAAGAGTCTTTGCAATTGGTCCCCGCCAATCTGTGAATCTTACCAAGGCATCTAGCCCCAGCTCTGTCAGGGTTGTTCGGAGTTGTGATAGCAAACTTCGCTGTCAGATCAGACAAAGTTTCCGACCGGACTTGTATCCAAGAAGAAGAGACCTCGCTTGCGTACTCGTACTGGCTATTGTAGAAAAAGGTATACCTAGGTAAGCATTTTCCATTGCTCAATGCTACCAGTGCTTGATGTCCAACTTCTCTTGACCGCAAGCACAATATTAAGCTGGTGTGACAGATTCTATACTATTTCTACAATGCTTTGATGCATCTTCGCTCGAATCCTAGATCAGATCATGTTATGTAAGCTTCAGACAGATCCACCACCCGTATTGTGCTATGATAATTATGCCTTTATCGACGCCGTGCCATGACTTTCAAGGAAATCGAAAAACGCTATTGTCCCCCAGATGGACTACCGGCTGGGGGCGACACCATCCCCTCTCATATCCCACTTTGGCTTCAAAGCAGCATACATATCATCCCTAGTACCTGCGACATCCTTTGGTATTCGACTAAGCCGGTACGCACCGTTTCGGATGTTCGCTAGATGCATCTGTGAGATATTTGATCCGGTGCTTCGTATGCTGCCTGTCTCGCTTATGGAGTCGCCACGTTCCTTAAATCGACGGGGTGGTGCGAAATCGAGCGCGGTAAAAGTTTTGGAGTTACGGAGCGAATGTCTTGATTCATGTTAGCAAGGTACTTGGTGATGTCCAAGGTTCGTGACTTACGGGCTGGGTATGACGGCAAGATCGTCAAAGGATGAGTTCAAAGGAACATGGGCCCTAACACTAGGAGAATAAGGCTTCAATCCTCCATACAGACTATCTGGAGTGCCAGATCTCTGATTCCTAAAGGCTTGCGGCGGCGCAAAGTCAACGACGTTAGGCAGAAAATCACCGTCACTGTTGTTGAGTTTGTGGGGAGTTGGCAGGACCATGAGCGGTTTTGGTGGAGGAAGCTTTTTCTTAGGAACGTTCTTTGCACTTGATCGCGGCCCCATTTGTCCTGACATGCCGGAGTAAGGTCTTGGACCATTGTAATAGCCGTGACTATCGTGAGACATCGATCTATGACGTTTGTCAACTGTAGAGTACACCGACGGTCCTCTGGAATACACTTGGGCTGGCGGACGCTCGTAATAGCCAAATCCCTCCTCGAACTGTTCTGAACCGTCAAAGTAGTTCGTTGGATGTGGTTGACCGGGCTTGACGCCGTTCACACCATCGTCGAAATACTCTTTGTAGAAGGAGCGAATTCTGTTGGCCCGTTGCTCGGGATTCTCGGATGGGTCATCTGGTGGAAGTGGTCGCACACCCATCATCGAACCACGATAGGTGTAATCAAGGTAGTCCTGATATTCCCCGGTACCATTCTCGCCGATGTTTTCAGGTGGTCCATCCTCGCGAGGCTGTCGCACGTTATGCTGACCTTCGACCTTGGCCACGATAGGCTCTTCTGGGTTTTGCTCGGACACTCGTGGCCGGTGGTTGATTGCGCCTCGAATGTTTCGTGACTGTTCCGAGAATTGTGGTTTTGACGAGTTGCCAAGCTCATGCGGCGGAGGTCCGGTTCTGGGAAGGGCAGGTTCTCGATGGCCGTGTTGCGAGAGGTCGATCTCACTAGCTTTTCGTGCAGTATGCATCGTCTTATGCTCCAGCGATGTGTGGTCGATAGGAGTTGATTCGTGGAAGCTGCTCTGCCTTTTGGGAGGCTGATGTTGGATGACTGCTGCAGGCAACTCGCATGGCAACTCCGCGATTGGCGATGGGTCAGCTTCAGTAACAACGGCATGGAAAGTAGACTTTTCCGTCTTCTCTGGTACTATCGTCGTTTGACCACCTCGTATGTAAGCACTCAGGTAGTTGTTGCTTGCTCGTAGTGCATTCACTCCAGCATTACTACTGACAGTGCTAAGAGTAGAGTCTCGGTTCAGACCTGGCGCAGTAGGTGCCAACAGCCCCGTCTGTGGTTTCCTTGCAGTCGGGTGGGGGATAGACAGATTTGGTGTCTCAGCTGTTTCAGGTGGAGGAGTCTGAGACAGCAGTTCTGTCTTTGACTCGGTTTCAAATCTTTGGTGTATTGAGCCTGTCCACATTGATGGACTGTTGTTCCCGCTCCGGAGGCTAGAAGGCGATCGTATCGAACCATCATCGGGTATGAAGGTTGTGGCATGATACTTGTCGTCACCAATATTGATTGACCTCGACAGACTTTGCAAAGAGTCCCTCGACTGATGCACTCCTGGTGGTAGAACATAAGGGTTCACCGTGCCCAGATCCATTGATATGCCGCGTTCTCTCTTCGTGCTGGTGGGATCTGTGACCGTCATTTCCGGACCATCTTTGCGTAGTTTCTTCCGTCCATTCTTCTCCTTTACCGGTGCTCCATCGACGCCATAGTCCAGAGATTTGTATTTGTCGTTGGCCTTCTCTCTTTTCTTGAATGCTCGACGTCTCCTCCATATCACTAATAGTATTATGGCAATGATGAGGACAGGTACAATAACTCCAATTATGATAGGCCATGTGTTGAACCCTCCAGACGTTACCGAGTTTGATGAGCCGTCAGTCGAGTCCCTTGCCTTGACAACATGTGGTCGGCGAGTCAGCTCTCGTATTCGTGATTCAGGCAGTGGAGGTGGTCGTTGCAGGAAGTCTCTTGACTGCAGAGTGGGTTCTGCTCGTCCAAAGAAGTTCATCCTGACCATGCTTGTTCCTGTAAGGGATATTCCTCCTCTTCTCTGTAAATTTCTTCAGATTTGTTATTGCATCGTACTGTAATCGAGCGTCAAGGTTATCCCAATCTTCTGGTGCTGTTTAGTGTTATGGTGGTCAGTGCTTCCGTGTTGATGAAAGGGTTGAATTACACAAAAGAGTGACTGTGGTAAGTTCGTAAGAGAGTGGCAGAGACAAAACCTGTCTCGAAGACGAAAACGCCGCAAGAGCAAAAATCGCAGGGAATATCAACAACAAACAGTCAAAGGACGTCGGAGCATTCAAATGAGAAATGTAACAAGCCTCCCGTCAATACAATACTGTAAACTCCCGTCATGTCGAGTTCTGGGCATGCGACATGGGCATTCTACCACGCCCGGACCAGTCACACGCGAAATTTAGGAGAAGGTGGAGAATAACGGCTATCGCTAGACTTTGCACTAGGATAGTTGGAGAAGTGCTTAGCGGTCAACTCACGAGCTGTCACTGGTGAGCGGTAAGATTTGACGGAGTAGCGAATTGCTCTATCATTTCCAGTGATATTGAATCCACTGAAGTCCATTCAGCGTGTTGTTCACTAGTCGATAGGAGACTGGTCGCACATCAGTGTACTTGTAAGCTCTCGCCAGTCAATCATCAATCGATAATCAAGCAACCGTATTTGCGGTTGATGCTGAGAAGTTGTCAAAGGACATTATGGTGTTCTTTCCCGTGTTTTGAGAAAGCTTCAATATGACACTGCCACCTGTGGCTGAGTTCATCTTTACAAGCACGTGAGTAGAGACGGATTCTCGACACCAATCTCCGTGATGCGAGGCATGGTGGCACCGGCATTGTTGACCCTGAGCTTACCTCACTCCACGCAAGAAAACACGGCGTCGGAATTATCCTTCGTTGAGGTCGGGATCGTGCCATACCCTTCACCTTGTACCACCTTACTATGCGCTTGGTGGCTAACCGACACACTAACTACCCGATTTCGAGTTCGCTGTTGCAGATCCTATCTCTCATATCACTGTTGATGAGTTCATTGGAAGAGATCAGGAGCAATCTGGTTGTATTCCGTCATGGGTAAATGGTTCTATTCATGTCATTTCAACGTCCTCATTCTTGTCCTGCTGATGGTCAATGTCGTCCGCTTCTATATCTAGATCTCCCCTATCATCAGATTCCTCCTTGTCATCGTCATCGGTGTCCTCCCATTCGTCTTCGCCACCCGGCAAGTGCAAGGTTGAGTTGAGCTGTTGCATTAGCTCTTGGGCATGTTGGCGTAGCGGCTCATCTTCGTACTGTAGTACCAAGAACAGCTTGAGACAGTTGCTTAACCAAGACCGTGCTTGTGCGGCATGATCGGGCTTGCCCTCTTCAGTGGAGACACCTTTCTGGCTCAGCAGCAAATGACACCAGCCTCCCAGGTACAGGCACTCGACACTCTGATCGTCTTCTTTCATCAATCCCTCCAAGACGCCCATAGCGTTCTCTTCCTGCTCGACCTCCATCAGGAGCCTGGCCAGACTGACACGCGTAGCGAAATCCGGTCGCCTTGGGTCTTCTGTATCTACCGGGATATCCTTCCATATGTTGAGGCTTTGCGCCAATATCTTCCTTGCTTCGTCCACTCTCTCTTGGCTTATTCTCATACTTGCGAGAGTCTGCAGTACTCCTGCACTCAATGCGTCAGGACATATCGCCACTGCCTCAATGACTAGCTGCTCGCATCGTTGTTCGCAATCTGACTCGAAGCTCAAATCAGTCATATACACCTCAGCCATGCCACAGAGCGCTTCAGCCACCTTCTGTCGTCTGTTATCTACAATCTCTCTTGTGTGATCCATCGTTGTGTTTTCTTCGTCATCGAGCACCTCGATCTCATTTCTCATGACCTCGATTGCCTTATCAAAGTATTCAACGCTCTTGCGGCCGCCTTCCTCACATAGTTGAGCGAGCTGCAGCCATGGCTCGGCGGAAATGAGTTGCCCATCAGGGTCGATCTTCGTGGCTAGATCATACTGTGCTCTGGCTTGGTCAATATCGCCTAACGCAAGACAAATATCTCCTCCAAGAATCAATGTGGTAGGAAACGTAGGCTTCTCTTGAGCAGCAAGTTGTAGCAATGTATCAACACTCTGGTAATCATGCTTGTTTGCCTCAAGCCTCCTCAGCGCTTCCTGCGCGAGGGGTAGCGCAAGTTCGGGTTGGGAAGATTCGAGCAACTCGGACGCTTCTGAGACGAGGTCATCAATCGACTTCTGTGATTTCGACGTTGCTATTGCGCCTTTCACTAGTGGTGTATTCGTGCTGCGGAGAATATCTTTGCTGTTACTCCGGGACTTAGTTTTCGTCTTCGCCATTGTGAGATCGGTGTGCCTTCACCAGCCTTTGTTGAAGGGAGCGACAGATGTATGGTAAGTATGCCGCTATAACTTGCCAGTGTGCATACAAATTTTTGGAGATATTTGCGATGATGATTTCCCTGCAATTCGGTGGTTCGGGCTAAACAACACCCGTAGAGCCCATGCCCGCCGCATCACGCTACATCATCCAAGTTTCGCGGTACACAAATTTGAGCCACGATGATCCACCAAGCACAATAGAACGCTTCAGAGATAATCACATACACATCTATGTACGATCTCCAGGAGTAATCAACAAGAATATCAAACCTCCTATCACATATCCCAATACGAAACGTTCCGACGACCGCCATCACTCCTCGAACTCACAATCCACAACCATCAGAGTCTAATTAGCTAGCTGACCAAACATGGGTCTCGACGAACAACGTGAAGAACGCGAAGTCCTGGAGTCCATATTCCCCACCGAAATAACAGACACCTCAGACACAGCGTACCGCATATCTATAAACCTTGACCTTCCCTCCCACGCCGCACTCGATGATGAAGAACCACCCATCATCCTCCTCAACATATCCTACCCGGAATCATACCCAGACGTCGCACCACACCTCGACATCACTGCGCCGCCCAATGCAAGCAAACATCCGCTGCTCGATGTATCAGAAGACAAGGCGCAGTTACTAGATGCGCTACGAGAGACAATAGAAGAGAGTTTGGGCATGGCGATGGTGTTCACATTGGTGAGTACGTTGAAGGATGCGGCGGAGTTGTTGATGGCGGACCGGGTACGGCAGGAGCAGGAGATTGTAGCGGTAGCGGCGAGGCAAAAAGAGGAGGAGGAGAATCGCAGGTTTCATGGCGAAAGGGTTACGAGGGAGAAGTTCTTGGCGTGGAGGGATAGGTTTTTCAAGGAAGCGGAGGAGAAGGAGAGAGCGAAGAAGGAGGAGGATGATTCGGAAATGAAGGTCAAGAGGACTAGAGTGGAAGAGAAGAGATTGACTGGGAGGCAGTTGTGGGAGAGGGGCTTGGTTGGCAAAGGCGAGGACGTTATTGATGAGGAGGATGGGCTGGTAAACGGGACAGAAAAGTTGAAGGTGGACGTGTGAGAAATCATTTCATGGTTTGACAACACTTCATCCATTATCATCCCTTGGAGATTGTGCATCTGCCGAGACGAATCCCTGGAAATATCTCCTACGAAACTGGTTCAAGTCGTCCGCTTTCATGCCGGTCACAGCCTTCGAACTCGAGTCTGACACATCACTGAGGTCTTCCGGCATCTCACCGACAACCCGTTGATACACAAGCAATCTTCGACTCCATTTGTTGAAGCTTTGTACACACACGTGTTTCAGTTCTAGCATGGCATGTTGAGGTACTGGAAATTCCTCTTCCATCGCTTCGTTTGCGCAAGGCATCCAGAACGCGAGTCTTCCGCCATCCACCAGGGTTCGGGCTGCAAACTCCAAGATGTCGTCTAGCATACGGTTAAAAGAGTAAGGTCGTTTTGGCGCAACGAAATCTGGCAGCGTATGCGAAGGGACGCCATCGACAAAGTAGGGTCCGTTGTGGACAGGACGGCGAGTCGCTATGCTAGACTCATTCTCACCACTCGACTCGAACGGTGGTGTATCAGCGTCCTGGATGCGTCTTCCAAGCACTTTCAAGCCTTCTCTAACACCATATGGTGGATCACAAATTATGCCGTCAAGCCATCTCGAGCTCTTCAGACCTGACACCTTGCCAGGCCACCGGAAAGGAGAGTTCGTCAAATCAGATGTTAAACAGTCGCCAAATCTATCCTGCAATCCATATCTTACAAAATTCTTGCCAACACCCCTATCCAATCCCTTCCCCTTGCCTCGGAAGCTACGACCATCTATATCCGAACCGAGTGTGATTGCACCAAGTTCAGCCGCAGCGACCATGAATCCGCCAGTACCGACGAACGGATCCAGAAACAGCTTGCCATGTCCGGCAAGAGCGAGGTTCGCGGTTACGAGAGCCAACTCTGCGTCCATGGACGTCGTGGAGATGTAAGGGCGTTTCTTGAGGTCATGTTTGTCAATCAGATCTCTTTTCGTGCCTCCGATATACCTACCGAAGAAAAGACGCTTCGGTCTTCGTGATTTCAGTGCCTCTATTGTCCCCGCAATACTGTCATCTTGATCGGCATCGCCAGGCCTTGATACTCTAGGGTCACAGCTCTGGTGCAAGATCGAATGTTCCTCCGGAGTTAGCAATTCCCATTCTTCCGAGACGACGAATTCTTCATTCGGTCTTTTCATCACGATCTTCCCGTGAAACGGCAGGTACGAGAACGATTCGATAATGCTGCGCTGCTCACTTGTCGAGCGTTTGCCAAAGAACGCATCGATAGAGAATTTGAAGGAAACATCCTGATATGACGTCCACGTTTCCAGTGGTAGTGCTTTTATCCGTGAGTGGAGCGTGGGATAATCAGAAGCCGTGGCATAAAGTTCGTGTATGGATTTGGCAAGGATCGAGTTTGAGGCGAAAGCACGGGCGAGAGCATGGTATTGGCTGGGTGTTTGAAGTGTGGGTGAGGTTCGTGGTTGTAGTTGAACAACGCAAAATGGTGAGGTGGGCTCGTAGTCAATGATCTTGAGGTTGATGTTGAGTGATGTGGCTATGGCTTCGAGTTCCGGCCGCCGGAAGGTTTCATGTGTATGTGTCAGACGGACGAGGTAGAGCGATGAAACTGCTTCGGTCGTGCCATTCTGACCTGCGGTGTGAGTACGTTGTTGTGTTGTTGCTGTCGACTGGCCATTGATAGGCACGACATTGGCCGTCATCTTAGTTGAGATGAAATGTATCGATGAAGCATTCACACGAGGAACGCTCACTTAGCGATGGAAGACCAAGAGCACTAATGATCGCCGATCATAAAGCACCAGGATGTGGTCAATAGCTCATATTTCACTCAGACAACATTTCTTCTGGCGAAAAGTAGTCTAGCTCTGGTAAGTAAGTTCACAAGGCTGACAAACTAAGGAAGATATCTGGTAGTGTTGAGAGAACTTTCAGACCCGAAGTAATTTTGCTTGCGGTTGTCTTATGGCAGGACTATAGATATTTGGTTGTTGTCACGTTTTGTCAGTTTGAATGCATTCGATCACGTTAAATAAAGCATTGCGCATTTATTAACTTGCAGTCGTATAAATTATTCCACTTGCGATTGACAATTCTGAATAAAATTTCCGGTCTTGGCATTCTTGATATCTTCTGTCTTCATAAGCTAGTGGCATTGATATCATCATAAACCGTCAACCCTCCTCTTCCTTTTCCTGCCGCCGTAGTGCAGGTTTAGAGTCAACTCTTCATTTGTATACTTGGTAAGTAGGATATGTGACGCATGACTCAGCATATAGAAGGATAATTAATATTCGAATTACTTCATTCAAGACCGCTCGCTAACTCTCAAAAAGGCTGCTGATCTGAAACTTCTGTGGGAAGCCAGAGCCCACGGGACCCATCAGCTAGCCCATGGGTTTGATAGTATTGATCACACATATTAATGTTGCTTCACGTCAATGGGACAAGTACTAATATGTTCCTTGACGCCCGTTCGAAGTGACCAGATCATGTCGGGTGGCATACTCAGGTCCTCTATTATCCGGTAGAAAGCCATTCTCCGACCGTGCATTTCGTTGAACGCCTGGCACATCCTCCGAATCCTCAATCCCCGCACCCAACACGTTTCTTTCTTTATCACCAGCTGACTCAAGATCTCGTTCCCTCGCCACGCTGGCGGCAGCCCAACCCTCATCACCCACATATCCGTCTCTACCAACACCCACCCAAAAGGCACGGCCACGAGATCGCGCACCCCAGGACCACCCGTTTCCGCTTCGAACTGGCATATGGTAGAACCTAAATGAGGACCATGCCGTGACTGCGCCGATGATCGCGCCGGACAGTATATCAATACCGTGATGATGGAAGTCGAACCATCGGGAAACACAGATGAAGATTGCTGTTCCGATCGGTAGGAATACCGCTAGCAATAGGAGGTAGATTGGTGGAGCAGCTGTTGAATTACGTGGCGGTAAAGAGGAACGTGCACGATCCTTGCTCACTGATCCTCGGAGTGAGTCGTCAAAGTCGTAGGTGTTCAACGCGTCGGGTTTTTGGCTGCTCGGAGTTACCAGTGGTATGTAAACCGCAAATTTGGCGCACAGAAACAGCGAAAGGTACAACAGCCCAGCAAAACTGAATGAGGAATGTCCAGACGGCCAACTTGCGAAAGCGTCCCGCAGGACATGCGGATCTGTTTCCTGGCAGATGCTGGCAGAAACGATGATTGGTGTAGCGCCTGACTCAGTGAAACCAATACCCAGTCCTCCAACTCTGTTGCGAGATATGCTATTGGCACTCACGTCTGGCCGACAAACTGCGATGGCGTGAGGTCGTGGTTTACCTGCTAGGTCTTTCAGGCCTTCTGTGATCATGAAAGCTGACGCCAGACTAAGCCCAAGTCCCAACCATGCCGTGTTCCATTCCCATAGTTTGCGTCGCCAGATAAGTGCCTTGGGCGTAGATTTGTGCGCAGTAGGTCCAGGAACGAAGACGAAGGAGACGATGAGAGTTATCAGGCCAGGAGCAAGAAGCGTAACGCAGATCAGTGTGGTTACTGTGACAGTATCGGAGTGGTAGGGTAACGAAATGGTCGGATCTTGAAGCGAAAATGGTCGTTTGTTGGTGTGCTTGATTTGGTTGAAGCCACCTCCTACGCCGGCTATTCCACTGGAGAGCGTTAGCGATGTCAATAGCAACTGCATACTATACTCACATTATAAGTATCCAGTCGATCAGGTATGAGAGAATGATGCGTTTCGACACGTGCATAGCACCTTTCACAAGCACCTTCGTTGGAGCTGACGCTGTCGCCATATCAAGTGACTGAGCACGCGACCAGTAATGATTGACTATTACACCCAGTCACTGCTATAGCATCGACATAAGGTGATCGCGTCCTCAACACACTTAGCAGAAGGAGCATCAAGTTGATGGGTGGTGGGAACTTTATTAGAAGAGCCTCCTTCACCCATCAAGCGAAAGATCCTTTCCTTTTGCGTCACATATTCCTTTGTTGACAACTTGAATGCAGCAGTCAGGTTCGGCGGATGACATGCTCCGGAGCTGCAGTGACGCCTATCAGGCGTTCTGATGGCTTGGCATTTATTTTGTTAGAGTTCCTCCAAGCCTTGGCTAGCATAAAATCAACCAATGTTGCAGCTTTGATGCTGCGCCACCTGATCTTACCTGCTAAAATGGGATAGATACTTAGGTAATGGATTGCCAGATATCTGAGCACTTCTTGAACATCTCCTTCCGAGCACACGAGCACGAGATTATCTCCCCTTCAATGTATGGACTCGAGTACATCGAAGCGCTGATCGGCAAGCAGAGCTAAGAGTGCAGGGCGACTTCCCTGCCCCGTTCATTTGAGAAATTGATATCATGATCGTAGGGGTGGCATGCGACCTCAGAAACCTGTTACAGCTTGTCCGGTTGAAAGTTCCGCTGCTTGGCGGAGGATATTTGGACACTGCACCCGACACTCTTCGAGCTTCGGAAGTTCAACTTGCCAGAAATCCTTGAGTATTCGCAGATGTGGACGCCGCTATATAAGGCAACCTATAGTAAACCTCTACGTTCGAAGAGTAATGAAATCGCAATGCGCATAAATCATACTCCATCAAGTTACAGTAACGCTTAGATCAGTAATCAGAGGTCTGCACATAGCTCATCAGAAACAACGGCAACTGAATGACAGAACCTGTGTCGAGTGAACAAGACTAGGACACAAAACGTACATACGTCCGTGGTGTATGTACCATTATATCTCCGTAATTGTACATAAAACCGGTCGATTTGACCCAACACTATGCCATTAAGTTAAGTTTTTATGATGCTCGTTGGCAGCGGTTGTTAATCATTCATTTCCTCTTTCCATCAAGGTCGGTGTAGAAGCTCCAGCCAAAACTTTCAGATGGGTCATTGAATCGAAGCTTCTTGTCGAGTGCATCGACCTTTTCAACCTCCTCCGCGTCGAGTTTGAAATCACCTTCGAGGTTGGCCTTTATTCTGGAAGGTGTCTTTGACTTTCTGTAAGTGTGGTCAGTAATAGTCCGAAGTAAAATATTCACCAAGCTTACGGAATGACAGTGTGCCCCTTGGCTAAGCCCCAAGCCAGCGCGACTTGTGCTCCAGATTTGCCATGCTTTCTACCAATCTCAACCAACACTGGGTCGTCAATCAACTTCCCCATGTCCTTGCCACCGCTGTAGATCTCATTCTGGTTACCGAATGGACTGTAATGTGTGATGTGAATTCCTTGTTGCTTATGCCAGTCGGCGAAGCTCTTCTGCACAAGGTATGGATGCATCTCCATCTGGTGCGCCGCAGGCTTGATGTTCGCCTTACTCACTAACCGCTCCATCTCTGCTTTGCTGAAATTCGAGACTCCAATGGCCTTCGCCTTGCCCTTCTCTTGCAGCTTCTCCATGGCGTGCCATGTGTCCACGTAGTCTGTGTCTCCTGTTTTTGTCTTGTCGCCTTCCTTCGGGAACAGCGAGTCTGATCTCGCAAACGGAGACGGCCAGTGCATGAGGTAAAGATCAACGTAGTCGGTGTTCAAAGCTTTCAAAGAGACATCAAGTTGCTTCTCCACATCTTCAGGGTGATGCGCATTGTTCCATAACTTTGTGGTGATGAATAATTCTTCCCGTGGAACACCTGCTTTCTTTACTCCCGCAGCGACACCGGCTTCTGTGCCGTACACTCGGGCGGTGTCAATATGTCGGTAGCCAGCTTTGATAGCTTCATATACTGCATCCTCTTGAGCTTCCTTGTCCTGCCACGTGCCAAAGCCAATGCCTGGAATTTTGGCGCCGGTACTGAGGGCAAATGTTGTTCCTGAGTATGAAGACATGGTTCTCGATTGTTGTGGTATCTGTCTTGTGACTTGAGATAATCTAGATGATGCTTGCATGGAGAGACGGGAGTACATTCTTCTAATATATGCACGAAAACTAGCAATGGAAAGGTTAAGAACGATATGATGCAACTGCGAGGAAATTTTCTGATGATAACCGCGATTGAGGACCAAGAGAATGAGTTCACCGATCCAATGATCTCCTGTATCGGTAGTTAACAATATTTGTGTTGGAGATGAAGCTCCCAATGTCTTCATGCAAGGACATTGGCTGTGTAAACAGATCCAAATTCATGACGTTGATGATGGGGAACGACGGTGGTTGTTGGAGAACTCGATGCTCCGCCAAAAGCTCGAAACTTCATGCAATAAAGTTCGTGAAGATTTGAGCCTCGGTGCAATATGCCCGCCCACTCATCATGATGTTAGGTTTTGCTCAGGCATGACAGTGAGGTAGGTACATATACCTGGAGACGAGAGTTCAAATACAACAATACGACTCGGGTTTAAAGAGTAGGATCAAGCGCCGTGCGTGAGAGATGCACAACACGTGGAGAGCATGCTAAAGCTGCCTATCGTCCTTGATAATATCAAGCTGTCGAATACTGGGTTGGAAATCAAAACCTTGAATTTCTACAAAAGTTTTCCCACCATGACCTCCATCCTTGAACATGATCCGGTGGTCTTGAATCCGGCTCGCCATGAACAACATTAATTGAGATTGGTAGGACTTGGTCCGGACGACATCGAAGCTATCATCGACGAGCAAACGAACAGACCTTTCAATCAAGGTACAAGGCGTCCTTCTTGATGGCCATTCGCAACTGCGGGACCACCTAATGAAACTGAGATCTTGTCTTCTAATTGGCACAAAACACAGGATCTGCAACGATTTCTACCACACGCCGTAACCTCTGGACCAATCTTAGCTGCGACCAGCATTCTCGATTGACCACCACCAAGACTGAATCCTTGTAGTGGTCAACGCGAGGCGTTACCATATCGCACGCCAATAGGGGCTAGTGTTTGGTGACTTCAGTTGATCGATGGCCCCGCGTTGTTCTATCCAGAACCGTATGCTTCGATGTATAGGCTTGGACGTCTTCAAAATTGACCTGAGGTACAACATTACTGCCACGAAGGAAGAGGTAATGAAATACCAATAACTTAAATTGATTAAAGTAATCATTCTAGGTAAGTGATTAAGTAGATATCTGCTCGTGCTCGGTCAGCTGAAAAGCGGAAAAACACCAGACTACAGTACTCATCTGTCAGTGGCGGACACTAAGAACTTTGAAGCTGAGGGCTGGATAATCCGCATCGACCTCACTCTTTACTGGTGATAGTGAAGGAGAGACGGATTTGAAGTGGACCCTGATACCGCCGTGTGAGTCCCTGGTTGGACACTAAGCTCAGGAAGGATGCTGCTGCCAGTGAGCTGAAAGATTTGCCTTCCCGGTGGATCGATCGCCCACTGTAAACAGACTAGCTCTACAAAGTACTTCTGCCCGAACAAGTCAGCGAGCGTTGTTACTCGGTCTAGGTCAGTCTTGGTTTTTGGCTCTGGTCTCAGCTAAATACTGACTTTGAACTGCAGAACACACATGTACTGTACCTTACCTTGCTTCATGGAGAAGTACGAAGTTCCAGATCCAGCCACGAAGTCTTATCGTTATACAACATGCTGTATCATTGGCGTAGACTCGTTTATACTGTGATGGCTGAACTCTTTTTTAAACTCGTCGAGAACCTGCAGGGTTTTCCTAGCAAGAGACCTCTGCTGATACCAGCGTGTTGGGCCCGAATCGCGGTATAAACATGTCCTGCCCTACTACTGGAAGATATGACACGAGCAAGTCTGTATTTCTCACTTTTGTTCGGATATCACAGGTGTTACTACAACGAAGATGCTGAATCTCTCTTCCACCCTTGTTGGCCTCCTCTGGTTGATAACACAGTCGCATGTGGTACAAACGCAGTCGACTGTGTGCTCCAGTGGCATCTACAAGGTCCTGGCCCCCCTGTCTGGGCTGCCAGAAGTGCAGACATTTTGCAGCTCAAAGTTCCTCGTCGGTCCCAAAACTTCCACCGTAACTGTGATTGCGGTCTCGACATCTACCTCAACATCAGCCACGTAAGTAGACCTGTTCTTGACTCAAAAAAAGTTTTTCATTCGTTGCTTACAAGACCAAATTACGTAGGCAAACCACCGTCACCGTGACCAGTTCAACAACGATGCCTACCACAGTTACTATTTCGACTGATACTACTACCACTAGCACAACCACAACGACAAAAGGCACTTGTATTGCGGGTGAGTAATTAACAGGCAAAGGCTATCATCTAGTATTCGATATGCTAATACTACAACAGCTTCGAGCGCTGCTGCACGGCTGCTAAAGAGGAAGCAAAGTACAGCGTTGTCGTCGAGCAGCTCGTTGACGTCGAGCTCAACCTCCTCCTCCACAGTTTTGCAGGCCAAAAGCACCACCACCTCATCGACAAGCATAGCTTCATCTACTATGCGTACAACCACCAGCTCCTCTCAGGCAACCTCTTCTCGGACAAGTTCTACTCCGTCCAGTTCTACTCCGTCCAGTTCTACTCCGTCCAGTTCTTCTCGGGCCAGTTCTACTCAGTCAGCCTCTAGCATACGAACACCAAGCACCACAACGTCAACGTCAATTACAACCACGAAATCATCGAACAACGTTTTGTCAACACTAGAGTCTCTTGCGGCAGATACAGCGAGCACTTTTTGCTCATGTGTTGAGTATCCCAGCAACACCGTAGTGACGTCAACGTCCAGCTCGACAGTAGTGGTAACCTCTGTGTCAACGACTACAATCACTGCATCGACAACTGTCACAAGTACCTCGACTATCACAACAAATGTCGGTACTACACACGTGTCAACATCAACAGCCACAGTCTCCACAACCAGAACATATTCCCTATCAGGTGTCAGTTGTGATTACAACTCAAACAACTGCAATCGGCACAGTGACCAAGAAAGTGTTAACGGTGTAGGCCCTGCTAACTGCGGTTGCGCATATGCCATAGAGGGAGACCCAGTATGTCGTGACTTCGACCAACAAGCCTGTACCTACTGCCAAACAAGTTGCGATTGTCCTGCTGGTCAGAGATGCTTCTTTAATTGTCGTGACGATACCTATATAGGCGGTTGTGCAGATGTGTCGATCTGCTTGAATACTGTATCTCCAAGCCGCTTGTTTCGAAGGCGGTGAAACAAGCTTAGCAAAAACACGAGAAAGGAGATCTGCAGAATACCATGGAAATCTAGCAAAGAGAGCTACGAAGTATGAATGTCGGTCTTCTCTCATGCATAGTGCGTATGTAGCTGGTAATGCTTTGAACACTTCCATATGTGCTTATTATTGTTTATACGACTAGAACATGATATTGCTCTGACTTGGTTGCTGAGAAGTGCCTCATGCTGATTTGATCTGTATCTGTGTGGCTTGGGGCGCGGTCCACACGCAGCCTATTTGGATATGTTGCATCTTCAATGCATCCTTCGAGCCTCGAATCGTCAATGTAGTCATCTAGTTGGCACTCTTCCACCAGCATCCGTAGCCTAGTCAGGTACTATTGAATCTCATAAGTCCCTATGCAATCAGCCCTCTGCAAGCACGCCCACTTAACTTCCTGCAATAGACGATTTGATCGTTGATGCTAGGAACATACAGGATAGATTGAGAATCAGTACCATCAGCAACCAGGGCAAGACTACTTTTCGCCAGAAGAAATGTTGTCTGAGTGAAATATGAGCTATTGACCACATCCTGGTGCTTTATGATCGGCGATCATTAG
>Ga0181471_100004_pt1 | contig 46935 bp, 49 predicted proteins | sample InSIn5gowninarea_FD_119083 | JGI IMG/M metagenome (GOLD analysis project Ga0181471, IMG submission 119083) | Clean room microbial communities from NASA Spacecraft Assembly Facility at Jet Propulsion Laboratory, Pasadena, California, USA -... ...
AGCTTTCCTCCAGTGTTCTTTTTAGCTTTGCTTCTTTACCTCCATACTTGTCTTCCAAGTGGTGTAGCCAATTCATTCCGACCGGAATAACGTAGTCCTGCATGACGCTCTCACCGACTTTTGCACCAGCCGCTTGTATATCTTGACCAATTTCACCGAACGACTTCTCGCCCTGAAACACATCTCCTACATAGTTCGCCGCACTCGTAGCTTTTTGTTCAGTTTCTTTTGCTAAGTTGTTCCCCTCGGTTAACGACTTAACCTTAGTTCCCCGGATGTTGGTGACCGCCTCACCCTCATCACTCGCTAACAATTGTACGCCCGTGTAGGCAACATCGGCAACATCTACGACAAAGTTCCATAGCGACGACAGGGTCTCTTCAACGACTTCACCTTCCCGATTGACTGATACTCTGCTTGTGCCTGAACAATCACCCCCAATGTTCCCTCTCTTTTTGCGCCTGTTTCGCCATTTTCCTTCCCTCCTTTGAATTCGGGCATGCAAAAAAAGCTCATTCCTACTCATGGTTCAAGTTGGAAAGAGCTTTTGAAAGTTTGTCAAGTGTTTGAGTTGTTTAGTGTTTGGTTTGTTGATTGTATTGTACGATCTTGTTGTTGGGATTGTAAACCCAAGTTTACACAAAACTTTTGCCAGACCTTTTATACTGTCTTTTTTTACTCTTTTTCATCCAGTTTTTGCTTTAAATATTCAGCAATCACCGTTTCTCCTCTCTCAATAGCAAAAGCATAAGCATCCATATCTTTCATGTTGTCACCAGAGTATTTTATAGATATATCTATATTACTCTCAACTAACAATTTAACAATCTCAAATTGACCACCATATATTGCTGCAAACAGAGGATTTCTTTCTGGTTCACTGGTATCAATCTCAATATTGTGGTTGATAAGATATTCTGCAATATCTAAATGTCCTTTTGCACTTGCTCTTTCAAGGGCATTTGTAGAAAACGTTCCACCCTGTGCATTAATATCTATCCCAGCATTAATAAGGTATTCTATTATTTCTAAGTGCCCATGGGCTGATGCTACATGTAACCATGTACCAAAGGGCGTCATCCATTCAAGCATTTCTGGATTTTTTTCAAGCAAAACTCTTAAAATATCCAGTTGATTACTTTTTATAGCACCCCTAATTTCTTTTGCAATTTGATTGTTATCCATTCTAGTTCCCCCATAAAATTCATCTTCTTGAAGCAGCTAATTTTCCAAGATCTTCTAATATTTCAACAAAATCATCATATTCCCCACCTGCAGCATCAACTGCTTTCAATTGTTTTACAACGTTTTCTAAAGCTTCAATGCCATGTTGCCCACTTACTCTATTGGGTGCCCATACTAAATTTTCTCCACCAATTATTGGGTCAATACCATGCTTTCTTAATATATCTTGACCTTCTTGAACAAGTTTTCGTTGAGCTTCACCTAAGCCCTTTTTGAATAAAGTATGGTGCGCATGTGGATCTACCATGTCAACAGGAGGATCACCTTTTAGTCCTCTGAGATACTTACCAAAATCAATTTTTAGTAATACTTCATAATACTCCGAAGCAATACCTAAATCACTCATCTTCTTGCTAATTTGAGAAAGCTCTTCTGGGGTGAATTTATTATTTTGAATAGCATTCTTAAGGTTATTCATCTTAGTATGACTGATATTGCCTGACGCATCAACAATATCATCTAGATACTCGTTTACAAGATTACCCGTCCCCTCATTATCTCGCTTATTATTTCTATTATTCCCAGTATGATTGTTATGCCCGCCACCACCATTCCCGTCCAACGAAAAGAACATCGGCCTACCTGTATTAGGAACCAGGCTGGAATATCCTTGCATAGCAGCTAAAAGACTATCAATCATCTCTTGCATTTCTTTCAACGCATCTTCAACAGTCTTCGCCTTCGTTTTGAACTTCCCATCTAGCGTTTCCATATCTTTTTTAATCGAGTCAAAAAGCCCGAATAATGGAGTTCTATTTCCGTCGCTTCCATTGCTGCCGTTACCATCTGGCGTACGATCCCTATCTGGTCTATCTGGTCCATCTGGCTTCAGTTTGGCTGCTGTAGTCGCTGTCTTCATAGCGGCTCCACCCATTCCACCTGACAGTCCACTCGCGATTACCTCAGCACCTATGACATCTACTCTTCCCCTATTCCTACCTCGTTGGTAGCTTTCCTCCAGTGTTCTTTTTAGCTTTGCTTCTTTACCTCCATACTTGTCTTCTATATGGTGTAGCCAATTCACCCCGACTGGAATAACGTAGTCTTGCATGACGCTCTCACCGACTTTTGCACCAGCCGCTTTTATATCTTGACCGATTTCACCGAACGACTTCTCGCCCTGGAACACATCTCCTACATAGTTTGCCGCACTCGTAGCTTTTTGTTCAGTTTCTTTTGCTAAGTTGTTCCCCTCGGTTAACGACTTAACCTTAGTTCCCCTGATGTTGGTGACCGCCTCACCCTCATCACTCGCTAACAATTGTACGCCCGTGTAGGCAACATCGGCAACATCTACGACAAAGTTCCATAGCGACGACAGGGTCTCTTCAACGACTTCACCTTCCCCTTTGGCTTCGGCCGCATCGTGATCTGCGAGTCGTTTATCTACCGCGCGCTGCCATCCTAGACTCTTAATATCTTGTTCAAACGGACTCAAGATTGGTGCAAACGAATGACTCTTCTCCGCATCCAGAAGAATCTGATCGCTACTTGTGTCGTTCTCTTCTACTAATGCGATCGTATCCGTAGCTGTATCGAGGTACATCCCTTCCGAACCGACCATGTAGACAGCAGCACCATTTACATTCAGTTCTCCTGACGCGTGAATGTTTACATTCGTGGTACTGTTCAGACTCACACCCCAGAGGCTACTCATCGAGATTTCCAACGCACCTTCTTTGGCGGTCATCCTCAGTTCGGTGTCTCCCATGGTGAATTCTTTTCCTTGTGGGATGCCAAACGATTTGACTCCCGGGTCCACCATTCGCTTATCGTTCTTCTCGACAAAGCTTCCCTGTGGCGCATGACGGACGGAGTTGATGACCATCGCATCGTCCTCATCGGCACCTGGGAAATACAATTTTACTTTAGAGCCGATCTCCGGCATGAGGTATAGGATTTGGTTGCCTTCCGCCCCATACGGGAACCACTGTGCCTTGCTCTTATCTTGCGTTTTATCGATAGTGAGATGGATTTTGACTTGGTTTCGTCCGATTTGAATAATTTTTCCGTCGATAGCGGCACCGATGATGGCTTTGTTATAGATCTTCTTTTGTTTCACACTTTTGCGAGTTGCGCAAACATACGTCCACCTGAATAGACCATCTACCATGCTTGCTATTCGCTTGGTAATAGCGAAGGTCTGCCCCTCTCGCAACACTTCATCCCCAAGCTCTAAAACATCGTCGTGTTCAAACGTGTAGGTCCTATATGGTGCGATGGACTGGTTAACCTCGTATGGCCTGTCTTTCAGCTTGATCTGCTTTCTTCCCTCTGGTAGACCGACCCAGAAGCGCACCTTATTTGCACTCACATCTGGTACGAGGACAGCCCCTACGTGAGAGGCAATTCGTTTTAAAAACACCCAGTCCGTCTCTTCGTACTGCATGATGTATTTGCCCTGTTTGCGACCATCGAAGGCATTATCGATCATATCTCCACCAGGATATTTCGACACGAGCTCATCTACAATACTTGCGTACAATCGGCTCTCGTCTTGAAAAGAACGCATCTTCACGCCCATATCCATGGCATAGGTATGCGATACAGCTTCCACCGTCACATAGTGGACATCACGGACAACCTTGATCTCCACATGATGTAGTCGTCCGATAAATATCGACTTCTTCTGCTTTCCTACCTTCTGACACAGCTCAATTACGTCGTGGCTGCTTGCTCTATGTATAATCTCATCTTCTTTTTCTTCGGGAACAATACCTGTAAAGCGTAATTTTGCATGTTCGCCAGTTTGATGGACAAATTCCAACCGATCAAGTCGGATCGTTCCATAGGACCAGACAATCTGTATATCCTGATAGGTCATGACTCCATCCGTTCCCTGCATAAACTCCTCTCCTTCAAAAAGAAACAATCATGGTTTACACCAAAGACACCTGCTTGAAAATAACCTCAATCCTGCCCATCCTTTTCAATCGTAATAATCCCTTTGACAGTACAAATCAGCTCCGACTTACTGAGTAATGCTGGCTCGTTTTTTACCAGTACATCGTGCTTTCCTTCCGTCCACTTGTTAGCTATCATCGGTCTACATACGGTTCCTGTGTCCCTGCAAATACCAAAACACCCAATATTGGCATCGACAACGTTATCGGCAATATTCATGACCGGTTTACCACGCGCGTATACTCCGTGGCATTGCGGCAAATTCAAAAAGCTGGTGTCTGTTCCCTCACTGCATTTTACAGTTGCCCCACGTACAACATAGGAATACTCACCGTGTGCCTTCGGCGCCAGAAGTTGAAGCAAAGACAAAAGCATCTCCCTACTCCCCTTTCGTTACATAATTTGCAATAACTCATACCAGTCGCATCGTTCGAATCAAGGCTCTAGCTAATGGCTGCCATATAATCACTTCGTCAGCCGCGAAATGGAAGCTACCGAGCAGCAATCTCTCCTCTAGTGCAGTAACAAACAAGATTTGATAATACTTCCCGTTCTTTATCGGTATGACGAGTTCGCTACTCGCCACCTTCACTTCACTGAGGTCAATCACTTCGTTATGTACGACTTGCAAGCCCGCTTGCTTTTTTTTCAACTGAATCGTCATTGTACTTAAAAATTGCTCTACATCGTCCATCTGTATGAGGTGCGTCATATGTGTCAGACCAAACATGACTGTGCCTTTTTCATTTTTGTAAGTCATCTGATCATGCTGGTGAGTTGTATTTCCTTTTGATTCGATCCCTCTAGGAATCAGCCACATAGACGTTGGGAGATGAATTGCCATCTGCTCGTTGAAAAATAGCTTCTCTTCACAATAAATCGTTTGCCCTTCGTACTCAATGACACCACGCTGCACTCCTGCCAGCCATTCTTCAGGTGACATTTGTGCCATCTTCTCTTCTACTTCCTTGATTTCACGTCGCTTCTGGATGTCATTCCAGACATCCAAGATCTTCTCATCCCAGTAGACGGTCATGACTCCCTCCGTTACGCCTGCTCTACTTTTTGTAAAACGAAGCCCGTATAGCTTCTACGCAGTAAGCTTTCTGCTGCATCGAGACTCACCACGATATACGGCTCCAAAATTCCTTCAATGGCAAAAAAATGATGCGCCTTGACCTTTTCGTGGTCTAACACAAGTCTCTTTACGGTTCCATTTAGATGAAACTCGCTATCCTGGGAAAGACAATCCAAGGTAGGTATTTGCATGACCCAGTACACGTTTTGTGAGCCAGATCGCTTGTCTATCAAATGGACACATTTCCACTGAATTCTCGGATTGTATTTCTCGATAATCGACTTCATCTGTCGTGACATCATGGGCACAGGCTTTTCCAGCCAGTCTGTGTACTCGTTGAAGCTATGTTCAGCGACATCTAAAATCGAGACAGGCGGGAGCTGTGCGAAGCTGTCTTCCTTTCGTAGACCCTGCGGTTTCACCTTTTGAGCGATTCGACTGTCATCCATGAGTTGGTAGTAATCTCTCAAGTCATCCCGCCCCCTTGATTTGATCTCGTGTGGAATCATCATCGATATGCACATCTTCGCTAAAGTCTTTAAACTCCCCGACCCTGATGCGCAAACATTTCGCCTTATTTATCTCCGAATACTCTGGGAGTTTTATGGCTTCTCGGATCGCTATCCGGATCAGATCCGTCACCATTTGACTAAAACAATCCAAACGCTTCCATACCATGTGCTCCACATCCGATGTGTGTAGAACACCGATGTACTTTTTACGCTGCTCATCCAGAAGACGAATCAACGATGAAATCTCTTGAAAAGCCCAACTGGCGTCGTATCTGGCATAGCATTCGACAGGTTCCCAATACCACTGATCTGTATAAGCCTCGATGAGGTAGGTATAAGTCCCTTCCAGAATAGATGTCCTCAGCATGGAGTAATGAATAAATCCAACAGGTGCTAGCTCCTCACGATCCTGCATGACTTTGATCCGACTTGCGATCTGTCGAAACGACTCCACAAACTCATCGACGAGCTGGGCTTGATGTTGTTGGAAAAAAAGCTCGACTGCCGCCACCCGTTCTGCCAAAGCAGGCAAAAACACCTGGTCGTGCAGATGCTGGAGTGCTTCTTCTTTCATCATGACCGTGTGTTCCTCCCATTAGTTCATTTTTATCTCTGTTCCCTTGATCTCGATCTTTTCATTTAAGGAAATGGTGTTTCCTTTTCCAATCAGCTCGATCTTATCGGCTTTGACGCGTAGCGTTTGCCCGATCAGATACGCCTCTTTACTAGCACTAATGCTCACATTTTTATCGCTCACGATCTCGATTCCGGTATTATCGCTGATTGTGATAGACATACCGCCTGCTGATATCACGATCTTATCTGGCGCCAGCATGATCTCCTTGCCGTATTTCGTGCGGAAGGTCTTCACAGCCGGATCTTTCATCCGATCGGGACCCGCGCCCGCGCTCGGTCTTGAGCTACTTGGAGCGGAGGACTTTTGGGGAGCCGGAGATTCGGATTCTGGATTATCTCGGAGCACCGAGCTGATGGCGATACCGTCCTCTTCCTTTTTGCTCGGGAAGTAAATTCGTATCTGGTCGCCTATTTCCGGCATGACATACCAACCTGTATTGTTCTCGGACGTATAGATCGTCGAATAAGGGAACCAGTAAGCGGTACTCTCATCCTGTTGATCATCCATGTCTAGTTTGGCTCTGATATTATCTTTTTGAATCTGAAGAACGCGCCCTTGGATAGAGGCACCTATGATCGCATTGTTATACATTTTCTTGCGCGAGAGTCCCTTATGTGGAAAGAGCTTGTAGGTATTCGTCAGTATTCCTTCCTTCATTTCAGTGACGGCTTCTCCGACGACAAGCTTCTTGGACTTGAAGCTCACTTCATCACCGACTTCGAGGATCTGCGGGCTTTCCACTTCATATACCGTAAAATCTTGATCATCAATTCCTGGCACTCGGTTTTCCGCAGCGCTCTGATATTCTCCCACTCTCTTTTGTACCGTATAATGCGCGACCTCTAGCTTGCCTTTGTCCTTCCCTTTGGGCAGACCGAAATAAAATTTGGGTAGATCAAAAGCCGTTGCAGGCACCAAGCCCGTATAGAATCGCGAAGCCATCCGCTGGAGAAACTGCCAGTCGGTTTCTTCATATTGCATCACAAACGTATTGATCGCCTTACCGTTCGTGACCGAATCAATAAAATCGGCTTTCCCATATGCGGACAGCACCATTTTGACTAGCGCCGCATAAGTCATCGCCGGATTTTGGAATGAGCGTTTTCTCGGTTTGACATCCAATAAGTAGCTATGTGAAACAGCCTTCACTGTTAGGTAATAAATGCCCCTGACGGATTGGATGTTTACATTCGTCACGATGCCTTGAAACCATGGCTTCGGCTGCCCCTTCTCGTCCGTCAAAGCTATTTTGATATGCGTTTGTTCATTTGTTAGATTCACATAGCTGTCTTTCAGCTCATCTGGAATAATGCCCGTGATCGTTACCTTCGCGTGTTCGTTCATCTTTTTAACCACTTTTAGTGATTGCAAATGCGTGAAGTTGTAAGGTGTCACTTGAATATTTCCATAGGTTAAAACTCGATTACTCACGTAGACTACTCCCTCCGTGGATATATCCAATGTTCTATCTCTTATACCAAAATAGACCATTCTTTATAGATAAATTAATGGTAGTAGTTGTTTCCATTACCATAAATAAGCACAAAGTCCTTTTTTCATTTACAACCTAGTGCTTTTTACCCTGTTTTTGGAAATATCCAATTGCCCTACCTACTTATTGACCATTATTTTGTAACTACTAACACATATATTACGCAGAGCTTTTATTAGATAAATGAGGAGCTCGTTTAAAAGAAAAGAAAGACCGGAATTCTCTCCGGTCTTTCAGGCTATTGTTTGTCCTTCAGCCACGCATTAAAAATCTTTGCTTCCTCTACTGCCCGTTGATCTGACAATACATCACCGGGTTTGTTGCCTTCCCCGATGATATAGCCCGCAAATGGCATTCCGACAAAAGAAAAAACATACTGAAACTGCTGAATCAATGGCAGTCCCTTCAATCTGGGCTGGTCTCCACCAGTCGTAATGACATATGCCTGCTTTTGCCCGAGAGATTCTTTGAAGGAATAACGCTTGTCACGCAAGCTCTGCGACCAGCGATCCACATAGTTTTTCATCTGCCCCGACATGCCGTACCAATAGATCGGCGTAGAAAAAATCAGAAAATCATGGGCGAGCACCGCTTCTGTCACTTCATCGTAATCATCCGCGACTGCATCGAAGCCTCCCTCGTCATGCCTTTGGTCGTGAATCGGGCGAATGTTTTTTTCACGCAGACGGATACTGGTGTGCGGCACGCCTTCCAGTGCCAGATTTGTCAATTGCTCCGTATTCCCTGCGTCTCTCGAGCTTCCATGCAATACGAGAATGTTCATGTGCTCACCCATCCTTACAGATTGTTCACTCCTCTTCATTGTAGGGAGAAAATCTGCCTTTCTCAAACCTTAAAATGCTTCACCAACGTTTCAAACTGTCGGATCATTTTATCCAGTTCTGTCACAGACTGCGTCAGCCTGTCCATATCGCCCAGCGTCGTTTCCGCCACAGCACGTACTTCCTCGGAGCCAGCCGATGTTTCCTCGGAAAGAGCCGTTACTTCCAAAACAGCATCGACCATTTGCCTGGACAGCTTGGCCTGCTCATCCATCCGCTGTTTAATATCGTCAATCGAAGCAACGGTCTGTTGTACGCGTTCCACGGAATCACCCAACGTCTCTCCAGTCTGTCCGACGATTCGAACGCCCTCCTCGATCACGCCGTGCCCTTCCTCTGAGCGCTTCATGAACTGATTGATTTGCGACTGGATGTTATCAATGATCCCTTGAATGTCTTGCGTCGAATCTGCTGTCTGCTGAGCCAGCTTGCGAATTTCATCAGCTACCACCGCAAATCCCCTGCCTGCTTCACCTGCTCTCGCTGCTTCGATCGCCGCATTTAGCGACAAAAGATTCGTCTGATTGGAAATCGACGAGATCATGGTAGAGATTTGCCCGATTCGCTCTGATTGGACATGCAGCTCTGTCATAGACTCCATGCTCTGGTTCATCAAATTTTGTACCATATTCATTTTAGTAGACGCCTGTAAGACAGCTTCCTTCCCTTCCTGAAAAGCATCCATCATATCAAGAGAAGCCGTTCGGGTCTGCTCCGTAAATCGCTGAATATCGACTGTCAAGCTGTTCAAGTCATTGATGCCATTCGCGATTTGATCCATATTTCCGCTAGTTTCCTCGGCTCCCTTGGTAATTTCCACAATGGTCGAAGTCACTTCCGTCATGGCCGTGCTGGTCACCGAGCTTGCTTGCATCAAGGACTTGGAAAACTGCTGCAGCTCCTCTCCCGAAGCCGAGAGCTGATTGATGATGGAGCGCAGGTTTTCCGTCATTAGGCTGTATGCCTTGCTGAGCGTACCCAGTTCGTCCGAACGATTCAATGCCAGCGTACAGGTAAGATCGCCTTTTGCCGTTTGATCGAGCGCTGTGACGATTGTCTGGATTGGCTTAATCAGGGAGCGTGCAAGGAAAATGCTCAGCCCTACTGCTGCTATCAGGCTAACTAGTACCGTCACCAAGCTGATGTTACGACTCTCGTAAATGCTAGCCAACACATCGCTGTAATTTTCCTCGATTACTAGCGCCCAGCCCAGCTCTTCCAAGTAAGTGTAAGCTGTAATCGCTTCTTGTTCGTTATAGCTTGTATATGGTTCCATAATCAGGCCTGTCGCTTTTGTCTCGATGGCTTTGGCAGCCGGAGGAAATTGCTTCATGGAAATGTTCGGGAAAAGTTGACCCGCTTTCAGCTCTTTTTCTGCCTTTTCGATTTGTTTGGCATCACCTGATTGCTTGGCCTTTTCCACTTCTGCTTCGAGTGGCTTTACATGCGCATCCAGTTGCTCCTTGTACCAGTTGCTCTCCTTGAGCTCAGATGAGCCTGCGATCAGTTGCCCGTCTTGGTCGATCAAGTACGCACGACCCGACGTTCCCAATGTAAAGCCGTTAATAAACGCTGCAATGGAATCGAGTGTCACTGCTTGCTGGACTACAGCGGACAGCTTTTTGTTTTGATCGTAGACCGGTGTAGAAAATGGCAGCTTCACCTTTCCATCCCCTGTAGACACAAAAGCGGAACCAATCACTGGCTTTTGTTCCTGAACGGCTTTGCTGAAGTAATCACGAGAGGACAAATCCTCAAGACGAAACCCCCTCGACGGATTGATGATCGCTTTGCCATCTGGTCGCAGGATCGCTGTGGTTGTCGTAGGATTAGCTTCCGCCAGCCCTTTCACCGTCTGCGCCCAGTACTCGACCTCTGGAGGCAAATTGTCCGCTGTCTCGGGAAACGGAATGTTGTTTATATTCGGCAAAGAGGCAACCTGTGCCAGCGATACATGCCTCTCTTGTGCCCATGTACGAATCTTGTCACCCGCATAATTCAGGGAATCCTCGAGCTGAGAAGATTTATTTTCCATGACCAGACGCTCAAGAAAAAAATAATTTGTCCCTGCTACTCCGCCGACGCTGAGCAGTGTAATGATCATGAAAGCTGCTAGAAACCGTGTAAACAAATTCATGGATACACCTCTTTTCCAATGCTTCAAAATAAAAAGACATGTATCGAATTCCCTACTTTTAGCAAATCAAAACAAAAATTTTAAACAATTCTTACAAAATAGTGCAAATGTCCCTTATTTACGCTTCTTCATTGACAATCACTTTTTTCCCTTTCATTTTCATGATGAGCGGCACCGTTACCCACAGCACGGCAATCATCAAAAAGACAAAGGATACAGGGCGTTCGACAAAGATCATGAGATCACCGTTGGAAATGGTCAGCGCCCGACGCAAGTTATTTTCGATCATTGGTCCAAGTACAAGACCGAGAACGAGCGGTGCCATTGGATAGTCATGCTTGGACATAAAATAGCCGAATATCCCGCAAGCGATCAGCAGCAACAAATCAAACGTCGAAACCTTCACCGCATATACCCCGAAGACAGAAATCGCGACGATCATCGGAATCAGGTACTTTGGCGGTGTTTCAATAATTTTGGCAAACACCTTAACCAAAGGCATGTTCAGCAGCAACAGCATCAGATTTCCGATAAACATGCTGGCAATCAATCCCCAAGCAATTGACGGATGATCTTCAAATAACAAGGGACCCGGCTGGACGTTATACATGATTAACGCCCCCATCAGGACGGCCGTGGTGCCTGTTCCCGGTATTCCCAACGTCAGAAGCGGAATCATCGCTCCTCCGGAGGCAGCATTATTGGCTGCTTCTGGTCCGGCAACACCCTCGATAGCGCCTTTACCGAACTTCTCTGGATGCTTGCTGATTTTTTTCTCCAGCAAATACGAGAGAAACGACGACAGCGTAGCTCCTGAGCCAGGTACAATTCCTTTGAAAAAGCCGAGCAGCGAGCCTCGCAAAATTGGTCCAGCGCTATCCCTCATATCTTGTTTCGTCGGCAAAATGCGGGTTATTTTCGCAATCTCTCCGCTGTTGCTCTCTCTGTCCAGAATCGTTTTAAAAACCTCTCCCAGCGCAAAAATCCCTACAGCAACCGTGAGAAACTCCAGTCCTTGGTACAGCTCGGGCAGATCAAAGGTAAAACGAGCTACACCCGAGATCGTGTCCATCCCGACCGTCGCCATCATCAAGCCAATTGTCGTCATGAGCAAGGCCTTCGTAATCGATTTGCCTGCGAATCCGCTCAAGGCGCATAACCCGAGAATCATCAGCGAAAACTCTTCAGCCGGTCCCAGCTTTAAGGCGACCTCAGACAACGGTTTGGCTAACAGAACCAATCCGATCAGAGAAATAATCCCCGCTACAAAAGAACCGATCGCAGCAATCGCTAAGGCAGCTCCTGCTCGTCCCTGCTTTGCCATCGGATAACCATCCAGCGCTGTGACCACCGAGGATGATTCGCCCGGTGTATTGAGCAAAATCGAGGTAGTCGACCCGCCGTACATCGCGCCATAATACACACCCGCCAGCAAAATAATCGCACTAGTCGCGGCCTCCTCAGGTGGCAAACCACCTGTCAAAGATGCTGTAACTGGTATCAGAAGCGCTACACCACTGATCGGACCGATTCCTGGCAGAACGCCCACCATTGTACCGATCAAGACGCCGACAAACGCAAACAGGATGTTTTGCCATTGGAGTGCAACAGCAAATCCACTCATCAAATATTGCAAGGTATCCATCTTCCTATTACCTCCCTATAAGCCTAACCATGCAGGTAGTCCTGGCAATGTTCCCTCTAGCAGCTTCACATACACGATATAGATTCCACTGGCGAAAGCAGCGGCGATCAGTATCGTTGCCAATGGCTTTCCTTTATCCATGGTTTGAAAGCCAACCAGTAGAAAGAAAAAGGTAGAAATGATATACCCGAGAGGCTCAAGCAACAGCACGTAGCCAATCGCTGCGATCAGTATGATAGAAAATCGCTTATAATCAAGAACTTCCTTCTCCCTACCATCCTCAGCCTTGTAGCGGAAGGTTTCAAAAAACAGACGAAGACTTAATAAAACCAGGATAACTCCCAGCCCCATCGGAAAAATGTTTGGCCCGACATTGCTTCCGTAAGCGCTTTGGCTAATATATTGGCTCTGGTAGACAAATCCGGTACCCAGCGCAAGGAAAGCCAGGCTGGCATAACGATCAAATGCTTTACTCATTGCTGTTCTTCCTCCCTGTTGAAAATCTGCTGCGAAGCGAGCGAAAGAGAGAAGAGGTCCTGCCCCTTCCCTCTGTGTCCCGCTTTATTTATGAATACCGATCGCCTTCAACAGTTCCTCGATCTGTTTATCCTGCTCGTCCAGGAATGCTTTGAAATCCTTCGAGTTCTTGTAATCTCCCTCTACGCCATCCGCCTTCAGCAATTGCTTCCATTCTTCTTTTTCACTCAATGCCTTGAAGGTTTTGTCCCAGTACGCAATCTCGGCTTCTCCCATCTCTTTTGGACCCAATACGCCGCGCCAGATCGTAAATTCCGCATCCAGACCGAGTTCCTTCATAGTAGGCACGTCACTCAAAATTCCGCCTAGACGCTCAGGTGCAGTCACAGCCAACACACGGATTTTTTTCGCTTCCAAATAAGGCAGTACCAGTGATACAGGCTTGGCAGCAGCTTGTGCATGGTTGCCGAGCAGCGCGGTGATCGATTCTCCACCACCCTCATAGGCGACATACTTCACCTTTGTCGGATCAAGACCGTACTTGTAGATTGGAAGCATCGCAATCACATGATCCATGCTGCCCGGTGATGAGCCGCCAGCGATTGTCACCTGGGTAGGATCTGCTTTGATGTCATCCAAAAGAGACTTAAGATCCTGATACTTGGAATCAGCAGGCACGGAGATCGCTCCGTAATCTCTCGTTAACTGCGCCAGTGGAGTAGTATCCTTGTAGCCGAATGGGCTATTTCCCTCTTTTTTATGGTTGTTCAAAAGCACTGGTGGTGAGTTCACTAGCAGCTTGTACGGATTTTTGGTTTCCTTGGTGGCATATTCCGCCATGTAGACGCTGCCTCCCCCGCCAGGTCTGTTTTCGACCAGAACTGTTTCCGTTACCAATTTCGTGTCAGCCAAACCTTTTGCCAGAAGTCTTGCCGTTTTATCCAAACCACCGCCTGCCCCATTGGGAGCAACGAGCGTGATCGCTTTTTCCGGATAGCTGGATGCAGCCGCAGTCGCTTGATCTTTACCAGTCTCCTTGGCACCCCCACAGGCAGCCAAACTGACCGTCAGTGCTGTAGACAAAACAGCCAACATCCATTTTTTCGATTTTCTTTGCATGACAATTCCTCCTACTGTTTCGTTTAGTAAAACGCTTACATTATTCTGTGAGTGGCAAAGCCCGTAAAGGGTATTTCGCCACTGCACAGACTTTCTTCATTTCCCTAATCAAAAGCTGAATAATCAGTCATTTTTCACGTAAAACGGATATGGGCACATGTGCATAGCCCTCCATCAGCCTGCGCGCCGTTCTTCCATTGGCTGCCCGGTTCACAATCCAGTTGGTTCCATCCTGTTCCACTGTAGACTCTACATAGATCACCCCTGACGGATGCCCAATGCGAATTCCTTTCTTTTGTGTGGCGACCACTTCATTCGGGATGGTTCCCGGGATTTTGGCCGCCGCTGCCACTGCAATAGCTCCGCTTACCGCATATGCACGGTGAAGACTCCCCATGGAAATATAGCGTGATATCAAATCGATCTCATTCTCTTCAATCATGCGATGATCGGAAGTGCTATACGCTTGGGACGGAGCAATCATCGCAATCTTTGGCAAAGCATGTGACGATGGTGAAACAATCTCTCTGTCTTCTGGCTGGATCATTCCAATTAAAATGCCCGCCTCCACTCGAATGGCTTCTAATGTAGACATGAGTCCTTTATTGTTGTTGACCTCTGCTTGCAGCTCAGTTCCCTGCAAGCCCACATCCCCTGCTCTCACAAACACCACAACGTTGGCGCAATCGACTATTGACACCTCGAACTGACGTCCATCCTGTAAATGGATCCTATCAGTAGCATGTCCGGTTGGCAGAGTTCTTCCTGTAAAAGTACCGCCGGAGTTGAGGAAATTGATCATGATTTTTGCCGAAGAGCCGGGTACACCGTCGATGACAAAGTCTCCTTCGTACTCGATTTGCCCATCCTTCACCGGAATTTCGGCCACGATCATCTTGTTAATATTGGTGTTGTAAATCCGTACGTAGGTAACCGGCTCCTGTAATGGCACATATCCTTCCTCTGCTGCATACAAGCCAACTGCTGTGACAAAGTTACCGCATGTTACGTGGTAATCGATGACTTTTTTCTCCAGGCTGACCTGACCAAAAGTGTAGTCAATATGCGCATCAGGCTGAAGGGACGGTCCGACAATGGCGAGCTTGCTGGATAGTGAGGTGCCTCCGCCCAACCCATCGATCTGTGTGCTGTCAGGACTCCCGTACAAGCGTAAAATGACTTCATCGCGCAGCTTTGGATCTGAAGGAAGGTCCGATCTTCGTAAAAGCAATCCCTTGCTGGTGCCACCCCTCATGATCACGGTTGGGATTTTGTGAATTTGGCCAAAATCGTACATCTGCTGCCTCCATGAATGTTTTTTTAATTCTGTGCCATTAAGGTACCACATCAATGAATATAAAAAGAAATACGAATGTTTTATCATTTTCCATAAAATTTTTGTATGATTCATTCAATTTCCACTACAATAAAGGTACAGAACGAAAGCGTGCAGGGAGAGTGAAAAAGACGTGGATGAAAAGGATTGGCTGCTTTTGAAAACACTCTACGAGCAGCAAAATATGACCAAAACAGCGGAGGTTTTGTATGTATCCCAGCCCTCGCTCAGCTATCGCATTCAGCAGCTAGAAAAAGCGTTCGGGATTACGATCATGCACCGGGGCAGGAGAGGCGTAGAGTTCACCCCGCAAGGCGAGTATTTGGTGAAGTATGCGATCGAGATGCTCCAGCAGTTGCAGCGGACAAAAGAATTTCTGTTGAGCATGGACAACAAAATATCAGGAACATTAAAAATCGGAACAGCGAGCAGCCTGGCCCGCTATAAGCTACCGCATATCTTAAAGCAATTCCATACGCAATACCCGGACGTGGAGTTCAAGGTAACCTCGAGCCGCAGCTCGGAGCTGACAAATTCCGTGTACAAGCAAGACGTCCATATCGGCTTCATCCGCGGAGACTACAACTGGCCGGAGGAAAAGCATCTCATCATGACGGAAAACATCTGGATCGTATCCAAGCGGGAGATTTCGCTGCATGAGCTGCCCCAACTCCCCAGGATCATGTACAAAACCGATATTTCGCTCGAAAACCTGTTTGACAACTGGTGGAAGGAGACGTTTTCCAAGCCCCCATCGATCACGATGGAAGTGGATCACATGGAGACGTGCAAAGAGATGGTCCTGAGCGGATTCGGCTATGCGATCATCCCGCAGATTGTGTTGACGGGTAGTGAAGACTTTTACCGAATTCAATTGCGGACGAAGCACGGCGAGCCGATCTTGCGCAAATCGTGGATGATTTATCGGAAGGAATCGATGCAAATCTCTCTATTAAAAGCGTTTGTTGATTTTATTAAAGAGATGAAGCTGATGTAAGTACTACGATAAATTCACTTTATGGAAATAGATAAAAAATACGTATACCTTCTTATAACCAAGAAGCATATCATCAAAAAAGGCTGCCCTACCAGTAGAAAAGTCTACGGATAAGACAGCCTGTTCGTGTTTTAATTTACGGAAACCCCACTAGTATGCTCCGTCTGCTTTTTTCGCAAGCGCAACGCAAAAAGGAAAGCGATCAGTAACAATCCAGCAGATACATAATAAACAGCCCGGACTCCCTGCCATTCAGCGATAGCACCCATCACCAAGGCAGAAGCCCCAAAGACGAGTAAATCAATCGTCCCCTTTGCTGACATGACATAGGGCAGTGCTGATTCTTCCGTCTCTTGCTGCAAAAGTGTCTGCTTGCTAACATGCACCATTTCCAAAAACGGACCCAGTGCAAAGGAAAACAACAGTGCCACCAGCGCGTTCGTACTGCTGCCAAAACAAAAGGTAAAGAAACCGACGCCAATCGTACCGCAAATAATCCAGCGAAATAAATGGCGACGCATCCGCTCCGCATACATCAATAGCAACGTCCCACCTGCAATGGCTCCAAGCATGTAACCGGCATTGATGTAGCCCCACCATTCTTCACCTTGTCCAAGCACATCGAGGACAAATGGCAGCATTATCGCAGCGATCCACACACCTCCAGACAAGCCGATCACGATATCGATCGCGACCAGCAGTCGCAGGACAGGTACATCGCGAATTGTTTTCCATCCAGTGAGCCAGTCTGTTGCCGCCCTGGCCCCCTGTTCTTCACGCGGCTTTTCGCTTGCCGGTGCAATGCCTGTCATCGCGATCGTTGCCACAACATAGGCACCAACCGTTCCCCACAGAACAATACCCGCTCCCAACCAAGAAACGAGCAATCCCCCTGCGGCCCAGCCAGCAAAATGAACAGTTTGATCCGAGGTGGCAAGCAAACCGTTCGCTCGCATAAGGTCTTCTCGTCCTACCAACTGCGGCACCATGGCATTGCGTGCAGGGTTTGCCCAGCCATCCATAAAGGCGATGGCAGCCCCCAATCCGAACAATAGCCAGATCTCTCCTACACCGCTGCTGACTGCTAATGAGGCCGCAGCCAAAAGTATCGTCTTCAAGCCTTGCGACAACACGAGCATGCCCGTCAACGACAATCGCTGAAACACTAACGGAGCCAACAAGCTGCTCACAGACTGCGAAGCTACGATGACAACCGGTATAAACGCCGTGTGCATGACGGAGCCAGTTGCAGCGTAGATAACCGAAATAAACGCGACAATATAAAATACATCCCCAAGGTTGGCCAAAGTCTGACCCGCCCAGAGGCAAATAAAGCGTCGATGCCACATGAAGCACACCCTCCTGTCGGTTCAGGACCAGCCTATACGTCCTGATGGAATATGAAGTTATTCACACCGACTCGCCATCACAATGGAGGTGCACCTCTTTTCGCGAAAAATTACCTTTTATTCTATTCCAGAATCAGGATGCTGTACAGATTTGTTTCGGAAAAAGCTGTAGTACACCCAGCCTGCGTTAATAAACAAGAAAGCACTCGTCATGTAAAAGACTCCGCTAATACTCACATAGCCTGCCAAAAAGCCACCGATCATCGGTCCAAGCATGCTGCCGATACTGACGAAGCTGTTGTTATAGCCATAAACGCGACTGACCATATGTACCGGTGTTGCTCGGCGCAGCAAAGCATTGACGGATGGAAGCAATCCTCCCAGCGACAAGCCTAATAAAAACCGAAGCGCGACCAATTGCCATACCGTATGTACGAGACCTTGTGGAATAAAGATGATTGCGGCAGCCAAAAGCGAGAACAAGAGCACCTTTTGCGAACCAAACCGATCTCCTAGACGCCCGAGCTGTGGCGAGGCAAAGACGTTGGCTACGCCCATACATGCTTTGGACAATTCCGGCCCACAGCGCTACCTTTGCCCCTTCCGAACCGAGCAACTGCGATATGTAGATCGGCAACACAGGGATAATGCTAAACAATGCAAACTGGATCATTACCGTTACAAAAAAGAGCGCCGGGAGCTCTTTGGAAGAAAAGATCATCTGAAAATCTTCCCGTAGACTCGAGCGTTCCTTTTTTTCAGGTGGAACAAAATTCTCTTTCACCGTAAACGTAATGACCAAGGTCGCCAGTAATAATACACAACCGGTAATTACAAAAATCATCCGAAAGCCGATCTTCTCCGCGAGGACGCCGCCAAACAGCGGTCCCATAATGGTTCCGGCCGTAATAAAAGACTGAAGCAACCCGGTTGCATAGCCAATTCGTTCTTTTGGTACAGAGGATGCTACTAATGCGGTACTGGCAGGGATGATTCCCCCTACAAGTCCATTGAGCAGACGAAGGGCCAAAAGCTGCCACAGGCTTCCCGCAAAACCGGTCAGTGCCATGGTAATGGACATGAAAAATCCCGAGCGCAAAATCATGATCTTGCGCCCGTGCTTATCGGCCAAATTCCCCCAAATAGGCGAGACGAGGCCCGCCGTCAAAAAGTTGGCTCCAAAAATAATCCCTGCCCAAGCCGTGACTTGATGAGGATCTTCAATTCCGAAATCCTGCTGAATGTAAAGCGGTAAAAAAGGCATGATCATGCTCATCGCCACCATGACGAAAAACAACGATCCGCAGAGTACATATAAATTACGGCGCCATATCTCCATCGGATTTCCTCCAATCCCATCTGCTTATCCCAGTTGCGGGTCGGATGTACTTCCTAAATCTTGCACACTCCACAGGCCATAGTATACGCCCTTTCTCTCCAGCAATTGCTCATGCGTGCCTTCCTCAACAATTTGTCCCTCTTTCATGACAATGATTTTGTCCGCATGGGTAATCGTCGAAAGTCGATGGGCTACGATTAGGGTGGTTCTTCCTTTTGCCAATCTGGACAAAGACTCCTGAATCGTGTGCTCTGATTCCAAATCGAGTGCTGACGTCGCCTCATCCAGAATCAGAATACCCGGGTCACGCAAGAAAACACGCGCAATCGCGATTCGCTGCTTTTGCCCGCCAGAGAGCTTTACGCCGCGCTCTCCCAGCTCAGTATGGTAGCCATTCGGTAATTCGCTAATAAAGTCATGGGCATTTGCCGCCTTTGCAGCTTCTTGCACAGCACTGTCATTTGCGTCAGGATTGCCCATTAAAATATTCACTTTTGCTGATTCACTAAACAAAATATTATCTTGCTGCACCATCCCGATGTGGTGGCGCAAGTTTTGCTGCTTTACATCGCGGATATCGATGCCATCAATCGTAATTTTCCCCTCTGTCACGTCCCAAAAACGCGGCAGCAAGCTAATCAGCGAAGATTTTCCTCCGCCTGACATCCCGACAATCGCAACGGTTTCCCCAGAAGAGATACTCAGATTCACATTATTCAAGACAAGAGGGCCTTCCTCCCGATAGCGAAAGGACACGTTCTCAAAGCGAATTTCGCCGCGAATGCGTTTGGTTGCAGGGTCGACAGGAAGCTCCCCCGCGTTTGGCTTGTCAACGATATCATACGATTCATCAATAAACTCGAACATCCGGTCCATCGAGGCAATGGCCTGAGTCAGCACCGTGCTGGAATTCACCAAGCGGCGCAAAGGCGTGTACAGACGCTCCAAATAAGCATAAAACGCAACCAATGTCCCCACGCTCATACTCCCGCCGATGACTTGGTAGCCAGCATAGGCAATGACCAGGAGCGGTGCGATATCCGTCACCGTATTGACCACGGCGAAAGTTCGGGCGTTCCAACGGGTATGTGCCAGGGCTTTATCCAAAAACTGATTGTTCTCCTTGGCAAATTCCTTGCTCTCCTGCTTTTCCAAAGCAAAGCTGCGGATCAGCGACATTCCATTCACGCGTTCGTACAAATAGCCTTGCAGATGCGCCAGTGCAGCAGAACGATCCTTTGTCAGTTGACGCAAGCGCTTGTAGAAAAACTTGACGGAGATGCTGTACAAAGGGAAAACGATAATCGCAACAATCGTCAGCTCCACGTCCATGTAGAGCATGATCGCCATCGTCAGCGTGATCGTAATCAGGTCCAACCAGAGATTCATCAATCCCGTTTCCACGAAGCTTTTGGTGGATTCTACGTCGTTAATGACGCGAGAGATGACCTCACCCGTTTTTGTATTGTTGTAGTAGCGCATCGACAGTCGTTGTAAATGAGAAAACAATTGATTGCGGATGTCAAACAGGATACGACTGGATACCCACTGTGCATAGTATTGCCGAATGTACTCAACAGGAGCGCGAACGACGGTAAATAACAAAAAGGCCCCGAGCATCAACCAAAATAACTGCTTCAGTTTTTCCTCTTGAGGAAGCGGACTTGGCAGCAGGTCATCAATGACGTATTTGATAAGAAGCGGTAGAGCAAGTGGGATTGCAAACTTAATAATACCAATGAATATAGTGCCCAATATTTGTTTCCAATAGGGCAGGACATAAGCCAAATAGCGGCGTATGCTCAACCATCATACCTCCTTTGCAAACAAGGAAATCCCTCCCCCGGTCATTCGGGAAAGGGATTATTCCTCATCATCTCGCACTAAAAGATAACGCTCGTACCAACGTTGGACAAAACCGTTCTGAAAAGGGCCACGTCGTGCGCTTACCCAATCCAGCACCTCTCGCAATGCTGTCTGCACTCTTTCCACAACAAATGGAGGATAGTTCATCTGTTTGCTATGCAAAAGAAACTCCTCTTCGTCGAGAATTGAGTACGTCATATCAGGAAACACTTTTACGTCGAGATCATAGTCTATGTAGCTTAGCAATTGTCCCTTCATGCTGAAGGGCGAACCAATGTTGCAATAATAATAAATACCGTCATCACGAATCATGGCAATGGTATTGAACCACTGGCCTCTACCAAATGTACAAATGGCCGGTTCACGCGTACGCCATTCCCGCCCGTCTGCTTCTGTCACCTTGACCCGATCATTTCCCCCAATCACCACCGCATCACTGGTATGAATCAACGTGGATTTGTCCCATATGCGGTGCAACGAATGGTCATGTTTATAACTTTCTATGCGGATATTGGAGCCCGGAGTTGGTGACATGACTCTCCCCTTTCTTCTCTTCTCTATTTGAATGGGGACAAGCCTCCTTTAAGAAGAGAGCTTTTTGGAAAGTGTAACATATTTTTGTACTTCATAGCCAAGTGAAAGGTAAAACGGAAGGACTTCCGGATTTGATTGATTGACCATGATCAAGACGTTATTGACACCTCGTTGCTTGAAACGCTTTTCAATTGCTTCAACGAGTTCGCGACCAATACCTGAGCCTTGCATCTCTGGAAGTACAGCCAATCGGTAGAAATAGGCACGTGCTCCGTCGATCGTGCCAACCACGACCCCTACCACTCTGCCTTCAATTTCTGCAACCATTACCAGATCGCTGTCCCAAGCCAAATGCTGGGCCAAATCGTTCAATGACTCTTTGTCCGATTGGTCCAACCCCGTCTCCTGCCAAATACGTGTGATAGCCGAATAGTCACCGAGTCGAAACGGACGAATCAGCATGTGTTGCCTCCTTCGTAACCTTCTTCCTCTATTGTACAACACATGGACAACTTTGTCTTGTGTCGCAACACCACAAAGTCTCCAACTCCATACTCCATCTACCATAAGTAATTATGTCAAAAGAGAAATACCGCCGTCTACAATCAATGTTTGTCCGCGAACCATCCACGCTTTGTCGGAGAGCAAGAACATCACGGCATTAGCCAAATCTTCCGGCTCCACAATGCGTCCTGCTGGCGTACGCTCTGCTGAGCTGCCGAGTAATTCTTCACGATTCGGGAAATGTTTGAGTGCATCCGTATCCACCGCTCCGCCTGATACTGCGTTTACTACAATATTATGCGGTGCGAGCTCGACTGCCAAGTAACGAGTAATCGCTTCTACAGCAGCCTTCGATACGCCAACCGCTGTATAGTTGTCGAGAACGCGGATGGACCCAAGGCTGGACAAGCTCACGATTTTTCCGCCGTTACCGCCCTTGATCATTAGTTTTGCCGCTTCTTGCGCACAGAACAACAGCGCCTTGCTGTTAATTTCCATGGTCCAGTCCCAATGGCTTTCTTCCAGCTCCATCAGTGGACGCAGTACACCCGATGCCGCATTGTTCACAAATACATCCAAGCGACCAAACTCCTGGTCAATTTCTGCGAACAGCTCTTTGATTTTTGCTACATCCCCTACATTGGCTTTGATCAGATGGACACGAGCGCCCTTTGCTTCCAGCTCTGCTGCCGCTTCTCTTGCCGCAGTGCGGTTACGCAAATAGTTCAGTACCAGGTCATAGCCTTGTTCTGCCAATTGAAGCGCAATCGCTTTTCCGATTCCTCGCGTTCCGCCAGTAACCAGTGCTACTTTTTTCGTTGTATTCATAAAAAGATTACCTCCCAACCTGACCAACTATTAATAGCAGGTACTAATAAGTAAAAATCACTTATTCATTATACAACTCCACCTGCGCTTTTTCTACCTGCGGAAAAAATCCCGGCATGACTTGATCCTCTCGACTATAGCCATACTAAGCTCGCAGTATCAGACAAGCCACTACCACATAAGGAGGAATGGCAGGGTGTACATAGGTCGGGAATTGTCCGAATTAACCATGGTGCCACTGGCTGATTGGGAAATGAATGAGCTGCTTTATTACCATCACAGTTTTTCACAACTGGCAGCTTATCTCAGTGCAGAAGGAGCCTCTCTTCACGTCAAAGTCATCCATGAGCTTGAATCCCGTGGGCCAGTGAATGGAGACAGCGGGGGATGGGATCATTCTTCGTCACCTATTTACGATTAAGTAAAAAAACCGGCTGCTCGTGTATATAAACACGGCGCCGGGCTTATTTTTAGATACGGAATTTGCCGATCTGGTTTTGCAATTCCTCCGCGAGGTGTTCAAGAGAAACGGCTGAAGAAGCGATCTCTTCCATAGAAGCTAGCTGCTCCTCGGCAGCGGCGGATACACTTTGTGTTCCATCAGACGCTTGCAGTGTCACTTCGGAAATATGACCAATAATCTCAACCACTTGCTGTGCCCTTGTGGAGAAATCTCGCGTCGCTTCAGATACCTGACCGATTTTCTCTGCCACTTCATTGACGGCTGATTGAATTTGTTCGAAGGACTGGCCAGCTTCGTTCACTTTTTCGATACCTTCCGTTACTTCACGCTTGCTCTGATCCATAACAATCACAGCATGGTTTGTCTCCGCTTGGATCGCAGTGATTAGCTGACTAATTTGCTGTGCCGAGCTTGCGGATTGCTCTGCCAGCTTGCGTACCTCATCCGCCACCACAGCAAAGCCTCGTCCATACTCCCCTGCTCGTGCCGCCTCAATTGCCGCATTTAGTGCGAGCAGATTGGTTTGGTTTGCGATGGCAGTGATCACATCCACGATGTTTCCGATCTCTTGGGAACGCGTCCCCAGATTATCCACGACTTTTGCCAGTCCGTGAATCGATTCGCTGGATGCGTTCATTTGTAACACAGCAGATTGAATGGCTTTGTTTCCGGTCACTGCCAAGTCCGACGATTCCCGGGCAGCACTGAATACGTTTTGTGTATGCTCTGCGATCTGACCAATTCTTGCCGACATTTGCTCGACTGCTGCGTTACCCTCTTGCGTATGGGAAACTTGCTGCTCGGTTCCCTCCGCCATTTCTTGCATGGTCTCTGCAATCTGTTCTGTCGCTTTGCTTGTCTGATCCGCACTTGCAGCGAGCTGCTCTGCCGATGAAGCCAGTTGCTGAACAGAATCATTCACAGAATGGAGCAAGGAACGAAGAGATGCCGCCATATGATTGAAGGCTTTGCCCAACGTACCCAACTCATCGTCACTTCGTATATCTACCTGTTGAGTCACATCGCCTTGGCTCATTTTTTCCGCTGCTTCTGTCAACATGCGCAAAGGACGGAGTAAGGAGCGCAAAATCAGGTAAATGACTCCGCCAGCTACCACCAACGCAGCAATTATAATTACGAGCATCGTGTAAAAAATCGGATTTGCTGCTTCTGCTGCTTCACTTTCATACATCACGCCAACCAGCTTCCAGCCCGTATTTTCATTCGTAGTAAACACGGCTTGGACAGGGTTTGCTTCGTGCTGAAATTGTAAGCGACCTGACTCTTCTGCATATACAGTATCTACCCAAGACTCTGCAATCTCAACACCAGACTCTCCATTTGGATTGACTAGCATTTTTCGGTTTTTATCCAAAATCGCCATATATCCTTGGGTACCGATTTTCGCTTGCTTGACCGTTGCGTCCAGAGCTGTCAGTTGAATATCAATTCCCAGAACACCGGATTTATCTGGCAAGGACATCGCCATTCCCAACACGATTTTTCCGGTTATGGCATCAATGTATGGGTCCACAATGATGCTCTTGCCTGGTTGCTTCATGGCTGCTATGTACCAATCCCTCTTTCGCGGGTCGTATCCCTCTGGAAGCTTCGAATCATTCGCAGTCAGCATGCCACCATTTTCGTCCCCAATATACACTTCACTCACTTCCGGGTTTATTGCGAGAAAACGCTTGAGTTTCTTTTTCGTCTCCATTTTGGTCTCTTCTAAGATGTCATGGCGTACAATATCAGAAGCAATCCATTCCACATTCCTCGATTGCTCCATCAGTGTGTGATTCAAAAGCGCATCTATCAGCCGAACATTTTCAGAGGCAGTCGTAAGCAATTCATCTGACAACTCAGCCTTGGCACTCTGGTAAGAAAGCAACCCGAGCAAAAGCATGGGGATCACTAATATTGTGGAAAATGTAGCGATTAGCTTGGTTTTTACAGTCAGTCTGGGTGTTTTCATTCGCTAGCATCACCTTTCTACTTGTCATGATTGTCCTATATGGATACCCACTATATGTTCATTACAAACCTTCATTTACCCACCAAACTGCACATTCGTTTATTATTTATTATTTTTTATTATATTCAGAATATACTTTCTTCTAGAAATAGGTAAAAAATCGCTTTACAACAAGAAAAAAATGCCATATTCTAAGAGTACGTTCCACACACTACTACTACGGAAAGAAAGGAGGCAGCACCATGATGATGATAGCAATGAATCTAAATCCAGCTCTTATTGATCGTCTTGTGGATGTTCCAACTAAATATAGCAGCGCCTCCTGGGTCGACGAATTCCAGTAGTATTCGTACTCTTCAACATTTCCATTTCGTCTATTACCGACCACGGGCGTTGTTGCTTGTGGTCTTTCTATGTCCTTCAAAACGGCATGTCCGTTTTTGTTGCCAGAAGACCGCAGGCTTTCGCCCGTGGTCTTTTTCTTTCTCATCAATTAACATTTTCCACCTTGAAAGGGGGTGATTGGTAATGGTACTGAACTTCTTGCTTTTCACAGTCAAGATTGAACGCAACAAGGAACAAGCGGAGACACTTTTCGCAGAATCTGCACGCTGTCGCTATCTCGAAGAACGCGCCGAAGAACATGCTTTTCAAGCAGCACAATTTGTGAGCCGCATTTAATGGACGAAACACAATTACTTGACTACAGGAGGGATTTTGGTATGAAAAACAAACAACGGCGTCAGATGATGAGGTTTACAGGAGTCAAAGCGATAGATGGTAGCTGACTGCACCAAACTAACGGGATGGGAGGGATACACTCATGTACATTCCAATGATTTTCTTCACAATCATTATTGAGAAACGGAAATTGACACCGAAGCAACTGGAAGCGAAATACATGCAACAGCAAGCGCTGAAACGCCTCGAAGAACAAAAGCATCAGATCGTCACACAATTTCCAGAGTTTTTGATTCGATAAAAAGAAACAGTTTTTCAAAGATCATGTCTGCGGGGGCATGATCTTTTTATTTTCCACTGCTCTTCCCCTCTCTCGAACCTTTATAATGGATTCAAAAGAGAAAAGTGGGGAGTGAACTCATGGAGTATCAAATCGTCTTTTTAGATATTGATGGAACACTTGTCAATGAAGAGAAAATCATACCACCGGATACACTCGAAGCCATTCAAGAGCTGCAAAGAAACAAGATCGAGGTCGTCTTAGCAACAGGCAGAGCTCATTATTATTTTGACGAGCTTGCCCAGCAGTGCGGCATCGACTCGTATGTCAGTTGCAATGGTGCATATGTCGTCTATCAAGGAAAAACCATTTATGATCGCCCCATCCCGACCAAAACACTCGAACAGTTGCAGCAGATTGCGACTCAGCACGACCATCCCATCGTGTTTCAAGGCAGTACGGCTGGCTTTTCTACCCATAAGCAGCATCCGTATTTGGATTGGACCTTTCAGCAATTGAAGCTTGATTCCCCCGATCATAATGCGGACTTTGCCCATTCTGAAAATATTTATCAAGCGCTGTTGTTTACACCAGATACACACGAACGACAGTACAGAGAAGAGATTCCTGCTCTCTCGTTTATACGCTGGCATGAGTATTGTATGGATGTTTTTGCGAAAAGCGGTTCAAAAGCCATCGGTATTGAAGCGCTCCTCTCGCATATCGGGCTTGCGCCAAGCAAAGCAGTTGCTTTTGGAGACGGTCTGAATGACAAAGAAATGCTCTCTTATGTCGGGATGGGGATCGCGATGGGCAATGCGCATGAAGCTTTGCTGCCGCATGCCAATTATGTAACGCGCCGCGTCGATGATGGCGGGATATCTCACGGTTTGCGTCACATCGGTTTGATGAAATAAAGAAAAGCTGCCGAGAAATGCTCGACAGCGTTGCCTACTTGTTATTTTTGTCCCAACAGCTCGCGAATTTTTTGATGCGCCATCGGAATGGTGTAAGCATCTAATTCCTCCCAAGCTACGTATCTTGCATGAGCGGGGAGCTCTTCCCCTTCGATCCAGTCACAGGACCATACTTGCATGTTCCATTGCAAGTGGGAGAAGACGTGCTGAACCGTACCTAGCGGCTGCATGACTTCTACATCGATTCCGAATCGTTCACGCAAACCAACTGCAAGTGCCTCCTGCTTGGCAGCATCACTTTCCTGTTCGGTTTCAACAGTAGGGAATTCCCACATGCCGGCGAGAAGCCCTTGATCGGGGCGTTTGTTCATCAATACTTTGCCGTCGCGAATGATAATGCCTACTTGCAGATCAACAGGACGTGGAGGTTTGGCTTTGCCTTTGACCGGCAGCTCTTCTGCCACTCCCTCCTGACGCGCCATACAGTAGTCAAACACCGGACAGGTCAAGCATTGCGGAGTGCGCGGCACACAGACCATCGCTCCCAGCTCCATTAAGGCCTGATTAAAATCTCCCGCCCTTCCCTCTGGAATAACTTGGCGTACGAGATGCTCGATTTTGATTCTTGTGGCAGGCTTGGCAATGTCATCGGTTAAATACAGCAGGCGTGAAAAAACACGCATAACATTTCCATCCACAGCCGGCTCTGCCTTTTCATAGGCAATGCTAAGAATGGCACCTGCTGTATACGGACCAACACCTTTTAGGGTAGCGATCTCTTCTGGTGTATCCGGCACAACTCCTCCATAGCGAACCGTTACCTCGCGGGCTGCGGCTTGAAGATTGCGCGCGCGGGAGTAATAACCGAGTCCTTCCCACGCTTTTAAGACATCATCCTCGGGCGCTTTCGCTAAATCACTCACCGTCGGAAATTTCTCCATGAAATTCGCATAATAAGGTTTAACGGTCTCTACACGTGTTTGCTGAAGCATGATCTCCGATACCCAGATGCGATATGGGTCTTTGTTGATCCGCCAAGGCAAATCCCGCTTTTGTGAGTCGTACCAGGCCAGCAAATCCTGGGCAAAGCCAAACACATGAAATTGTTCAGGAAGTGTATATTTCAAGCTTTCTTTTTTTCTTGCCATTTCCGTTTACTCTACTCCTTTTCAACCCAGTTCCACGGGACGAAACGCCCACACATGCAGTTTCGCAGCTCCGCCGGAAATACAGTCGCAAAAGTCTTGGTCTGCCAATCGGTTTGCCTTGATTTCTTCGTATACGTGAACAGTCTCGACCTCAAACGTTTCGACGAACAGACCGGGCTGATCCAAGCCCTCCATGGAGCGATACTGATGTGCACCCATCGCTTCCATTCGCTGAGCCATTGAGGTGAGCAATTGCAGAGCGTGACTCCGTTTTTCAGTATCCAGCTTGTATTCAATGAAAACCGTTAGCATGCGACATGTTCCTCCTTTAACGATTCAACGCTTTCATCATACCCTTCCCACCCCGTGCGAACAAGCACACAAATATTTTCAGAACGGGCGGGAATTAACCGGAGGCAAACGCTATAATAAACAATAAAAGTGGAAGGAAGGGAGGAAGACAACGATTCCATGGATACAGCCACACATTTTGCCATGGGCTTTGGATTGGCCGGGCTCGCCTATCTTGATCCTGTCGTAGCTTCTACTCCGTCACTTGCAGTGGCCGTCATGATTGGTACGGTCATTGGCTCGCAGGCACCTGATTTGGATGGCTTAGTCCGCCTTCGTGGTACCGCTGCTTACATTCGCAACCACCGAGGCGTTTCTCACTCGGTTCCCGCTTTATTTCTCTGGACTGGAGCCATTTTCGTTCTCATCCAGGCCATGATGCCACAGCCCCATTGGCTGCATTTGCTCGGCTGGATATTCCTGGCCGTCTGTTTACACGTCTTCGTTGACTTGTTCAATTCCTATGGCACAAAGGGCCTGTACCCGTTTCGCGATAAATGGGTGGCGCTCAACGCCATTTTCATTTTCGATCCGTTCATTTTCGCTGCTCATCTCGTCGGCTTTATGCTATGGGCGGCAGGCGCGCATCCTGGACACGTCTTTTTATGGATATACGTGATCATTGCGGGTTACTACTACTGGCGCTATCAGGCGCAAAAACGAACAACCGAGCTGGTTCGTCAGCGAATCGGCAAAGCTGGTACCTTCACCATCATCCCTACTCTTTCCTGGACGTATTGGACCTTCGTAGCCAAGACAGACCAGCATTGGTATGTAGGTGAAGTCATTTCGGGGGACGTCGTCATCCTGGACACCTTCTCCATCAAACCGGAAAATGAGCGGATTGCGGCAGCCAAAAAAAGTTACAAGGTCCAATCCTTCCTCGCCTTTACCCATCATGTGCATGTAGAAACAAAGGAGCGTTCCTTTGGCTATGAGGTCAAATGGATTGATCTGCGCTACCGCTCCCGTTTTCAAGGGAAAAGTCACTACATGTTCGTCGCCGTGGTCTACCTCGATTTTGATCTGACCATTCGCGATTCCTTCGTCGGCTGGATCCACCGCGGAGAAGACCAGCTCACCAAAAAATTGGATTCCAAACGCTCGTAATCGACGAGACTGCCGCCCTTGCCAGTAGAGGGCGGTTATTTTTTGGCATCTGACCCGTTCATTTTTACCGAAATTGCACCTGTTCTCCTAGTCAAATACCTATTACGATCAAAATAACAACGACAGACTGGGGGACTCGACATGATACCAATTCGTTATTCCAAACGTACCATTACTGATCAGCAGCAAATTGACCAGTTTTTGCAAGTGGCAAAGGTCGGCCATCTCGGCTTGTCCAATGAAATCGAGCCGTACATCCTGCCTTTGAATTTTGCTTGGTGGAATGGCTGCATTTATTTTCACGGCGCGGATTCTGGCAGAAAAATCGAGATGATCAATGGCAACAACCGCGTATGCTTCAGTGTTTGTGAGGAGTACGGCACAATCGCCTCACCTGTGCCTGCCCATATCGATACGGCTTACATGAGTGTGTTTATCGCAGGGACCATTGAGCGTGTTTCTGAACCTGAGGAGATGCGCGATGCGATGCAATCCATGATCGACAAGTACGTCCCCGGCTACTATTCAGAACCGTTGCCTTTGCAGCATGTCATCAAGTATCGTTCTTCGATGGGCAGTACAACCGCCATTTTCCGGATTACGCCTACTGCGCTGACCGCCAAAGGCAATCCTCTTTCCGAAGAGAACCAGTTCTATCCAGGCAGAAAAGTCGAGATGGATGTATAGCAACGCAAAAAGACACGCTCCTTTTCATAAGAGGCGTGTCTTTCGCTTGACTGATCTTTACTTATTATACGGAGCACTCATTCCTGTGGAAATCGCGATTCGGTTCCAGCAGTTGATTGTATTGATTGCCATAATCAAGGCAACGTACTGGTTCTCGTCAAAATGCTCGCGAACCTGCTGGTAGAGCTCTTCAGAAACACCGTTGGCTGTAATGACAGTGACCGCTTCTGTCAGAGCAAGGACGGCCCGCTCTGCCTCTGTGTAAACGGCGGATTCTCTCCATACACTTAGCAAATAAATGCGCTGCTCTGTTTCACCGAGTTTGCGCGCATCTTGCGTATGCATATCCATGCAAAAAGCGCAGCCGTTGATTTGGGAAGCACGAATTTTGATCAGCTCAATCAGTTTTTTGTCCAAGCCGCTCTCATTCACGAATTTTTCCAGCTTGAGCATGGTTTGATACGCTTCGGGATTTACTGCATGATGATTGATTCTAGCTTGCATGATTCATCTGTCCTCTCCACTCGAATTTGCTTTCAACCTCAAAGACGAGTGAAGCGTCGTTCTTGTGACGAATCATCCATTTTCTTTTTGCAAATGAGCAAGCTTATCTGGATTGACTATCATGTACAAGCGAGCAATGCGATCTTCATCTTCATTCAGTGTGATCTGCATGATCATTTTCAACTGACCTTCGGAGTAGACGGCGATTCCATCTTGGCCATTCATCGAGCGAATCTGCATGGTAGCATGAGTTGCCCACTTCGGCCATACCCCCATCCAGAAGGCAGCAATCCGCTCGTCTGAGAAAATGGGATGAATAGCCGCACGGACTTTCCCGCCACCATCGCTGACAAATACAGCATCTTTTGTCAAAAGGCCTATCAACGACTTCGCATCTGACTTGGAGATGGCCTGCATTAGCTGTTCTACCAAGCTCGAAGTTCGATTCGGTTGAGGGGCGATCACCTGATATCCTGCTTCAGCAAGCTTTTTTCTCGCAAGACTAAACTTCTTACGGCAGTTTACTTCAGTCATTTCGAGCATCGCGGCAATTTCGCTGTATTCGTAGTCGAGTGCCGTTCGGAGCACAAAAACGGCCCGTAGTGTCGACGGTAGATTTTCCAATAGAACAAGCAAGCCATACGAGACTGCTTCTTCGGCAATCACCGTTTGCAGGGGATCATTGGTTTCTGAAGCGTCCAGCATCGGCTCCGGCAACCATTCTCCTACATACTGTTCCCTCTTCCAACGGGCTGATTTTAATAAGTCCAGACAGCGATTGGTCACAGCTTTACACAGATAGCTTTTTACATGGTGAATGTCTTGGATGTCGGTACCTGCCAATGCAAGAAACGTATCCTGAACAATGTCCTCCGCTTCCGTTACCGAACCAGTCATCCGGTACGCAAGGGAAAACAGTAATGATTTATACTCCCGATAAACATCCTCCATGTGCACGGTCATTATTTCGTATCACCAAACTGCCAAAGGGTGTGACTGAGACTTCCATAGCGGATACTCATATGCAGACGCTTCGCTGTACGTTCATCGTCGGCAGCTCCCATGACGTATACAAGCGGAACAAAATGCTCAGTTCCATACGCGGGAACAGCTTTTTCGGCATGTGGAGCAACCTCGCGATAGTTGGCGAGATCCTCGACATTCCAGTCAGTCAATGTTGTTTGCAGCCAGTCTTCGAATTGTTCCGCCCACTCAAAAGTATCACTATCAGACTCTCTCAGGTTCATATAGGAAAAGTTATGGACGGTTCCGCCACTGCCGAGGATCAGGATGTCTTTTTCGCGGAGCGGACTGAGTGCTTTGCCGATCTGATATTGCTCAGTCACGGTCAGGTTCGGATTAACCGATAAGGCAACAACAGGAATATCTGCATCCGGATAAATATGGCGCAAAACAACCCAGTGGCCATGGTCCAAGCCTCTTGTCGTGTTCAAAGCAACAGGAATACCAGCTTCCTGAAGAAGTCGGATTGTCTCATCAGCTACTTCACGATCTCCTTTTGCCGGGTACTCGATTTCGTATAACGCTTGCGGGAAACCGCCGAAATCGTGAATGGTCGGGAAGGTGTCCATGGTTCCCACCATTTGATCATGTGCTTCCCAGTGTGCGGAAAATATGACGATAGCACGTGGCTTGCGCGGGAGCAGGCTAGGCAATTGGTTCAGTGCTTCTGTATAGGCATTGTTTTCTATGGCAAGTAACGGGGCACCATGTGCAATGAAAAAAGACGGCATCATATGCGTACACTCTCCTCTATACTTTCTAAACTTAGTTACTTTTAGTAAGTATTATATCTCATAATCATCACGGTTACAAGTGTATCCAGAATCGATGCCGTTTCTTTCCTCTGAACAAAAAAGGCTTGCCGCTCCTAAAGAACGACAAGCCTTTTGACAGGTAAAGTTACAATTACTTCGCTGCTGCGAAACGTTTGCTAACTTCATCCCAGTTTACAACGTTCCAGAACGCGCCGATGTAGTCAGGGCGTTTGTTTTGGTAGTTCAGGTAGTATGCATGCTCCCAAACGTCCAGACCAAGGATAGGTGTTTTACCTTCCATGATTGGGCTGTCTTGGTTAGGAGTAGAGCTGATTGCTACTTTTCCGCCTTCTGCAGTCAGCCAAGCCCATCCGGAACCGAAACGAGTAGTAGCTGCTTTTGCGAATTCAGCTTTGAAGTTGTCAAAGCTTCCGAAAGCCGCGTTGATTGCGTCAGCCAGTTCACCAGTTGGTGCGCCGCCGCCATTCGGGCTCATGATTTCCCAGAACAGTGTGTGGTTAGCATGGCCTCCACCGTTGTTGCGAACAGCAGTGCGGATGGACTCAGGCAGAGCATCCAGATTGCTGATCAGCTCTTCAATGCTTTTACCTTGCAGGTCAGCGTGTGCTTCCAGAGCTGCATTCAGGTTGTTAACATAAGTAGCATGGTGGCGTCCGTGGTGGATCTCCATGGTTTGCGCGTCGATATGTGGTTCCAAAGCGTTGTGTGCATAAGGCAATGCAGGAAGTTGATGTGCCATTGTAACATTCCTCCTCAAATTATGTAGGTCAAGCTTACGACTTCATTATACTGTAACCCAAACAGTTTTTCAACAAATCGGTATGCAAAGTATATTAATCTATTTATTATTTCAAAGATTTCCATCTTGAAAACAAAACAGAGCGTGCTAGACTTGGATTATTACAAACGAAGAGAATCAGGTGATATCTAGTGGAAATGGACTTATCAACGATCGTACTTCTCGCCGTCTTTGGATTCGTTGCAGCATTCATCGACAGTACTGTTGGTGGAGGCGGACTCATCTCTCTCCCCGCCCTGCTCGGTCTAGGAATGCCACCTTACCTTGCTCTAGGCACGAACAAATTGGCTGGCACAATTTCATCTGCTACCAGCTCCTACACCTTTATCAAGAGCGGTAAATTTGACAAGAAGCTCATGCTGATCTTATTTCCCGTCTCCCTGATCGGAGCCTATTTCGGAGCGAAAACAGTTTTGTTCGTTCCCCAGGAGTTTTTGAAGATCCTTGTCGTTATCATGATGGCACTCATTTTCGTTTACACTCTTTTCAACAAACGTTTTGGTCAAGATTCCAATTACAAAGGGCTGACCAAATTTACGCTCGGCATCGGGATTCCTTTTACCTTTTTAATCGGCTTTTACGATGGATTTTTCGGGCCCGGAACTGGTTCGTTCTTTGTTTTTCTGATGGTGCTGTTGTTTGGCTATGATTTTGTGATTGCAGCCGGCAATGGCCGAATTTTGAATCTGGCCAGTAACATTTCGGCGCTTTTTGTCTTCACAATGGAGGGCAAGGTCGTCTTCATGACTGGGCTCATCATGGGGATCGCAATGCTGTTGGGCGCTAACCTTGGTGCTAAAATGGCCATCAAAACGGGAGTACGTTATGTCCGTCCGTTGTTCTTGGTCGTATCCATTACCTTGATCGTGAAGATGGTGTATGAGTTGATTTTTACAGCTTAGTTTAAAAGGACTTCTTGTGTGTTGCTGTAGTGGTGGGGAGGAAACAGGAGAAAACGCTCAGCTTCTAGGGCCACCCCCTGAGGGACCCTCTGCACGACTCCATGCAAAAAGCGAAACCGCGTCCAAAGTAGTCCATTCACCGAAGTAATTTCAGAGGTGGACGCTTAAGACCGTGTTTCGCTTTTTACATTCCGTCTCGGTCGGCGTCCCTAAGATCTTCGCTTATTTCTCCTGTTTCCTCTACGAGCTGTCAGCGCAATTCGATTTGCTAAAGTCTTAAAAAGATTGAAACATGCATTCAGCAACGCTAGAGAAGAATATTTCCAGACGTAGCGGCTACCACTTTTGCGTTTCCCCGCGAATCCCTTCGGAGCGGGCAGTCTAAACCCACAGCAGGACGGAGCCTGGAGCCTAGACTGGAAATATTCTTCTCTCCCCTACAGCCATAAGCACATGAAGAGTCAGCCTGCAAACATCTACAGGCTGACTTTTTATATTTGGCTCTTAGTTGGCCCCGACTGCTACAGTTTTTGCTTGATAATCACGCACCGCCTGATTGCTCGCCGCCATAAACGCCTGCGCGACCGCCATCAGTACATCTCGATGCTCGGCAACTCCTTTAAAATGACTTCCGTTGGCGCTAACCGTCACGATCGCTTCGCCTGTCGCATGCTCTCCCGACGACAATGAATATAGCTCCATGTCCGTAAACTCCACGTCGAACGGCAGTGCCTGCTTGATGCCCGCTACCAATGCCTCAACAGGTCCTTCTCCGGTGCCAGAGTATGCTTGTTCTTCTCCTGTCGCATTGTTCGTAATCGTGCAGGAAGCCATACGATGTCCGGATGTGCCGGTGAGCACTTGCGCATTGACCAGTGTGAATGGCTCCAGTACTGCGTTCACGGTATGTCCTACCAGCTCAAGCAACTGATGATCCTGAACAACTTTTTGCTTGTCAGCCAGCTCTTTAAATTGGACGTACAGTGTCTCCATCTGCTCATCGGTCAGCTTTATCCCAAATTCGTTTACGCGGTGCTTGATCGCATGGCGACCGGAGTGCTTTCCGAGAATGATCATGTTGCGAGGCACCCCCAAGCTCTCCGGGTCCATGATTTCGTACGTGCTGCGCTCTTTTAAGAGACCGTCCTGATGAATTCCCGCTTCGTGCTGAAAGGCATTGCGCCCCACAATTGGTTTGTTGAAAGCAATCGGGAAGCTCATGGCACGGCTCACCTTTTGTGAAGTGGTGTAAATGTGCTCCGGTCTGATGCCAGTCTCGGCATCCAGTGCTTCTTTGCGCGTCTCAATTGCCATCACCAGCTCTTCCAAGGAACAGTTCCCTGCCCGCTCACCGACCCCGTTGACCGTTACCTCGACTTGAGTGACCCCCGCACGAATCGCAGCCAAACTGTTTGCAACCGCGAGTCCCAAGTCATTGTGGCAGTGTGCGCTGAACTCTACCTTGTCGCTGCCACGAACGTTTTTCATGACACGAGTGAACATGGCCCCATACTCTTCTGGAAGTGCATACCCAACCGTATCGGGGATGTTGATAATAGTCGCCCCTTCTTCAATTGCCGCCTCGATCATCTCAAACAAAAACTCATCGCCTGTACGTGTCGCATCCATCGGGGAAAATTCAATCCGGTCTACAAACTGTTTTCCGTACGCAATCATCTCGCGGGCGATCTGAATCACCTGCTCTCTTGACTTGCGGAGTTGGAAGTCCAGATGAATGCTGGAGGACGACAGGAACATGTGTAGTCTGCGACGCTCGGCCGCTTGTGTAGCCCGAACAGCAGCGTCGATGTCCTCTTTCACCGCACGAGCAAAGCCACAAATCTCCACGCCGTGCACCTCTTGCGAAATACGTTGCACCGCCATGAAGTCACCGGGGCTGGAGATTGGGAAGCCCGGTTCAATGACATCTACGCCGAGGTCTGCCAAGTGCTTTGCTATCACGATTTTTTGCTCAGGCGAAAGAGACGCTCCTGGCGCTTGCTCTCCGTCACGCAGTGTCGTATCAAAAATATGGATTCGTTTTGTCATGGGTAATGCCTCCTCAATTTTTTTAGTCATATTTTCCGTAATAAAAAAAGCCCGCCGTCTCCATATACAAGAGACGACAGGCTTTTGGCTGCCGCGGTACCACTCTCGTTGATCCCCTCTTTTTCAAAAGAGAATCCACCTCGCTGTCCCGATGACGTGGGACAATCCGTCAAGGTCTACTGTATGTTTCAACCTTGCCGCTCCCGGGTGAGATTCGAGCATTTCCTGACTGCGTCGCACCTACCCGCAGCTCTCTGGACAAGAAATTCGCTTTACTAGCTCCCGTTCTTCGCGTTTGTTCTATGTCGTTGTGAAAATCAAAAAGGCCTGCCGTCTCTATCGAAGAGACGACAGACCTTGTCTATCGCGGTACCACTCTCGTTGACCCCAGCTACTCGCCAGAAGTCCACCTCATGTACTGATCCTAGTCGATCAGCACAACCCCGATCACGGAGGTTAACCGTCAGAACTTACTGCTCGATGCAGCGCTACATCTCGTTCAGTCCTGCCGCTCCCGGGCGAGCTTCACTGGCTTCTCTGACTGCGTTGCACCATCCCGCAGCTCTCTAAACAGATCAGTCCACTTACTGTTCCCGTTCTTCGCGTTATTGTTATTATTGTTTGAAATTTTATTCGGTTTATATCTGATTGTCAATGGAGGCTATCAATAAAATTAATTTTAATGACCCGATTAATTGATCCCTCTCACCGAGCTGCGGCCGAACTGTCTGTAATAAAGGACGGCGAGACCCAATATCACGAGCACTAAAGCGGAATAAATATTGCTATAGACCGACGCTCCTGGATAGCTATTGAGCAGATTCCAGCTCTCAGCAGCTCCTCCATCAATCGACTTGCCGTACAAGGTAGCTGCAAGTGCACCCGCAATAAAGTTCAGCATTGCCAACAGTCCCATACCGACACCGATCTGTTCCTTTGGCAGCGACTGCGAGATTGCGTTTGACATCGAAATCATCATAAACGATAGTCCGACATTGCCAAAAATCAGAAAAACAGCAATGAGCAACGGGGACACTCCCGCAAAGGAAGAGAAGAGGACAAAGCTGCTCAGAAGTAGCGCAGACGCTGTGTAAAATAAATACGAATTCCCTTTCTTATCTGCTAGAATACCGGCCTTTTTCCCCAAGAACGCGGTCACAATTGCTCCTGGTACCATGACAAAGCCAATGAGCCCCGGTGCCAGATGATTCACATCGGCCAACAACTGTGGACTAAGGAAAGCGAACGAATAGCCACTTCCTATCATCAAAAAGGCAATGACTAGCCCGAGCGAATAGCGTTTGCTCCGGAATAAGCCAGGGCGAATAAAAGGTTCGGCGGTCGTCCGAATTCTTACCAAGAACAGAAGGAATGAGAGAATGCACCCCAGTGCGAGCAACAAGCTCTGATTCGTAATAGCCAGTAGTAGCAGCGCAATCGTTATGGCGAGAAGCCCACCGCCGATCCAGTCCATTTTGACAGCTTCCCGCTCCTCCTCCTCCAAATACTTACGGAAAAAAGGCACGGCAAAAAGCGTGAACAACGGCATGCAGAACAGCCATCTCCAATCGAGCAGACTGACCAGCAAAGAGGAAAGAACAGGACCTAATGCGTTACCGATTGCCATCCCGGTCATGGAGATCCCTAGAGCTCGCCCCCTACTCTCTGGGGGAAAATAACGCACCGGAATAATGGAAGACGTCGCTGGAACAACTGCCGCTCCTGCTGCTTGCACAATTCTCCCACAAAGCACCATGCCATAATTATGGGCGAAAAAACCGATAACGGAGCCGATGGCAAATAGAATCAGTCCGAATGTAAGCAAATGTTTGAGCTTGTAGGAATCGGCTAGCTTTCCGTACATCACGGTTCCAACCGCATAGATTAACAAAAAGGCAGACGTCACCCAGCTTACTTGGCTAAAAGATAAATGAAATTCTGTCCTGATTTGCGGTAACACGATATTGAACATCGTAGCACTCATCACTGTAATCATGAGGGTAAACACGAGTACGCGAAGAACTTTTTCAGCAGATTGTTGTTGTGGTTTGGTTTGCATATTGGAAAGACACCTCTCGTTATCACCGATTTCTTCCCGGGAAGGTGATTGTTGGCCTTGCTTGTTGTAGTTTATAATGATTTTAAAATAAACGAAAATATATCTTTTGACATGTAGTTGATATACCTGAGTATATGGAGTTGAATCAAATGGAATTGTTGCAATTGCACTATTTCCGAACAGTGGCCAAGTGGCAGCATATGACGAAAGCCGCCCAAGAGCTGCGGATTGCTCAGCCTGCTCTCAGCAAAACCATTGCTCGGTTGGAAGAGGATATCGGGGTTCCGTTATTTGACCGCGAGCGAGGACGTATTCGGCTGAATACATTTGGGAAGGCGTATTTGGAGCGTGTAGATAAAGCACTGAACCTCTTGGAGGAAGGTCAAAAAGTCGTATCGGATCTGGCCGGAATGGAGCATGGTCGTATTCATCTGGCAACGTCTACCTTGGATCTGTTATCAGAACCGTTGGGCAAGTTTCTCGCCCTCCATCCCGATGTACACTTCCAAATCACGCAAGCCACCATTGAAGAAATGGCAACCTTGCTGGAGTCAGGCGAAGTGGATATTTGCTTCACGCATTTGCCGATCAGGGTGCCGGATATTTTGACTACGCCCGTATTGAAAGAAGATATTCACGTAGCTGTCCCCCGCACCCATCACTTAGCCAAACAAACCAGTATTCGACTAAGCGAGCTGGCTGACGAGTCCTTTATCGGTTACAGAGAGGACTTTCCCATCCAAATGCTATACGATCAGTTCTTTCAAAAAGCAGGGATTACCCCCAAATTCGCCTGTCGGGTAGATGATCCCGGCTCTATCCAAAAGCTGGTCCGCGCAGGTCTTGGCATCGCCCTCTACGGTTGTATCAGTCGGGAGGAAGACCCTTACCTTGTCATGATTCCGATCGAACACCCGATCTGCCAGCGACATTTTCAAATGATTCGGCATGAAAAAAGATATCTCTCCCTGGCAGCACGCAAATTCTGTGATTTTATCATCCAATATTTTGCTGAATCTCTTGAAAAATAAAGCCCTTTTCCAACAGAAAAAAGCCTGGCATCATTCGCCAGGCTCTTCCCCTACTCTTGCTTTCTTTTTTTCATACGTAAAATGATGCCGTCAATGAGCAGTCCAATCCCCGCTCCGTAAAAAGGGGCCGCAAACCGAGTTCCTTCAGCAAGCGGCAGGTCTTTCAAATACACGATAAACACTCCAACAATAAAACCGATCATCGTGTAGCGCAGCCGGGTCGCCCCCATTAAACGACACTCCCTTTCACGCTACTTCCCGAATTTATTTGGCATTTTCATGTTTTTCATCGTACGGCTCATCTGTTTAAGCTGCTTTTGGTTGAGATTCATCCCCATTGAACGGGCCATGGCTTGAAGCTGCTTTTCGTCCATTTGCATGTTGGACATTTGTTTTTTCAATAAATAAGTCCCTCCATAAAATCCACCAGCGAGACCAATTAACAATGTAACAATTGGAATTACCCAGTTGTACCAAGCCATCAATACATTACCATCCTCTATACGTAATTATGAACTCTTTTATTGTACCATAGTTGGGCTATCTTCTGTAAATTGTGATTAGAAAACTTGGAAAATGAGAACACTGCCCTCAACAACATCTTTGTTTCAAGCATATTCTAATAGCAAGAGGTGAAACAACCATGACTCCAATTGTGATTCTGGACGCTGGACACGGTGGCAGCGATCCTGGCGGAGGCAACAACGCGCAATTTACCGAGAAAGATATGAATTTGCAAATATCACTCTACCAATATAATCGCTTTTTGGCCCTAAATATTCCTGTCGCGATCACACGGACAACCGATGTGACTCTGACAAGTGAGGATCGGACTGCCCTGGTTCGAAACAGCGGCGCTCGCTACTGTATATCCAACCATATTAACTCAGGTGGCGGCCGAGGCTCCGAGGTCATTTACTCGATTTATGGCCCCCCAACCTTTCCCCAATTGATCCAGGATGCCCTGGCAGCGGAAGGGATGCCGAATCGACGCATTTTTACGCGAACACTGCCAGATAATCCACGACTCGATTACTACTTCATGCACCGGGAGACTGGCAGCGTGGAGACAGTAATCGTCGAATACGGCTTTGCTGACAATGCTTTGGACGCAAATAAACTGCAACAGGATTGGCGAGATCTCGCGGAAGGGGTAGTCCGGGCATTTTGCACGTACGCTAAACTTCCCTACCAGCCCCCTACGACTCCCACTTCTACTCCAAAACCTACTGCAGCACCGACCCTTGCTCCCACCACTTCTCCTGGAAACGGAGGAGGGAATGTGCCTGACTGGAAGCAGGAAGCCGTCAACTGGCTGTATGATCAAGGCTTATTAACCGACGAACAATGGCGTCAACAGCCTGACCAACCTCTGCCACTCTGGGCACAGGCTGTCATCCTGAAGCGTTTATTCGAAAAGCTCAAAACGTAACGTCTCCCTTTAATCGTCTGCCTTAAAACGGGTAAGCGGCGTATCCGCTAAGCCCGAATAGTTTCTTTTTGCTGGCACACTCACCAATTCGTCCTCTGGGTAGCGATAGGCGGTTAGCATTCCGCCGAACACACATCCTTGGTCGATGTTGATGGTGCCATTTTTTCGTTTTGGCTCTGGATGCGGATCATGTCCCCATACGATTATGGGCGAAGTCACTTTTCGTTCTTTTGCCCATTCTCTACGGATCGGGCGCCCATCCGGTCCCGTCCCTGCCACATCGCCATATCGGCAAAACGTGTATACCGCTGGCGAATCCATTCCTATGTAATCATCGCGAATCCCCGCATGAACGGCGACCGCTACTATTTTTTCATTCCGTTTGATGATCATGTGCGAAGGCGAAGAAAATAGCAATCTGCGACTCTGTTCTCGCAGCAAGGAGGCCTTCTTCGGTCCGTATTCTTGCTGATACAGCCGAATCTCCTCTTCTACCTTTTCATCTCCGTGAGCCAATGTCACGGGTCGGCCATCCAACCAGCGAGCTACTTTCCATCCGTGGTTACTATCTACCATCTCAGCCAGACCTGCCGTGACATGATGGTGAAAAAATTGCAGCATTTTGATTGAGTAAGGCCCACGACTCGTGATATCACCGAGGGAAAGGAGCTTTCGGCCGTGGGGATGGCGATATGTACCGTCTCGGGTTTGTTCATATCCCAAGCGTTTGAGCAATTCTATAAATTCGTCGTAACAGCCGTGAACATCGCCGACGATATCCACACCATTGTCAGCCGAAAGCACCTTGGAGCGTGTTTGAGGTTTGTGCCTCATAGCCCGTCCCTCCTTTCCGTCATCTATCATTCGTTACTTACTATCTTTACCACATCTGCGAAAAAAACTCACGGCTTGTGTATAAGAAAAACGGTTTAAACAAGTAAACGCGCGAAAGAGCCCCTGTTACCCGAGGAGCTTTTTGGCGCGTTTACCTATTCATGATGGTATGTGATTAGCCTAAGCTATGTGTATGCACGTAAATAGCCGCTTGCGTGCGATCCTCCACATTCAGCTTGGCAAGAATGTTGCTCACATGAGTCTTGACCGTTTTGATCCCGATAATCAGCTCATCTGCAATCTCCTGGTTGGACTTACCCTGACCGATCAGCTTCAAAACCTCCAATTCACGCGGCGTTAGTTGCTCATGGGGATGGGACTCTTGACCGTGACGGAAACGGGCCATAATTTTTCCTGCTACCCTCGATTCCAAAACTGGCTCACCCGCCGCAGCAGAGCGGATTGCCTTTGCGATCTCGGCCGCACGCGAAGTCTTCAGCAAGTAGCTGAATGCCCCCGCTTCAATGACTGGATATACCTTTTCGTCATCAATAAAGCTGGTCAAAACAATAACCTTACTGGAAGGACAGCTTTCACGAATACGCCGAGTCGCTTCCACACCACCGATGCCTTCCATGACCAAATCCATCAGAACGACATCCGGGCGCAGCTCTTGCGTCATCCTCACGCCTTCTTCTCCACTGCCTGCCTCTGCTACGACTTCAATATCGTCCTCTGTAGATAAATAAGCAGCCAGACCCATCCGAACCATTTCGTGATCATCTACCAGTAGTACCCGAATCACCGAGCCTTCACCCTTCCCGTTCCGTCTGTGACATTAGAGGAATACGCACCTCAATTTGCGTCCCCTTCCCAATTGCCGAGTAAATCTCCATGGAGCCTCCGACCTCTGCTACGCGCTCTTGCATACTGCGTAAACCGTAGGACGTCATTTTCTCCCCATCCGGATCAAAACCAACACCGTCATCCGTTACTCGCAGGCGAACCTGCTCTTGCAGCGTAAACAGCTTCACTGTAATCTGTGTAGCTCTGGCATGCCGCAATGTATTGGACAAGGATTCCTGCAAAATGCGGAATAAATGATCCTCAATTCCACTTGGCAAGCCTTCGACGTCTTCGATCTCCCAAGTTAGCTGCATGGTATTTTTACGCGTCAGTTCATCTAAAAGTTCCAGAACGGCTTCCTTCAATGACTTGTTTTGCAACGTAGCCGGACGAAGATGCAAGAGCAATGCCCTCATCTCCGCTTGTGCAGCTGCTGCCATCTCTTCGACCAATTCAATCTGTTGTGCTGCACGTTGAGGATTCTTTTCTACAAGCCGCTTCATCGCCGCCGTCGTCATGGCGATGGCGAACAGTTGCTGGCTGACTGCATCATGCAGTTCTCTCGCCAATCTCTGTCGCTCCTCTGTTACCGCTGCATGCTTCAATTGTTCTGCGAGAGCCGCATTGTGGTTCGACAGCCGCTGCAAGGATGCCACTTGCTCTTCCCATTGCGAAGCCAAGCGATTGATCTGCCATCCTAATTCGCCGACTTCATCGACTCCCAATTCGGGAACCCGATACGACAGCATCCCGCGCCCAAGTTTCATGGCAGCTTCCCACAGTACACTGAGTCTCTTTTTCAACAAATTCCCGATGATATAGGAAATGATCAATGCTACTAAGACACCTGCGGGTAAAGAGACAACAAAAGCAGCAAGCTGAATCAAGCCCTCTGGATCAGCAGGCAGATTGATGCCTATATATTCTTCAAGCCACCACACGAAGTTGCGGTCGTTGATTACTTCGTTGTACCACCGATGAATCCCCGGGTGATCTCTCCATAAAAAGTATAGCCAAAAGAAACAAATAAACGCGGCAGTAACTGCACTGACGGCCAGTAACATGCCATAGCGCACGTATTGCCACTGAATACTTGCCAATCGCTGTCGACGCATCCGCCAGTACCTCCTAGATGTACTTGACTTTTATATCGCCGACAAGCAGCGAGATATGCAAGTTTACTTTTTGCAATGCTTCATCATACTGATCTGAACGAATCTTAACACTGCGATTGATACCTCCCTGACGGTGGCTTAGCACCTCCAGGTCACCAATACTCAACCCTGCCGTTACCGATACAGGAAGATCGACAGGCACATAAATCGTCACATCGCCTACCCAGCCCTCTACGACAAGAATCGCCTCATCCCGTATCAACACTGCCCGGGAAAGATCAATCACGACATCCCCGATTCCATGCCAGACATGTAAGTGATTCAGTTCAAAACGCCCCGAGGTCAGGTGATAATCTCCAATCAGAGAGCTGCGGGAATCTTTTGGCAACGTATCGTCAGGTGATGAAGACATTCCATCGTGATGAGGAATTTTGCCACCAACATGCTTCCATTTATTCCAACTGTCTCGCCAAGGGCGTTCCTCTGTTGAAACCTTTACGTCACTCTGAACACTCGCATCACTTGTCAAAATCGTTTCCGCAGCAGTTGGGGTCTCCCTATCGTCTAAAGGTTGATTCACACGTTGATCTTGTCTGCTGCTCTTGCCCCGAATCAACTGAAACCCGAAATAAATAAACACGATTGGCACTGCAATCTGAAACAAATCATCGATCCCGATACCAAACCACATATCCATCGCGATGATGGTCCCCAGGGAGATTAGAATCCCTCCGCCAATCCTAGTTTTCTGCCCCCACAAACGAAGGCCGAAATAAATAAGCACCATCGGCCACAAATCAAACAGACCGAACGAAATGATACCCAAACTATCTAACAAAAGGCCGATTCCCGTAAAAATAATCAGGATACCAGCCAACATTTTGTGTAAACGGGACAGTTTCACAAAAGTCTCCTCTCTCACGCCCCATGCTGATCGTTTTCACTTTGACCATTACGACAGGTATAGATGAATGCAGGCGGAATGTTCAACAGGGTAAAGTCGATCTTGACCCGGGGAAAACGATCCTGCAACTCAGCTTGGAGTTGTAGCGAATATTGGAATGTAATAAATAGGCCCCCTGGCTTCAGTACAGATTGAACTTCGTCCAGAATTGCTGCCCGCAGCTCTTGTGGAAAATTGGCGAATGGCAGACCTGAGATAATGACATCTGCACCTGCAAGGTTCTGCTCCTCCAAGTAAGACCTAAGTTTAGTCGCTTCCTCCCTGACAGGAAGATCGGGAAAACGTGATTGAAGCATAGAGCGAAAATGGGAATCTCGTTCCACAAGCACGTACTGTGTGCCGGGACGCAAGCGCTGATAGATCGTTTGGGTAAATGCCCCTGTACCAGGTCCCAGCTCCAGGATCACATCGGTTGAAGCCCAATCGACGCTTTTCAACATTTGCTCACATAAAAAACGAGAGCTGGGGATTATACTACCGACGCGTCCAGGCTCAGCGATAAACCGTCGCAAAAAGACCAAGAAGTCTTGCAAGAATCGTACCTCCTAGGGGAAAAGCAGCCTGATATACACAGGCTGCCGAATTGACACAATCTATTCTACACCCAGTCCCCCAGTTCCTGTCGAATTAGGATTGTACTGGTTTAGCTACCGGTGTTTTCACTTCATTGATGGATGCTTTGATACTGGCAAGTTCTGCATCGAGATCATCCTTTTCCAGGTCAGACAAAGCGTTCTCCCAAGCGCGGTTCGTTTGGCGCCATTGTCCACTCATTTGCGCTTCTGCTTCCATGCGCATGACTTTCTCTTCCATGCGGGCGAAGCCACGGCCTGCGGACTGATTGCCGATACCGACAACTGCTTGATTCACTTGCTTTTGTGTACGAGCTACTTGTGCACGTGCCATCAGTGTGAACCTTTTCGCACGCATTTTATAGAACTCTTCCTTCAGCTCAGCCAACTTCTCGCGCATTTGCGTAGCTGCCTCGGATGCTGACAGGTAGAGAGCCTCATATTCCGCTGCACGGCCTTCGTACTGCTTCTTGTCAGCGAGTGCTCGACGAGCCAACTCATCTTCTCCCTCAGTCAAGGCGAGCTTGACTTGACGATCGCGTTTTTCGATCAGAGCATTGGCTTCGTCCAATTGCTGGCGGAATTTCTTTTCCAGTGCAACCTGACGGGCAACCGCTACTTCAACTTGTCCGATTTCTACTTCCATGTCACGCATATATTGATTCAGCATTACTACCGGATCTTCCATCGAATCCAATGCATCATTTACCGAAGCTACTGTCAGGTCACGCAAACGTTTAAAGATACTCATTATTTTTTCCTCCTCATCATATCACATCATATTGTTCATCCAAAAGACTCTTGCGACACAGTGTTATTGCGGTTACCAAAACGCTTAGGACCGTTTGGTTACGTTTCTTTCCCAAGTGTCTAGCGTATCTTCCTTTAATACTTTTTGGGCCCATTCACGCTCCCAAGCAGGTGGAGCTTGTTTAGGTTCTTGGCTGGGACGCAGTAAGCGATATCCCAGATAAATCACCCCAATGGCCAGAAGTGCGTGAAATAGTAGGTCAAGCTTGCCAATCAACATCAGGAACCCGAATAGGAAGACCAGGATTCCCCAAAAGCGTGAACCGGTTTGTCCCATAATCTTTTTGGCACCGTATATCATGATCACACCGGGAATGATGAACCCGAGCAAATCTCCGATATCGATACCCACCAGATCTAGTAGAACCAACCCACCGACTAGCAGCAGAACCAGCCCGAGTAGAACTTTGCCAGACCGTTCGCTCATTACTCGCTTACCTCCATTCGTTTTGCATGTGGTGCTTGTGGAACGTTATGCCCTTATTGTAGCCCTCGGTATAGGCTTCCCATAACGGGCGTGCGGTTGGTTTTTCCCTCCGTCCTTGGACGGAGACAATTTCCTGCCCTAATCGGACGAGCTGTCCCACAAGGCAGAACCAGCCCGCGTCGAAAGGCGGCTTGCACTGTCGAACGAAAACGTTACAGCATTTGACGGTATTTTTGTGACGAATATGTGAACGAACAGATAAAAAGAAGGAAAAAAAGGACTCGCGTAGAATCTTCGTAAGAGTGCGTGTAAAAAAACATCGAAAAATAGCCGAATTCC
>Ga0181471_100012_pt1 | contig 37416 bp, 21 predicted proteins | sample InSIn5gowninarea_FD_119083 | JGI IMG/M metagenome (GOLD analysis project Ga0181471, IMG submission 119083) | Clean room microbial communities from NASA Spacecraft Assembly Facility at Jet Propulsion Laboratory, Pasadena, California, USA -... ...
GATGTGTTCAAAACTTTGTTCTTTTTCAAACGAAGTCGTATAACATTAAGAAGCTCCAGCCCTCAAACGGCCGGTTCAGCTTCCCTTGTACTAATACCTATCAATATTTTACTGATTCAACCCGTGCCAGGTAACCCTTCTTTCGTTACGTTATATAGAAGCTTGCAATCCTTCATTGATGATTTAGCGCTTTTTTTTATCCAAGCATTTAATACAAAAGTCCACAAGTACGAGACGTTCTCATTGTCCGCGGAGATCTCTCTGACGCTAAGGCAGCAAAGCCATTCTCACAAAAACCATCAGGCGCTTAAAAAATATCAAGGGAAGTACAACCACGCGCTCTTAAAACAAATCACAGAATCATCTACGAACGAAGACATATGCACTCCTTTGGGCAGTGCCATGGCTTCGAAATAAATAGAACTAACGTTTCCAGCACATGAAGACCTAGGATTATACTGTATTTAAAAAAAAAGATTTATGGAACCAACAATTTTACTGATTGAAGATGACAAAGAGATGGCTGAAAACATCAGTAGCATTCTCACCCTCGCCCACTACAACGTTGTATATGCCGAGAACGGCAAAGCAGGCATCGCTCTTGCGGAGGCACATAAGCCTGACCTGATCTTATGTGATATTATAATGCCTGAGCTGGATGGTTACGGAGTGCTACACGTATTAAGCCAGGATACGGTTCTCAGCCAGATACCCTTCATCTTTCTTACCGCTGTTACTGACAACAACACAATGAGAATGGCTATGAATATGGGTGTTGACGATTTCATCACAAAGCCATTTTATGGTCTTGATCTTCTTAAAGTGGTAGACATTCGCCTCAAGAAAAGCAAACGAATTAAAGCGAGTGCTCAAAACGGCTGGACGGCAGTGAATGGACAATCAGAACGACCAAAAAACACTAATGATCTTGAGAAATTATGTGAACCCCGACATGTTAGATTGTTTCGAAAAAAGGAGCTGATCTTTATGGAGGGTCAACCTGCCTATGATCTTTATTATATCATCAAAGGAACTGTTAAAACGTACAAAGTTAATTATGAAGGCAAGGAACTGATTACCGGTTTTCACCATGCCGGAGATTTTCTAGGGTATATTCCCTTGCTGAAGGAAACACCTCATCACGAGAGTGCGGAAGTAAGAGAAGATGCGGAAATCTCAATGGTTCCCAAGCATGAATTTTTAGAAATTGTTTATTCAAACAAGGAGGTTGCAAAAAAGTTTATTGGTAAACTTTCCAATGAATTAATCGAAGCGGAAAACCGACTTGTCGATATCGCTTATCAATCGGTACGTCAACGGGTAGCGGGAACACTTCTGAAAATCAACAATCAGGATCCGGCATGTAATAATACAGTGATAACGATAACGCGAAAGGATATTTCAAACATGATTGGAACTGCTACGGAATCGTTGAACAGAACACTTGCGGAATTCAAGGAAGAAGGATTAATCGAAATCAAAGATGACGGAATCAGAATCCTTGAAAAAGGGAAGCTGGAACGAAACCGAAAACTTCCAAACTTCTCAGTTCTGCGGATGAATGCACGATTATGATCAAACTACTACGCTACTTTACGTTCGACTTGATTATACTCTTTTTCAAATGCTGAACAAACCTGTTTAATACCCGAGGCAAGATCAATTTGAGGAGCCCATCCTAACGATTTAATTTTCGTTATATCGAGTAGCTTCCGGGGTGTTCCATCAGGGCGATCAGTATTGAAGTAAATATGACCTTTAAAGTCAACGCATTCGCGAACCATCATTGCCAACTCTCGTATGGTTATATCCTTCCCGCATCCTACGTTAATAATCTCGTCTTCGTTATAATGATTCATGAGAAATACGCAAGCTTCTGCCAGATCATCGACATGTAGAAATTCTCGTCTCGGAGATCCGGTTCCCCATATCTCCACGGCTTCGCTTCCGGCCCATTTAGCCTGGAAAAATTTTACAATCATTGCGGGCAATACGTGAGAATTTAACAAATCATAACGGTCGTTGGGCCCATACAGGTTGGTTGGCATCACACTGATAAAATTGCTTCCGTATTGTTTACGATAAGCCTGGCACATCTTAATACCCGCAATTTTTGCAATCGCATAGGGCTCATTGGTTGGCTCCAATAAACCGGACAACAAGCTGCTCTCTTTAATCGGTTGTTCAGCAAATTTTGGATAAATACAAGACGAGCCGAGAAACAACAACTTTTTTACACCACATTTAAATGATTGATGAATTACATTCGATTGAATAAGTAAATTGTTGTAAATAAAGTCAGCACCGAAATGACTGTTTGCATAGATACCGCCAACCTGAGCTGCAGCTAGAAAAACATATTCAGGTTGCTCTTCAGTAAAAAATTTTTCTACAGAATTCTGGTCTCTCAAATCCAGTTTTGAGAACGGTCGGAGAACAAGATTTGTATAACCTTCACTTGTAAGCTTACGCAATATTGCAGAGCCAACCATGCCTTTGTGACCCGCAACGAAAATTTTAGCATGCTTCTCCATAACTCACAAGGCAGTTAAAACTTCAGACGAATTTTTAGTCACAACTCGTCCGCGTTGAATCTCGCGCAGATCTGTCATGACCATTTCCTTCACAAGCTCTTCGATGGAAATTTTCGGCTCCCATCCCAACTCAAACTGAGCCTTTGAAGAATCTCCAACCAATAAATCCACTTCCGTAGGTCGAAAATAATTAGGATCTACTGCCACCACTTCCGTTCCTGGTTTCACGTAATACTCCGGGTTCAGGCTTTGAACAACAATTCCCTTTTCTTCGATACCACTTCCACGAAATTCCAGCTCAATACCAACTTCGGCAAAAGCCATGGTAACGAACTCGCGGACGGTAGTTGCAATACCTGTAGCAATTACATAGTCTTTGGGTTTTGATTGCTGAAGGATCATCCACATCGCTTCTACATAATCCCTTGCATGACCCCAGTCTCTCTCTGCATCAAGATTACCAAGATAAACTTTGTCTTGCATACCTGACGCAATACTAGCAACCGCGCGCGTGATCTTTCTTGTAACAAAAGTCTCACCTCTTAAGGGTGATTCGTGATTGAAGAGGATGCCATTACATGCAAACATATTGTAAGCCTCCCGATAATTCACCGTTATCCAGTAACCATATAGTTTTGCAACTGCATAAGGCGATCGCGGATAAAAAGGCGTAGTTTCATTCTGTGGCACCTGCTGCACTAAACCATATAACTCCGATGATGACGCCTGATATATTCTGGTTTTATCAGTAAGGTTCAGTATCCGTACGGCCTCAAGAATTCTGAGGGTTCCAAGTCCGTCTGTATTTGCTGTATACTCTGGTATTTCAAAACTTACCTTGACATGTGACATGGCACCCAGATTATAGATCTCATCAGGCTGAGTCTCCTGGATGATACGAATCAGATTTGTAGCGTCAGTTAGGTCTCCGTAGTGAAGTTTGAAATTCACATGATTCTCATGCGGATCCTGATAGATATGATCTAAACGCTGTGTGTTGATGAGGGAAGTTCTTCTTTTAATGCCATGCACTTCGTATCCCATACTTAAGAGAAACTCTGCGAGGTAAGCTCCATCCTGGCCGGTAATTCCTGTAATTAAGGCAACTTTCTTTTTCATACCATTGTGTTTGATCCACACAAGTATACCTTCCGTACTTCAGCTCGTAGAATGATAAATATTTTTGTTCGCCATGATTGTAGTCATCCCACCTGGTAGAAAAATCACAATACTTTTAATTACCTCTTAGCCCCACACTTAACTAATCAAATCTTATGGAAGATAAATACTACTCACGCCTCGTGAAGGTGTTGATATTCCTTATTGACTTCTATTTCATCCAGATTGTCTTCACACTTTTGAAACAACTGGGGTTGTCAAACGGAATTTCTGATCTCAAATACACTTCCTTTTTTCTAATTTTCAGTCTTATCTGGGTAATTGCGGGCTTCTTTAACGAGATCTACAGGATAAACCGCTTCTCTGGAATTCGGAAGATCATACTCAACGTGCTGGCTACATTCATAGCGCATGTTGTTTTCCTGTTCGGAATTCTCATCTTCGTTCAAGCATATCACTTTAGTATTAATTTCTTTATTTCCATTTATGCCCTTACCATAATATCCATCCTCCTCATTAGGGCTGCCATGCTGCTGATATGGAAATACATAGAGAATGCAGGCCGAGATCACAAAAACTTCATCATTATTGGAGCAACAAGATCAGGGAAAGCGCTGTATGAGTTTTTTCTCTCTCACGATTTTGCTCCTTCAAGATTCAAAGGTTTCTTTGACAATCATCCTGAAAGAGCGTTGGTTGATCCTGATTTGATCAAAGGAAAAATAAGTGAAGTACAAGCATACTGTTTAAAGGAAGAGATCTCAGAAATATATTATGCATTGCCACTGCACTATGAAACCATGATCAAGAACCTGTCGAAATTTGCAGATGACAATTTTATATATTTGCGCATCGTTCCTGACTTTAGTAAAACTGTTACACAAGGCTATAATATTTTCCTGTTTGATTCTATTCCCGTTTTTACGCCACGAAACGAGCCACTAGGGATATCAATCAATGTTGCTCTTAAACGCGTCTTTGATATTGCTTTTTCATTATTTGTAATATGCTTCATTTTTCCATTTGTTGTTCCATTCATTGCACTTGCCATACGTCTCGATTCGAAAGGACCGATCATTTTCAAACAACCGAGAAGAGGAAAAAAGAACCGAATGTTTGAATGTTACAAATTCAGAACGATGAAAACGGATTGTCGTCCGGATGTACAGGCAACCAGAAATGATCCGAGAGTCACGCGTGTAGGGCGATTTCTTCGCAAGACCAACCTTGATGAACTACCGCAATTTGTCAACGTCTTATTAGGCAATATGTCCGTTGTAGGTCCGCGCCCTCATATAAGCAAACAAGATGCGTACGCAAATACAATTCTGAACTACAAATTTCGATACTTTGTAACACCAGGAATTACAGGCTATGCACAGGTAAATGGATACCGCGGTGAAACGAAGGAACAATCACTAATGGAAAAACGCGTTGAGTACGATGTTAAGTATATGGAGTCCTGGAGTCTATCACTCGATATCAAAATTATTCTCATGACTGTCTGGAATATGCTGAAAGGACAGAAAAATGCGTACTGATTTTTCAGTAGACATCAAAGATACTTGTTCATACATTTTCGCTACAGTTTGAACAAGATAAATTCATCCGGCTTATACATCAGCCAATTATCACATCTTTTAAGATGCACGCTCTGAACGCCAGAAAGTCACAGCATAACATTCGTCTACTCCATATTTCCAAAAAAATCTGACACAAAAATCTATGCCACAGCATATACGAAATCGTAACTATTTTCAGTTTTTTTTCAGGAATGGTCTGATAAACATTTTTTTGTTTCTATTGTGCGCATTCACGATATAACCATATATGTTAGCGTTACGAAACCAACGAATGTTTGAAGGAGTAATAACATTTGTCATTTTCTTACGCGGATCAACGCCATACATTCAACTGTCGGGTTTAATGTTGCACGAATGTTATTGCAGAGGAAAGAATTGAGTAAAGACAGTAAAGGAATTTTAACAAATTGAGACCGCTGATATCGTTTAACTTCGGTTTGTTTTTAAAAACACTTTTATTAACTTCATTCTCGCGTTTTCCCCTTCAATAAATCCAACTATTTCATTCCTCGAATTTGAAGGGCTGAATTTCAGGTAAGGAGCCAGTTGATTAACTGTCTTGGATCAACAGTGTGCTAGATTAAATCGAACGTACAATCAATCGAACGTCACTAAAAAATGATGAAAGTGTCAGACGTAAGAGTACAATGGTCAAATAGCGGAAAAGCCAATGAGCTGCCGGCAGCTTATTTCAATGTATCTCCAGTGCTCTTTGTTGTGCTCGATCATGATGGTATCGTAACGGTTGTAAACAACTTTACATGTTCACTGTTAGAACTAACAGAATCAGAAATTATTGGACAGCACTGGTTTCCAACCTTCGTCCCCGCACACGCTAGACGTTCCACAGAAGAGCTGTTCACCAACTGCATGAACAACAATTCGTATAGAAAATACGAAAGTCCGGTTATCTCTAAGTCTGGAAGGGAGCGAATGATTCATTGGAACAGTGTAGTTGATAAGGGATATTTTATGAGTATAGGCGAAGACATTACAGGCATGAATAGCGAGCAGGAAACACTAACACTGAATTTGGAAAAAATTAATACACTGAATATTGAGCTGGAGCAGCGCGTTGTCGAACGAACACGCGAACTGGAAAAAATCAATATAAGTCTTCAAAATGAAATTAATGAACGAAAACAAATCGAATCGAAACTCCTGAAGACGCAACGGCTTTATCACGGGATGGCTGCAAACTTTCCCGATGGTGTAATTGGAATCTTAAACCAGGACATGCGATATGAGCTTGTTGACGGACAAGAACTTGAGAACCTAGGATTCGATAAGAACCACTTAATCGGTGAAAAGATATTTGACGGCAGATATCCGTTCATCAACGAAAGCGCTGAGGCTTATCTGCGAAAAGCCTTCGAAGGAGAACGAACTTCCTTCGATGCTATTCTCTCAGGAAAGACATATAACGTCATAGCTGTACCGTTACCTGACAAAGACCAGGTTGTGCGTGAAATTCTCATCGTAATAAAAAATATCAGTGAACGCATCAAGCTTGAAGATGAACTTTACAGAACAATCAAACGCGAGCGTGAGCTCAATGAGCTGAAGTCCCGCTTTGTCACAATGGCTTCGCATGAATTCCGCACTCCGCTGAGCACTATACTTTCGTCCGTTTTTCTTCTGGAGAATTACAAAGGTGCCGATTACGACAACATTAAAACAACGCACCTGAATCGCATAAAAAAGACAATCAATAACCTGAATTCTCTGCTCGATGATTATCTGTCCGTAGGCAAACTTGAAGAAGGTAAATTCGATATAGTTCAAAACGCAACAAGTATCGAAAACGAAATCAGAGATATCATCAAAGACATGAGCTCGGTAAAAAAATCGGGTCAGGAAATACGGTATGAACCTAAAGGTAATTCAAGAATTGTCTTTCTCGACAAGCATCTTCTTCACAATGTTCTCATCAACTTAATTTCAAACGCTATAAAATATTCTCCTGGGGATGGAATAATTCACTTAAGTTCCGAATACATTGACGACAAAATTGTAATTGAAATCGTTGATAATGGAATAGGAATTCCTTCTCACGAACAACATCATGTGTTCGAGAGATTTTTTAGGGCCGGTAATGTTGAGAATATTGAAGGGACAGGCCTCGGTCTTCATATTGTAAAGAAATACGTTGAGCTCATGCACGGGTCAATTAATTTTATAAGCACTGACAAGGGCACAACTTTTACCATGATGATTCCGCTTTAATATCGGTCCATGAAACAGACTATCCTCGTAATAGAAGACAACATTGAAATGCTGCAAAATATTAAGGATATTCTAGAGCTAGCTAGTTATAATGTTGTCTCCTCTTCAAATGGTCGCGAAGGCCTGGCGTTAATTGAAAAAATCAAGCCCGACCTGGTACTTTGTGATATCATGCTACCTGAGCTCGATGGATTCAGTGTACTTCACATCATGAGCAAAAATTTAAACACGGCCAGTATCCCGTTCATTTTCCTGACAGCAAAAACAGAAAAAGCTGACCTTCGCAAAGGAATGAATCTTGGTGCAGATGATTACATCACAAAACCTTTTGACGGACTGGAGCTTCTTAATGTTATACGACTTCGTTTGAAAAAGAACAAAGTTTTGAACACATCATTCAGAACAGGTACTGAGGGACTAAACGACTTTTTTGATGAGGTAAAAGGCCTGAAGGAATTTGAACAACTCACTGATGATCGCGTGATCAGGCATTATCGAAAAAAGGAGATCGTATTTTTAGAAGGACAGCATGCGAAAGAAATGTACTTTATAGAAGAAGGAAAGATTAAAACATGTAAAACCAATCGCGATGGAAAAGAGTTAATCACAGGGTTGTATCAGGAAAACCAGTATCTCGGTTATACGCCCATTCTCGATGATACAAATCACGTTGAAACCGCAATAGCTCTAACAGACGCAAAACTGTATGTAATCCCGAGAGAGGATTTTCTTACCATGCTCTACGCAAACCGTGAGGTCGCTAGAAAGTTTATTCAGCTATTATCCGTTCACCTCAAAGATTTCGAGAAGAGGTTGCTTGATATGGCCTACCAATCCGTTCGACAGCGTGTTGCCAGCACTTTATTAAAACTTCATGACGCACAAAAAACGGAAAAAGAAAATGATCAGATCGTAATTACATTAAGCAGAAAAGATATAGCAAACATGATCGGCACCGCCATTGAAACCCTTAATCGTACTTTAGTAGATTTCAAGGACGAAGGACTCATAGACTTTACAAGCAAGGGCCTTCTTATTCTTCGGAAGGGTAGCCTGATGAAGATGATTCAATAGTTGCTGTATCAAAACTGGTTTCAAGGTTGTCTTTTCAATTCCACGCATTCAACGTTGAACCCTTGTTCCCGGCACTTTATGACCCTTTTCGCCTTCCTTCACTTTGGCCGCTTTTATTCAGACAGAATATAAGCCGCTCTACTTTTACGGGATCGTAACCGACCATTTACTTTTCCGAAACCATCTATAGCAGGATCGTTGACAAGGATTTGTGTATTAAATTAACATCATCACGTTCATGTATTTAACTCAAACGCTTATGAAAAAAGATCTTTCCAGAAGGAAATTCATCAGCCAATCGCTTAAAGGATTAGTAACTACTTCTGCTGTACTTGGATTTCCGACCATAGTACCCTCAAGTGTTTTTGGAAAAAATGCACCAAGTAACAGAATTAATATCGGTGCAATAGGAACCGGAAGAATTTCCCGTGGTCATGATATGCCTGGTGTTTGGAAATATGATGAAGCAAAGATCATAGGCGTTTGTGATGTCGACAGCAAGCGCGCCAATGAAGCCAAGATTTTAGTGAATGAATATTATAGTACGAAAACAGGAAAACCGTACGATGGCGTTACCGTCTACACCGATTACAAAGAGCTTTTGCAGAACAAAGACATTGATGCGGTACTTGTGAGTACACCTGATCACTGGCATGCACGAATAGCAATCGATGCCGTGAAAGCTAAGAAAGATGTGTATCTTCAAAAACCTGCTTCATTGACAATTGAAGAAGGAAGAGCTTTGACCAATGCCGTTAAAAAAAGTAAACGCATTCTACAGATCGGAAGCCAACAGCGTTCTTCTCCACAATTCAGATACGCTGCTGAATTGGTTCGCAATGGCAGAATTGGCGACCTTAAAACGGTATACGTAGGGTTGCCTGGCGACCCTGCAGGAGAAGAAGAACCAGAAATGCCGGTACCACCGAACCTTAATTACGATATGTGGCTCGGCTCAACTCCTGAAGTTTACTACACAGAGAAGAGAGTTCACCCTCAATTAGACTACGGTCGTCCGGGATGGTTACGCTGCGAGCAATTCGGTGCTGGTATGATCACAGGATGGGGATCGCATCACATTGACTCCGCACACTGGGCTATGAACACAGAACTGACGGGCCCAGTTGAGGTTTCAGGATGGGCCGAATTTCCTCAGAGCGGATTGTGGGATGTACATGGCAGATTTCAAACAGAAGCCTTGTACGCGAATGGCGTAAAAATGATTGTAAGCAACGACTTGCCTAATGGAATTAAATTCGAAGGAACCAACGGTTGGATATTCGTAACGCGTGGAAATTACACTGCCACAGCAAGTGATCCGGTAGCACCTGGACAAGTCAAACCGTTAGATGCAAGTGATCCCAAAATATTGACTTCCGTAATCGAACCAAATGAAGTTCATCTATATGAAAGCACTGACCACCATGGCAACTGGCTTAGCAGTATAAAATCAAGAAAAGACCCTATCTCTCCTATTGAAATCGGCCATCGCTCTTGCTCAGCATGTCTCATCCATCATATTGCAATGAAGCTAAAACGAAAAGTTTATTGGGATCCCGACAAAGAAAAGTTCAACAATGACGATGAGGCAAACAAGATGCTATCAAGACCTCAACGTTCTCCATATAAAATTTAATAACATAATTCTAGACCACTTTGCAAAATGAGAGTTATCACGTCATTGATATCATTGTTGTTATTTGCCTGCATGTCCAAAACAGAGAATTTCCAGGATAAAAAAAAGATTAAATTAATTACGCTGGATCCCGGACACTTCCATGCGGCACTTGTTCAAAAATCGATGATCGATAATATAGATTCTGTGGTGCATGTCTATGCGCCTCCAGGACCTGACCTCGATTTGCACTTGAAACGTATTGAATCATTCAATACACGCTCTGAAGATCCAACCAATTGGGAAGAAGTTGTGTACCGCGGAAATGATTTTCTTCAAAAAATGACTTCCGATAAATCAGGAAATGTTGTAGTTATTTCCGGAAACAACCGAAGGAAGACAAGCTACATAAATGCATCGTTAAAGACAGGCTTCCACGTACTCGCGGATAAACCGATGGCCATTAACACTACTGATTTTCATGAGTTAACGAAAGCTTTCAAAACTGCGGATGATAAGAATCTACTTCTTTACGATATCATGACTGAGCGATTTGAAATCGCTACCATTTTACAACGGGAAATTTCGATGATTCCGGAAATCTTCGGAGCGTTGGAGAAGGGAACACCTGAATCTCCCGCGGTTACAAAAGAAAGTGTTCATCACTTCTATAAAAATGTTGCAGGTAATACCCTTGTTCGTCCAGCGTGGTTCTTTGACACTGAACAGCAAGGCGAAGGAATCGTAGATGTAACCACTCATTTGGTAGACTTGGTGCAATGGGAGTGTTTCCCGGAGCAGATAATCGACTACCAAACAGACGTTAAATTGACCGGAGCAAGACGTTGGCCAACAAATATTACAAGAAGTGAATTCAAGTCTGTCACCCAGATAGATCAATTTCCAAACTTCTTAAACAAAAGCCTTGTCAACGACTCAACTATTGCTGTTTATGGAAACGGAGAAATCAACTACCTGATAAAAGGTGTACACGCTAAAGTATCTGTAACATGGGCGTTTAAAGCTCCTGAAGGCGGTGGCGATACCCATTATTCTGTTATGAGAGGAACGAAAAGCAATCTCATTATTACCCAGGGAGCAGAGACAGCGTTCAGGCCTACGTTGACAATTGAACCGATCAGAGAAGAAAAGAATTTCGAAAACATAGTTCTTGAGCATATCAAAAAAGTTCAAAGTAGGTTTCCGGGAATAACATTAGAAAAGACAAAAAGTGGCTGGCAGCTTGTCATTCCGGATGAATATCATGTCGGACATGAAGCGCATTTTGGTCAGGTACTGAAAAAATATCTTGAATACATAGAAAACAAGAATATGCCATCATGGGAAGTTCCAAACATGATTACCAAATATTACATCACAACACAAGCACTGGAGATGGCAAAGGGTGAAAATGAAAGTAAACGTTAAGGAAGCCTTTGCAATCGTGTATTACTGCATACCAGCCAGTAATAACAAGAATCAGGAATTGTCTATCTTCATACTCAACTAAACCCAAGACTCAATATGCGTTATCGTCATCTTCTCTTTTTATGCGCAGCGGTGTTTTTCACAAGCTGCCAATCCCGTGAATCAAACAAAGAGGAAAATTCAAATTTATCAATAATAACAGAATCGGTTCAGTCGCGAATTGATTCTACTTTAAGATTATTCGTAGACTCCGGGAAAGTAGCAGGAGTGTCAGCTTTAATTTATCAGAATAATAAAGAAGTGTACTTTAATGCTTTTGGAAGCGCTGACAGAGAGAATAATGTTCCCATGGATAGAAATACCCTGGTGAGAATCTACTCGATGACGAAACCGATTACAGGTGTGGCATTGATGCAACTCTATGAAAAAGGTGCGTTTGAACTCGATGATCCAATCTCGAAGTATGCTCCAGAGTTTGCTGATATGAAGGTATGCACGGGTGTTGATCAAAAAGGAAAATTAAAATTGGAACCTGCAAAACGTCCCATCACGATCCGCGATATCACAAGACACACTGCTGGGTTTCCAAGGGAAGAAAATCCCCATGTTGGTGAGCTCGTTAAGAAAGCTGACGTAATGAACAAGGAGAACACGCTTGAGCAAATGGCAAAAAAGCTTAGTGCTCTCCCACTGGCGTTTCATCCGGGTGAGCAATGGTCGTATGGCGTCAGCGTTGATGTACAGGCATATCTTGTAGAACGCATTTCAGGCAAACCTTTTGACGAATACGTTAAAACAAATATCCTTTCACCTCTGGGGATGACATCAACAAGTTATGTTCCGGTTGACTTTAAAAGATTTGCGGCCATGTATCGCATGGATGAAGACAAAGTTTTGGCCAGGATACCCGATGAAGAAGCAAATGTGTTCAATGGAAAAGAGTGGCCACTTAAACCTGGCGGATTTGGGTTTACCTCAAGTATTGATGATTATATGAAATTTGCACAGATGCTGGTGAACGAAGGGAAACTTGATACAACAAGAATTCTTAAAGAAGAAACAGTAAAGCTTATGGCAACAAATCATTTATCTGACAGCGTTACTGAAAGAATGTGGTTACCTAGCAAAGGTCAGGTGGGATTTGGTGTTGACTTTGCAGTGCGCTTACGCCCGGCTATGAGCGAGAATGAAAACGTTGGAACGGTAGGGGAATTTTTCTGGGACGGTGCAGCAAGCACATTGTTTTGGGTTGATCCGGTAAACGAACTAACTGCAGTTTTGTTCGTTCAGAAATTGCCTTTTGACAGAGAACTTCATAAACAGTTCCGCGATGCTGTTTACGGTAAGTATAAAGGAAATGCTATTGCGGGATCTATCAAGTAACAAGAATATCTAAGTAAGAGCACGCCCTACAAACTCAACCACTTCCGCCAGTTTTTCTTCACGGCTGATTTGACTTGTTCCGGAGCGTTGCTCTTGCTTGACTCAATAACGAAATCTACTTCATCAGTAATCACACTATAAGTAAGCCTGGACTCAATGATCAGTATCGCTGAGCTAGAAAAAAGAAAGCTTGCACCAATCATTCCAAAAGCTGTGGGTATCCACGTGAACCGTAAATGGGTAATGGCGACAATCCCAATTGCAAGGCTCGTTGCTACAAAGAAACCAAGACTAACATACAGCAGCGTCATTGCTCTCGTCAGAAGTTTGCTTCTTCGTGCGCTCTTTTCAAGAAGCGTGTATAGAATCCTTCTTTTTATCTCGTTCGCAGACGCTTGATCATGACCTTTTTCCAGTTGCATAAACTCCTGAGAGATTTTTCTAACTCTGTCAATAACACGACTCAACCGCTGTGAAGTAGTTGTAATGAGAGACCCACTGGCAAGTATTAGAACTGCCGGTGTAATCATGCTGGAAAGAATGCCGAGAGCTGGAGTAATATCGAACATCACTTACAAATTGATAAACATAATTCTTTAGGCATTAAGCGACAAACGTAGTGCCATAGCAAACTTCCGTTATGCCTGATCATCGTTTACACTTAAACGCCTGACAGGCCGCTATTGTTCACCGCAACAATCCTCTTTTAAATAAATAGAAAAGACCCCACTATTCGCGGGGTCCAAAACAAACATATGAACATCAACTACCAAAAAACTACACCTGAAACTCCTGATATGTGATTGCCTTTTTCTCATTGATAAAACCTGTCTTTGCCATTAACCGGTCGACAAGCTGATACACAACTGGCACTACGACCAGGGTAAGGAACATTGAACTTACAAGTCCCCCGATGATTGACCAGGCTAGTCCATTCTTCCACGCGGCTCCTGCCCCACTGGCAAGTGCAACGGGCAGCATACCTACCACCATCGCAATGGTAGTCATGAGCACCGGTCTTAAACGTTCTTTCGTTGCTTCAAGCAGTGCTTCATTCGTAGGCATACCCTTTTCTTTCAAATGGTTTGTGAAGTCCACCACAAGAATCGCGTTCTTGGCCACCAATCCGATCAGCATGATAATACCTAGAATTGTGAAGATACTTAACGTTTGCGCTGACAACGCAAGGGCGAACAGCGCACCAATCATCGCTAGCGGAATTGAGAACAATACCACAAAAGGATAAACGAAATTGTTGTAAAGGGCCACCATGATCAGGTACACCAATAGGATGGATGTCAAAAATGCAAAACCAAGCTGTGCAAAAGACTCTTCCTGGTTTTCCTGGTTTCCACCGAAAGTTACCGCCACACCAGCAGGTTTATCCATTGAGTCTATAATAGTTTTCAACTCTTCGGCTACTGCACCTGAAGACCGACCGAGCAACTGAGAGTTCACTGTCACAGAGGTGATTCTGTTATAACGTTCAAGCCGCGATGGTCCTGAGCTTTCTCTCACTTCTGCAAATTGATCCAGTCGAACCTGCTGACCGAATTTATTAAGGAATGTCAATCCCTTGATATCTTCAACGCTTCTGCGGTCATACTCGTCAAAGCGAACATTAATATCGTATTCATATTCTCCCTGGCGGAACTTCGCATCTGTATTTCCACTGAATGCAAATTGCATCGTAGCTCCTACGCCTTGAAGATCAAGGCCTAACTCAGCCATCTTCCTGCGATCCGTTGTCACAACAACTTCAGGGCTACCGCTTTCAACCGAAAGCTTTACCTCTTGTGTGCCTTCAACATTTTTTACCTTCGCCATTAACTTATCAGCGAATTGCATAACCGTATCATAAGTCGGACCTGTAACGATCAATTGAATCGGAGCCTGATTTGCAGATCCCAGGATTGACACAGGTGTCGACTTCACCTTTACTCCCGGAAACTTTTCCAAAATCTCATTCTTTAGAAGCACTCCGTAAATATCTGAGCTCTCCTTGCGCTGATCACCCGGAACAAGCTTAATGTTGATTTCAGATTTGTAAGCAGTCGTCTGCGAGCTTCCCATACCGCTCTCACTTGTTTGTCCAACCGAGGTAAACATAGACACTACTTCAGGCTTACTTGCCACAAACTCTTCAATACGCTTTGTCATCACATTGTTCTGCTCTACCGAAGTTTTCTTCGGATATTCCAATACAAGAATGAACTCGCTTCTATCACCTTGTGCAACGAACTCAGATCCGATGAAGCCGGCACCCACTAAGGCAAGCGAACCGAAAAACAATCCTACTGCACTAATAATAGTAATGGCCCTGTGTGCAAGCGCCCACTTTAGAATTCCCTGAATCCATGCTGTGAAGCGATCGAGCATCCTTTCAAAACCTAAGATGATCCTGCCAAAAAAGTTTTTAGCAGAAATATGTTCCAGTTTTCCGAAGCGTGAGTACAGATAGGGAACCATCGTAAAGGAAACAAGCAGAGAGAGTAATGTCGCGATTACGACAACAATTGAAAACTGTTTCATAATATTGGAAATGAGCCCTGTTGTTAGGGCGATTGGAAGGAACACGACAACAATAACCAGCGTTATGGACACAACCGTAAACCCGATCTCTTTTACACCGTCATAAGCTGCCTGTACTTTACTTTTTCCCATTTCCATATGCCGGTAAATATTTTCGATCACCACAATCGCATCATCAACCAGGATACCGACTACCAACGAAAGCCCCAGCAACGACATCAGGTTCAGCGTGAACCCAAACATTGACATACCTATAAACGTGGCAATCAACGACAACGGAATAGCAACCATTACTATAATAGAGTTCCTTAACGAGTGAAGGAATAATAACATGATCACAGCCACAAGAATAACGGCAAGAATCAGATCATGAATTACTGCATCAGCAGCTTCAAGTGTATATTCAGATGAATCCTGTGCGATTGTGAATTTCAAATTCTCCTTCCCATACGTTTGCTCCAATCGCGACAATTCCTTTCTCACGAGTTCACTTACAGACACAGCATTTGCATCGGACTGCTTTTGAATGGATATGCCAATTGAGTTCTGTAAATTGATCCTGTTAACCAGTTCAGCTTCTTTCTTCGTATCCTGTACTTCCGCCACATCAGACAATCGTACAGGACCTCCATCTTTACTGTACGCAACAACAAGACTTCGTAAGTCATCGAGATTAGTGTACTTCCCTGCAAGACGAATGAGTACCTGCTCCTCCTGCGTTCTTATTTTTCCAGTAGGAAAGTCAAGGTTTGAGGATTCAATTAGCTGAACCAATTGCGGCAGCGATAATCTATAAGCCTGCAGCTTTTCATTATCCACATTCACTCTGATTTCGCGCTCTTCACCACCAAGAAGGTTTGTTTGTGCTACACCAGGAATCTTCGCCAGGTTCGGTTGAATACGTTGTTCAACAAGATCATAAAGCTCAGTACCATTCATATGAGCCGACACGCCAAGCCTTATGATGGGAAGGTCATCAAAAGAAAACTTACCCAAAGATGGGCTTTTCACATCTTCCGGCAATTCTGCAAGTACAGCATTCACTTTTCGTTGCGCATCTTGCAACGCAAGGTCTACATTCGCTTCTGCTCTCAGTTGAATTACAATAACTGAGATACCCTCATAAGAAGTAGCTGTAATCTTATCAACGTTTTCCATTGACGACACTGCATCTTCAAGTTCTTTCGTTACTGTATTCTCAACTTCATTAGGTGAAGCCCCAGGATACAGTGCTGTAACTGTAACAACGGGTGCACTGAATTTTGGCAACAACTCGTAGCTCAAATTTCGATAGCTGCTCAATCCAAGAAAAGTTAGGATGATAAACAGCACCAGAATTAAAGACGGACGTTTTATCGAAACTTCTGTAATTTTCATATCTATATTTCAGGATAACTCTCCTGCCTTTTATTTATTTAATACAGTGACGTGTGCACCATCAATCAAATTGATCTGACCGTTTGTTACCACCACATCACCTATTTGTAATCCATCTACAACTTCAATGGTATTTGCGAACTGACGGCCCGCTACAACCTTTTTCACCACCACAGAATCGCCTTTGACAGTGAATACCTGGGCATCATCAATACTTCCTATTAAAGCAGCTCGGGGAATTACAAGGCCAGTTTTGTCTGTTGGCAATTCAAACTTTGCTCTTCCATACATACCTGCACGAAGTGGTTTGTCTTTGATATTAGAAATTTCAAGTTCTACAGGAAAGTTGAGATTCGCATCAGCTTTTGCTGCAATGAAATTTACTTTTGCGGCATATACAATGCCCGGATATACATCTGCGGTGACGCGAACGTTCTTTGCTTCACTAACCGATAACACCTGACTCTCAGATACATTCACCATCATTGTCAGCTTTGACGTTTCAACGATTTCAAACAACTCCTTACCTGCACCAACGTATGCGCCTTCTTCAACAAATCTCTTATTGATATATCCTGCAAAAGGTGCTCTGATATAAGTATCAGAAAGTTTCTTTCTTGCGTTAACAACACGGGCTTCCGCATTCACGAAATTCAAATTAATTTCATCAAGCTGTGCCTGCGTAACGCCACCACTCTTCACGAGTTTTTCATAACGTTCTTTGTCTGTCTTAAGCTTCTGATAAGTAGCTTCCGCTGATTTCAAATCAGCTTCAAGCGTTGCAAAGTCAATACGTGCCAACAGTTGTCCTTTGCTAACGTGTTGACCTTCGTCAACGGAAAGGCTAATGACCTTGCCCGCCACCTCAGTCACCACAACAATTTGTTTTGACGGAGCAAATGTGCCAGTTGCTGTGAACGTTCCTCCGATATTTTCTTCTTTTACTTCCTCCACCTGCACCGGTGTAGTGGCGTTGACCTTTTTCGCAAGCTCAGTCTGTTGCTGCATTTTTGCTTTATTATTTTTGAGAATAAAGGCGGCACCAGCCACAGCTACTACGATAATAAGGATGGTGATAATAGTGCGTTTCATTTTTATTTTTGATGAGGTTATTTCAATAGATTTCTAATTTCTCCTTTAGCTTTCAGCAGTGACACTTCAGCCTGTTTTACCTTTAACAGTGCTTCTATCAGCTGACTCTGCGCCTGAATTCTGGATGTTTCTGCCTGAAGCAGATCGGTCAAAGGACTTACGCCCTCATTGTAGTTTTGAAGCGTGACATCATACACACTGTTCGCAAGCGCAACATTCTCCTTCTGCGCAACATAACTGGAATAGCTTGTCTCGTACGTCTTCATTGCATTCAGATATTCCATATTTGACTGCTGTTTTGTGAATGCGAGGTCGCGTTCGGTTTTCATTCGCCTGATCTTGGACTGCTGTATTTGTGCAGACTTGTTCAATCCATCAAAAACTGGGATATTTAAACGCAACCCTACGGACGCAACATCAAACCAAAGGGGCTTCGACTCCGATGAAAGAAAGAAATTGTTGCTTTGGCCAGTATAGGTATAATTAGCGTAGGCTGACACAGTTGGGAAATACCCCGCTGAGAAACTCTTTCTTTCCAGATCGTATAGTTCGAGTTGCGTATTTAACTGACGATATTCTATCTTGTTTTCGAACTTCCAGTCATCAGTCGTCAACAGAGGATTAATTTCATAAGTACTTGTGTCAGCCAACAATGGCTCGGATATTTGCATCGGAGCGTTTACATCAACTCCAGCTACAAGCTTCAACTGGTTCAACAGGTTAGAATAGCTGTCTTCGATAGATCGAAGTTGCGTTTGCAAATTTGTAACATTCACCTTCAAACGGTCGACATCCACTTTCCGTGCTAGTCCATTTACAAATCGCTCATTTGTGATCTGTAGGTTCTTATTAGTTTGCTCCAGGTTAGATTCTAAGACATCATGTTGTGCCTGCAATGACGCGGCCTGGTAGAAAATTGACGATGTTTGCGCGATCACCTCTTCTTCTGTCCTGGCAATATTGTTCCGATAAAATTCTTCGCTGGTCTTAGCAGCTTTGATTCCTGTAAAGACACTTTTGTTAAACAATTGTTGTGTAGCTTGTGCAGATGCACTCGTTGAATACTGCATACCTGCTCTCAACACCGCATACTCATCAGGGCCGGCTGTCGGATCTCCCAGCATAGCAGGGAATACAAATGCCTGCTGAATAACGTTGTCGGTGAGGTCAGCATTAACATTTACCTGCGGTAATGCAGCCGATTTTACTTCTTTGGTTTTGTAAGCTCCTTCTTCGTAATCATATTTTGCTTTTACAATATTGTTATTGGCCTGTAGCGCCAATTCCAACACCTGTTTCAGCGTATAGGGAGTCTGTTGTGCTTGTGCGTTCGACAGAAACAGTGTAACTGTCATCAACATTAAAATTAATTTGGCTTTCATAAATCCTTATGCTCCAAGTGTATTAAGTGTATTGTTACTTTCGAATTGACTCTTATACTTATTGTATAATTTCTTTCCCTTTTCGGTGCAGATGGCGAAGACGAAATGATCAAGCAGGGTATCAGAAACCTCTTTAAGATTAAACTGACTCCTCGGAAACACATCTTCGTTGTAGATCATCATTGACTCTTCAAGTCTCACCTTTGAAGTCACATCAGGATTCAAGTCTCCTCTGAAATGTCCTTGTTCAATACCCATCTTCAGGTTCTGTTTTACTATTTCAAAAAGAAACTCCTTTCGAAATGCCTCCATAAGTCTCCATGCCTTGATATGATATTTATGAAGCTCAAACAGCAATGATGATGTGGTTTCCCTTATGTTCCTTCGCAGATAATGACTCACCTGAATAAGCAGGTCTATGGGATCCTTCGCACTGGATTGAAGTGTTTTTACTGTATCCTTTTCGTGTCCCAAATAATGAAGTGTCGCGAGTGTAACAATTTCGTCCTTGTCTGAGAAGTACTGATATATGGTCCTTTTTGATATTCCAAGATGGTAAGCGATGTCATCCATGGATACGCTTCTGATGCCGAACTTGATAAACAGGTCGGCCGCCATCTTCATTATTCTTTCTTTACTGTTCCTGTCGTCCATAGCATTTAAACCATGGAAACTTTCAGTCATTTTCAAGTTTCCACAGTTTCCATAACGGCAAGATTAATATTTAGTTCTGAAAAGCCGAACAATTTTTTACAAATAAAATCCGAAAACGTTGTTTTTGGCTTATTTTAGGCTTTTATGTTTGACTTTTTTACCAAAAAAGTCAAATAGACCGAATAAAAAAACGAATTAATTAGATCTGACAGACTTCAAAAACAGTTCAACGAAGAGGGAAGTTTGGCGCTCAACTTTGTCGTAATCGGGATTTCGGTTTTCTGTTGCTTTTGATGTCAAAGCTGTTGCCCGCAGGCCAACCATGGATGAAAGAAAAAGATCTGCATACTCTTTTACAGGAAACTTGTTAAACTCCTGCTGGTCGATTCCCTGCTGGAAAATTTTCTGGACAAGTTCCATCTCCTTATTGAAGAAACTAACCTTAAGCTCATCGTACACCGGATTAAAAACATCCGAAGCTATTAGTGTTTCTACCTTCGCAAGATTCAGAAGGCGAACCAGGAACTCGTTCCGGGTCACTACATACTTCTTCAGCTTGAAGGATGCTTTGCTTGTACGACTGATCAGCGACTCAATGACCTGCACAAATTCTGCAATATCCTGCTCCACCACTGCGATAAAAATCTTTTCCTTATCTGGAAAATAATAATACAGGGAAGCCTTTGACATGCCAATATCAGCAGCGATTTCATTCATCGTAGTCTTACTAACCCCGTAGTGCGCGAAGCGCCTCCGTGCGGCCTGCAGAATTGCACTTACTTTTGAATCGTCCATAAGAAATAGTAATAATAATAACTTTAGGAAGTTGTTCCTAAAACCTGTTCGTATTGAAAAAATTTCTGTGTGGTTTTGAATAACGAGGTGTATAACTCCTGTTTTCACTTGGAGGATAGTTCTGTGACCAACGCTACAACTGTGCACTGGCACTAATCGTATATTGCTTGTAAGGCTCGTATTGTTGAAAGGCGGAATCCAGTTCGAATTGCATGACAATAATCAGATCGGGAAGAAGGTATGGTCTCTCAAGTTTTTCATCTAGAAGAATCGCTCCGGTTTCGGTCATCTTTATTACTTTAGAAAAATTCTTCTGCCACATCTGACCGATAAACTTGAAACGTACTCCAATATCGGGTCTTAAATCTTTTAGTTCGAATAACAAACGCCTAAGCTCAAGAACCGGAGTTGAAGAATGTTGCATCATATCTGAATCCCAAGCGATTATACAAATTCGAAACGACTGAAAAATTTCGTGCCAGTAATTATCTTTTAAAAGAGTGATTCATTTTCCCTGAGTCGCTCTTAATATAAAATTCTCTAAGAATCCATTCAAATAAAAAAGTGTTGAGCAGACACTAAGTTATATGACAACTCAAAGCCGCTTATCACTCTAAAAAGCAAATTAAATTTCATTGAGAAATGGGAAGATCTACAAGAGCGAGACAACCTTTTCCAGGCATGCTCTCGATAGCAAACGTACCTTTAAACAAATCAACTTTAGACTGAATTGTATTAAAGCCAAATCCAGGAAAAACCGTTTCTTTTGTAAGGCCTACCCCATTGTCTTCCACCATAATATTCAGAGAGTCCTTATGAAGTATAATTTGTATACGCATATTCGTTGCCCGCGCGTGCTTAATAACATTCTGGACCAGTTCCTGGCAAATGCGATATACTGAAACTTCCATTTCTTCAGGCAGTCTACCTTCTAGTCCGAGAATCTGCAAATCAACGTCAAGCTGACCAGATGAATTTATTTGCGCAACAAAAGTCTGAAGCGCAGACCGTAAGCCAAAACGACTTAAAGACACAGGTACCATGTTGTGCGATATCTGTCGCAACTCATGAATTGCCTCATCCAGTAACCGCAAGCTGTCACTAAACTTTTGACTCTTCTCTGGTACCTTCGTAAAAAACTCCTGCTGTAAACCATTAAACCGCAGACGAACACTTGACAGTAATGATCCAAGACTGTCATGAAGATCGCTTGCAATACGTTTGCGCTCATTATCCTGAGTTTGAACCAACGCCTTCAAGTGTGCATCCTTCTGCGCCTCTATCATGGATGAAAGTCTCTCCTTCTCCATCATCTCCTTACGGATCTCTTCGTTCAGCTTCACAGATTGTTCGTGGATGCGAGCATTTTCAATCATCACAGCACCCTGGTTAGCCGTTATTCGTACTGACTTTACGCGTTCAGGTACGTACCAGTTTCGTGCAAAAATATTTTCAAGATAGATCACCATAGATAGATGGCCACTGATCGTCACCGGAAGTATCAGAAACGATTGAACCCCTCTCGCATGAAGCGCCTCGAGATCGCGTAAACCTCTTTCAGTATTAAGCTCATTTACAACAACCATGTTTTGAGATTTCAGCGCCATTAAAATCATGGATTTGGGCATCACAGCCTTCTCATCCTGCTTATGAAATAGAGATAACTCATCATAACAGATGCGATCACCGGTATCTTCCACAAGTTCGACAACAACCTGCGTTGAACCTGAAATCCTCAGAAGCAGCACCATGAGTTTTTTTACCAGTGACTCTACTTCCATATCTCCGCTCAATTCATACTGAATGGTTTCAATATCGATAACCTGAGAATAACTGCGTTCATTAAGCACGGCTTCAAATTGTTGCATCAGTTGTTTACTCTTTGCAACGGCATCCCACTCGTTGAAACTATCGATGGCCGTCCAGATAAGATTCCGGGATCTCGCATCAATACCACTCTGCGTAACAAGGAATTTTGCCCAAAGCTCACTTGTAACGCCACGATGATAAATGCTGGAACCTGCGACATCGAAAGACTTTTTGAAGTATTCAGACGCACGCTCATCCTCCCCGACAATACGAGACCACTCGGCCTTCAGCAACAACCACGCGGGAAGGTAATTTGAAGGCGCATAGTTCTTCCACACCTCGAATGAAGTTAAAACTTCCTCGAGCCGACCCCGGAGCTCCATGCGTTTCTGATCGGAATAATTCAACCAATTTTGTGTAACCGACAAAAACCAGATCATCAGGTTAGCGGGTAGTAATGGTGATGCTTCCTGTAACTTTCGATTAGCATGAGCCTCCTCAGCCGAACGTATTGCGAGCTCATAATGCCCGAAGAGAAAATAGTATCTAGCCCACACATAGTGCCTGTAAAATTTCTCCTCCTGGATGGTCAATCTGCCCGCGAGAGAAGAAGGATTTTGTCGCGGTATTGAAAAGACAGAGGTTTCTCCTGTCAAAAAACGAATGAGGCTCTTCTGGTAGTGAGTGATGTAATAAGTAAGCTCCATACCGGGATAGGATTCTTCAAAATCCCATTGTGACACTCCCTTCAGGGGAAGACCAGATATCAGATGCAGATTCAACTGGTGCGTTTTGAGAATGTAGATACCGATGAGATCCCCTGCTTTCCGTCCTGCTTGAGCAGCTTCTTCCAACAAAGGTTTACTCTCTGCGTAAGCTTTCATCCAGGGTTGAATGTAGAACGCATAAACACCAAACACTCTGCAACGCAGTGTGATATCATTGAGTGACTTATTGATGGCAAGCCCTTTCGTGCCGAACTCAACCCCCTTCTCAATATCACCGGAGATAATCAACATACGTCCATAAGAAACATAGCCGATCGCTTTTACAACAGAAGGCGTTTCACGACTGGCACGCAAAATAATTTGCAATGCCGCCCAGGTCATCAAAATATCTGATGTATGATGTAGGCTCATTCCTCCGACATACAAAAGTTTTAAGATCGCCTCCGAATGTTCAATATCAGATTGACTCTCACGGGTATTGTCTTCCGGACTTGTTTCCTGTTTCGCAAGAATCAACTTTAACCGTTTTACTTCCTCTTGAAGATGCTGCTCATCAAGTGGCAACTCCACTCCCAGTTCACCGAGACTTTCCCTCAGTATCCATACAACTTTTCGATAACGACCCAGGTGATTGTTGATCGTTACTTTTAATTCAAACACTTTCGCTCTTTTCAACGGTTCGGTTATACGTTCCAAGAGGTAGTCGAGATGAATTTCCGCAAGATCATATTCACCCATGTAATATTCAATTCTTGCACGATCCATGTAAACAAGCCATACCTGTTCATTTACTTCTTCCCATGGACACTCCTTCAACATCTCAGCACTCATCTTAAAAAAGTAACGCGCCTGATTATACGCCTTATCCTGCTGTAAAAGCTTTCCAGCTTTGTAGTTCAGTTCAGCAGCGAGCTGCAGTCGTCCGTCAGCTTTTACCCTTTCGATAGATTGATTGAAACTGGTGGCCATAAGAATGACATCAGTGCTACTTAAACGTTCGAGCCCGCGTGAGTAGAACAAGTCTGCAATCTTATAGTGAAGTTCAAGCTTTCTGCTTTCAGTCAATTGGTTATAAATCATTTCCCCAATATACATCTCTGAAAAACGTACTTCATGCTCGTACGATTCAAGCAACCCTGCGTCCAGTGCTTCATCGAGAAGCGACTTCATGCGCACTGTATCACCTTGTAGCCAATCGAGGATGATTTGTTTATTGAAACGTCCCATGCAAGCCATTATGCAGAGAATATCAAAAGCAGCGGCAGATAGTTTCTTTACATACTCAAGCAACATATGCTGCGCATTCTGACCTTCATACTGGGCATTAACTGCATCAGCATTACAGCGCCATACATTATTCTCCTGCCAAATGAGATCGCTATTTCTCAAACTATCGAGTAGCGCTTGCAAATGAGAAGGGTTTCCTTCACTAAGCTTGTTACAAGTTTCGATTAGATCATCATGACAACCTGCTCCTAAAGTCATCTCGACAAATGACTGGACCTCCTCTTTATTCAAACCTTTGAGCACCACATTTTCAATACGCATTTCCTGTAGCCGAAGCTCTTCCACAAGTTGCCTGAGCAAACTGATTTTATTCTGAGGAGCACGGCACGCACCAATCCAGATCAGTTTTTGATTAGAAAGATTAAGAAGAAGATATTTTAAGAGATTTATTCCGGAAGCATCAATCCATTGTAGGTCATCTGTAAAAAAGAAAACCGGGCGATTGTAAAAATCAGCCAAGAATTCGAAGAGGCGTTTGAAGAGCGGATACAACTGATTCTCTATTGTAAGAAGAGATCGTACGGGAAACATCGTTTCCTTCCCGAAGATCAACGAGAGCTCCGGAATATAGTCAATCAGCAGTAGAAAACTTTCACCAAGGTATTCCTTCAGTCGATCTGAAAAGTGATGAAGCTCTGTTTTGCTTGACTGATTATAAATCTTACTCAGGTAATCAGAGATACAATACTTGAAGCCGAAGTAAGGTATATTCTGGTGTTGCTGATGGTGTCTAGCAATTAAAACGGGATTAGAGCCTTCAACGCCCTGCAAATAATTCTCAACAAGAAAAGTTTTTCCGGTGCCTGTGTAGCCGGAAACCAGAATGCCGCATACTGACGGATTTTCAGTGGTTTGCATTTGATGAACAAACGCATCGAGTTGTTGCACCACTTCCATCTTTGTGACAACGCGTTGACGTATCTGATAAATGCTTTGTTCAATCCCTTTCTTCATATTTACAATTTACCACAACAAAGTTTATCAATTTTACTTCAACTCAAGATACGCATTGGAAGGTCGATAGCGAAAGGAAAGATCTTTCTTTTCACATCTTGTTTTTTTACTCCATTTAAGCAATTCACTGAAAACAGTGATTCCACCCCTATATTTTGAAAGTATTTTAGCGCTCCTCTCCGGCTTTTTAAATTTAGAACCCGAACATGAAATACGAGCACACCGGAAAAGCTCAAGCTATTCTTTTCATAATTATATTTATTCTACTCAGTTTCAATTTTACACAGGGCCAAACTCGAAGTCTAAATTTAAATTGGTCACCGAGGGAAGACCTTAACATACTACTGCCCGTCTCCGTTCGGATATACGAAACAAATAGCTTTTTGCACGATAGCGCGAAAGTGAGAGCAATGTACGCTACTATCGATTTAAGAGACAAGAACCTGAAACTGCGAGCCGTAGGTAGCAACAGTATCAGAGAAACAACACTGGAGACCTATAATCGCTATCACGGTATTCTGGCAATTAACGGTGGTTATTTCTCTTCTAATAAGTCTGAAAGCTTACTTGTTTCTGATGGTGAACTGGTTGCACCAGGCCCTGACAATTTTACACGAGGGGCGTTTGGACTTGTAAACAGAAAACCACAAATAGTATGGCCACACACTGTTGACTCACTTGCCAAGATCTTTTCACTGACGAATCCTGTTGAAGTTCAAAAAAACCAAAAAGACTTTTTTCATGCTTCCAAAGCACAACCATGGTATCCAGGCCAAGCGGTTGGAGGCGGACCAGTCCTCATCAAAAATGGAAAAATCAGAGACACCAGTAATGAAGAAGGCTTTGGCGCAAGTCACCTGAAACGTCATCCGAGGACCGCTATTGGATTTCGTGATGAACACACCCTTGTCATGATGGTGGTAGATGGACGCCAGGATGCTAGTGCAGGTGTGACCATCAAAGAACTTGTTCAGATCATGTTCGAAGCTGGATGCTATGAAGCCGTGAACCTGGATGGTGGCGGGTCATCTGCCATGGTTGCTGCAGATGAAGTAGTTAACGTACCTGTTGATATCCCGAATGGTAATCGTCATAGTCTTAGAAGAAACGCAAGTGCTTTGGTGCTTACTGAAGAAGTTCCATCAACAAAAAGAAAAACACTTTTCATTGATACAGACAGTGAATTGTATGAAGAAATAGGCATCTGGAAAAACTCCAATCAAGTAAACTACTATGGCGATACACCAGCAAGAGAAGCATCGTCTAACAGTTTGAATAAAGCAGTTTTCTATTTTAAAGATATCAAGGCCGATAGTTTTCAACTCGCTGCCTGGTGGACGGTTAGTTCGAATAATACCCATCACGCTAAATACATTCTACACCACAATCAAAGAACCGACACGATTGATGTAGATCAAAGCTCATACTCTAATAATGGAAGGTGGAATATTCTTGGTAATTACTTCCTTACAAGCAAAGATTATGTCGAAATACTGAGTACGGAGGAGGATAAAAGATTGCTTGTTGATGCGATTCGCCTTGTCGATATTCAGGAATTGGACGGACACCCCAAACGCGGTGACCTGCGCATTGCCGTAATCAGTGATCTTAATTCAGCACTAGGAAGTGCAACTTATGAATGGCAGGTAGATAGTATCATCCAGCGAATGCCACGCGTCTGGAGTCCTGACCTTGTTCTATGTGGTGGAGATATGGTAGCAGGAATGGGTATTTCTGATACGGCAACACTAACCAAGATGTGGCATGGATTCAATCAGCATATATTTGATCCGTTAAAGAAAAATAAAATACCCTTTGGCTTTACCATTGGCAACCACGATGGCTTGCGATCATATCCTGAAGAACGAAAAGCAATTTCGAAGTACTGGGCTGATCCCACTCATGACACAGGTCTTAAATTTGTAGATAAAAGCCACTTTCCGCATTACTACTCCTTTCAAGCAGGTGAGGTATTTTTTGTTTCCTGGGACGCCTCCTCATCTGATATTTCAGACGACAACCTTGAATGGTTGAAAGAACAATTTGAAAGAGCTGAAGCGAAAAATTCCAGATTCCGTTTTGTCATCGGACACCTCCCCATTTACAGTGTTGCACAGGAAAGAGATTCAAGAGGAAATCTACTCGAGAACGGAGAAGATCTGCGGAAGCTCCTTGAGAAGTATAATGTTAAGGTTTATATCAGTGGACATCAGCACGCATACTATCCAGGTAAACGAGGAAAACTTCAACTTTTAAATTGCGGAGCTGCAGGTTCTGGTCCACGAAGGTGGCTGACAATGGATAAAGAACCCGTCAATACAATAACCATTATGGACGTATTCTATGAAAAAGACACCATCACTTATACCACATACGACATCAAACACCGGGAAGCAGATAAAATGGCCGAGTTCAATTATCATGAATTGCCCTCATCAATTTCTGGTGTTAATGGTTTTTTGATCCGTAATGACATAGCTGACTCTTCAACCAGTATCGGAAAATTATATTCACTGGATCCGAACGAGAATGAAGGAAAATCCTTTGGTGATGTCAAAGCACTAATCGACAAAAATAAAAAAACTGTTACAATAACCGGCACTTTCAATTCCGACATCAAACTTATTAAGGGTGATGATGCAATCACACTCTGTCTGGGAAAACATACTGAAAACGGTATCGCGGTAATCAATCTTTCAGAGAAATCAAAAAATCAAAAAAGCGGAACATTCTCCAAATCATTCGACTTATCGGAAGAAATAACGGAAGGCTTAAGTGCTGGCATGTATCACGTTCTTATAAAAACTGAAAAGTTTCCAAAGGGCCAGTTCAGGGCTCAACTCTATCCATCTTTCAATAAAGCTCCACAGAAGCCATTTATCACTTCGTACCAGAAACGACACATCTATGGTATAAGAAACATCAAAGGCCTATACCGAATCGAATGGACAAACGTTCGAGATGATGATGGAGACAATGTTTCTTACGTGTACCAGATGGCGTCAGACAGTCTCTTTGAAGACATAGTTTTGAATGAAAGAACTGAAAGAATCAATTTCATTAAGAAAAACGAAGAGGAATTCTATAAACTCTTACGCAATGCGAATGAACGGACCCCGATAACGTTTTATCATCGCGTAATTGCTACTGACGGATTAAATTTTTCAGAAAGCAAAACATCGGCAATTCGCTTGATGAGAAGGAACGAGCCTTTAACTGATTTCATTGAAGTGGATCCAGAGCCGTATGTCTTTGATGGAAAAATTGAAAACGCTTCAGGACAAGGAGCTGGCGCGCTATGGGATAAGACAGGAAAATTGTGGCTGGCAGATTATGGAGGAACGTTATACGCAAAACTTCAGAACGACACAGATGCGAGCTTCTCTCCTCTCCGTTCAGTAGTCATTAACAATAAATCATATTCACTTAAACCAATCAATGGGATTGGGCTTGACCTTGACGGAAACCTGCTTATCGGCAGTAACAGGTATCTCTTTAAAATAAATTCGCAGACCGGTGAAGGTATTGCAGTTTGGGAGGCTCCGGAAGGGAAGCGGGCAATTACTTCTCCTCGAGTAAATCAAAAAGGAGAAATTTACGCAATGTCACTCTTTGCAGAAGACCCGAACTATATATTGAAGCAAAGCACAAGTACCCCGGGAACTTTTGAATTAGTAAGAACAATTACTTTACCTCAACGAATCCTGGCTCGGACCTTTGATATGACCTCAGACGGTCTTACACTTTATTTCCCTGATCCGGGTAGTCCTATCATACAGAAGTTCACAAGTACTGATGGCGTTACTTATAAACGCACCGAAGACATAACAAGTACTGCAGCAGGTTGCAATGCCCTAACCGTTGTAAATGATCAGATATTTACAGCAGTAAGACCAAGTGGAATCTCTGATGCAACGTTACATTTTAGGAACGAACAGAAGAAGCTGATGTGGACGCTTCCGCTTCCGGAGCTAAGCGGAGCAGAAGCGCGAGGTCTGGCTGTATCCGAAAACGCTGAAACCATCATCATCTGTAACTGGGACAAAGGCGGTGGATTTGTCAGGTACAGGATCAGAAAGTAAACAACTTACTGAACGTTTTTCTGAATTGCGTCATACAGCACTTGTTGAATTCTCGTCCGTGTGTTTAATTGATATAAGCGCGTATTTGCCCGGGTAGGATTAACGCGATTGGACAAGAAGATATACAACAGTCCTGTTTCCGGATCCATCCATGCAAAAGTACCTGTGAAACCCGTATGACCGAAGCTGGAAACACCAGCGTCCTTTGCCGTGTTGTTGTTGTCACCAGCATAGGTCAGATTCGGTTTATCAAATCCTAATGCTCTTCTGTTATTGTTCTCAGGAAACTGCGTTCGCGTCCACTGCTCAAGTGTTTCGGTTTTGATGTAGCGCCTTCCACCATACTCACCTTTATCAAGATACATCTGCATGAGCTTAGCCAGATCGTTAGCATTGGCAAATAACCCCGCATGACCCGATACGCCTCCCATCATGATCGCACCTTCATCGTGAACGGTTCCGTGAATAGGCTCATGTCTGAAATAGTAATCATGTTCAGTAGGAACAATAGAACGTCTCGGGTATTTCATCATAGGGTTGTATGTAACCGAAGTTGCGCCAAGTGGTGTATAGAAATTTTTCTGGATATAAGTTACAAAATCTTCATCGATCATACTTTCCACAACTCGTGGGGCTAGAATGAAAAAGAAATCTGAATAAACATATTTCTTCTCGGCCTCAAGAGGAGACTTCCGAATCGTCTTAACAATTCTATCAGGATATTTACGGTTTAAATACATTTTGTCTTTCAACCTGATTGAATAGCGTTTGGATGAATCAGGCTTGATAGTGCCCCATCTATAGTGACCATTCTCTTTCATTGTGTTTGTCCAGAATGCAATCCAGGGTTTGAAACGTGCCTGGTGCGTGAGAATGTCATACATTGGAATGCCAGCCTTGTTCGATCTTTTGAACTTTGGAAGGTAATCAGCTAAAGTTGCATCGAGTTTGAACGCACCTTCGTCATAGAGCTTCATAAGGGAGGGTAGTCCGGTAGATATTTTAGTAATCGAAGCGAGGTCATATAGATCGGTTGGCTTTACCTTAATAGTATCGCTGTAGTCGTGATATCCATACGCCTTATACATGACCACTTTTTTATCTTTCGCAACAAACACCTGGCATCCCGGAATAGCTTTTACGGCCATTGCCTGATTTACCAGTGAATCCACACCATGAAAAAGAACATCTGAACTCATTCCGGCATCTTCGGGCAAAGTGTACTTGAATCTGATTTCACCGCGTACATCAATTCCATCACCAGCAGAAAATTTATTTCCAATACTCACAGGCAAACGGCCACTTGCACTGATCCCTCCGAAGATCAGTTGCCCTGTTAAGTCTTCTACATCAGCGTTATCCTGATAAGTTACTACAAGACCGTCAGCCTCTTCAATAGAATTCAACTTATTGAGAACATAGGGATTCTTAAACACCGCTATCACCACATTATTCTGAGTCGCTAGAGAGCTAATAAAATTCAAAACAGGTTGCGTGAATGTTAGGCGATTCAATGGCCGGCCTGGATCATCATGAATGCCAGCAACGATCTGATTATAATTTTTAAGTTGTACGTTAATAGAATCTAGATATGCCTGGGATGCATCCTTCGGGATATTGAAATGTGTTACACCTGTATACAACCCGAGTGTTTTCTGGAAAGGTGTTATTTGACCACTACCAAAAGAAACTGACGCCACCGTTTTTTTATCCAGATCTTTGATAGGCAGTATATTCTTGTCATTGTTCAGTACAGTAATTGCATGCTGAAGCAGATCACGGTTAAGCAATTTTGCAGAAGGTGTATTAAGCTCCTCAGTAATATTGTTTATTTCTGTCTTTCTATAATTATAAAGTCCAACCCAATATTTTATCGCAAGCATTTTTCTGCACTTGTCATCAATATCTTTTTGAGAGATCTTTCGCTGGCTTATAGCCTTCTTCACTTCTGATATCGCCCTCGCTACGTCTTCGGTTAGTTCAAGCATATCATTACCGGCTAATATTGCATCTTTATCAACAATGCCAGGAGGATTGCTTGCTGTTACACCTCTCATGTTCATTGCATCTGTTACGATCAGTCCCGTAAAACTCAATTCGTTTCGCAGGAGATTTGTAACAATTGATGCAGAAAGAGTTGAAGGCACTCCCGATGAATCCAATGCCGGAATGTTCAAATGCGCTACCATCACACCTCCGATGCCTGCTTTAATGATTTCACGAAAGGGATACAGCTCTACTGAATCAAGTCTCTCTCTTGCATGATTGATCTGAGGCAACGCGTAATGGGAATCTGTCCCCGTGTCACCATGTCCGGGAAAATGTTTTGCAGTTGTCAATATTCCATTGTCTTGCATGCCTTTCATATAGGCAATAGCTTTGTGCGCTACCTTGAACTTATCCTCCCCGAATGAGCGGAAATTGATGACTGGATTGTCCGGATTGTTATTGATATCAACAACAGGCGCAAAATTGACATGCAGTCCCGCACGTTTCATTTGCCTTGCGACTTCAACTCCCATTTTGTAGATAAGGCTATCATTTTGAATTGCCCCTAAAGTCATTTGATAAGGATAACTGATGGTGCTGTCAAGCCTCATGCCTAATCCCCACTCTGCATCCATCGACATAAGCAATGGAACTTTGGATGCGGCTTGATATTCATTCATTAGTCGTGCTTCACGAACAGGCCCTCCCTGGAAGAATATCAATCCTCCCACCTTCTGGTCGCGAATCAGTTTAAGGATTTCCTGTTTGTGCTTTTCATCCCTGTTGGAATAAGCAGCAACTGATATAAGCTGCGCAATTCGTTCTTCTAAACTTAATGAATTGAAAACAGAGTCGACCCAACGATGGGCTGTGTATTGAAGAAATGGTGGTTGGTTATGCTGCGCTGTAGAAGATATAAATAACAGCAGCAGGGAAGCGGAGAGAACAAATCTTAAGTGTGTTTTCATATTCAAAAGAGTAGAAAGAAGAGGCAACTTCGGCAAATACGGCCTTTTGTTAAAATGATGTGTTATTGATGGTCTATTTCTTATTTGCACATCCAGGTGATACCGTCAGATATAAAAAGGCCCTCCTCAGTGACACTGAAGAGGGACCTTAAAATCCCAACCCAAAAATTTTAATTCAAATCAATTGATCGTTTACAATATATTTCAATCAGGCGATCCATTACCAGCCTGGTGTCTGACTGAGTGTGTAACCTCTTTCAGCGTACTGGCTTATTTCATTATTCCCTACAGGTGCGAGGTAAACTCTATCGGTAAAAGGATCTCTGTTAGAAACATTTTCCGGAACATAGAAGCCTACCATGTCAGCTGCGTTTGAACCGTTATAGGTAACAACGGTACCATCAGCCTTTTCAACTTTCAGAATATTCACTTTCCCTGCAACGAGGAACGAAGGGAACTCAACAGGGAAGTTGACCCAGGGTCCACGAAGAATATCAGGGTTAGTGGCGCCATTCATGTATTCGATTTTTTTCCAACGCTTAAGATCAAGAAGACGAGTGTGTTCGAATACAAACTCCATTCTACGTTCTCTTCTTATCTCCCATAGTAAAGGAGCAACGGTAGGATCACGATCTGGATCATTAGGAATAGCAGAAAGTAATAGAGGTGCTGTCTTTGTAACACCCTTAGCAATTGCTGCTGCATCGAGTGGACGATTGCGAATTGCGTTTATTGATGCATCAAGGTCAGCTTGCGTTACTGCAGTACCACCCATTGTCTCCAACTCTGCCTTAGCTTCGATCCAGTTAAGAACTACTTCTGCTAAGCGCATAACAGGAGCATCGTTTGTATTTGTGTTTGAACCATACTGTGAAGGATAAGTGCCACCGGCAAAAGTAGGACCCGTTCTGTCAATGAATTTATCAGCATACAGGAGCGTGTTCGATTGCGACCTCGGAACATCCCAGAACGTTGCTTCGAAACGAGGATCACGTGTTACGATCAGGTTTGCAAGATCAAATTGATCTGCATTAGGAACGGATGACGATTGATATGGTTGACCGTCTTTCGCGATAAACGATTTTACAAGATCGAGGTTTGCCGCAGGACTTTGGGTCTCTGTGATATTCGAGTAAGAGGCTATACTATGCGTTATGGCCAACGCTGCATCATATTGTCTGTACATCAGTACCTCCGGGTGACCCGCTAGGTTTTCAGATCCGAATAGTGACCGAAAATCTCTTCCGAAGTTCCATTTACCTGACTGGATTACAATATCTCCTGCTCTAACTGCCTGGTCAAGATATTTCTTGGCTTTGTCGTTATCTCCTAAATGATACTTCTGAAATGTACCTTCGAATAGCATTAAGCGCGAAATAAACCCTGCCGCTATATAACGATTCAGGTATTGGCTACTTCCACCATCCGTTAAGCGCATGTTTGCAAGAACGTACTCAAAGTCATCATAGACTTTGTCCATTACAAAAGTTCTATCATCCCGATCCTTATACATTTCATCAAGCTCGATATCACCCAGTACATGGTCATAGTACGGAACATCTCCAAAAAACACTTACTAACCTGCTGTATTGAAGCCTCTGAAAAAACGAGCCACAGCGCTCCAATGTAAATACTCCTCATCCTTTAGAAGGGAGGACGTTTTCATTCTTTCGATTCTTTCTGAAAAAAGATTAGCTTTTCGTACCCACGCAAAATTCCAGGTAGGACCGGCATAACCTGATAACCACGCTGCACCTTCACTTGTAGAAGCCCGTCCCGCAGGAGCTTGAGTTTCAAAGTTCGCTTGCTTACCTGTTGAGGTCAGATCGTCACTGAAGGTGTAGCCACGAAGAGGCGCATAATCAACGGTGAAGCTGCTGTTGTAGCCAACAAAGTAGTTGGTATAGAAACCATTCGCGAAGAGCCTGAGATTGCTCTCTGTTGTCCAGTATGTATCATCGTTCATCTGTGTCAGCTGCGGTCTGTCAAGAAAATCATCGCAGCTACCAAGAACAAACGCGATTAGTAGTATACTTAAATATTTTTTCATGATTCTGAATGTTTTAGAAGCTCAATTGAAGACCCATTGACGCACTCTTAAACGTTGGCACACCAACGCCTGTGCGACCTAAATTGTAATTGGAAGTGTTCCACATTGAATAACCACTAACCGCTTCCGGGTCAATAGGCAAATCACCAAGATGATCAAATGTGAAGAAGTTTTCCAACGATCCGTATACACGCACTTTGTTTAAGTGAACTCTTTCTGTCAGGTTAGCTGGTAACGTATAACCAAGTGTGATGTTCTTGATCCTCACATATGCCATATTGAGCAAATATCTTGTTTGTGGCTGCATATTTAAAGTTGTGCTGCTGCCAGCCTGGTTATATGGTCTTGGGTAGAAAGCACCTGTACGATCTTCACGCCAGAAGTCTCCTGCGAAAGCCTGTGGCATAGCACCGTCTGCAGAGTTGTAACCAGGAATTGCGAGGAAGCCATCTCCCCAAATCTCTCTCTTTCCAATTCCCTGGAAAAAGATGCCGAAGTCAAAACCTTTAAAATCTGCCCCCATGCGGAGGCTATACTCATATCGCGGTGTGGAATTACCAATTACCTTCAAATCTCCATGGTCATCAGTTAATCTGTTTCCATCATTAATTACACCGTCACCATTCAGGTCCTTAAACTTCACATCGCCAGGTCCAAACATAAAGTTTCCTGCCTGAAGTTCTCCCTGAGTTGCACCATTCTCATCTGCCAGTTGGTATACTTTGAAACCTTCTTCAGTAGTAATCTCAACTAACTTGCCATTTGCATCATATACAAAGTCATCCACCTGATACAAACGATCTGTTTCATATCCCCAGATCTCTCCATATGTTCTTCCGACATAATATACGGGGCTGGTCACTGTACCAATACTTTTCGTAGTACCATATTTGGTGATCTTGGTGATAGCATCTGAGAACGTTCCCACAAAATTCAACCGCAGGCCATTATCAAACTGATGCGTATAGTCAAGCTGAAGCTCGATACCATTTGTTCTCAATGATCCGAGGTTGCTTTGAGGTGCCGGAGTTCCATAAGTTGCCGGCAAACCTTCTTGCGGAACAATCATATCTTCAGTATCACGTCTGAACCAGTCAAAGGTAAGTCCCAAAGCTCCATTGAGTACCCGTACATCAGCACCTATATCGAGCGTGGTAATATTCTGCCAGCCGATGGACTGTGACACCGATGGAGGTGTTCCATACTGATAAAGCCTTGACGGACCAAGAATCCAGTTGTTGAATAAGCCGCCCATAGTAGGCACGTAAAGATCGTTAGGCACAGATTGGTCTCCGATGCTTCCCCACGATCCGCGGAGCTTTAACTCATCCATGAAATTACTACTCCAATCCATCCAGGGCTCCTCATTGATACGCCATCCCGCAGAGAACGAAGGGAACCACTGCCACTTCAGGTCAGTTGGAAATTTGGAACTACCATCTCTTCTAAGATTGGCCTCTAATAAATACTTCTCTTTAAAGTTGTAGTTGATACGTCCGAAAAATCCCAGCTGAGAGTCCCAGTATTCCGTTCCACCGGCTACTGCACCTGGAACTCCTCCAGGCATAGAAGAGCCAATATAGTTAGGAACTGAAATCGTTCCGGTAGCAAGACCAAACTGCGGATTGTTGTAATCAACCAACTGAGCGATCTGAAGTTCCTGAGAGGAAGCCTTAAATCCAACCCTGTTCATACCCAACATGAATTTGAAGTTTTGATCCTCATTCAAACTCAGGTTGTATGTTGTAAAGAGGTTGATGGTATTACGTTGAGAGTTGGACGCATATCTGTAAACGTGGTCAGGGTTTGCACCAACGGCTGTGTATGTTGTTGGATTCAATTTATATGCTTCCATAGCTCCTGCTGCTGTTGAAGGAACTACTTCACCTGCACTATTCACATAAATCCTATTACCATTCTCATCAAGTTTTGGAACTGCCGCACTCCACGAGTCGCGACCAGTAAAACGCGTTCCTGGTCTCTTGGTTATAAACTCTTCGTTTGCATGTGTGTAATCAAATTTGATTGTCCAATCTTTAGTAGGAGTAATCGTAAAGCCCCCATTAGCATTGGAGTAGTTTGTCTCCTGAAAAGCTGTATTAGCCTGTTTCATTTCAGAGTAAGGACTCCTGATATCCTCGCCATCCTCGGTAACCATTGGATAGGTAGCTGCCCAACGATAAAGATAAAGCCAAGGGTCAGCGGTAGTTGAGCTGGTTACGTAAGGATAATTCTTAACGCGTTTTGAATAAATTGCTCCATAATTAATTTTCAGCCATTTATTTATCTCAGTGCCTAATTGTATAGACCCGTTGTAGCGCTGAAAATCATCCTTCTTTGCAGGCTTTATAAGACCAGTTTGATCTGTAAAACCAAGACCGATATTATAGTTTGTTCTTCCGCTCATTCCACTAACTGAAAGGTTATGTATCTGCGTAGGACTCCACTCATTGACCATATAATCATACGGATCATACATACGCAATCCGATTTTTTGATTATTCGCATTTACATACCAGTCGCGGCCGTAAACCATTGGGTCATTTGGTTTTACAACACCACCCCATTGTTGCTGCCATTCTTTTGCTTTTTCATATCCTTCACGTGTTACAATCCAGAACGCTCCAGCTGCAGTTCCTCCTACACGCTCGAAAGCATTGAGTGTATACTCCATACCATCGATGCCCGCCATCTCCATTTTCTTCGAAATGTTCTGGAAAGAAAGATTGCCTTGATAAGAAGGATGATTTTCAGC
>Ga0181471_100016_pt1 | contig 36516 bp, 31 predicted proteins | sample InSIn5gowninarea_FD_119083 | JGI IMG/M metagenome (GOLD analysis project Ga0181471, IMG submission 119083) | Clean room microbial communities from NASA Spacecraft Assembly Facility at Jet Propulsion Laboratory, Pasadena, California, USA -... ...
CCTCGGTTTCTTCGTCAACCGAATTTCGTCTTCGTTCTTCTTGTAACTCTTTCAGCTGCAACGCCTTCTCCCGATTGTGTGAAGGCGGTTGGTTGTGTTGTGGTTTCCGCAGGAGGTGTGAGTGGGTGTGCTTGTTCTGCTGGAGATGCCATTGTCACGGCTTGCCAGAGTTACTGAGCAAACAGATCGCAATTGCTCTACCGCGATCCTCCTTGACTTAGGTATGTTTCAAATAGTAGGTAGCGCAGTAGAACGATCTGATATCGAAACAGCAGGTTTCAATTCCTACACGCGACAATACTGGCAACCAATTCGACCTGGATACTCCGTACCTACCTATATGAAGCTAATGCTGAAATAGTTTGGGAATGTCTGGAGAAGTTCCGAGCTAGTGAAGGGTTAAGATTGGCTAGTGCAGGACTTATGCTGATGTAAGAATAGTAAGAAGTGAAGTGCGTCAGCCTCAATTCCGAGTCAGGTGCCAGTGCACGGTAATCTACGGAGCACGCCAGTGGTTTGAATCTTACCAGCTTTCTTCTTGACCACCACTTTCTTCCCCACTGTACAGCAACTTGGCCCAACGGTTCTTGTTCGACCATTGGTACCAGCATCGTCGTTCAAGACATGTAACAACTTTTATACAGTCGAGATCGTGCTTCTTTCGTTGTTGCGGCGTTCTAAGGCGTCAGTTCAAGGCCCCAACCCTAACATGCCATAAGCAGGACAACCATACCAGAACATACCTTCGGAAGCGATTGAGATTTGACATTCATTCAACTTTGACCTCTGGCAACCATGCAATACGTGCGAAGTCTTACCGGCGTGGTATCCAAAACGTACAATTCCATCAACCCGGCTACTCTATCTGGTGCTATCGATGTAATTGTGATTGAACAAGAAGATGGCACTCTAGCCTGCTCACCTTTCCACGTCAGATTTGGCAAGTTCCAGTTACTGCGACCTTCGGAAAAGAAAGTTGAGTTCCGTGTCAATGGCGAAAAGAAAGATTATGCCATGAAACTTGGCGATGGTGGAGAGGCATTCTTTGTCTTCGAGACCTTTTCAGAGGTGCCTGAAAGTATGCAGACATCACCTCTTGTCTCTCCAGCTGCATCACCAGAAGCTATGAAACCTGGACAGGCCACGCCTACAGACTTGAATGATCCAACATACTTGAACTTGGATGCCAGCACAGAGGGACAGGCCATGCCCGATCTCGAGAAAGGTAGTATTCCGATACTGCGGACAGAACGATCAAACCTTAGTGAACGCCTTGTGTATGATGCCGATGCCTCTACTGATGGTGGACAAGCTTCGTCATGGTCACAGCAAAGTCTCGGTGACTTGGGTCGCCCTTTCCAACTGATCCGAGCGGCGTCGGCAGAACAGATCTCGTCACTAGCACAGGAAGATCTTGAAACAATTAATGAAAGTATTCGGAGGAACTCTTTTCTACTTCCTGCTGATCAGCTGGACAATGGTAAGCTCATTTCTCGCCCGGTTAGCCAGTCCGAAGGTGGGTCTAGGCAGGCATTTCGCCGCGCTTTGACTCTTTCGAAAAAGCTCTCTACATCCAACATTCGCTCACAGGTCACCGAATCTGGGGACCTCATGCTTGACATGACCGGTTACAAGAGTAGTGAGGACCAGGCACTACGTGCGGAAGCAATTGCCCGCAAGCTGTTGTCTGAAGAGCTCGAAGGAAATTACGATATTGGGTCCCTCATCGGCACTGACGAGAATGGCAATCTGTGGATATACGGCAGTGAAGAAGCAAAGGATGCAGCCGACAGAAGAGCTACCAAGAAAGTATTTGGCTCAACCTCCTTCATCAGCGGCAGCGACTCCGACCCGGGCTACCATTCCGATAGTGATCAGAGCTCGTCTCCCATGACAGTCAGGCAGTCGCACAACCGTGCTAAGTCGGAGGAGGCACCAAACGTTCGAGTATCATCAGAATCAAGTCACTTCGCAAAGACACTACGACTCACGAGCCCACAATTGAAGAGACTGAACCTCAAATCAGGTCCTAACCCAGTTAGCTTTACAGTGAACAAATCCACGTGTACAGCCTTCATGTATTTGTGGAAGCACGATGTGCCAATAGTGATCTCAGACATTGACGGTACCATCACCAAGTCTGATGCCCTGGGTCATATCTTCAATGCCATGGGCAAAGATTGGACGCATATCGGCGTTGCAAAGCTATACTCGAACATCGTAGCCAATGGCTACAACATCTTTTATCTGACTTCAAGATCAGTGGGACAGGCTGACACAACCCGAGCATACCTAGATGGTGTGGTTCAAGAAGGGTGGAAACTTCCCAAAGGACCTGTGATCATGTCTCCTGATCGTACGATAGCAGCACTCCGTCGCGAAGTCTATCTAAGAAAACCGGAAGTCTTCAAGATGGCGTGCCTGCGCGATATTCTTGGTCTTTTCCCCGGAAGACATAGTCCTTTCTATGCAGGCTTTGGCAATCGGTTCACTGATGCACTGAGCTATCGAACAGTTCATATCCCTCAGTCACGGATATTTACTATAAACTCAAAGGGAGAGGTTCTACTTGATCTGATGTCACTAAGCTGCATGAAGTCAAGCTATGTCAGCATGAGAGAAGTAGTTGACCATTCTTTCCCGCCGGTGAGTACTTTGGTCAAGGAGGGTGGCGAGGAGTTTACCGACTTCAAGTATTGGCGGGATGATCCATCACTCGAGATCGACCATTTCATTCCATCGGATTCAGAAGATGAAGATGGTAACTACGACGATGACACGGTTGCAGGAAGTTATCTGTCACGGCAATCTACATTCCAACGACCCGAATCACGGCTTACTGATCCGATCGTTCGCGAATCGATAGAGGTCGATCCGGAAATAGACATGAATCAACTACGGATCGTGGATGATATCCAAGATCGAAGTAGTGAGAGCAGCGACTCAGCCGATGAAGCAGAACAAGACTATGTTGACGATTATGTGGAAAGAAGTAGTCCCAAGAGAAACACAACGCGGAGGCAACAGTCGTTGTCGACGTAAACGAGCATGTACTAGACATAGGGTTTGGAGTCCAAGGTTCTCGAGTCAGAACGAAAGAGCTGTAGGATATTATGTATGTATATAGTCGGATCTGGAGCACTGAGGGTTTGAGCATTCTAGCAGGCGGCATCCTAGAGAGCTAATAGAAGCATCATTCTTAACATACTAATTCCCATGTACATTTTTTACCGGCTCACCCAGTCGCATACCATGTGAATCCTTGGATTGCGAGATTTCAGAAGCATGCGACGTGCCAACAATTTCTATACTGTAGAGAGCATCGTTGATTGCAGTGCGGTACTGCTGTGTGGGGGACTCCACCAAGGCAACAAGGCAGTTATGAATTACTCTCTCGGATCGCGGGAAAATCCTCCTCGTCGATCGCCGCAACTGCCAGTGCCAAGCGGAGTTCCGCCATGGTTTGACAGAACAACAGAGTTTACCCAATTTATAGTACCACCACACGTATTACCCTTCTCTCACATTTTAGCTGGATGCATTCCCATCGATCGCATGCCAGCGCTACCTCTGGAGTGGATGGACCCGACATCACAGCAGCTGGGCCCGTGGACATGGGCTGCTTATGCCTACCAGTTGTTCGCTCCGCGGGTTCACGTTAGAGGTCGCATGGCGCTGATCTTACTGGCTGCCGTTCTATGGGCTTTCCTCTGGTTCGACCGACTCAGCATTGTATGAGACGTTTACTGACTTTGGTAGGTTGTTATGGCGAGCTTGGACTGTTATCAACACACCGAACGAAGTCCTCGTCGATAAGCTTGGCCTTGATATTCCACCCGAACCACTCTTGACCTTGGAGGAGATATCCCCGAGACAGATACAAGTGTCTTGGAAGACCGAGTCGGCCACATCCATACTGGAATATCATATTGAGCTTAATGGAAGACCGATTGGAGTTACGAAGAAGCACGAGACTGCCGCAGTCATATCCAATTTAAGTCCTGGAACGCTTTACGATGTGCGCATCTTCTCTGTTAGTCCTGGTCGTTTCCAGACACCGAGCACGCTCCTCCACCTTCGCACCCCGCAACCCTCCTCGTCGACTTCAGAAGATAGTTACCCCGAGGGCAATCCGGTAGTCCGCGCATTGGCTCCGAGAGTGTCACCTGTACCTACTATTGCTCCCAGCCCCGCCGTGTCGCACGAACCAAATCTTGGTCAGATTTTGGGCAGAAAAGGCACTATCGCAGGAAGGAAAGGCTCACCTGCAGGATATGGTGATGCTACACCCGATTCAACACCTATGGAGGATGAGCCGGCCGAAGACCTTGCCGAGCTATCTCAGCAATTTGATCGTGTCACGAATGAGACAAAGCAGATTGAGCAACAGATACAGGACGAAATACGCGAACACAATGCTGTAGTGAAGGAGAAGGAGTCGCAATTGGCTATAGTGAAGCAAGAGAACAAGGAGCGGGATGAGGCAAGCAATGAGCTAAAACGGCAGGTCCACCGTGCAGAGGCCACAAACCGATCATTACAGAGCGAAAAGAGCAAGAAGGAAAAGCAGTTGAAGGACCGAGAAAACAGGCGTCGCAGAAGGGTTGATGAAATAACCAAGTGGGAGGAGCGGGCACAATCCATTGCCGAGGAGATCGAGGCTATCAACAAACAGAAGGATGCTATTCGGCGAAGAACGGAAAGCGAAGTCAACGAAGTCAAAGACAAGATAGCTGAGGAGCAGCGAGAAATTCAGCAACTCGAGGAGGACAATCGGGAGAAGGCGTTGCAGCTGAAAGAGTTACAAGAAGAACGAAGACGAAATTCGGTTGACGAAGAAACCGAGGAGTCACGAGAAGCTGATCGACAGGACCAGGAACGGGATCATAGGCATCGACAAAAGCTCATGCAACTTGTTCAGCAACATAGTGCAATGTTTAACGAGATGCAAAGGTTACATCAAGAGTCTCTGCTTGCTAGGCAGCGGCTTGCTGTCTTCAGCGAGGCTCGAAGGTCCACCGCCGTCACGTTTGCTCCTATTTCTGCTCTAGACATGAATGTCACAAGGCCTGACCAGAGACGAAATCGGCATGCGAGCTCCCATGGAAGCAACATCTCGTCCCCGCGTGCTACATTTGCTCCAGAGCCTTACACTTCAGTCAATCAGGCGGTGACAACACCTTCGCCTGTGACCATGGCTAGTCGATTCAACTCAGTCAATGGAATGGTTATGCATGCTCCTCCGCCGCCAGACGATGAGGATGATGATTTCGGTCTCTCGGCCCCAATGAGCCCAAGAGCCGACGCACTCCTACCACATGATCTACTCGGTGATGCAGACGATGACATGGATCCGGATGACGAACCTACGAAGATGGCTGCGAGGGATTCCTCGATATCTCCGTTCCCGACGCTACCTGCCGTTCAGCATACTTTAGAGGTGCAATCGCCATCAAATTCATCTTCCAGATCTGGCTCATCAGCCCATTCATTTGCTAGTCCTCGGGAAGATTATTTTAGGGAAGCTGATCTAGACCGCAGGTCGGTTCATTCGAGCCACCCGCCCATACCAGAAGATGCTGCGCCGGTGGAAACGGCTGCACACAAGCGACTAACAAGCATGTCTAACCTCTTCAGCTTTAATAGACAGCGAGGTAAGACATCCGCTGATACATTACCCGCGCTCGGCTCGCTGAGCAAAGCCGAAAGTCACTCCTATCCACGCAAGGGTGCCGATTTGGATCCAGCCATGCAACCTAGGCGGCGACTGAGCTATGGAGGTAACAATTGGACATTCTCTGGTGGCAACTTCTTGGGCAAAGGTGAAGATCGCGAAACTGAGGGGCCGTCCAAACCGTCCTTTGTACGGCGTGGCTTTCCAAGTCTTCTACCAAGTCTTGGCAAGTCCTCGGCAATGAGAAACTACGATCCATTTGCACCAACGAGGTCGTCATCTTTCGAGCCGGGCACTGTACGTGATGTTAGCTCCTCACCACGACCGGGCTCGATCTACTCCTTCGACAAATTGCCTCGTCCCTCAGCAGAGGACTCATTCCGGGCGTGGGCATTTGATCGGCCCGGTGTTCGAAATAGTCCTCTAGTACCTGACTGGGCGTCCTCAATCTCTCGGAACCACTCTCGAAGACCATCGCTTGGCTACAACTCAACTACAAATCTGTCTCTCAACAATAACAATCAACTTGACGATGCCGAATTTATTGAACCACAGCGTGACAGTCGGCCTCTTCAAGCACCGATAGGCACCAGACCGACGTCGTCGCAGCTGTTCCAACAGCCAGCACGGCCAGTAACACCAAAACTGAACCCGAATGCTCCTTCTTTTACAATGCTCAGTCTGTTTGGTAAAGATAAAGACAAGACCAAATCCAAAGAAAAGGACAAGTCTAAATCAAAAGAGAAAGATGAATCGTTGTCGAACTCGCCTCCGGAATCTCGCAAATCAAGGGATGCTCAATCAATTGCCTACACAACGTCGACCCTCGACTCGATCGGTTATCCACAATCCCGCGAATCGCTCGAGCGAACAACGTCAGGTCATTCCACGGGCATCAGCGCCATCGGATCAATCGAATCTACACCAGCTACGGCGACAAAACCGACATTCATGTCCAAGATCACTCGCAAAGCGAGCTCCAGCAAATTCGACTCCTGGAAATACAAGTCAACTGGTCTGTTCTCGTCCCGCGCTTCTAAGACTGGTGAGGCGACGACACCAACTGGCGACATCACCGAAGATGAACACGCTGGATCGTCCGAACATCTCGGCCGTAGTCTAGAAAGTTCTTCTTCCACGCCTGCAGGTGGTGCGACACCCAGTGGCGAGGAGAAGAAAAGTTCCCGAGCGACTTTAGGGGGCTGGAACTTTATGCGTAAGAAGCCTAAAGCTGGAAAGGATGCAAGCGCAACTACAGGAAGGGACGACTTGTCAGTCAGTGAGATGGCTGAAGAATCGGTTGATGGGAGTAGGAGAACTAGTATTACTGATGGAGATCGATTGTCGTATCTCGGTGAGGAGGGGCGGTAGATGTCTTCAAAGACAACTATACAGTATATCTTTATGCTTGAATCAATCACTTATGCACGATTGCCTACATGTTCTTTCCCCTGTGTACTTTTCTTCGTAGGACGTCAAACACGAGGAGGGTGTCGTGCTCGGCCATGCATGTTACGGCGGCTGCTGACATCTCGCACCCACATTGGGCATTCTTAAGGGTATGCCGGCCTCATTCTATTCCTGGGTGAGGCCACCAACAGACCCCTCTATAAGACCCACTCTCGCATCCGAGCCAATCATAGGGCGAGATTGCCGAGCACACGAATCGGACCTGAATTGGACTTAACATTCTCTTCGCCTTCTCTTCAATCTTTACAGTTGACATTTCAAGCCTCAGCCATGCAGAACCGTTTCGATATTCCCGGAAAGCAGTATCGATATGCCAGAGAAGCGCACCAAGCAAAGAGTTAAGTCCGCATGCCGGACATGCAAGTATGTTCAATAGTCTTATCTGAGCTCGAGGAGAACGAGACTAATAGAAATGCAGGTCACGCAAGGTAAAGTGTGATGAAGCATTCCCGATATGTCATCGTTGCTCTTCAACAGGGAGAAGATGTGAGGGTTACGGTATCTGGGGTGGTGGAGGATACGTTCCCAAGCACAATTCCTCGAGCACATCCAGTGGTTGTGACTCCAACAGCACGCCACAGACTTTGAGTGTGGCGTCCAAGCCGTCCACTTCACCAGGATCATCCTCATCATCTCCGAGGTATATGCCCTCGATGCTACTGGAGTGTCGTGAAAGCTCCTGTTTCGAGTGGTTCATGCTCCGCTCTTCTGTCAAGCTCCAAGGTGCATTCCAATCTCGACCCCTGACTGTTCTTGTCGTTCAAGCTACTCACGCCGAGCCATCTGTACAGCATGCTGTTCTAGCCTTGAGCTCGATCCATAGAGCACAAGTCAATCGTTCCGATGATGATCGCTTTGCAATTCAGCAGTACGGCAAAGCTATCAGTAGCCTTCGATTGTTGCCCAATAGCATACACTCAAAACGTACCACGTTAATTGCAGCCATGTACTTCGTCAACATGGAGTTTCTACGAGGGCACTACGCAGCAGGACTTATGCACGTCAAACATGCGTTGAGTCTCTTGCAGGACAACATACCCTCAACTTATATCGATGGCTGGCTTGTAACGATATTTATTAGGACTCTGGTATCAGCGAAGCTGTTCGGTCAGCTACCTGAAATATCCTGTCAACCATTCGTTATTGCTGGTCTCCGTCCCGAACTTGATACGTTCAGGTCGGTGCATCATGCCAGAAGAACCTTGGATAACATAATGTTGAAGATGTTTGACCTGAAGCAGCAAGGCTGTGACTCTTGGTATAATCGACAGGAACTCGCACTTGAGCTGTATGTCTGGAATGAGATTCATGCACGCACAATGCTGCTCCACCACGAAATTCTAGACTGGTTTGCTTATCGACTCCTACACATCTACTATCACGTTGCTTGGGTGCTCGTCGACGGTTCTGCCAAGTGCGATCCGTTCAGATCAATCATTGATGAATCCCTGGATATAGCTCGAATCAGGTTTATGGACCTAGCAAAGTCATATCATGATCCCGAACCATATTCTCCCAACCATATTTCTGATATCGGATGGATTCCTCCGTTGTACTTCACTGCCATCCATTGTCGCGATTATCGTATCAGACACAAGGCGACACGCATGATTCAATCAACACATCACAAAGAAGGAATTTGGGATTCAGCGTTAGCAAGTGCAGTCGCAAGTAAAATCGTCGAGCTCGAAGAAGACGGTTTCTATGATTTTCTCGAACTAGGAGACTTACCAATATCCTCAATCGAGCAGGAAGTCCCATCACTCCCCGAGAATTACAGACTGAGCAATATAAACATCACCCTACCAGACAACCCAACAGGACAACTCCTATTATCCTGCTACCACGAACGCAAACAAACCTCAATAACATGCACATACCACCCCTCCACAGAGCACTGGACAAAAACAACAACAAAAAGTCACCACTCAAACTTCTGCCCAACCAAACCCTCACTAATCCCCCACAACTTCTCCGCAACTCCCCTATCAACCGCCCAACTCGGCGCCCTCCAAACCTGACAATCACTCAATAACACCCCACTCCCATCCTCCGCAGGCACACCCAACCCCGGATCAACCGCCGCAACTAAAGTCGTACTAGCCCCCTCACCAGTCGTCTTCCAATGCATCAACCCCATCTCCTCCCTCTTCTTAACCATCCTCTTCAACCAACTCTCATCCGTATATCTCGCCAGCTCAGTCCTCACCTCGCCTGGATTCAGTGCCAGACTCAACACACCATATTTCGCGAACAGCCGCTCGTTCAACGCGACTGAGAAAAGGATATTGCACGTCTTACTCGCGCCGTACGCGGCGGTAGGCACATAGCTGCTATCCTCGGCAATCGACATCCCAGACGCCTTTAGCATGGCGAAATTCGGCCGTTCGTTCTCAGGGAGTGAGTTCGATGGTTTTTCCCATGCGATGTCTGACGCGCGGAAGGGAGAGACGTACGTCCCGCTGCTGGAGACGTTGATTATTCGCACTGCACCTGCACCGCTAGCACCGCCGGTACTAGTGTTTTTGGCTGCAGCAGCGGCGGCAAGGATCTTAGGCATGATTAAGCTTGTCAACAACCAATGACCCAGGTAATTGACAGCGAACATCTCTTCTATCCCGTCTTTCGAAACCGGTACCACACCATCTGGTCCTGGTGCCTTCTCCCCATGCCTCATAACACCAGCGTTGTTAACCACAATATCTATACCCTCCACATCATCCCACCCCAAAACTTCCGCCCCCGCACGTCTTACACTCTCCAGCGAACCCAGATCAAGGTGTAAGGCTCTGTACTCAGTTTTTGACTCTGGATATGTACTGCGGAGAGTGCTGATGGTTTCGGACAGTTTTGATGCGGAGCGGCCTGCGAGGATTATGAGGCGCGGTGATTGGGATGCGAATGCTGAGGCGGTGGCGTAGCCTATTCCGAGCGGGTTTGGGCCTGTTATCAGGATTGTGCGGTTGGAGATTTGGGAGGCGTGGGTGGAGGCGACGAGGAGGGCGGGGGTTGATTTGTTGAATGTGGGATTTGGCGGCATCGTTGCGAGAAGGGTTGGGAGGGAGTTTTTTGGTGAAGGGATGGATGGAAGGAAGGAAGTGGTTTGATTGAGCGGGTATGTATGCGTGTGTACGTGTGGTGGTGTGGAAAGATCGGAGGTGTGGCTGGTATTTGTTGTGTATGTCTGGTGTTTCGGTACTTCGTTGTTTGAAATGCTTATGTAGATACGTAAATAAGTCGGTCGAGGGATTGGTAGAAGGTGGAAGTCTTGGGATAGTAGTAATACATTTTCTGCAGGGAGGGGATGTTTGTTGAGATATATACAGCACTCAGCCAGCTATCCAAGCCAGCCAGCTAGCTCTCAGACCCTGTCTCTGATGCTGCCTCTGAATCTTCGGATATAATATAGGTAGGTACGTAACACACCCACAAGTAATGTACTCCGTAAGCCACCTGCGCTGCTCATCCACACTCGATCCAGTGCTTCGATCCCCGTGCTCGGCTATTTCCGAACCCCATTGGCTGTACATACAGATAGGTACGGACATACGGTACAGTATGTACCTTATGTAGCCAGCTGACCTGACCTGACCTGACCTGATCTGATCTGGTCCGATCTGGTCCGATCCTGATCCTGATTCTCGTTCGTATAGAATGAACTCTATCACGTAGTAGATATTAGCGGTATACCCGTACATCCATACGCAGCGATCAGTACAGCCAGCACCATACCATCCATCCCTCGTAAGCACGCCGATCCTGGCTCTGTTCCCGCTTCTCTTGGGATTGGTAGTACGTACGTACCTAGTTATCTTCGGTTCGGGCAGTTGTACTATAACTCCGACCTGTATATATGTATGTTGTTACGTGGCGTAAGTAGGAGTATACATAATACGTATCTAACGACTTTGAACACGACCCTGGGTGGATCGTTCTGTTGCTGACCTGATGTTGGTTTTCGCTTAGATATGTACCTAAGTGTCTGATTGGTTTTCTTGTGTGTCGTGAAATCGAGGAGGTGGCATGGAAGGGGGTATCGGCGTGGATGGTGGTGAGTGGGATTAGGGTGGAGGGTAGATGGGGGGATTCTGGTTAGGAGTGGTGTTGGTTAGGATTTGTGTGGAGGTCGGGTTTTTGGGATAGTGCTTTTGTTGATGATGTGTTTTGGGCGTTGGGCGTGGTTAAGTCTGTATATGTTTGCATGTGGGAAGGGAAGATGGTGTTATGTTTTTATGTGTTGTGGAAGGGTGATAGGGATGTTAGTGTTTTTTGAAAAAGGGGGGTTGTGAGGCGAAATGTTGTATGGAGTGAATATATGCGTGGCGTCTTGAGTCTTGGTGGATTGGAGTAGGGAGTGCTATGTCTGAGCTATTGGGTAATGGCAGGGTAGAGAAGGGGGGGTATCGTCTTTGAGAGGGGTTTGATCAAGTTGGTACTCTTGCAAGTACTGGCCGCTGGATTTATCAAATGTTCATTATAAAATAGAGGGCACAGGGTTCTGCCGTGATGCACAACTGCGAACAAATCTGCCCACACCATTTGTTCTTCCTACCTGCATTTTCACGGTCCCTTAGACAATGCTGATGTACACTTCTGCGTCATATTGGCTGTGAGAGAGTGATGTTTTCGATATTCGATAGTACAAAGAGCGAGAGATCAAAGGCGTGAAGACATCAAACATTCTCAAAGGCAAGTAGCTGCTCCAAAAACAAGCCATGACAATGCCGGTAGAGGTACTGCCTGCCCTTGTGGAGTGGCTAAGTATAACAAGGACGACCGACATCACCATTGTTCGGATTGTTGAACAATCGGTGCACAAGCAAGAGGTACACAAGGACGTAGCCACGTTTAGTCGTCGAAAACCAAAAATATTCAGTGTGATGTTTATTGTGTCAGGGATCAGCATACATCATGAGGACTCATTCAATTAGTGAGGTTCAGTATGCAGTAAGCATACCAGTAGAGCTATGTGCAAGTGCCCGGCAGATATAGCAACAGGTTGGGAAGAAACTGCTGTCCTTGTTAATAAGATCTGTCCCGAACTGGTGTAGCAGAAATGAATAAGGGGAGCACTCTTGTTCTCACTGTACCTGAGCTTACCTCCGGTCTGAATTTTGGCTAGTACCTTGAAAGTGTAATCTCCGATACCCACTAACTCCCTTTGTTATGAGATCTCGTTGTCGTATGGCTATTTCGGCTGCACGGTAATGAAGAAAATTGTACCAAAGAATGAGCAAAAAGCACAGACCACTGCGTTCAATCTTTGTGTTGGGTGAGAAATCAGCAGTATTCTTTCAAGTCAATGTCTAAAGAACCAGTATTTAATGATTGGTGTCTGCTGCTCTGATATTCTCGATCTTGTTAATCCAAACCCTTGTGCAAGGTATTCCCGATCCATTGACTTGAACATTCAGTTTCTCAAAGATGCTTTCCACTCCTCTCAAGTCTTTGCTCGTCGCTGCGGCGTGCTTCCAAATTGGCACCTACGCCCAATATGCTGGTAACACTGGAGCTGTGACAGCATGTGCCGGCATCAAGGCTGGGACCTTGAAGTGTCTAACCGACGTCTCCTATACGATCTGTAACAACGGGCATGAGATCGAACAGTTCGTTGCAGCAGGAACATACTGCGCACCAAGTGGTAGTGGCGGGTCAGACAGCATTCTTCCAGGATCTGCCACAAAGACGCAGATTTTTGTGTCGCGTGCAGATACGAAACCTGCTGTTGAGTCCACAACTGCCAGTGCTAGCCAAAGTATTGCGACAGGTACAGCTGCAGCTTCCACATACTCCACTGCTTCAGAAAGCTCATCTCTCACCGTCTCACCCGTCAAGACTGATGCCAGCACATCGTCAATGTCCACTGCTGATACCACTACCACTTCTGCCGTGACACCTCCTGCAGTGACCACGAATGCCACTTCTCTCTCCATAGTCACAACTTCGACAACAGATACGACAACCTTACCAGACTCTTCGACTATGTCAGCTCCGTCAAATTCGTCAGCTCAAACCGTGTCTTCAAAGACAGCACCTACTCCACCCACCTCTGTCTATTCGAGCTCATCTAATGTCTCAAACACGACTGTCATTTCATCTTCGGTTTCCACTTTATCAGCAATTTCAAACACCTCTGTCGCCCCGAATTCAACTGCATTGTCATCGAGCGCAACATCTGCCAGCAACACTAGTTCCGGTATTGCATTTGTTGCAGCAGAAAAGTCTGCTGTACATAGATTGATGTCATTCCGGCAGACATTCACGCGGTCAGTTACGTCTTCCACCGCATCTCCGACAGCGGCAAGCTCTAAAACATAAGCGAGTGGAAGTGATAAGGGATTGTCCCCATGCTCTCTGTGCAGCATGCAGTTCCAGCTGTTGTGGGCTTGCGCTAAAGCAGGGAAGTGGAAAATTTTGGAGGCTTGAGTTATGTGCGAGGGTGTTCGGCGAAAGATGGACGTATTGTTGCTTGCAAGGTGCTTAATGATGAGAATTTCAGTGAGACGGATTGGTGATGGCATCTCCAGGTTTTAGTTCGGCCAGGAGAGACAGGAAAGAGTGGTTGAGTTGATTTAACAAATAAGCGTAACCTACATTAGTTTTAATAGATATAATGATTTAGTATTCACCATTGCGAAATACCAAGTCGCTGTATTGGAGTAGAGTCTCGGGCTTTCAATATAAGAGCAGCGCTTGAACCGTCCTTTTCGACAGGCGGTAATGGTATCGACTTACATTTTGAGAGCGTTAAGGGGGCAAGCAGCAGCAAGAGCTCAGTACGCGCTTTGTCGTATATTCCTTGAACGCTCGTTCTTTTCGGAACAGACAGCACTAGGAAGACGTCTAACTTCGCTATCTGGCTCGATTGCAACGTTTGAGATGTATGACGGATTTGTCAATGCTAAGAGGAATTGGCTCATCCATCAATATGGCATGCCCAGTAGAGACCATGGCGGCGATGTGGAAGACGAAGCTAGAAACGACAGATGTCAACGACGACTCACCAGGCAGCTTTCAAACCGATTGAAGACGCCAGTCGCCAATAAGATGAATCAATTGTGGCTTGGAATCTCTGCCGCGTACTGTATCATTGCTCTCGTTACTGCGAGTATGAAAGGTCAGTCAAAGTCGGGCACTCAACGTTCAGGACAAGTCGGAGCCTGAGGCAATTACTCACACAGCATGACGTCAAACGCTAAAGTAAACTCAATCGGGTTGAGCGATCTCCGGCCCTTCACAGCCACAGGATCAGTGGCAATCTCATTCGGGTCATTTTCGGTCGCGAAACGTTAGTCAACGGCCGGCATTAATTGCTCTGATCCGATTCGAAGAGAGAACGAAAGTGTAAATCCGGACACGTGACACAAAGAGAGTGTTGTGCACCTTAGTTCGTGTCGAGTCTTGATACGCCGCTAAACCTGATTACTCGATACACTTGTACTGTATGATCAAACCAAAGCGTCGTGGACAGTCAGGCTCGATAGTTTGAGGAACAGGGCAGTGACAGGGTAAGGTGATCATGACAGAGTCGTTGAAAATCGAAGTCCGTATTGCAAGGTAAGCGACTCTCGTATTGCAACAAGGACATTCTATTCAGGCCTACTGGGGTTATTCTTGGACTTATCTACTGTATAGTACACCTTGCTCGTTCCTTCCAGCAGTAACTCCTTCAGTCGAGTAGTTCCTTTCATGATGCCAACTTTACCGTGGTCTGTCGTTTCCATTTGCCTCAGGGTATGCGTCAACCGTTCGTGGCGATTGGGTTACGACGCTCTGTTAGGCAACTGCGATGGAAACAGAAACTCAAGACATGATCGAGTGATCGACCAGAGTATACTGTCTCGGTTGCGGGATGGCCAGCTTTTTGCCGTTCCGCTTCACTTTGAGCTGTAGTGTGACTCATGCAGGGCTCACTCGCTTCTTGGGTGTACTCCTCGAGTTGAGGAGCAGTAGCTTATCGGAATCAAATCCAGACGTGCTTGCGTGGAAGCTGTAACCTAGAACAAGAAGTTGCCTGATCCTGTAGAGCACATGAGTAGGGTCATTGCTAGCTTGGGTTGTCATGGTGAAGGCTCCATGAGGATAAAGCCTCCTTGCTAGTGAAATGTGAGAGAATGGATTCGAAGCATGTTTGCAGCCCATTAAGGGCGCATGCACGGTTTCTGAGTGACGGCGATGTTGAGAGTACGTGCCCAAACATCAGAATTTGCAGACGGGACGGGCCTACTTACAGAGCCGGATGATGCCAAACACGTCGTTAGCGACAAAGTGTTGCAGAGTCCGGCCAGTAGAACATGTAGGTGATACAGTCGGTGAAGAAGGGAAAAGAAGACTGGCTGACTGTAGGAGACGGTGCCCAAATACGCTAAGTTCCAATGATGATTTGGCGGCCGTTGGTTGGCTAGTCTCACTCAGCGCAAAACACCAGAAGCAGTTGTTCTGCTTACACCGTCAATAGTCTTCTGTATTTGAGTATTGACCGAACCAACATGTTTACGGTACGATACTGATGACTCGAGAGTCATGCAGGTCGCCATCCATGCAATGAAGATTTGGAAAAGTCAGTGGCAGGTGAGTTCAATACTGCCTGACTGTCAATGAACTCGTGGGAAATTGCCGATCCAGCCAAAATAGCATTTTGAAAGACACCCAGTCATGGTCGCGTGCGAATATGAGATGGAGAATGCGAACACACTCTACGGGTAGAGACATCCTGCCACCGGCCGGCCCTGTGGTTAGTAGCACAACAGTAGAGTCGAGTTGTCAATCTGGGTCACACCGCCTCGACAAATAATAGAGGAGCCATGTCTCGAAGTGATAGTTTCAGTCAAAACACAACCACGGTTAAGGATGAGATCCAACGGCCGGGTTCAGGCTGCTTTTGTGTGATCCGCATGGTGGTGCCATGGTTACCAGGCCGGTATACCTGAAGGTGACACCAAATACCATACTGTAGGTATATTTCGATAGTTCATAGGTTGAGGATTGCAGACCAAACAGTCCGCAAACGGATGTCTTGACATTTGGTTGGATGCGAGTGGCTTTGTTCAGCTTCGGAGGACGATAAGGGAGGATAGGGGAAGGATAACGGGAGCCATAGAAGCCCCATCGGCCCTTCGTGGACACTCAAAACAGCCACTGGAACCCTCTAAATCGGAGGGGCTTGATGGCCCGAAAGCAATAACTGGGGCACTAAGGAGAAAGTGTTTGCATCGATCCACAATTCTGACATGCAACCGTGTCGTTTCGTATTGCTCATCGTACTGTAGGTTTCTGATCCTCAAGAGTCAGCTACGAAGAGAGAATGACGATAGACGAGTAGACGGGATTGTAGCGACGATTCATTGGGACTGATGCAAAAAGTGAGCTGAAGCGTGCACAACAGCTGAGGCTTGCTCACAAGTGTGCTAATTTTATCATAATGCTGTGACCGAAGCTGACGGTCGGACCATCCGGCTGTACAAAAGAATCGATGTTTTGGACAGGTCCAGGGCTGTGCTTACCAAACACTTCCATGGAACCTGGAAGAAGTCACAGCTGTGCGTCTTGAATTCTACTGTACCTGCGAGGAGAGTTGACACATTACTGTACATACTGTATTCATAATCACATACCTGCGCTCTCGAAGTCTTGAAGATCGTTCTGGCACAGCCTCGAAGACACACGTCGTGCATGGTGACAAGGCCACAACGCTGCTCGTACGTTTAACACCACGAACGACCGAAGGCAAAAGGCGACAACAGAAGCACAACGGGCGAGTCACTCGGTATTCGATTACGCTGTTTACGCGTGACTTGTATCGAGAATACGCACATTACGGATCATGACCAAGCCGAGGTGGGTCGCAAGGGAAAACGCATACGAAGACTCCAAGGCAGGCCAAGCTCACTAATCCTTGACCAGGGGTACTGCAGAAGAGTGGAATCAATCTAATGGAGTCGCTAAAAATTGGCTTGACAAGCTAGACCACAACTACCCAAGTACTTCTTCTTATGTCTCCCAAAATTCCTTCATATTGCAATTTCCCCTTCCCTGCCATCTTCAATACACGCCAAATTACATTTTCTTATTGGCTCTGTTGTGAGCATATTCTGTTGCCTTCTGGCTTGCCTCTTGCCGTGTCATTAGCAGATCGCGGACGGAGGAATCCTGGTTTCCGTTTGAAGCTTATTCACAAAGATTGACTCCTCCCCGCGACCCGGCGCAAAGCCCAACGAGCATGCGATACTCAACGTCGCTTTGACTCAGAGCTCCACAATCAACTTTACAAAAACTTCTCGAATCCCTCCCAAGCCCAGCCACTTGCTTTCCATTTCCATTGTTCTTACCACGGTCTCAACAACCAATCCTACAATTCCAATCGAGTCTTCTCCGGCTCAATTATCTGATCCCTTCTACAATCTTCTGGAAACAACCACGACATGATACTGCGGATACCAAGTACTTTCACGACTACCTCTACTTCCCTATACCCACACACATCCGGCGAGAGTGATATCGACCGAGGTGAAGATTGTTGTGGACAAGGCAAGGACAGTAAGAACGCGCAAACATGAGTTACCACTACGGAGTGCCACCATCGCACTACGCCAAATTTTACGATTCATCTTCACCACACTCAAGCGGCGAGTACGTGCAGTACGTGCCGAAACAATATGAGTATACCACACCGATCAAGACACATCGTCGCAAACCTAGCTACAACCCATCCCCTCGAGTTGGTGGTTGGTACTCGCCTGCGGGCTCACCACCTCCGGGCGCAGATCGTTATCAGTATAACATCAGCCCGAGCAAAGACGCATATGTGAGTTACGAAAGAAGAAGAACCACCAGCACAAGCAAACCAACCTCCAAATCAACACCACGAACAGTACGCCAGTCTTCTGAGCCAGTCTATGTCTATGATGGCGACGACGTCTACGTTGAACCACGTGTCGTCGAACGAGAACCATCCAGAACCACCAAGTCTAGACATGGGAAGAAGCCAAGTACTGATTCATACTTTTATTTTGGACAGGAGCAGATCTACGAAGAACAGCAGACGAAGACACAAACTCGTCCACAGAGATCCTCCACCACTACGACGCCACAAAAACCACGAACAACGCACAAGCAGCCACACGAAGCAACAGAAGAAGATGCCGCTCGTGCCGGTATCCCACTAGGTTACAGCATCAAAAACTGGGATCCTACCGAAGAACCAATCATCCTCCTCGGCAGTGTCTTTGATGCTAATTCACTGGGAAAGTGGATATATGACTGGACTGTGTACAAATGTGGGGCAAGTACACCTATGGCAGAAATGGCTGGCGACCTATGGCTACTGTTGATCAAGCTTGCTGGCAAGGTCAAGCGAGCCAAGGAGCGGGTGCTACGAGTCAAGAGGGAAGACGAGCAGGAGACGATATACGACTTCATTGATGGAGGAAAGAAGCTGTGGAGACAGTTCAAGGACCTATTGAAGGACTGCGAATATTTCATGATGAAGGCTGCTAAAAAGCAAGGCAACAAGACTTTGATGGGGAAAAACGCGGGCACCGAGTTCGTCGATTCCATCTTTGGTCGAGAGCGCTACCTCGAGACGACGGAGCGTCTCATGAACAGGCTCAGAGTTTGGACGATGCGATTCGATGTCAACTGTGAAGCTATTCTCAAACACCCGTCTGTGCGGCAGGGTAGACCGAGTCCACATTGACAGTGACTCATGCTGGGGCGTGGCGAAGGTCGACATCGGTACGGGATGGTTTGCATTTGCGCTAATCACATTGCATGATTGGCTGGGCAAGCATTTGCTATTGTTATTTACAAACGGAAGCACGATGAGGACTCGGTCTTGTTGCTTCGGATGGAAAGGGTGGCGTACTCACTTTAGGCAACACTCTGCTTTCATCATTGGCGCTATCCTATGGGCAGGCTATATACATTGCGATCATGTTCGATCGGTGGCAAAACTTGGTTTGTATTTGGACTTTGGACGTCACGGTTGGACGATGAATGGCTTGCTGGCGTGTTTCTTCTTTTCAGTGATACCCAAAGATACCCCTGTACACTATCATGCCTTCACAGGCTGGACATGGGCTGCGCATTCATTTGGTCATTTACCAATTACCAGTTGCTACGAAAACATTATAGTGTATGTACACAATTTAGCTTACCATGATCATCATCATCGTAATTGTCAGCAATACATTGACGTTCTCATCGCCAGCCTCCTTGTTATTTTGACTTCTCATCGGCTGCATGCACGCCTTTTGCTAACTCCCACCTACGTAATTGATGAGCGGTTCACTTCCCTCGACGCTTCGTTAGGTCAAGCAGAAGCTCCGTCTTGTGATGTACTCTGACTGTCCTACACTTCAAGCGCTTTCTCCTCATTCATCAACAGAAAACACACGTGCCAATATCAGCGACGTTCAAACATTAAGGTTGGGGTTGCACACCCTCTCGGCTCTGCACGTCTGGAGGAGTCGCTTCCGGCAACGAATCGGTTCCCTGCACTGCTTGCCCTCCTTCCCCAAAGAAGAGGTTAGGTGTGCCACCAAACACAGTTCTTGTGCCTGACTCTCTTGCCTCCACTTTGTCCCACACTGCGCATGGCAGCTCACTGATGTGCACAACCTTTCACGTCCGTCCGGCCCACTGCTTTCCCACCAGTCACTTCTGTCATCCTGGTGCGTGGAGCTGTCTTTGTGCGTGCTGTGATCAATTGGCACGCTTGTTGTCCAATCATTGAATTCCTCCAAGCGCGTTCCTTCACAACTCCAAAGGTCGTTCGCGCTCGTGTAACACTCGTGACCTTGTGGCTCCGGGCTCGATTTGGTCAAGTCGTTATTTGTGTCGGCCACCAAATACCAAGGAAAACAGAACGACGATGTTTTGCATGGAGAACAAAGCAGCACCTTCCCAACCTCGTCCATGTTCATGCACGACTTCCCGGCAAGCCATCAAACTCCTCACAATCACATCTCACATCTTCCTTCGGATGTCTGATTGCCACAGCCACAAACTTTAGATCCCGCTCTCTGTTTAACCTGAAACACACGCCTTCTGCTCCCTCCCCCGTACTGTTCACTAGACCACTACACCCTCTTTGCCTATCACATCTACCAGGTACAACTCCAGGCTACATGCCATGTCGTCTGCAACCACACCTTGTGCCTTTGCCTCATGGCTTCACATGCACGATCGCCTGGACTTCTCATGCGCGCAGTGACCGCTTTGAATCACTGTCGTGATCGTCCGACCAATTGTGTTCATGGACGTGGGGATCACGTTGCCTTACCAGAACAGATCAACTTCCGCGTGACTTTTGGCCCCAACATGCTAACACATGATTGCCTTGTCATGTATGTGCTCAACTATCCCAAACAGGCTGATACGACTATGGTAAAGAACACTGGTATCCGTTTGTCACCACAATACGAGTCGACAGCGAGGTTGTCGAAACCTCATCTGGAAGTCTCTCAGGTGCAACGACATTTCAAAGATATGTTTCCATATATACCTATTTTGACGTTGTCTAGTTGCATACAATTCTATGATTAGGATTGCCATTGATAGCGGCTACACAAAATGGCGAATTATAATACCTACCCATTAATTCCAGAGCCATAACTCGGATGATTAGAGGTATGCGTAGCTACGACAACGAAGGGAAAAGACGAGCTGTCGGCAGCAAAGGCTTCAGAACTCAACACGTATGTCCGTCATCCTAGAGTGTGCACATTCCTCATTTGTCACCACTTACACGGACCACACAGACTCTCCAGGTATTGAGTACTTGCAAGTTCCACATATGCGGACTCGTAGGTAGGATTATCGATACCAGAAAAAGTGAAAGTATGTATCATATATCGAGTCGAGACAAAGGTGACAGCACCTCACAAAAGGAGGTGTCATGCCCAGTTCGCCGAGAGCAGCAGAAATACTGGATCCGAGTACAATGTGGTTGGTTTTACCACGAAAACAGAGCACTCGAGTTCACCAGTTACCCCATCAGTTATTAAATTAACCTCGCAGAAACATTCCGCACTTCTCTCAGTGCGCGACCAGATCCTTCGCCCACATCTGTGAAGAGCTATCCGCCAAAAGAACAACCTCACTCAACTGTTTCGAAAGCAAGCAGCATTGACCTGCAAAATGTGCGACTTTCCAAACACATCGGCCCATCTATTCTGCGGCCGGTGCCCCACGATCGATCCTACAATTGATCCTTATTGCTGCCGTGGCTCGTACACTACTCCTAATGAACGGTGTCCTGTGTTGGCAACCAGCCACTCATATGTCTCGGAACCAGTCATGGCATTTCCAGTTCGCCTGGACTATTTGATAGTCATAGGCTTGGCGCTCAAACGTCTAAATCGAAGTCAATGGTATAGAAAGCTCAAGATGCTCAGCAAGCAAACTAGTAGAGATCCATCAGACAACTACATGTTGCACAAGGACCCGGAACTCGTCTCTCGAATCTATCAGAGTCTTATTCCAGACTTCTGGGACGGAGCTGTTCTAACGGACGATTACTATGTCCGTGAACGTAAGAAATTGCAGCACGACGAAATAAGCACCTCATTACGCGACATGCACAACTTATTCCATGCCGCTCAACTTAGTGTTGATGACAACTGGTACAGTAGTGTAATTGGCGACATTGAACCCATCGCAGACAAGTTTCATGAGGAGTTCTGCAAGGACCTAGAGGGCACACCCGAACCAGATAATGCTACAGAAGAGGAATTGGACAATGTCAGAAATCATCAATTTGGGGAGGCAGGAAGACAATTCTCAACCTACGGCACTCCAAACGAAGACGAAGACCTACTCGAGCGTCGAGGTTGTCGAGGGCTTGATGCTGATTATTTGGACAAGCTGTACGACGACTACATTGTAAACTGTGATATGACAACGGATCCGGAGATAATCGAGGAACTTGGTCTTCAAGGCCAACACAAGGGTATGATGTGGGGGTTGAAGGAGTGGAAGGCTTGGCTCGGCGTCAATGGTAGGAATCGCTGGATCAGACAGAACGTGATTGAGGTAAGTTTTATCCCAAATTTGTCCTTATAGAAGTTGTTGGCTGATGTGCACCACTAGCCGATCGAGGCGGCCTTTGACGGCTTGTATGTGACAATTATCAACGCACCAATGCTGCTCCATGACGACATCCAAGGGGAAGAGATGAAAATATGGGAGAAAGAGGGCATAGAGTCCGAGGACATGCCCACGTCTTTCATTCCAATGGCCTGGTTACATTTGAAAACAGAGTGGACCGAACACGAAAATCCAAGACGCCAGGAGGCCGAACCACCTCGAGTCGAAGACACTCGCGAAGGTGCGGACGAAGAAGGAGACCAAGACCAAGATGACGACGAAGATGAGGATGAAGATAATGCAAGCGGCGAAGACGAAAGGGACTGGGGTGATCGATACCTCCACAATGACCCTTCCTACCTTAACATTATCCCTGGCGACCACGTCTTTTTCTGGGCGAATGCCGCCTGCGATCCCGTTGATCCTGCCCTCCAAAAAAACTCTAGCAAGGAGTATAGAATACCCGGTCCAATCCTCAATTTCAACAAGATGTTTAAGGTGAAACCCTGGCTGCATGCTTGTCAGTATCGACCTCCAATGTGGGAAAACGACTACGAGGAATATATTAAGAAGAATTCTAAGAATGAGGAACCGCAACGATCATGGCTATCCGGTTATAGGGCAGGGAAAAGGGAGCACCAACTTTGTTATGAGATAGCGAAGAAAAAGAATTGGCCTGCTGTTGTGATATTGAGAAAGCTCAAGTATGATGGGGATGAGGATGAAGAGAACGAGGATTCGAGTGATTTCGAGGATGGGGATAGTGAATTCTCTTTTGCAATGGTGTCGGAGGTTGATGCGAATGACGATCAACCAAGCGACGACGAAGCAGGTGATGGATCCGGCGACGAGCAAGGCGATGGTCAGAACGAAGACAAAGCAACCCGCTCATGGACGGATGCCCTGTCAATCGGCTCATACGACTCCACGACCGACCCTTCCACCGACCCCGATGTCCGCCGTGAAAACAAGCTGAAATGGCGTGAAGATCGCTGCGACCGATTTGATAAAGTGGCCAAGAGAGTTGGTCGTGCTATTAAAAGGGTTCGGAGGACCTTGATAGTGCAAAGACAAGAACTGGAAGCAAGGCAACAGGCATGGGAAGACGAAGCACGACGTCGACGCGAGACTCTTGAGCGTGACGAAAATGCTGCTGCTGCCGCCGCTGCTGTCGGTCGTCATCAAGGTCAAGCCCAAGCCCGGGGAACTACAGTATCTACCAACGCCATCCAGAGCACTACACCAACGGCTGGTGCACGCCGAAGTCAGAGAAATCAAACCCCTGCCGCTGTCTCGCAGCAACCACCGCAGCGACAGAATAGCGGAGCTAGCAGCGACGTGCCGATCCGCGGTACATAGAGAAAAGCCAACGACGATGATGATACAACTGAGACGGAACCGAAGACTACAAACAAGAACAAGAAGCGCAAGAGGGGTGATGCAGATACAAATGCCAGTGAACCGAGTAACAGAAAAGATTCAGAGGATGATGTGATGGATGTTGAAGACGATGGTAACGAGAACGAGGATGCGAATGAGAGTGAGAATGCGAATAGAGCGAATACAGCACTACGACGATCGAAGAGGGCTATGAAGAGGGTTAGACCGAACTATAGGACCTAGTTCAGTAGTTTGCTTGGTCATTTAGTCAGTCAGTCCGTTGGATGTCCTACTTCATCATGTACTGAGATCGGAAGTTAGAACTACAGCACATCTGTGATTTTAATTCTTAATGAATCTATCATACCAAAACGCTAACTCATACCAAACACATAAAGCCATTTCAACGAGCTATATACATGTACGTGTACATAGATATTACTCCAAGTCACCATAAATACTGTACCTTTCGTGAAAACCACAGTCGGTGTCAACCACATTCATACTAGTACGTACATACAATCACGTACATGTACACTCAGGTAGTAACCCAACAAAGGCCGTTGACGCCCTATGTAACCAGAACATCGATTTGGAGAAGCAGGTGTCTGGTTGACTGACTGGGTGGGGACGAATAAATGGGAGGGATAGACTCGATTTCGGCTTGGGTGGTTGGTGTGAGAGTGGAACTACTGGTCTGTAGGTGCGCAGTGAATGCGATATTGGATGGAAGCTTCTACGAGATTGTTACTGGTAGTATATGGGCTTTATGGATTAGTTGAGTACGTGAAATGTAAGAGTGAAGGAAAGGAGTTAAAACTGATTTTTGCGATGAGAAAGGGAACAAGAATATAGGGATGGAGGGATTTTTGTATACTTACCTCGACTTACCTGTCTTGAGCCTATCGCGAGACCAGTTCGAACGAGGCTTCTCAGTGACCTGCACTGATTTGTTTGGCTATTTGTTCTTGTACTTCAGTTGACCTTTATCTACAACCACATATCAACCTTTCGCTATTTGAGATGAAGTGGGTGTAACGACTCGACTACATGGATCCATCCCGTAGCGGTGATCTCGGAGGACGTTGCGTTCTTGATCGACGAATCTCATACTGCGGCGCACCTGGCCAGCGATCCTCGACATGCTGGATAACCACGTGAGGTGGTGTAGATTGACGATTGGATGCCTGGGCAGGTCGACTATGTCTTGTACCAACAGGATGTGATGTTGGTGGTCGACTTGAGAGACTCGGTTCCGTAGGATCTACCGGCTCATCAAACTCGTTGGTTTGGAATGGCGACGAGTTCGGCGTGTTTGGTGGGGCATCTGGAAGGTTTGGCGTGAGAGGAATGAAGTCTGGTGCCATGGCTGCTTGGGGTGGGTTGCGGAAGTAGACGACTTGTTGCAACTCTTCGTCCCAGATCGTACTATCCTTAGGAGTCAGTTGTGGTTCGACCGGATCGCTCAACCATTCTATCTCATGGGCAATCAGATCGACAACTCTCTTGGGATCAACGCATCGAAAGAATATCGGATCAGGCTCGCTAATTGGTGGTGGTAAGCGCCATGAGGTATGGTTTCGATCTTCGAGACGTGCAGACCATGAACGCGCCAAATCCTCGAGATGCGGTATCTGCTCGTTGACAGGTATGTGCATAATGGACATTTGGCCGATCATGGCATGCAGCTTATCCTCATACTCGCGAAATTGTTGGTCTCGAGCTTCGTGATTCGAGATACCTAGGAGGACGCCAGCTGGAATAGGTCGTAGAAACCCATCTGAGAAGCCCTTACGAACTGATTCAAGCATGTCTTCGATGTAATTGCTTAGCTCGTCGGTAATAATAGGAAATCTCGCTGGGCAATAGGCGCTATCCACCAATAAGAGGCAATCGTTCGGCTGAGAATCTTCCTGAGTATACATGATGTCCGTCAGTGGGATCACCTCTCTGTTGTATTCGTCGTACTCCGAAGCTTTCATGGTACGCCACATGATGATAGACATTGTGAGTTGAGGGTCGTCTAGTTCGAGTGCTCGACGGGCTAGTTTCAGTCGAGATGAGACTGTACTGAGCGTTGGATAGAATGTTGAGGCGGCTGAAGGCATATTCGAATCCCAGATGGCCTGAACTATGACGTTAGCTTCATTTCTATCATTCAATGCTTGTCGAAAATTCTGGAGAAACAGGCTTACAACCTCATTCTCGGTCCATACTCCATCTTGTTGGTGCAAGATTAGCTGGACAACACGCATAATTCGGTCGACAGGAGTGTCTGTGTGATCTTGAAACCAATGACCGGTGTGCATGGCGGCTTGGAAGAGTTGTGTCATGGTGAAACAAGGGAGGCTTCTGGTGAGAACACCTTCGACCTCGACAAGTTGAGAACCTGGGAGAACCTGCTCCATGGTTGCTGTGGTCGGAATGTTGTGTTGAGTGTTACGGGCGCCTGCGCCTGAGTTCTGCTGTGTCGAAGACATGTTTTGAGTGGCTCTTCGATGGTTAATTGATAGTGTCTTGTGTTTTGAACCACCATCATGAACAGCTCAAGTTAAGTTATATATATAGACATTGAACCCCGAAGGCCGCCTCCTACTAATGACAAAGGGCTATATCAGCAAAAACAATGATGATAAAGAAGAGGCTTTGTTGGAAGCACATTCCCTTTGTCGTTGATAATAATGGCCCTGAAGGTGGACAAACAATATCGGCGTATCAATAAAGGATGATTGTACCCACGCTTTGTGTTACATGTACTGTGCTTGGGGAGGTGCAAGACAAAGTCACGTTCGTAGCCCATTGGTAGGGACTCGCGGCAAGAGATTCGTATTGGACTAAGAGCTGCAATGGCCCGTGAACAACGCTTGTTGTGGTGCGGAAGCAAGGTCCTGAATGACAAGGTCGTTGATTTTGGTAGAGAGATGAGTTCACAGCAAACACTGTGCAGCAGCCGGCACGCGTGGGTTCCCCTGAGCACCAAACGATCATATCCTTGACACGTGAATAGTTAATAGTTCGGTGCTCTAAATAATGGTGTGTTGAAATTGGATATCCCGGACCTTGATTCGGAATGATGATAAATGGATTCTGTAAAGCTCAAATCTATCCAATCTGGAGAGGGCCTATACACCAAGTGCTGTAACTTGAACATGACCGTGAGCAAAGGTCAGATTACCTAAACCAGGAGAAGACATTCTCTGTTCGCAAATGAATACCTGCAGACTGGTGCTTGATCTCCAGTAAGGTCAGGATAACGAGTGTCAATTAATGTTTTCATATAGCTGTCTTCAATCAGAATCGATTATACAGCTCTCTAGAAAGTATCGTCATCACGGAGCGAGGACTCAGGTAATCACGCCATAGAAAACAGCGTCTGAGATTTGTAAGATAGACAAATTGTTGGATTGTTACATATCCTAACAGGAGCTCAACAACACTTGTCGATGCTCTGTATGGCCTGATTAATAATACTCGGTCCGCAAACAGTGAATAATGCCGACCGCATCATCGGGGTTCGAAGTTGCGGGGCCTGATTTACAAGCTTTGGGATATCATAGAAAATTCAAGAGCGATTGACAACAAGTATTTGGTGTATCAGAGCAGACGTAACTTCATTCTTGTGATCTTTGCTTACCTCTTGAATGAACGACAGACTGCAAAAAGCTACAACCAGATTATCTAGTGAAGCTAGTAAACTGAACAACAAAGATTTGAACATGTCATCACAGAAGTTGTGGGCGGTCGTCGCTGGTGTCGGACCTGGAACGTAAGTCAACACTGTCACACACGAGAGATGACGCTGACGAGAATGCAGAGGAGCATCAGTTGCGAGGCGCTTCGCTCAAAGTTACTCCGTGGCTCTCCTTGCCCGGAATCCATCCAGCTACGAAGACCTGGTCAAGGAAATCAACGCGTCAGGTGGTCGTGCTGTTGGTATAAGCACTGATTGCTCTGATGGTGCCAGTGTCACTGCCGCCTTTGAGCAATTGAAGAAGACTGAGGGGTTCAATACTAACTTGGCAGCTGCCGTTTACAATGTCGGGTAAGAATGATTGACTATACGTTCTCGTGGAGGCAGAGGCTAATCGTTCAGGGGTAAATTTATCCGGAAGCCCTTCCTCGAACTCACTGAAGAGGAATACGAGACAGGCTGGAAGACGAACGGGTGAGTTCCAGTGTACGATTAATGAATATGTGCTGAAAAAGAATAGGCTTGGAGGTTATCACTTTTCCAAAGCTGTTCTGCCACTTCTGCAAGAGACAGAGAAAGCATCACCACAATACCCGCCTACTTTGATATTCACATCTGCAACTGCCGCCTTCAAAGGTAGTGCTCTGTTTGCAAGTTTCTCCACGGGCAAGTTTGCCATGCGATCCTTGGCCCAGTCACTAGCCAGGGAATTCGGTCCTAAAGGCGTCCATGTTGCCACTGCCAACATTGATGGTATCATTGACATCGAGAGAACGAAGGAGTGGAAGTTTGACCTTCCTGATGCTAAAATCAATCCAGCATCCGTAAGCTCTTTTGCCCCATCGCAGAGGCTGTGATGCTAACAGTCTCATTCTAGATTGCGGATTCATATTGGCACCTGCACACACAACCTCGAACGTCGTTTACCCATGAGATTGATATCCGACCTTACTGCGAGAAATGGTAGGCCAACAGAGCGGCCATTAGGAACAGGCGTGTAGGAGCACAAACCGCAAGACAGATTCTCAGTACGTGACTTTGATAGCTATATCATAGCACATCAAGTCTAGAGAAGTAACGGGATCACTTAATACTTGCCTACCTTGCAACCGATAGCATGAAATGTAGACTGTACCTCACCATCAAATCCTGCAACTCCTTGGACGCATCCTCGTAGACAGTCTGCCGGTGAGCATGCTTTTGAACGACTTACTAAATAAGCAAGAACGAAAACATGTTGTATCAATGTATGCCAGTCGTATACCTTGGCAAACCACGATGTTTTTGGTTGGCAAGGAGATAATCCTGGCAATATGTGCAAGTAAGGGAAAGGGGGGTGTGGATTGCGGCCCCGTCCGCAAAGAAACTTGTAAAAACAAGTAAAAGTAGGGCAGCATAAAGCTGACAGTGTTGGTGAAATTCGTTCATTCATGAGAGACGATCTGTAGGGTCATCAGGCACGTACTTCGTGTGCTGAGAGCAACAGGTAATGGTATCTCGCTTCTGTAAACCTCGGCCAACACTGTAAAAGCATGGGTATCATCTCTTACTCCTCCTTCTTGTTTTGCGCCTTGGTGGCCTCACGACCCTTGCCGATTCTCTCGAGGATCTTCTCTCGGTCTTTATCGAGCTTCAACTTGGTGACGACAACCTTGCTGGGGTGAATACTGATAGGTACGCTTTGACCGTTCGACTTCTCTCGGCTGACTCGTTCAATGTGAATGAGGTACTTCAATCGGTAGACGGAGGTGACTTTTCCTTCTCGACCCTTCTGAGATCCACGAACCACAGTTACTTCGTCGTCCTTTCGGATAGGAATGCTTCGAACCTGCAAAGGTCAACAACTTGCATCACAGATCCAAACGATAGACATACGTTGTGCTTTTCTCGGAGTTCTTTAGAAAGAGGCGCGCTCATAATCACTCGTCTTTCGTGAGATGGTGCAGAGAAATGGGCTTTGCGAGACTTGCGCCTCGACGAAGCGAGACCTGTACCTGTTGTTAGAACACGAACAGTGGTTCTGGAAGCATGGAAACTCACCACTTGCGATTTTGGCCATGGTATCGTAGTTGTCGTTCTGAATTGGATGAGGATGAAAGTTGTGGTCTGTAGCTGTAGATTTTCCTTGAACTTCGACTGAAGGGGGAATCACGGCTGTGGGATTTCGCAGGCGTTTGTCTTGGCACGCAGTATTGGAGCCACGCTAGGTCTGGCTGGCTCAGTTCTCCACCGTTCGGTGTGCACTCCATGCATGTCATTAAGATCCATATCGAGATAGTCATCACAGAATAACGCTTTTGGTATCAACTCGCTAGCGGTGCAAGGACGCGTCGCAAACTTGCACAGTGGTACTGACACGACGTAGGAAGAAGCAGGCCTGCCTTGTTGGTATCTCATGAACAGAGCGCATCTACAACGATTCTGTCTTCGGTTCATTCAGCAAGACGATGAGCGCACCTACGAAATCGTATGTGCTGCCGCAGTCCTCGAACATGCTATCGCCGACATAATTCCCGCATCCTCTACCGATGTCGTATCCTCCCCTCTCAGACTACTATAGCTCGTCAAATCAACCTTCAAAAAGCGGCAATGCATATTCTTCGAGCCAAAACACAGATAAGCAAATGTACCCGAGCCAAATAACCACTACGTCGAATGCGCAACACTTGTCATATGGTTCCTCGGCCTATGGCTGGTCTGGACAATCATCGTATTTGAACACCAACACAGCAGAGACAGGTGCGACGTCGTGGAGGTCAAATACTCAAAACGAAAACTACGCGTATCAAAGAGACAGCACTTATGGAGATCAGGATGCCGATTCGGCTGACAACTATTCGCAGAACTACTACGGGAGAAATAACGTCAGTCAGGCTCCTTCACAGAACCACACTCAGGGTCTGAGTAACTTGGCATACGCATCCGGTCTCGAAGCTGCAAATTCCAGGTCGCATAGTGCGCAGATAGCACAGCAGTACTCGAGTACCCCAAACTCATCTTCACTTTCACAGAATCGAGCTAGATCACCTGCTGATGTACCATCGCGCTATGCAACTAATACGTTGCCAGTATCAACCTCACATCCCATGCAAGCACAAACATCTCCTTCTTCTGTATCGAGCCAGCAGCTAGCAGTAAATGCAGCTGCTGCGTTGGCAGGTGCAGTCAGTCGTCGATATTCATCTGCCAATGCCTCCACGACGTCAACAATTGGGCAAGACGCTAGGTCTAGCGTATCGTCAATGTCTCGGCGAACAGCTTCACCACAAGTGAATGCTACGAATATTGCCCAAACCTTCCCAGGCAGTCAACAGCAGGTATCTCAGGACCAACCTGCTGCCCAATCTCGTAACGCCAGCAGACAGACACAGCTACCTACAGGACCTAATCAACCTCCCCACCATGGTTCATATTCTACGGTACCTGAGATCGGTCCGCAGAGGCAATCTTGGGTCACTCCACAGCGTGCGCAGCCAACCGGCAGTATCGCCAGTCTTGTCAGCGCGCCCCAGGAGCCTGCACCAACGTCGTATCATCAGAGCACAGAGACTTCTGAGCCCGTCTCATCATTCATCGATCCTGCTCGTGTCTTCAATCCATATCATCGCGAGCATGAAAGGAAACGCCAGCAGGCTCAAGCTGGGGTTGAGGCGAAACGAAGAGCTGAAGAGGAGGAGGCAAGGAAAGAAGAAATCCGGAAGCAAAAAGAGGAGGAAGCTGCAGCAGAAGAGGCTCGACGTAAGCAGGAAGTGGCCGGACAAGAGGCCAAGCAGCGGCAGATGGCAGCGCAGACGGCAAAGAAGGCCTCCAAAGGCGCCGGTAAGGCCAAGGCCAAGGGCAAACCTTCAGAACCCACTCCTCCGACTGACAGTATATCTAATAGTGGTATGGACGATGAGGCAGCTATGGCATTGGAAATGAAAGCTATCATGGAGAAAATGAAGACATTTCGCAATCGAGACCCTTCCTTGTTCCAAAAACTTTGGGAGGATATGCGGAAGCCTGGCTCTAATGGCACAGGTAACTCGATTCAGTCACCATCGCCTCAATTAGCTCAGCGGTTGCTACCAGCTAGTCAAGCTCTGGCTATTCCTGACTCTGCCACACAGCAAACACCAGCTGGAAAGGTTTCACACAAGGAAACGCGTGCAACTGCACCTGTACTCGTAAACCCAGGAACGCCGGACACGAATGCTAAACCAGCAAATGGCTGGCGAGTCGTGGTAGAGGACAATTTTGAGCGCCTTCCTGATCTTGGAAGGTTTCCTGCAGAGCGACGGATACGAACCTCAGGGTACAACAAGCGGTCCAAGATTGCAACCGCTGATAAACCCGAAGCTATAGTTGGGACAGATACAAATTTAGCATCGGCCACTACTCCAAACACGTCAGCTGTAGCTGTACCATCAGTTGTCTTGCCGCCTTCTGCAGCCAAGTCCACAACAGATTCAGCAAACACAGGGGAAGCTTCAAAACAGCATTTGGTGACAATGTGGCCCGTGGAAAAACGCAATGCACTGACGACTGCTGCTCTCAAAGTTCTCAAGATGAATCCTGAGAACGCAAGTATTGAGTTAAGCGAAGCGGAGTTGCACAAAATGTTGGAGAACAATCCTTCGTACATCACATTATGTGAGCTGCTCGAACAAAAAGGGTTACGCTTTCATAGAAGCTTTTTCGCGCGTGAGCTGTTAAACAGTGTTCCGGAGCTCAAAACTCCAGCATCAAATAACGCAACCACTGCGTCGGCCTCGAAACCCGTGCAACCACCGCTTCCACAATCTCAACCGCTTCCTACACCCTCACCACTTGCTGCTCCACCCGCAGTACAGGCGGTCTATCCAAGCCCAGCGTATTCGTCTGGGATACCACCAGGCTACCCTCAGGGACCTGTCCAACCACAACAGCAGCATTCGCCTTACACATCTCTGCCAGGACAACCTCCAAGTCACTATGGCAGACCTCAACATTTACAACAACCACAGCCTATTACGTTTGCGAGTAATCATCCAGCCGCTATGAACGCGACTCCACTAACCCCAGTCTACCGGCCGCTGAAAGCACAATACGGGCCACTTGCTCGTCCTCAGCCAATTCCAGGGTCTAAGGAAGCTGCAGCTCGAAAACGAGATTTCTCCGAGTTGATTGATTTGACCGAGCTAGGCGAGAACGATGATTATGTAATGCCCAGTAAGCATGCTAGGATGGATGACGTGGATTCGGACGTTGAAAAAGAAACGAATCTATTACAGGCCTACCAAACTCAACCTCAAAAAGGTCCATCCCATCAGTTTGGTATGTTAGTATCCCAGTATCGACCTCCTCCACTTGCGCCTGCCTACAACTCTCACACCAACAACCTGAGGTCCAACAAACCTGAGCTCGCGACGGATGCCAGCAGCCAGCGTACGGTCCTTGCTAAACCGTTGAATAAAAACGAGGCGCTCAAGAAGGTATACTATGACCCGAAGACAGTGGCCAGGGATATCCTAATTGCTACTGGTCGACATCCTGAAGAGCGACCCCTCAATGTGCACCTGGCAGGCATGCTGGGCAAGTATATTGAGCTCGAGTCTGACGTAAGTACGTTCGAGTGGGACGAGATAGATCCTGGTGGTCCACCTGCACCCAAGGTCGAGTATGTGAATATACCAGCATCGAAACCTCGTTACAAGATTGGAGAACGCGTTCCGAATCGTCGATACAAGCCTCGCACTCCGAAAAGTCTTATCGATAAGACGCGTCATCCCGATCCGGAAAGGCGTCAGCTCACCAGCACGAGCGGTCCAGCTGCGCAGGACAAGCCAACTCACAATCACTCTCAATTACAAATTGCAAAGAAGCAACCTTCAAAGTTGCGTCACTCTTTGTTAGCATCTGAGCAAGAAGGCTTAGCAACTCCTTCTTTACATGATCCTACCCTTCTTTCCAATGAAAAATCTCACCGATCTACTTCTCACGCAAACGAGATTCGGCCGCCAGACGAGAAACCTATCACTTCCTCCCCAGCAATGGCAACCCCTCTGGTAAGGAAACGTGGGAGACCACCTGGTTCGAAGAACCTCACTACTGTAGCCGGCCTGAAGGAACAGGCAATCAAGGTTAATGTTCCTCCTCGCGAATCTACACCCACCAAAGACAAGTTTCGGTGCAAGTGGAGAAAGTGCAGTACATCTTTGCACAATCTCGACACCTTGCGCAAGCATATTGGTAAGGTCCACAGGCCGATCTCTGAACAGATCACGAAGGAGGGTTACACCTGCTGGTGGAAGAAATGCAAGTTTCTCGCTCAAGACAGTGAAGGTGCTTGGATCACTACACAAGCTTTCGATCACTGGGAAGAGTGGTTAAAGCATATTGAGAATGATCATATCACACCTATTGGCATGAAATGGGGTAATGGTCCAGCCACACAGCATGTTGGTAAGCAATCGTGAACTTCGTTTCCACTAGAACCTTTTTGTCGCAGTCGTCACAGCGCAGTTTTCGAAATGAAGAGCCATCTCAAAGACCTGTCACTAGAACTCTATTATAGATCCCTTCGATATTCAACAAGACCGCCAAAGATACCTCGCAACTATCGACACCACTTCAAGAGGTGCAGAACGACTCCTCGAAACAACACCGATGATCAATGCCGAACATAACAAATACCACCCTCCCGACGTCCTCAACCTCACTCGAGTTCATCCTGGCGGAGGCAAAGGTGAGAAAGAGAAGGCAGATGAAGCTGCATTCAAAGCATTTATGCACTCACACGAGATCGCAAGAACATCAAGACAAGCAAGCGAAGAGGTCATACGAGCTATGGAAAAGAGAAAGGAGAAAATCGGCCCTGGAATTGACAGAGGTGGCTGTACGCTGATCACGGAAGAGATGAGGGAGACGTTTGTCCAGAACCCAGGTATTCGAAGAGTTATTCTCAGAGATAAGACCAAGACATGAGATCTAGGCATGGCTTACAGTGAGCAAAGGCTGAGCTAGACATTGACATGTGCTGTATGAAAGTCAGCCATTTCAACCTCATCGATGGCTTGATACATCTAGTGGTGTAGTCCATGATCACCAGAGCACTTAAGATGAGATCAGGCTTCAAGCAGAGTTCCCATCTTGCAATGCACATAATGAATGACACGATTGAATCGATTCTCTTGCAGCAATACTATGCCCATGATCAAAGCGTACGTTAAACCGACTTACTAAACCAGAAAATCCATACTTATAGCTGTCCCCTTACTCCTCTCTCACATATACTCATACTCATCTTTATACTTATCTTTATACTTATCTTTATACTCATCCCTATCTTATCTTACCTCCCTTCCTCCTCCGGTGAACCATCTAAGATAGAATGCGATTCAAATCGGCGGATATACATGTTGATAACTGCACCTGTAAATGTGTTAATCACAGTCAACACATCACCAGACAAGACCTGAAATACTCAACAACCGCTGTTAGGCTGACGTTGAGAACGTACATGTGAAATGCGGTGAATGGATTCAGAACGGAAGAATACCTACAGTGACTATATGATCACTTTCAATTCGAGTTTTATTCTTACGTGCTGAAATGTGCATGTACATGTACATGTATACTTGGAATTGTATTTTTCATATCGTACTTAGCGCATTTTATTCCGTATAAATTTATTCCACTCTATAAGTATGTGCTAACAACTTTTATGTTCGAGCCTCGTTTTCTATCTGACCACTGTGCGGCTGTATGGACGGATACTTCTCCTGCTCATGATCTTTCTCTGTTACAGCTGCGAGTTCAGATACACCGCCTTCAACGAGAGGTGGTTGTTCGTCCTCTGTTTCCACGACTTCATCAGACTTTTCAATTCCACCATCCTCGATTTTGCTTGCTTTGCGTGCCTCTTTTGCTAGTTTCTTCTTCTCATCCTTCACGCGTCTTTCTTCTCGCCATTTCATGCCCTTAAAGTAGATCGCCCACATCATTGGACTGGTCACTAGCAGAAACAGTGCGAGAAGTGTAAATGTCCATCCCCTTCCCATGCCATTGATCATCGGGATAAGAACACCTGTTGTAAGAGCACCTAGCAGGCAACGAGTAAGATTGTTCGCTGCTGTTGCTGTAGCAGGGGATTTGGGATACATATCTATGAGTAATGTTGATGTGGCGCCGAAGGAGATACCCATGTTGAAAGCGCACACAAATAACAATACCAACACTGCGGCTAATGGGCCGTTGATGTCGAGTACCCACCCATAAGCCAGAACACCGGCACTGACGATGTACATTGCTGGAAGAGCGAGTTCTAGTCTTGCCTTCTCAATAGGGAAGTCGCGCAGGTCTTGGTTTCGACCTTTGCGGATTGTGACATTGAGCTTTCGGCACCACCGTGCAAAGTTGACGTCGAGGAGCCGGCCATTCACAATAGCGGCGGCCATACTGCCGACACCGAAGGGAATGTAGCAGAGGCCGATTTGGAGTTCGTTGAAGTGGTAAATTTCTGCGAACTGAGAAGGAATCGATGCGGTTACATCATAAAAGGCTGCGAAGATGAAAGCATTGTAGAACAATAGCATAGCGTTTTGTTTGTCGAAAATGATCATGAGGGAGGCTATAGGGTTCGGAAAGCGGAATTTTTTCGCCGCCGGCTTCGTCTGTGCAGAGTTGTCGTCTTCATTGTTGACCGACATCTTGCGTGCTTTGCGGATGGTGAGATAATTGATCAATGACATGTTCCAGGCCGGTGGAGGAATAGAACCATTTCCGACGGTGCCGCGATGGGTTTCTGGGAAGAAGATCAAGAGAATAGTGAGAAAGACTGATGCCAGGATGGCGAGGCACCAGAAGATGGAACGCCAGCCAAGAAACTCTGCAAGAACACCACCTAAAACCGGACCGATGGCAGGACCCAGAAGAGAGCCACTTAAAGTGAAGCCCATATAGGCACCTCTCTCCGCTGGTGTAGAAATGTCGGCTACTACAGCGCTTGCCATGGCGATCGTGGCGCTGGAGCCGGCTGATTGTACACAACGGAGGACAAATAGCGCAGCGTAACTGTTTTGCAGAGCTAGTCCAATGTTGGCAGCTATGTAGATAACAAAGCAGACTGTATAGGCAGGACGTCGGCCAGTGGAATCTGCAAAGGACCCAATAAAAGCAGGCGCCAAGCCCTGAAAAATCATGTAGCTAGTGAGAGTCAAGTTGATGAGGGTGTTAGAGACATGAAGATCTTGGG